>Ga0326728_10016908_pt1 | contig 14756 bp, 9 predicted proteins | sample MB3enrmetagenome_FD_207602 | JGI IMG/M metagenome (GOLD analysis project Ga0326728, IMG submission 207602) | Lab enriched peat soil microbial communities from McLean, Ithaca, NY, United States - MB31MN | ecosystem: Environmental > Terrestrial > Soil > Wetlands > Peat | place: USA: New York...
ATTGCGTAAAGAGAAAGACAGCTCAGATTACGATGACTTTCAGGCAGAACGGAGATGAGGAGCAATTCCCTTTTTTCCACGACCCCTCTCATACCGGCTTCCATACTAGAACCGAAGACTCGTGAATCACGCCTCCCAGATAGGGACGGTAGGCGGCGAGGATCTTGACCCTGCCTTCCCCTTCCATTTTCAAGAGTCGTCTGTAGTATCCTTCCAGATAGCCTCGCTTCCTGCAGTAGTGAAGGGCAAGGTGGTCGAGTAGCGTCTCTTCGTCATAGAATTCAAGGACGGGCTCATACTGCAGGACCACCGACGGTTTGGAGCGCATGATCAAGTCGAGAGCGGCGCCGAAATCTCGACCGAGCTGCTCGAAAGCATGAATGGAAATGATTGCAGCTCCCGGGGGAATCTCCACGGAGGGATCGGGGTCGAGCAGGTCCAGGAGATGCCCGGAAATCGGCTTTGAAAGCCTTCCCCCTAACTCGTGGGCTATTCTGCCGGAAGCCGTGGTCCAGTCAAAACCCATGAGCCTCGCCTCGGGTAAAAGTCTTGAAAGAAAAAGGAGGTTCACACAGGTACCGCAGCCCAGTTCACAGATCGTTTCTGCCCCGCGCAGATAGTTGTGAAAGAGACAAAGACGAGCTACGACAAAGAGCTCGTACTCCAGCTGAGGGTTGGTGGTCGTTACGAGCCTGTTGCGGTATCGGAAAAACTTGCTTCCCCTATAGTATTTCGGCCTTAGAGCTAGCTCATAACCATCCGGCGTCGATTGTACCAGTTCTTGGAAGTTCTCCATCCAGCCGCATTCAAAGGCCATTCTGTTCTCCTCCCTGGACCGCACGACCAGCCCGTTGTTGAGGAGTTTCAGAAAGTTCAGGACATACTCCGCCAGATCATCCGTGCCGGCAAAATCGTACGCGAGATCGTATGTGCCGATGAGGCTTCGCGCCAACACGGGAATATCCGATTTCGGCAATCTGAACATCCTGGCAAAGTCCCTCTCCGTAATTCTGGCCTTCACTGCATCAGCTCCAGCTTTCTTCTTATCCCCTTAGGATCAAGTCCAATTTTCCGCCGGATGTCGTTGAGCGTGCCGTACCAGCAACAAAAAGAATCGGGAAGACCGTGGTAGACTGCCCCGCCGGCCGGGCAGGCAGTGCTTACTGCCTCGAACAGACCGAAGGCGTCGTGAACCACGACGATCTTGGTGCCGGCAAACCGTTCCAAAAGGCCTGTATCCAGCGGCTTTATGGTGTGGAAGTAGAGGACGTTCACGGGAAGATCACGACACGCCGCAACGACATTGCCGAGGATAGGCCCCGCTGTTGCGATGGTTAGGTCCGCACCTGTCGTCTCTTTCACCACGACCCCCTTGCCGAACTCGCAAGGCAGATCGAGGCCGTGTTCGTCAGCGGCAATACGCATATAGGAGGGTTTGCGGTTGTTGTAGCATCCGGAAAAAAGCACATCGAATTCTTTCTTTGAGCCCGGCTGCATGACCTCCATGCCGGGGAGCATCCGCATGAGCTCCAGATCCGTGTAGCAGTGATGTGTGGCGCCGTCCCACGCGTAGTCGAAAGATCCGCCGCATGTCACGATCGTGCATCCCAGGCCGTTGTAACAAATATCGAGCTTCACCTGTTCGTAGCTGCGCTCGGTCACGAACGGCGCTATGGTATGCACGATGGGGTGAAAGCCTGTTGCGCTCATTCCTGCGGCCATACTTACTAACGTGTTTTCGCAGATGCCAAGATTGAGGAGACGATCGGGGTAGCGTTCGCTGAACTCATTGAAGAGATAGACACTTATGTCTCCGAAAAGGAGGACAATTCTTTCGTCATCCTCCGCAAGCCGCATCACCGTATCCCTAAACTGGCGTCTCATGACAGTTCTCCAAAGAGCATGTTCAGCTCAGCGTCGCTGGGACTTCGGCGGTGCCAGGTAAAGACGTCCGTCACGAGGCTTTGGCACCCCTGCCCCTTGACGGTATCGGCTACGACGGCCAGCGGTGCGCCCTTGCCACCATGCCGCACAGCCCCTTTGAGGGCTTCAAGATCATGACCGTCAACGGTAAGCACATCGAACCCGAAGGAGATGAATTTCTCGGCAGGCCTCGTGATGGGGAGGCATCTTGTCTGAGAGCAATTGTTGTCAAAAAGGACGGTAAGGTTATCCAGACCTTGGTTGGAAGCGACCAGAGCCGCTTCCCACACGGTTCCCTCATTCGACTCGCCATCGCCAATGAGCACAAAGACCCGCCTGGAGTTTCGCAAGAGCTTGAACGCCAGGGCCATGCCTGCTGCAACCCCGATGCCGTGGCCGAGAGAGCCCGTCGAAAGCTCAATCCCAGGAACCTTGAAACGATCCGCGTGACAGCCGAACCTCGACTCAAAAGCGCCAAGGCTAAACACATCCGAAATAGGAAAGTATCCGTAGTGGGCCAGGGTGCAGTATAGACCGAGGGCTGCGTGGCCTTTACTCAATATGAAGATGTCGCGCTCCGCCCAGTCAGGCTTTTTGGGATCGTGGCGCATGGTTTCGTAAATGGCCCGGAGCATCTCGACGACTGAAAAGCACGTCGGGATGTGTCCGTGTCCGCTGTGGTTCGAAATGCGGAGGATGTTCTTCCTTATCTCTCTCGATATCTCGTCCATTTGTCTCGTCAATCTCCGAGAAGGTTGCGCTTCAGCTTTATGGTCGTCATTTCCTTTATGTGTTCTTTGGCCTGGATGCCGAATTTTTTCTCAATCATCCACAGGTATTTAGGGTTCTTGAAATAAGTATCAAAGGCGTAATCCCTGAACTCCACAACTTGCGCGGCGCTTAGATGCTCCGTGGGAAGGGGCTGGAAATCGTACCCCTGAGAGGCATATCCCAGCCATGTTTGCGGCAAGGGAAGGCCCTTCTCCACCGCTTCCTTGTAGAGGTCCGAGCCCGGAATGGCCATGGCGCAAAAGAAGCTTGGAAAGGCAGGCATCAGCTCCAGCGCGAGGTCGAGCGTATCCTGCATTGACTCGTAATCATCGCCGGGAAGGCCGAACATGAAATTCGCACAAAAGTCGATGCCCACCGCGTGCGCCCTGGTTACAGCCCTTCTGATCGCATCAGTGTCATATGAATCCTTACCCACTCCGGCCCTGATGCGGGTCGAGCCGGTCTCGATGCCGAGCTTCAGCCAGTGAAACCCCGCCTTCTTCAGCATATGCAGGTGGCTGATGTCCGCCTTCGCCAGTTTGTCGACTCGAGCGAAGGCATTTATGTTGAGATCGTACTCCCTTTCGATGAGGCCTTCGGCGATAGGCACGTAGTGCTTAGGGTTGAAGACAAAGAGCTCGTCATGGATGTTTATGTGACGCACACCGTAATCCTGCACGAGGGTATCGATCTGCCTCAACACCCATTCGGGACTCCAGTAGCGGATCCTGTGCTCGCCGTAGGTGGCGTGTATTGCGCAAAAGCTGCACTTGTAGGGGCAACCGAGACTGGTGAAGAGGGATGCGAACTTCGTCCGTTCGCTGAAATCACGGAGACACATCCAGCTGAAGGCGCGGTATTTGTCCATGGGCAGGAGGTCCCAGGCAACGTCCGGCAGCTCCGACGTGAGATCTTCGACGTTTTTTGGCGCCGGACCTTGAAGTACGTTTTCGCCATCTTTCCACCACAGACCCTGGATCTCTGGGAAGCTTCTCCCTGAGAGGATATCGGCGAGGGCGTAGAAACCTTCTCCCTGCACAAGCATATCGCACGCCTCTTCTCTCAGGGTACGCTCCGGAAGCGCCGAAGGATGCCATCCTGTAAGGATCAGGCGGGCTTCTGGGAAAGATTGCTTTATCTCTCGGCAGAGCTTTCCCACGGCAACCATGATAGGAGCAGAGACGTTCGCCTGCTGGCTGTAACAGACTATCGCCACAAACTTCGGTCGCGCATCGGCGAGGGCGCTGACAGTCTCCTTGAAGTCGAGGTTTAGGGCGTTTGCGTCCAATATATCTGCGGAAAACCCTCTTTTGCGGAGATACCCTGCAGTTAGCGCTGCCCAGAAGGGCGTGTCTATGGCAGAAAAGACCTTGCTCAGGTCTTGATATACCTGCTTGCGCGTTCCTCCTACATTGACGAGAACCACATCAAGGTCTTTTTTCATCGAACATCCAAGCCTGAAGGGAGTTTGTTCAGAATAGTGCCGAAGAAAAAACGAGAAAGTATCGCAGCCGGGGAGCTGAGGTATATCTCCCCGGTCACGAGTTTTTTCGCAGCTTCAACGAGCGGCAGAGCCTCAACGGAGACGATATCGTCGTCGGAGTCTGAGCGCGCGTCGAATTCAGGCCGAGCCAGATCAACCCTGAATACGGAAAGAAGGACCGGCATCCTCCCGGGCATTTCGGACAGGGGCAATTGCGGAACCAAGCGAGAGGGGTTCTCAATGCGTATGCCCGTCTCTTCCGTGAACTCTCTTACAGCTGCCATTCTCGGGGTCTCCCCGGACCGCGAGTCGCCAGCCGGCAGTTCCAGAGGGCAGTCGTCAATCAAGGGCCGCCTTACGCGAACCATGACGATAGATGTGTCCTCCAAAACAGGCAGAATCACGACCTGTGGCCTCTCGTACTCCAATGCATAAAACGAACCGCGCGACATAACCCTGAACCAGGGATTCTCATGGGCCAGGAAGACGGGCTTGAGCTCAGGGCACATGAGCGGAGGAGAGCTGTCGGGCGAGCATGGAGAAACTCGGCTTTTCCATTGGCACGCCCTTGCGCTAGACGCCTTCAATACCCTCGTCCCTCCTTGAAAGTATTGGATTCTTAACCGGCCACCATATGTTCAGCTTTGGGTCGTTCCAAAGGATTGTGAACTGTCCCGATCTGTCGTAGTAGGTCGATTGCTTATAATGAAAAACAGCCTTATCACTCAGCACCACGTGTCCGTTTCCGAATTTCGGCGGAATCAGCACCTGCTGCCAGTTGAATTCCGATAGAACAAAAGACGTCCAGGCCCCAAACTGGGGGGACGATTCATCCCAGTTTACGACTACCAGGTAGAACCGACCCGATAGGCAGGAGACGAGCTTCCATGTCTCCTGGTCCCCGTGTATTCCCCTGAGCACGTGTCGCGAAGAAACGGATATGTCATCCTGCTTGAAATCTACGGCAATGCCCGCATCACGATAAAGCGTCTCGTTATAAATCTCGACGTAGCATCCCCTGAAATCCTCAAAGATCGTGGGAGGAGTTATGAGAAGGACTCCCTCGAGAGGCGTTTCCCTTATTTCCAGGATCTGCCCCTTTTCCGCCGTCCGAACAATGTCGGTCTTCGTTTTCATCTTGTCAGATACATGCCTCCTTTCCCCACCTTCTTCCTCCAGTAGTCGAGAAGGTCCCGCATAGTCTCCTCGAAGGGGATATCAGGCTTCCAGCCCGTATGTTGCGTGAATTTCGTCGTGTCGGGCAACTGGAGATCTGCGTCGAGAGGCCTGAGCCTGGCCTCTTCCGTTTCCACGGAAATCCGGCCCTTACAGCCGGAGATGGAGATCAGATGGTCGAGCATCTCCCCCACCGTGCAGGAGAAAGTGCCGCCGATATTGTAGTATTCGCCGGGCACGGGGTTAACCGTCACGAGCATGTAGTAGGCCCTCACCGCGTCGCGTACGTCGGACCACGTGCGGAGGGAATTGAGATTTCCCGTCTTTATGACAGAAGGGATGAGCCCTTGCTCGATCATGGCGATCTGTTTGGCGAAGCTGGATTCGGCGAATACATCGCCCCGCCGCGGACCTGTATGGGTGAACATCCTCGTCACCACGATCTTTTGCTTGTACGCTTCGGCATGGAATCTGCCCACCAGATCCGTTCCTGCTTTCGATATGGCATACGGGGACGCCGGATGAAAGGCGCACTCTTCGTTGATAGGGAGCTTTTCACGTGGAACCCGTCCGAACACCTCTGAGGATGAGCACACATGTATCACGGGATCCAGGTCTTTGCAGCGCCTCAGGACTTCCAGAAGTCTCTCGGTCCCGAGTACGTTCGTGTCGAGCGTCTGGATCGGGGACGTGAAACTCGTCAAAGGGTAGCTCTGAGCTGCTAGATGAAAGACAAAATCGGGCCTGCATTCCTCCGCCACGTTTTGCAGCGATATGTAATCGCAAAGATCGCCGTAGACGAAATGCACTCTGTCCTTCCTGTTCGCCCTCTCGAGGAGATGCTCCACGTTGTCGAGGGGGCTCCGCCAGCGGCACATGCCGTAAACCGCCCAGTCCGTATTCTCAAGGAGGAAATCTGCGAGGTGGGAGCCCACCATGCCCGTGACTCCGGTGATGAGGGCTTTCCTTACCATCGCCATCCTCCGTTCGATGGATTTGCGGATCTATTCACTCTGTGCACCCCCGAGATACGTGTCAGCCATGCGATAGCTTTTTGGCGTGCCTATGTCGATAAACTTGCCCGAGCTGACGTACCCGTACACGCCTCTGTGAAGGAACCCAGGCAAGAGGTCCCTTTCGAGCGATAAGGGGACCCCATCCGGCACTCCATCAAAGAGGTCCCTGTGAAACACATAGACACCGGCGTTGATAATAGCCTCCGCCGCAGTGCCCTTCTTTTCTTCAAATTCGGTTATCCTCATGGACGTATCGACCTTCACCGTGCCAAATTGGCCTGCATCATCCGCAGCCTTAAGCACCATGGTCATGGCAGCCTTTCTTGCCTTGTGGCTCGCATAGAGATCGACGAGGTTTACGTCGACATACGAATCGCCGTTCAAGGCCAGGACAGTATCCGTCATTGTGTGCTTCAGGGCCTTCTTGATCGCCCCTCCGGTCCCCAGAAGCTTCTTCTCTTCTGAGAAAGTGATGTCGAAAGGGTAGGGATGGCCGCTTCCATAGCGGTGATGGATCCGTTCAGCCATGTACCCTGTGGCGATCACTACGCGTCCCATAAACGGGCAGCGGCTTAGGGTCTCCAGTATTAGGTCAAGGAAAGGTCTCCCCCTGACAGCGGCAAGAACTTTCGGTACATCCCCAACGACCCCTCTCAATCTCGTTCCGAGACCGCCGGCCAGGATGATCGCATCGACTGCCCTGGTTCGATAATCCTCGCCCCGGCGGGCCCCCGAAACGTGGACCGCTGCTGCAAGCAAGTCATTCACAACATAGGTCGCCTTCGTCTCATGCTGTTGTTCCCGGCCATAACCCGTCAGTACCAGGTAGGTCGTCATCCCCAGTCTGCACCCCGCCTCGATATCGCTGTTCTTGTCCCCCACTAGAGCTGCCTGTTCGGGCGTGAGCCCTTCCCTTTCCAGCGCCTCCTCCAGAAGGCCAGTATTGGGCTTTCTGCAAAGACACTCCGTCGCGTAGCCAGGCACAGATCCCTCGGGGTGGTGAGGGCAGTACAGCACATCCGTGATGACAACGCCCCGGGACCTGAAGCCTCCGAGCATCTCGGCGGTGAATGCACGAAAATCTTCCTCGGTATAGAGTCCCTTCGCGATTCCCGCCTGGTTTGTGACAACATAGATTTTGATGTCCTTTCCCATGAAGAGCTTCAATGCCTCCAGAGAACCTGGGAGGAGTTCGAAGTCCTCGATGCGATGAAGGTGGCCGGTATCCAAGTTGATCGTCCCGTCCCTGTCGAGAAGGACAGCCCTTATCTCACCCACAGATCTTTCCCTCGATGGCTTCGCATATCACATGCTCTATGATGAGGTGCATCTCCTGGATGCGGGGCGTTTCCGTGGAAGGAGCCTTGATGACGATGTCAGCAAGGGCCTCGATGGAGGACGGCCTTTCCCCCGTCAGAAGCACCGTCTTCACGCCGATGCCCTTCGCGGCTTCAAAGGCACACCTTATGTTCCCGGAGTTGCCGCTTGTGCTGATGCCAAACAGGACGTCGCCCTTTCTCCCATGGGCAAGCACCTGCCTGCCGAAGACATCGGCATACGAATAGTCATTGGAAATTGCCGTAAGCACCGAGGTGTCGGTCGACAGGGCCAAGGCTGGGAGCGGCGCCCTGTCTTTGCAAAAACGGCAGACGAACTCCCCTGCCATGTGCTGGGCGTCCGCAGCGCTCCCTCCGTTACCGCAGATGAGGAGCTTTTTCCCGTGACGCATCGCCTCTGCAATGAGGTCTGCCACGGTTATGACCGTCGACAGCATCTGCCGGTCCCTGACCATCCTGTCAAGAGAATCGGTCACCTGCCCTATTCTCTCTGAAAAATCATTGATGTTCATCACTGCCATCACTTATCTCTTACCCCGCCGTAGCGGCCTCAACTCCTTGTGTTGCTTCCGGATGCGCCTTTTTCTCAGGCCCGCTTGCCTTCTGCCTCTCAATCCTCTCGATCGCGTCGGCAGCCTGGACATTGCCTGGTTCCTTCTCACGTACCCGCTGAAGGAAACGGAGCGCATTTTCTATCTGCCCGAATTGCTCGCACAGATGTCCGACTATGAGGAGAGATTCGACGTCTCCGGGATGGAGGGCCAAGATCTTCCCATAAAGCCTTATGGCGTCCTCAGCTTCTCCGACTTCGAGAGCCAGGGCAGCGAGGTTCTTCAAGTGGGCGATATTCTCCGGCTCGACCATCACGGACTTGCTGAGCATCTGCAATGCCTTTTGCCTCTCCCCTTTCTGATAGCAAAGAATCCCCAGATCGTTGAGTGCCTCGGCGTGCGCCTCGTCGATCGCAACGACACGCTCCAGCTCTTCAATGGCGGAGTCGATCTTGCCTGCCTGCTCGTACCCCTGGGCCTTTTTGAGATGCTCCTCGGCGCCATTCCTGTTCGGGTCGGCAAGTCCGTCACCTTGCGGCTTCGCTCGCTTCCCGTGCAATGGAGCAAGCCCGTCCGGCCGATCCACCGGCATGAAGGGGATAAAGTGCTTCGATGCGTCGAAGGGCCGGGACACAAGCCGCGACACGAGCTGCTCGGGCGTGCCAACGCCGTAAGGCGTTTTCATGGGAATCCCCCATTTTTCCTTGAATCTTGTCCACGCCTCCATGAGAAGCGTGTTATATTCGTCGTTCCCACGGCCCTGCGGACCACCTGAATGATGAATGAAGACATCGTTTGCGACAGCTATTTTGAATCCTGCAATATTGGCTCGAATGTTATAGTCATCGTCCTCGAAACCGAACTTGCCGAACGAGGGGTCTATGGAGCCGATCTTGTTCAGGACTTCCCTCGTGATAAACATACAGAAGCCGATGACCCGTAGTGCGGGCGAAGCCTGGCCTTGATGTTTCTCGCGCCACTTCCTGGCGAACTCCTCGAGCTCGGCAACTGTCCCGTATCTCGCTTTGGGGACTACCTGCATGCCCGATACGTAATTGGAGCGGGGGCCCATTATCCCTATTTGCTTGTTCGAATCGATATGGGCTAGAAACCCCGCTATCCAGCCGGAAGTGATCAGCGTATCACTATCAAGGAGGACCATATGTCTCCCACAGGCATAGGCCATGGCTTTTGCCCTACCCGGGGCAACCCCCATGTTTACAGGACTCTCGATGAGGAGTATGTCCGTTCTGCCGCGGAGGTAATCTACAGAACCGTCCGTCGAGCCGTTATCCAGGACAATCACCTCATGGCTTTCCGTCGTATTCCTCGCTATGGAATCGAGACACGCCTCGATATCGTTCCTCCCGTTGACGTTGAGTATGATGATCGACACCAAGGGTCCGTCGGAACTCTCACTGTTGCCTGCGGTCTTCTTGGCTGGCCCTGAGCCCCTGGAGCCTTCTTCGGGACCCCCTTTCTGAGGCGACCGGCTATGTATGAGCTTTTCGATTGAAGAGCGGTCAGGAAGAGGTACGTAATGTTTCGCAGGGTCAAAGGAGTGGGTTCGGAGAATGGCCCCGACATCATACGTGCCGTATTCTGTCTCACCAGGTAGTCCCCATTTCTTTTTGAACACTTCCCATGACTCACGGAGCCAGGCATTGTACTGCTTGTCTCCCCTGCCCTGGGGACCGCCCGTGTGGTGTATGAAGACGCCCGGAGCGACAACCGACTTGAACCCGGAAATGGTAGCCCTGATGGCATAGTCGTCGTCTTCGAAGCCAAACATACCGAAACTCTCGTCAAGTCCTCCGATGCGCTCAAGAAGTTCGCGCTTCAAAAGCACGCACATTGTGACAAGCCGCGGAGACGGCCAGAGCGTGTTGCCATACTCAGCGGCCCTTTTCGCCGCGAACTGCTCCAGCTCTTGGATGTTCTTGTACGATGTGTTCTGTACGAGTTGCAAACCGCTTGCATAATTGGCGCAGGCCCCGACAATGCCGATCTCCCGGTCTGAAGCTGCGAGCTCGATTAGACGGGTGAGCCAGTCCTTTGTCACGATGGTGTCGTTGTCGAGGAAAACTATGTGGCGGCCTCTCGCAAGAGAGAGAAACCTGTTCCTCGTAGTGGGACCGAGGTTCTTGGGGTTTTCGATGAGCACTATGCGGCTGAGGGACCGAAGGAACTCGACCGATCCATCCGTGGAGCCGTTGTCAACGACAATGATCTCATGGTCTTCGGGCGTGTTCCTCGCGACGGCCTCGAGGCACACTTTGATCTGCTCAAGGCCGTTGTGGTTGAGTATGCCAATTGTGACAAGTGGGGTATCTATCGGCAGTATCTCGACTTCCCCGGTACGGCCACCGAACTCCGGAGAATCGAAGGATACCTTTGCTCCCTTAAGCAGATCCATATGAGTCGGCGGACCTCCCCTTTGCGCGTCCGATGCCCCATTGCCTCCATTCTGACGGATTTTGTCACGGAGGTCCTTTCTCCAGACTTCGTACACTGCTGTCTCCGAAGGCGCTACCGTGCTCTCCCAAAGTATGGCGTCGGCCGCATCGAGAAGCTCCGTTAATGCCATGTGACGCGCTTTGAGACCGGCAGCGTGAACGTTCGCATGGGGCTCCTGTTGCCAGTTCACGCTTCTCGTCACTATCTTTTCGAATCCAAGCTTCTCGAGCGTATGTTGAAATCGCTCCGGAAACCAGTGGTCAACATGATTGGCCCACAACGCCTCATGGGAGCCTGCCAGGTGCCGCACTACAGCCATCTTCTCTTTCAACGAAATGTCCGAGAGGAGCACCTTGGCGTTGCCTATCAGGTCAGGAGTCTCGATGTGGAGCATGCCGCCAATCCTCAGCCATCTGTGCCATCTTATCAGGAGTGCGAGGGCTGATGACCTGTTGAAGTGCTCGAACACGTGGTGGAGCCTCACCTCGCCAACGCTCCAGTCGGGGAGGTCGAGCTTCTCGATGTCGGCGAAAATGTCGGCGGCGAGCCTTGTCATAACGGTGTGCTCGGAAGGTGGATAATCGACGTTAACATACCCTTCTAAATGGTTCTCGCCGCAGCCAAGGTGCAGGCGGAGAGGCTCTCCCTTTTTCCACAGGCCCGACCGCAGGATGCGATCGAGGGTCTCTTCCGCGGATAGACCTCCTTCGATGTGAAGAGGGAACGTCGGCGCAGCGGCGGTTGGATGAGCGGCGAGGCTCTCCGGGCAGGCTTTGATCTGCTCGAGACCGTTCTGGTTGAGTATGCCGATCGTGGCCAGGGGCGTGTCAAGGGGAAGTACGTGCGCATCTCGCACCGGGCCGTCCCGGCGCTCGAATAGGTAGTCCACCTCCTCATGGCATGAGACAGGAATGAAACCGGAGTACCTTTCGATGTTTATCCTGTACCCTTTTGCAAATATGTTTGCGAGCTTGTCGGACCCGTAGTCATCGTCGCGCCGCGCGCGATTGGCCGTGAAAACGGTCTGAACCATGTTCGCAGGATTGCAAAAGGCAACGCTCGTTCCGTAGCAGAGGAGGTCGGGTTTTGAAGCCTTGAAAGCCGATTTGTTGCCGTCCATTAGGGCTTCGAGGGTATTTGGATTCGAGAATTCGATGTTATTCACGAGGGGTTCGATATCCGCGACGCGGTAGACGGAGCTTGAAACCTCCAGGGGATAGCCAAAGTCCAACTCAGAGGCCGTCCAATCGAAGAGGAGCAGGTCCTCATCGGCCCTGAACGGCGGCAATGGCTGGTCTTTCTTGAGCATGTAGCAGAACGTTGTATTTCTGCCGAGGCGAAGGGAGAAACCAATGGCCCGGGGGTTTCGCTCAAGGGCCGCTACGATATCTTTTATCAGGAAGCCCTTCACGAAGATGTTGTCATCAACCATGAAGAACACGTGATCGTGGCCCTTGAGACACGTCAGGAGGTCTTTTGTGAAGTCGCCCTGCCTGACGAATGTGACATGGGGGAACCACTCCGCCATTTGCCTGTATTGCCTTTCGTGGAAATAGCTCGATGAGGTGTAGAGTACCTGAATATGCATGTTCGCCCCGTCGAGGTCCCTGCAATGCAATGCCAGGGAGCGGAGCGCCACATCGAGCTGCATTGCCCGATCCTTGCTAAACAGAACGGCGGCGATCGATCTGTTGTCACCGCCCCCCCGGCCGGTGAGCGGGTATGCGGCTGAGCTTTCGGAGGCAGTTTCCACAGCAACGGGATGAGGATCGCTTAAGCCGATCAATTCGTAGTTGTGTCCGATGTGAAACCTGGATATTCGCACATCTTTGAGTCGATTCACGGCGGCCACGATGATGCTTTTCGGGTTCTGCCAACAAAGCTCCTTACGTTCTTCTTCAAGCTGACCCGTGACATAAACATACTTCGCGTCAAAAAAGTTCTTCTCCCGGCAAATCGTATCCTGCAGAAACTCCGTCGTTTCCGACAGGGCAAAGGTCGAGACGAACAGATCTGCCGAAAGATTGAGCCTCTCTATGTCGTACACTGAAAATAAGTTGATCTTGTTTTGTTCAACTGTGTCGCTGGGCGATATGTGGGCAGCTATCCTGTTGCTCCCCATGCTAGCGGAAACGTAGTAGAACTGTAGCGCAAGCATTTCAGGCAGGTCGATCAATACGTATGTCATGGGCTCTTCGTTTGCCTTTGCAAAAACCCTCGCCAGTGAGCCAAACCCTCCCCCAAATTCCACAACAGATGCAGGGTTCCTCACCAAAGACTGGCTGATACGTGCGTAGTACCAGAGCATGCCCAACGTGTTGACGGATATGTTCCGAGACCTGCAATCCCGCGGTATGTTCCCGATCGGTGACTCCTCAATTGAGTCAAGCCTTTGCCTTAACCTCTCGTCCAGGCTTTGAAGGTACCAAAGCTCATACTGCTGCGGGCTGCCTTCCCCCACCCGAACAAAGGCGTCGAGACAGACGGGATGGTGCAAGAAATTGTCCGGTAGGCCGCTCAGGATCATTGAGGCGATTTGCTCCTGATTCTTCTTCCAGTGCGGATGTACAAATTCCTTGTCAATCGGATCGGCCTTTCTTATCGCTTGATAGTACTCGGCTGCTTGCTTTTTCAGGCTTGACGAACGGAGAACTGCGCCAGACGTGTGATCAGAGCCGAGACGGCCTGAACCGTCTGTCAACTTGCCGACCAGTCCGAATTCCTCGAGCACCGCGATGGTCCCCTCACTACGGGCCCCGGCCGGAAGGAGATTCTTCACCATCGAGGACATCTCGCTCTCTTGTTTGCCCCTGGTTTTCATGAGACTAAGTAAGTTCCGAAGTGCGTTATGATTGTGCGGCTCGGCTCTCACGGACCGGACAAAGAACGAGAGGGCTGTTTCGAAGTCGTTTTTCAGGAAGTGAATTACCCCTAAGTCGTTGAGTGCGTGGGGGTGATTGGAAAAAAGCTCAAGGACGTGATTGAGCACGGGAATCGCCTGCTCATACGCCTTCGCCACGAGGAGGCATTGAGCGTAACGGTAATGGACGTTGACATCATTCGTCCCGCCGGCGAGGAGGGTCTGGAGCTGGGCAATGGCTTCTTGCAAATCAGAGGCAGCCACATTCCCATTCCCCTGTCTTAGCCTGTCTACCGATTCTGCTATCGCGTGATCTTCGCTGCCCTTCTCCGTCCCGGTATCCCCCCGCGAGACGACCACCTCCCCCGACCCCTTCGTCAAGTACTCCCAAGGCCAAAGATACGAACCGCCCGAATCCTTGAACTCACGGTCGCGGATTGCCGGTGCCAACCCCCAATCCCAGGCTGTGTCCGTACCGACCAACTCTTCGATTCCTTTTCCTTTTGACACAGCGTAGAACTGGATGAGTTGGTCGTAGAGGGTGTCCCACGAATAGGGTCTGAGCCCTCCGTTGGACACGAAGTCGTCGATGCTTTCGATATAGGCGTTGTACTGCTTGTCAGTGATTCGAAGGAGGAACCTTTCTAGTTCTCCATAGTCTCTGAATGACCTGAAATCAATGAAACATTCTCGAGGGAGATATACGTCGATATCGGGAGCACCAAGATATATGGGGACCGTTCTGGTCTCGAGACAGCTCAAAATCTTATCCACATAGCCGGCAGAGAGAACGGGATGATAAATGTTCTCGAAACACAGGTTGTATCTGTATCGGGAGAGTGTTGACAGCTTGGCATCACGCGGCAGTACACCCTTGTAGTTTGGAAGTGAGAACGGCGGATGTCCGAAGACATCAAAAGGGATATGCGAGTGCTCGTGAAACCAGAGGGCAGCCTCGACTCTCTTTGAGTAGAGCTCTCCCGCGATACGAGATCCCTTATTCCCGTTGATCATGCAAATTCCGGGAACGCGGCCCGCTATGGGGTACTTCCTTTCGCGCTCCCTCAAGTCTTCCGTTATGTCGCCGTCCAGGACGAACTTATGGGTGCCGCCACGCTGAAGCAGGGCCTTTGTGAAGCCTTCGCGCCCCTCGACGATCCCGTGATAAATGGTGATGACATG
>Ga0326728_10016909_pt1 | contig 14755 bp, 11 predicted proteins | sample MB3enrmetagenome_FD_207602 | JGI IMG/M metagenome (GOLD analysis project Ga0326728, IMG submission 207602) | Lab enriched peat soil microbial communities from McLean, Ithaca, NY, United States - MB31MN | ecosystem: Environmental > Terrestrial > Soil > Wetlands > Peat | place: USA: New York...
TGGGAATAGAGTAGGTCTTCACTACAGCCTGTTTTGCGCCTTTAGAGGATCGCCCTCGTCAGCAAGTCAAGCCGTTACGTCGCAAAAAAAAGTTCAACCGTCGGTCGAATCCGCCAAGTCGGGCTAGTATTGCCAGTGGCGCTGGCGCTTGTCGAGTGTTGGCCGTCGTCGCAACACGATCCGAACCGCTCCATGAACAACTCTGCTGCCATCATTCGGCTGACTAACATTCGACGCCGGACTTCGCCAAATCCTGGCTTGCAATCATTAGCAATGGGCGTAAAACGCCTGCTACAGTCCGGTTATCCGAGGACTTTCAATCTATGAAAAACACCTCAACGAAACACTTCTTGGCGGGACAGCTTTTTACGCGAGTCGTCTCTGGCGCGGCACTTCTTTTTTGTAGCGCGACGCCAGCGCACGCGCAGGTCAACAGCGGCAGCAATGGCAGCGATGGGGCGTTCAATCCCACGGCAAACATCACCATCACCATGACCGACCATCCGAATGGCATTTACCAATACACGTCCGTAAGCATTCCGAGCGGCGTGACGGTGACGTTCATTCCGAACGCGAACAATTCGCCGGTGACTTGGCTTGTGCAAAGCAATTGTGAGATCGATGGTATTGTGAATCTATCGGGGCAAAATGGCGGCCAACCGGCTGGTGGAGTGGGTGGTCCCGGTGGGTGGCGGGGCGGCACGGGTATTCCTACAATAAGTGGAGGGCAAGGCCCTGGTGCTGGCTTAGGGCAGTCGAACGGCGGCAATGCATCTTATGCAACTCTCGGCAGTGGTCCATATTCCAACACTTGGGGGCAAGTTCCTGTGCCGGGTTCAGTATATGGCAATTCATTCCTGATCCCGATTCTAGGCGGTTCTGGAGGGGGTGGTAGTTCTGGCAGTTCAGCAGGAGGAGGCGGTGGTGGTGGTGCCATCCTTATAGCGGCTTCAGGAACAATCACAGTGAACGGAACGGTGAATGCAAATGGAGGCAATAGTGCATCAAGTGGAAACTGGACTCCAACTCAGTGGGGCGGAGGTGGAAGCGGCGGCGCTGTCCGATTCGTTGCTTCTAAAATTATAGGGGTTGGAAGCGTTTCTACACTTGGTGGAGGAAGTTGGAGTGGCGGTGGTGGTTCGGGTTGGGTCCGATTTGACAGTTATGAAAATGATTTTGCAGGACAGATTGGGGGTTCTTTCACTCAAGGGATTCAACCGCTCATTATTCCTACTGCGGGTCAGTTGCCACAACTGAATGTCATAAGCGTGGGCGGAGTTCCCGTTTCCGCGTCACCCACCGGCGTGTTGTCCACGCCCGATGCCGTCCTTTCCGCGCAGCAAAACAATCCCATTCCCATCGTGGTGAGTTGCGCGAACCTTCCGCTGAACACGCCTATCACTGTGAGCGTGCAGCCAGCGAACGGCTCCTCCGTGAGCGCGGTTGGGTACAACAACACCGGCACAGTGGCGTCGAGCACAGCCACAATTTCGATCAATATCCCACGAGGCGGCGGTCTCATTTACGCGACGGCGGCGACATCCAATTAAGGGTTTGTCGTGAGAGCCTGCCCAAAAACAATTGGGTACGGGGGCACGCCGTCCCTCCCAACCGGAAGGGTTGCCGTGTCGGCGACCCTGACTGTCCTGCTGGCAATTCTTTGCACATCGTCAGTCCTCGCCCAAGACACAATCACGAATGTCATGTCGCCCATCGTCAGTTATCAGTACCCGGACGATTTCAGCAGCGAAGTTTTGACGAACGGCGGCGTTCAATCGCCTCTCGTCAGTTATCAATACCCGGACGATTTTGGCAGCGAAGCGTTGACGAGTGGCGGTGTTCAATCACCTCTCGTCAGCTTTCAATATCTTGAAGATTTCAGCAGCGCGGCCTTGACCAACGGCGGCATCATGTCGCCGATTGTCAGCTACCAGTACTTCGAGTGGCCGGGCAATGACGTTCTGAATCTACAGAGCAGCCCGGTGGTGAGTTATTATTACCAGTTCCTTGACGCGCCGGTGTTGAACATTGCTTTTACGAGCCGAACACCAACAATGTCTGAAACGACTCCGGCGTATTTGTTTTCACCGCCGCAATCATCGCAACTCATGGCATATCATGGCGGAATTTTCACGGCGAATCTCGCTTCAATTGATCCCAATCAGATGAGCATCGTTCTGACTCACGGCTGGATACCAACTTTACCTTTAGTGGGGACTCCTGTGTTTCCCAATGGCGGTGTTGAAGGGTGGCCAACGGACATGGCGGCGCAATTGCGAGCCAACGGCATCACCAGCGCAAACATTGTCGCTTGGAATTGGACAAGCGCGGCAACGTCATCACTTTCTGATCCAAAACAAGCCGGAGTCCAGACGCCGCAACAGGGAATTGCCCTCGGACAGGCGTTGTTGAGCGCACTGGGTTCAAGCTATTCAGGACAAATCCATTTCATTGGCCACAGTTTTGGAACATTGGTGAACGCCTATGCCGCGAATTTCCTGCAAGGAAACAACTGGGCTGCGGAAGCAGTGTCATCAACGCCGTGGCCGGGCAAGAATATGCAAATGACGCTGTTCGATGAAGCCGAGGTGGGGGCGGATAAGGACTTCAATTTGAACTCAGAGGATTTAGCCGCCCTTGCCGACATGAACGCTAATCTTTTGACGGCGCCATCGTATTACCATCCACTGCCGAGGCAATTTGCCTGGGCGGATAATTATGTGTCGGCTGTTGGATTGCTGCAACCCGCCGCAGCGAATGTCATTCTGACCAACGGTTTTCCAGCCAACGCGCCTGGTCCGAAAAGTTGGTTTATAGAATTTGGCGACTTTCACTTTTATCCGATTCCGTGGTATGAGGAGACAATTCAAACGGACGCTTCCGCGATGGGTTTTCTGTGGTCGTTTGAACGGGGCGGATGGTTTTCGCAAGCGCCTAGCGCGGGGTCGGTTTATGTACAAGCCTTCAACGATTCCCAATGGAATCTGACGGCGACAAACTGGACTTACGGAACGAACCTGCTCGGCCAACGATTTCAGAAATATCGCGGTGCATTTGTTGATTCCATCAACAATGAGGTGCCCGGCCTTGTGACCGCCAATGGTGCGATAAATGGACAAATTGTTGGAGCATTGCCAGCGGTTGACGCATTCATCCTGTCTTTCTTCACTACCAGCGCAAACAACCCTCTCGCACCACAAATCCGTGCGCATCCGTTGGGTCAGCCCACAGGAGGCGGAACAATTACAAATGTTCCGGCTTATGCCTGGATGCCGTTGGTCGTTCCGGCGAATGCCGTCTCCATGTCCTTTGACTATGTGATCCAGGGCGATTGGCAGAGTGATTCACTGGCGGCGGCTCTGAACGGAACGAATGTTCTGTCAATCGCCGGGAGCCAGATTCAAACGAATGTTCTATTCAGCAGCGGCCAGATTGATGTTTCCGCGCTTGCCGGTCAGACGAACGAGTTCTTTATTGGCATCGTGGGCGGCACGTCCACCAATGCGCAGTTGACGATGGAGAATCTTGCTTTTTCCGTTTCAGTTCCGCCGTCCTTGCAGGCGCAAGTGAGCGGTGGCAATCTTTTGTTGTCGTGGCCGCTTTCGGCGAATGGTTATGTCCTTGAAACCACCACCAACCTGACGGCCCCGAATTCGTGGACGGTGGTAACGAATGCTCCGGTGATTGTTGATTTGGGATATATGGTCACGAATCAGATTTCCGGCGGAATCCATTTTTATCGGCTGGTGAATTCTTCCAGCTTGGCACCGCCGACGCTACAGGCACAGGTATTGAGCGGGGGCTTGATCGTCTCATGGCCGCTCTCGGCGCAAAATGTCAGCCTGCAAACCACAACCAATCTCGCCGATCCAAATTCCTGGACGACGCTGACGAATGTTCCAGCAATTGTGAATTTGCAAAATGCTATCACAAATCCAATTTCCGGTAGCCAGGGCTTTTATCGGTTGATTCAATCTACGCCGTGAACCGGCGGCGTCAGATTCTGATCTTTCCTCAAACGATTCGTGTCCGCAGAAAAAACGCAGACTGCCGCCGCCAATCCAGCCTTGCTCGGTGCGGATCGTTTCTTCGGCGGAGTCCGGCCCATTACTACTTCCTCCAAGCGAACCGCACTGGGCGGTGTTCAGAAATCCCCCCCCATTTTCATACCCGTAAAACCCTTGATTTTCGGCAGTTTGGCTTGACTCCTTCATGTGTTCACAATACTGTAGATTTATGAACACAGCGGTTTACATGCGGGTTTCGACCGCCGACCAGAAGCTGGACTCCCAGGATAAGGAGCTGCGGCGCTACTGCCAGATGCGCGGCTGGAAGAAGAGGACCGTGTACGCCGACAAAATGTCGGGCGCGGCCACTACCCGCCCGGCGCTTGAGCGGCTGCTCCAGGACATGCGGGCTGGCAAAATCGGTCGGCTGGTCTGCTACAAGCTGGACCGGGTGGGCCGGAGCCTGACGCATTTGGCGCTGATCGTTGACGAAATGGCCCGCCTGAAGGTCCCACTGATTTGCACCAGCCAGGGGATCGACACGTCAGAATCCAACCCGTGCGGGAAATTCCAGCTCGCCGTGCTGATGGCGGTGGCCGAATTTGAGCGCGGGATTATCCGTGAAAGGGTCAACGCTGGCTTGGCCGCAGCCAAGGAACGAGGCGTTCAGCTCGGAAGACCCAAGACATTGGACGGGCGGGCACCGGAGATCATGCGGCTGAAAAAGGACGGGCACGGCGTGCGGGCAATCGCCCGGCAACTTTCCATGCCGGTGTCGAGCGTTTTTTCCGTGTTGCAGGCGTCAAACAAGACGAATGCTCGCAGGTCCAGGCTCCAGAAGGTGTCGCGTTAGCGCCGACTGCTCGTGCGAGCAAATCAATTCCGCACACCACGACGACGATGCGGCATCAGATTGCGGTGGCTTGGCAGGCGCTGGATGGAGCTTGCCAGCGTTAAGGAACCCAACCTAAAGTGACTTTGATGGCCGTCACACCGTATCCCGACCAATGACTATGCCGCCGTCACAAGAGCGCAAGCTATACGACGCTTTTGCGCCTGGCGTCGCTTACATAGCCGTGGAAGATTGCGAGGGCAAACCGAGTATTGGGACCTGCTTTCATATTGGTGACAGCGTGTTTGTTACCGCCAAGCATGTGGTGGAGAAAATGAGGATCACCAGAATTGCCACCACTTATACTGGTTTGACAACGGTAGGCGGGGGTCCTGGTGGAAGCTACATAGCGGGCGATTGGAAGCTCGTTAATGGGCCGCATTTTCACCCGAACGGTGATTACGACCTGGCAGCTATGCGTTTGAAGGGGCGTGGTGCTCCGCAAATCCCCTTCGAGGATATTTCCGATGAAGATTCTGACGCCCTTTTGTTGAGGAGCGTCGTGGTAATGGGTTTTCCGCCCATACCAGGGAGCAGGTCTCCGGTCTTGGTCTGCGCAAGGGCGGAGGTGAACGCCTCTTTCGTGACTTATTTTGACAACCAGCGGATTTTGGTTGTTTCCTGCCTGGCGCGGGGTGGATTTAGTGGCGGACCTGCGCTCACGCCTCCGCACCACTGCTTGGGCGTGGTCACGAGAGCGGTCCTGAAAGAGCGGCAGCCAGAAGAATTGGGGTTCATGGCCGTCGTCGGTCCAATGCCTGTGCTGGAACTATTGCATCACCACAACATGATGCCTGCTTATCTAAGGGAACAGATTTGGAACCGTCACAAAAGCGAGAAAAAGCGAGCGTAACGGAGCGACTTCCTAAGGTCTTTGGTCACCCACTTCAGTCCCACCGATGCGGGTTCCATTTTCCAGAGCTGTCAAAGTTCAATGACCGTTGCAACCCACATGCCTGCCAGAGCGAATCGCAGAAAGGCCGTAAGACTTCAGCCGCTGGAACTTCGAGGGTCTGCATGAACACGTCGTGCATGATCAAATCGCGCTGCCTAATTGGTCGAGAGTACAGCGGCCTGAGCATTCCAGACACGAGTCTGTGGTCTTTCACATCCAGGAGGGAAAGCATAGCCACCACGGGGGGATCAATTTTCAATGTGCGTAGCCATCCTGAGGCTGTCGGAAAAAACGTTATCAACTGTGATTCAAAATCTGGATTGGCAATCCATCTCTCCCTGCCGAAGCACTGAACTACCTCGACGCAACCGGTTCTCGAAATTGCGCTGTAGCCTGGAGACCCCCCATCGTCGGACGTTTCAAAAACATAGACCCCATCAACGTCGTATGTGGGTGCCCAACCTCTCATGACCCGCATTGGTCCGAAATCTTTTCCCTGTAGCAGTACGGTTGGATCACACCGGAACCCCGGATCGAAGGATAACAGCGGAAACAAGTGAAGAACCAGCTTGGCTCCATCTTGCACCGTAACTGGCAATTCGTTTGACCGTATGGCGCTCAATCGCTCGAACCGCTGCCTGTGCATTCGCGCCGTGAGCGAGTCCATCGCGGAAAATGATGATCGAATTTCAGGAACGTTCATCAATACCCGACCGTTCGCATCTCGTGTGTAGAATCTGTTGTCATCGTTGTACGTCACCATGTGAGCACCGTCCCACGCCCTCGGCACCCTGATCACCAACACCATTCCGCCGCGAACTGAGATTTCTTTAGGTTCCACTCCAAAGAGAGGCGGATCAATGTGAGCACGGATGATGTCTCGCAACGTCCGAATGTCCCGGTCGGGATCAAAATCTTTCAACGCAACGATTTCTTTGGGCACGCCGTTCTCGGCCTTAACGCCCCAAATGAGATCGCCACCGGATGCGTTTGCGAATGAAGCAATCGAGGCAACAAACTTGCGCTTCTGGTCGTCTGTTTCGAGCGCGATGCGCTCTTTGTATTCAATGGTTTTGCCCTCGCGCACCGAGGCTGCCACAAGGGCAACGAGGTCTTGTTCGGTGATTTCACTTATCTGCTTTGGAATTGCCATAATCCTGTACGCGGCAAAGTCGTACTCTCATGCCTCACATTCAGCAAATATAATCAGCTCCATCGACAATGGCGTTCGGGCAAATGCCTTTAGATGACTTTAAAGTTGCTCCACTCTCGTGCCGGAGGTGGAAAAATCCGCAACACCGCAACATCCATTGATTTTATTGGCGTTTCTGCACTTTTTGATCCGCAACATGCCTGTCCGCTGTTGCGGTTTCAAACACACAGAAACCCTTTATTTTACAGGCATTGTTGCGGTGTTGCGGATTTTTCAGGGGTGATCAGGGAGATGGCTCTAATCGGTGAACAGCTAACTGGATGGTCTCGGCTCATCGGCCTGTCCAGCCAGCGTACTTCAGGTGCGACGGCTAAGGATTCGCTGAATTTGGGTCGGATGCCACCTGGTTCCCGGCCCTGTGCGGGTCGGGATGCCTTTGGCGTTGAGAGCCTCGGCAATGTCCACGAATGATTTTTTCTCCCTGCGCAAGGCTGTCATCCTCTCGACTACAGCCTGCTCCTCTGGAGTGATGCCGTAAGGTTTGCGGCCCTCGCATCGTGCCCCGGCACGACGGATGCGCAGTCGCGAGGCGCGGAGCTTCTGAACGATGAGGCACTTTTCCCATTCGCTGACCGCAGCCAGAATCTGCCTGACCAGCTTGCCGGTCGGATCATCGTTGCCAAGAGTCAGGTCCACGCCGCCGTCTGCGGAGATGACCTTGACACCGAGTTTGCGAAACTCGGCCAGGATGATCTCGCTCACCATGAGGTCACGGGCGATGCGGGTGGCGTTCTCCACGAGCACCAGGCGAACTCCGTTTGCTTTGATCGCCACGAACAGGTCCGTTAGCCCTGGCCTGTCCAGTGCCTCCTTGGTGCCGCTGACACCCTCGTCCCGGAACTCCTGGATGATCTCGATGCGATTGGCCTTGGCGTAGCGGCTGATGGTCTCCGCCTGGCGCTTGAACCCGTCCCCGTCGATCTGGCCCTTCCCAGAGACCCGGAGGTAGCTGAAAGCCTTCGTTTTCATGACCACACGCTACCAAAACCGGCCCAGGAAAGCAACACATATTCTGTAGAATACGTGTTTATACGGTTGCAAGTTGCTTTAGATAAATTACTAGCGCAAAATCCAGTAATTTCTGCTCTCAGAAAACCAGGGGCGTTCCTCGAAGTGGCCCTTCCGTTTTGCTGCTTAGGTCACCCGGTTGAAGCAGGCATGTACGGCGATCTCCAGGGCATCGTGGGAAAGTCGCTCAAGGAGATCGACGGCCTGGAGTCGAAGGTGCTCGAAAACGCCCCAAGCCCCGGCGAGACATGCACAGATTGAAGCGGCAAAATCAGCCCACGTGGAAGCCGCAGGCGTAATCGGAGTTGAGAGTTGACATCTGGTTTTTAGGGGATACTATATAAATATACAGTATGGCTGAACTGACTCGAAAACAGCAGCAGATTCTTGATTTCATCCAGATATGGCAGCGGGAGCAGGGAATGATGCCGACCTACCAGGAAATCGCGGACCATTTCAGCTTTCGTAGTCTCAACTCGGTCACGGAGCATGTGAGGCTCCTCCGCCAGAAGGGTGTTCTGTCCAATGAACCGGGACGAGCGAGGTCGTTCCGCGTTCTTTCGCCCTTGCATGACCTGCGAAGGCGCATCGTGGACATTCCCTTGTTAGGTTCTATTCCTGCGGGCTTTGCCGAGAACCTGGAGCAAGAGGCCATCGGCTGCGTATCTGCCGACGTTGAGTCGATTGGTATCAAGCCGTCAACACGTACGTTCGCATTGGTGGTAAAAGGTGATTCGATGATCGGCAGACATATTGTGTCCGGTGACACCGCGATTGTGGAGCATGGCGTAACGCCCAAACCCGGTGATGTCGTGGCCGCTCTGATTGACGGCGAAAGCACATTGAAGACTTTCATGACGCAGCGCGGTAAGCCGTACCTCTGCGCTGAGAACCCGCGCTATCCCGACCTGATACCTGCGACCGACCTCGTGATCCAAGGCGTGATGGTTGCTCTGATCCGCAACTGGAGAGCTTTCCACTTGGCGCTTTTGCTCTCTGGCCTTGTTTTCCCAATAACTTGCAGGTTATTCTCAACTTGTTAAAATGCTGTCAGCTCTCGATGCTCTAAATTTGGCTCCTGCGGCAGCGGCGTCCATGCCGGGCTTGGTCCCGGTGCGCGGGGACAAGCGAGCTCTCGTCGGCATTGCCGAACAAGCGGCAGTGCGTAAAGCTGCCGCCATCGGTGACATAGACTACATTTTTTTTCGCCGATTTTCAGACGAACGATCCTCGCACGTTACCGCGTACATCGTGGATAACAGCGACGACCGATTCAATGATCAGAAGTTAGCGGAAATCCATAAAAAAGTTTGGCTCAATGGCACCGCGCCGCTGCTCTATGTCGGCTGGCAGACGAGAGTCGATATTCTCAGTTGTGCGCGAGGCCCCGACTTTTGGCGAAATGACGGGTATCACTATCAGCCTGCGGAACAACTTAAGATAGCCTCTCAGATTTCACATGCGATTGAGGAAAAGCTGCGACGTTTTTCTGCGTTCAGACTCAGTGACGGAACATTTTGGGACGACCCGGCAAACTTCAGATTGGCCCAAGCTGATAAGGCAGCCCACCGCCGTCTCATCAACGCAGTAGTCGAGGCAGATCGTGACCTCGACGGTGAAAAGAACCCGCTGCTCCGTAGATTGCTGCTGCTGACAGTGCTCATTAAATATCTGGAGGATCGTCAAGTGTTCCCTGAAGGCTGGTTTGATCAATGCCATAAGGGTGCGAATTCGTTCTTTGAGGTTCTCCAACACGGCACAGCCGACGAGCTGCGCGAACTGCTCGCCAAACTGGAACGCAAATTCAACGGCGATGTTTTCGCACTTCCTGAAGATACCACACAGCGTCTAACCACGAAGGAGCTGCATCGCTTTGCAGAACTGGTCGAATCCAGAACGCTACATGCTCAACGCTATCTATGGGGACAATTCTCATTTCAGCATATCCCGGTCGAGGTACTCAGCCACCTCTACCAGCGGTTCGCACAACGCGGCACTGGCGCAGTTTTTACGCCTCCGTTCGTGGCGAGCCTGATGCTCGACTACGCGCTTCCGTATGAATGCCTAACTGAAAACGAAAGAATCCTCGATCCAACCTGTGGCTCTGGTGTGTTCCTTGTTGGAGCTTTCCGCCGATTGGTTCATTTATGGCAGAGCAAGAACAACTGGGATCAACCAGATGTGCCAACGCTCAAGACCATCCTTAAAAAAAGCATCTTCGGTGCGGAATTGCAGGAGGAAGCTGTGCATCTCACCGCCTTCAGCCTTGCGCTTGCCGTGTGTGATGCACTCCAACCGAACGTCATCTGGAAAGATTTGCGTTTTGACAAGCTCGTCGGCTCAAACCTACTTGCTGGAGACTTTTTTGAGAGAAGGGATAAGCTGCGTTCCATCTGCGGTGAAGGGTTTACGGCAGTGCTCGGCAATCCGCCCTTCCAATCAAAGTTTAGTGCTGCCGCAGAACAGATAAACAAGAGCAACAGCGGAACCCGCGTTCCGGTGCCTGACAACCAGATTGCCTACCTTATCGCTGAGCAAGCGATGCCGCTTCTCCAAGATGGAGGCCGCATGTGCCTCATCCAGCCCCATGGTTTCCTCTACAATGAAAAGGCCCACGCATTTCAGAAAGCTTTCATCGCGGCACATCAAGTCGAAGCACTATTGGACTTCACTTCTATTCGCAAACTCTACGACGGCGCCGATGCCAAAACGGTTGCTTTGGTCGTCTCCAAACGGAAACCAATAACCTCGCATCGCATCCGCCACTATACGTTTCGCCGAACGTTCAGCGTCCAGGAACGCATTGGATTTGAACTCGACCACTATGATCGGCACGTCGTCGCTCAGCGAGCTGCCGAGACTCAAGTGTGGGTATGGAAAGCAAACTTGCTCGGTGGTGGCCGTCTCCAAAACCTCGCGGCACGAATCGCAGAAATGCCGACCCTTAAAAAGTTTCTCACCGATAAGGGTTGGAGCGCCGGGGAGGGATTTGTTGTAGGGAAATCTGGAAAACGTAATCGGGTGCCGTGGCTGACTGGTAAACCTTTGCTGCCATCAGTTGCGCTGACAATAGATGGTATTGATAGAAGTAAAATCACGATAGTCAAAGATACCTTGTTTAAATCCCATAGCACTGAGGAACGGTACTCTGCCCCATTAGTGCTAATCAGAGAACTTGATTCGTTGCCTTGTGCCTTTTTGGAACGAGGGTTTCTCGCTTTTGGACACCAAGTTGTGAGCATTCACGCCCCCCGTGAGCAGATCGGGGAGTTGCGGCGCTTCCACGATGATTTTATTTCAAACCGACCTGCGCTTCGCGCCTTTTGCGCGATGCTCGGCACAAGAGCTTTTACCAGCAAAGCAACTTCGATCCTGAAACGCGATATTGATGTGTTGCCGTGGCCCAAAGGGAATACCCGGTGGGATTTGAGCCAGTGGGAGAAAATTCTCTGCGAAGATGTTGTCAACCTCACTGCTGAGTTTGTCCGTCTTGGGCAGAATTCCAAGCTATTGAAGCAGCGGGTCAAGATTTCACATTTGGAGGAATACGCTGACACTCTTGTGAAAATGCTCGGCACTGTTTACCGGAACCTACGACCTATGAAGTCGCTGTTGCTTGACGGCATCGCGTGCCAGGCGTTCTGCTTTGGAAAAACACCTGAACTGGATTGGTCCAATGATTGGACTGCGCCATTGCACAAGTTGATCTATGTCCAGCACGGCGAGGCTTTGAGAACAGTGCGAGTACTGCGATTTTACGACCGCAATGTAATCCTTGTCGTTAAGCCCGACCGTCTCCGCTATTGGATTCGCTCAACAGCCATTCGAGACGCAGACGAAACGTTGGTTGACCTACAAAAGCAAGGCTATTGATGCCGGATCAACCCCCAGATCGTGGGCGCATTACGAGTGGCCTTACTAGCAATGCGCTCGTCGCGAGCACACTGGAGTTTGTGCGAGACGAGCTTCCCAAATGGCGCGATGATCCAGAGCGGGCTGTAGAGGATTCCGAAGAACGATTGAATGCTCAATTATGCAAATATCTCAACGTCGCCTCCCGCCAGACATTTCCAATGGTCTATTTTCATCATGAAGAAAAGCAGACAGGGACCCGTCGTGTTGATTTCTCCGCTCTCCCTTCCGAAAATCAAATCATAGGCTCCACGTTTCACACCATCTACAACCCATTTGTCGTTATTGAAGGCAAGCGCCTCCCATCGCCAACACCAGATCGTGAACGCGAATACGTCACTGGAGGAGAATCGAAATCAGGTGGCATACAGCGGTTCAAACTCGGACTCCACGGGGCAAAGCATGAACTGGTGGCCCTAATTGCTTACGTTCAAGAAGGTGAGCTGCGCGTATGGTTCAAGCAGATCAACAGTTGGATTCGAGACCTGGAAGGCACGCACGGTCCGGGCGATGAGGCATGGTCGTTGGGTGAGCAACTCGCCGGTTTCGTTGAACATGCTGCCAGTTCCACGGCGGAAAGCTCATCCTTGCATCCTCGCAGTGGTGATGTCGTCAGCCCCAACTTTCGTATTCGACATTTTTGGGTACGAATGACATCCACTTGATTGTCATCATGGGTTCGGTTGCTCAGGCCACAACAGCGAACTGGACCCTCTGATGGACTTGGCGAACTGGGTGCGGGGTGCGGAAGCCTGCCATACATTTGCCTTTTCGCACCAGCACTATGCCGGGCTGGCCTTCTTTCTCTTGCGCGGACGGCCCTTCGGCCATCCGCCCTTTTTCGCGTTGCGCCTCGCCGCCGCTGCTTTCGCCGCACTTTTACCGCGACCGGCGTGCGCCGCGATCACGCTGCCGATGTCGGCACCACATTTGGGACACTTGAGTTTGCTCACAAGGAGCAAACTACCCAACCGGATCGGTATATCAAGCCGGAAGCGCCAAAGGCTCAAGCTTCAGTTTTTCGAGCTTGAGCGGCTCCTCGCCGTCCAAAACCCGGCCAATGTTCCTCTGAACGTGGGAAACGTCGAAATGAATGGTCTGGTAAAGCTCGTGCCGCTCCTTCCAGTCTCCGATGTGCTGCCTGATTTCCTTCACCAGGTTCTTATGGGCGCGTTCGGTGTTGGAGATGGCCTCCTCGACCGGCGTCCTGAAGCAGGGACTGGTGACGTAATCCATCAGCCGCTTCGCCGCCGCCTCCCTGGCTGCGGCATCCAGGCGCTGCTTGGCCATCACCAGGAGGCTTTCGCGGCAGAAGTGTGCCAACGTCAACACGGCAGCCTGGGCAACGATGAACACGCCGGATTCCTGGTCCAGACCGGCGAAGCCCTTGCGCGTGCCGGTGGTGACAAGGATGCCGTAGCTCGCGTCGCGGGTCTTCCTGGCCAGAGCGGTCTGCCGCACGTGGTCGCCTGAAATTCGGTCGGTGTGCTTGCACTCGTACACTATGCGGCCAGCGTCCTCCCCGTTCCACCTGACGGAGTGAAGCACGTCGCCGCCCCTGCCGGTGTGCTCGATAACGTCGTCTGGAAACTCCTTCTTCAGTCGGCTGACCAGGACAAGCTCGTCGGCCAGCCCGATCTCCTGGGGGTTTGTGCGCCTCTGGAGCATTTCCCGCTCCTCCTGAAGTTTCTTGATCCTCGCGATCAGCCGCTTATTTGTCATCTCGTTCTTCTTCCGCTCCGTTTGGGCTACCTGCTTCTTCGCGGCCTCAACGTCCTGTTTCGCTTTGAGCCGAAGTTCCGTCTGTTTGGCTTTGGCCTTCGCTACAGCGGCCTGGGCGGCAGCCGCCTGCTTCCTCAATCTGTCCAGATCGCCCTTCTGGACCCGCTCCTTCTTCTCCTGGATTTTGATGACTTTATGGTAGTGGTCTTCAGAAAGGGTGCTGCCGCAAAGAGGGCATTTGTATTGCATAGGCCGAGATAATACCTATCTGGGTGGGTATTGCAAGCCGAATTTGTGAGCATTTTCTGCCAAGGTACTCGCTCCAACCTGACCCATGCCAAACGATTGGGTGTACGGCCCGGAGCAGCGAGGCACCCCCGCGTGCAATATTTGGGCCGACTTCGTTGATTTTGCTCTCGACAAGTGCTTTACGCGAGCATAGAAAGCTTTACCGTATGAGTGAGGCTGTTAGTTCCCACAAGCTGAGTTGCAGCCTGACAGAAGAACTTTCTGAATTGCAGTTTTGGCTTAGCCGTCCGTTCCGCCACGGATTCTATAGACGCAACCATGAACGATCCCACCGCATTTCTTGACAACACTCGCGGTTTTGCACTCATCTCGCTCTCTTATGCGCTTTGCGCGGCGTCGGAAGTCGTGGCGGATTTGTCTCCAATTGGAGACATTCAGATGCTGCCGGAGAACGAGGCCCAGGCCCGCCCGCTGACCCGGTTGAAGGCTCCGAAGCACCGGAGACGGGCCTGGATGATGGCGTTGAAGATGGCAGATGCAGGAGGGCGTCCGGTGACGGCGAGCGATGTGGAGGAAGCGGTTCGGCGGCTCGATGGCAATGGCCACATTGAACCTGCATGGGCGGACGGCGAGCCAGTCTTCAACTGCATTCAGGGCGACAACGCCGACCTCATCGCCATGGTCGCCCACCTCTACCTGCGCAAGGGCGACCGGATTGCGGACATCACTTTCGGGCGAGGCGTGTTCTGGCAGAACATCAACATCTCGGATTACGTGTTCTATAAATCGGACAAAATCACCTGCCCCGGCTCGCCGCATGATTTCAGAAGGCTCCCCTATCCCGATGGTCGCTTCGA
>Ga0326728_10016910_pt1 | contig 14754 bp, 13 predicted proteins | sample MB3enrmetagenome_FD_207602 | JGI IMG/M metagenome (GOLD analysis project Ga0326728, IMG submission 207602) | Lab enriched peat soil microbial communities from McLean, Ithaca, NY, United States - MB31MN | ecosystem: Environmental > Terrestrial > Soil > Wetlands > Peat | place: USA: New York...
AGCAACCATTGCAAACCCCTTTCTCAACGTCTTCAATTCGGCCTCATGTTGTCTAGGATTGTCTGTAGCAGTTACGTCGCTCCCCACTATGACATTGAACCCCCGTTCGTAAGCTTGGCGCGCTGTAGTTCCGCAGCAGAAGTTGGTGAGAGTACCGCATATGACCACCGTCTCTCTCCTGAGATTCTTCAGGATAGTCTCCAGTGGGGTGTCGTAGAACGCTCCATAGGAGGGCTTATGGATTACGACTTCGTCCTTGAGGGGAGAAAGCTCGTGCCAGATTCTTCCTTCCCTGAAGTACGATGGATTGTCTGGGACCTTGCCTTTGTATCGGTTCGGCATAAAGCTGCCAGTCTTCGGTCTGTCAAGATAGGAGTGTGTGTTTGAGAAGGCGGTGAATATGACGGGTATCTTCTTGCTCCTGCAGAAATCGACTATTCGTCTTACGCGCGCCACGATTCGCGTCGCTTCTGGGACCCAGAATGGCGTCCATTGAGGCTTGACAAACTCATCTTGCATGTCGATTACGAGCAGGGCCGTCTTCGCTGGGTCTACAGCAAATGTCGGGTTCTCCGAGTATGCGTCTTGCGCGAGCCGCAAAACGTCTTGCTCACTGAATCTCATACGCGTGTTCCTCTTCACTCGAACCAAAGTTCGCCCCACGCGGTCCCTTGGACTGTACACATATTGTCTTTTTCCAGAAACACGCGGTCGTCGGCATTATGCCAAATCTTCATTAGATTCGCAGCGAGCGCTGACCCGTGGTCCGAGTTCTAGACACACAGATCGACATCGACGCGCCGCCGCAGCGCGTGTGGGAAGTGCTCATGGATTTCTCTGCGTGGAAGGAGTGGAACTCGTTCATTCCGTCCGTCACAGGAACGCTAGAGGTTGGCGCTCACCTCCGCATCACCGTAGTCCCACCTGGCCGAAAGCCCATGGAATTCAAGCCTGAGGTCTTTTCTGTCCGGCCTGGCGAAGAAATCCTTTGGGGCGGCAGCTTCCTAGGCGTGATCTACCGGGGCGACCACGAGATCTTGCTTGCGTCACTCCCTAGCGGCGGGACACGCTTCCGACAGATCGAGCGGTTCCGGGGACCAATGGTGCTTTTCATGAGCCGGATGATCGAGGACACCGAGAAGGGCTACCACCAGATGAACCAGGCGCTCAAACGGCGCGTCGAAAGCAAGGCCTAGGCGTGCTCGTGGTGCTCTCTGCGATGATCTTCGGACTCGCGGCCAGTCTCTTCAAGTGGCGTGAAGACTGATTGACCGAGCAACGCGTGCGACGCAATGACTGCAATGGTGGTAGGTGAAGAGTTCTCCGCACCTGACTCTACCGCGGATGGACCCCATGACCTGTTGGGGAGAATCCGAACTTAAGGCGGGGCTCCGACACAAGAATGTAGCAGGCCCGGTGGGATTCGCCCCCAAACAGGTCCGGAAAGTGGATTCTAGCCAGGAATGCCTAGAAGACATTCTCCCTTCCTGATTCATCTCAATGGCCCGGCTGCGCTGAAAGACGTTCTTCCAAGCTGTCGCATCGCGTGATGGCATTGCCCCCTGGAAGGTCGGCGCTTGAAGGACGATGCTCATATCTTGCTAGGAGGGACTCCAGCCAGATCATGCTTTGTCCCTGGCTTACACTTCGGACTCGGGCTAGGTTCTATCAGTGCCAGAGGTCGGATCACGCAAGACCAATCCTATTCTCAGGGCACAAGCAAGATGATACGTCCTATGACGACCGTTATTGCTGTGTTTGGCAATGTAGGGGTAGTTGCTTATCGTCTCTATGCAAGAATCGCACGACGTTGGTAGGCGTGCCGAACGATTGTTGGCATCCCTGACAAGCGCCACCGAAAGGCTTGGCAACGACAGACCGAGATGGGTCGCCATATAGAACTCAATCACTTCTGGAATCTTGGAGTAACCGTTAGGCTACTTCGAGGGGCGATTAGCACGCTGTTCGAGCGTGTTCTGATGGGAAGAATGTCTTCGTCTTCGAACTACTTCCCACTTTCTTCGGCGTGCATATGTCATAGTCTGTTAGTTCCCTGGCGAGTATATAGGGCGTTGGGCGAAGCACGCCTTACAAAATCGCTTGATTCCAGCTTATCTCGAGCAGAGTAGCTTGGATTGAGGTATTTGCTGGCGGGCCCGGTGAGATTCGGACCTCGCGCTCAACCACGCAAACAGCTAGAATCTAGCTAGTGTGGACAGACAGAGGCTATTCTGGGCTTATCGTGACTGGGGCCGGCGGGATTCGATAGGTTTACTGTGCAAATCCACAGTTCTTAGCCAAGACTTGCTGAGAGAAAGCCTTCATCTTCGTCTGCCCGCAGGTTCGGGCCCGGTGGGGCTCCTCTCCTGACAGATCCCGAAAAGGGATTCCAGACTGCGTGCGCCACTCAGGAAAATGACTCATGGAAGGAAAACGAAGTAGGCGAACATTGCCCACAATGGCAGCGATAACAGCAATCCGAGCGGAATGTTACCCTTGAAGATCTTGTATCCGTCCAACGGGGGAACTGGGAGCATATTGAATGATCCGAGACCCACGTTCAGGATGAAACCGTAGGTCGCGACCGTTGTCAGAAAGCCGCCGGCAGGCAATGCGAGGAGGAGCAGGAAGAAGAACAACGAGCAGGCTAAGTTGATACCCGGTCCCGCAGCCGATATGACCGCGTTGTCCCTCTCTCCACTCCTCTGCCTGGAAATTGCGTAGGAACCGTAGGTAAGTGCTCCCGTTGCTGGCGCTATGTAGACGGCACCCGGGGCTCCGAAGATGAATTGACCTTGGGAGACGGCGGCTGTAATCAGCGCGAGAACGATTCCCCAGGTCCAGATCTTGAAGTGAGCAATGTATCCACGCCTCATCGCGGCAAACTTGTGACCCATTTCATGGAGCACGAACCCTGGATAGCGCCAGCCGCGAACGCCGCGATAGAGGCCCACGACAAGGCCAACCCGAACCATAGATTCGTGACGGCGCTCAACAGGAAGGATGTAGCTTGAGGGGCGACGACTTCTGCACCCTCTGCGGACAGACAGGACCGATAGCCGACCCCGCGCACGAGGGTCCGAGGGTCCACCTGTCTTGCGCTCTGAGAACATCCCTTGGGCCCGCACCGCCTTACCCGTTGAGGACTGGCGGCCATGGAGGCGGTTCGGGTTGCGTCTTCTACGAGCGAGACAGGGCGAAGCTCTTGTCCAGTCTGCACCCGGCAGTCCTGCAGGAAGCGCCAAGACAGGAGGCCGTGGCTTGACCCTCGCGCTCGCCTTCACGACTCACGTACTCAGCCCCAAGGTCGCCGAGAGGCTGAAGCTGGGCGGGGTCCTGCAGACCGTCCGCAGCCGGAAGGAGGCCGCGCCATTCCTCATGAGGCGGGGCTCGGAGGTTCCGGTCACGCTCGATGGCCAGCTGCTGTACAGGGCCCGCATCACATCGATCCGGAGAGCCATGCTCGGGGACCTGACGCAGTTCGACGCCGAACTGGGCGGGTTCGACAACCTGTGGGCGTTCAAGTCCGCCGCGAGGAGGGCCGGGTTCCGCTTCAGGCCCTCCGAGGAGTACGAGGTCTTCGCGATCCAGTTCCAGCCGGTGAAGGGGTTCCTGCTGAAATGAGCCTCAGGCTCTCCGACAACCTGACGCTGTCCGCCGAGGCCGCGAGGAGGGTCTTCGCTTTCCTCGCCATCAGGGGCGCAGGCAAGACCTGGGCGGCCGCAGTCCTGGCCGAAGAGATGGTCAAGGCCGGGGTCCCGATAATCGTCCTGGACCCGATGGGCGTCTGGTGGGGCCTGAGGGTAGGATACGACGGACGCGGTAAAGGTTTACCAGTGGTGGTCTTCGGCGGCGACCACGCGGACCTGCCTCTCGAGCTCGAGAAGGCCGAGAAGCTGGCCGACGCCCTCATCCAGTCGAACGTCTCCTGCGTCGTCGACATCTCCGAGCTCACGCAGGGCCAGACCCAGAGGTTCATACCGCGCTTCCTCGACGAGCTCCGCCGCAAGAACGCCAACGACCGGCACGTCTTCATCGAGGAGGCCGACGTCATCGCCCCGCAGAAGCCGATGAGGGACGAGACCGTGTGTCTCCACGCGGTCGACATCTTCGTCAGGAGGGGAGGAAACCGGAACCTGGGCTGCACCCTGATCTCGCAGCGGAGCGCGGTCGTCAACAAGAACGTCCTCACCCAGTCGGACTTCATGGTGGCCATGCGGACCAACGCGCCGCAGGACAAGGAAGCCGTGGCCGCCTGGGCGGTCCGGAGGACCCGCGACAAGAGCGCCCTCAACGAGTGGCTCGACTCGCTCAGCGACCTCAAGGATGGCGAGGCCTACGTCTGGGGCCCGGACATGAACGTGCCGGGGGTCAAGACCAGGTTCAGGATGCGGGAGACCTTCCACGCGACCAGGGAGAACCTGAAGCGGTTCGACGCCTCCAAGATCAGGCCGATGGACGTCGACGAGTTCATCGACAGGTTCAGGGATGTCTTCGAAGGCCGGAGGAAGTCTACACCGCCGTCTATACCGAAGTCTACACCGCCCGTTGTACCTACGCCGATACCTGCGGTCATACCTCATAGTCCTCCTGGGCCGGGCGCGGAACGCACGGCTGCTCTCAATCATCCGTCGACCGCGCCACCTTTGCAGGACCTTGACACCCAGGAGGACATCCTCGGCAGGCTCGAGCAGATCGACCTCGAGCACAAGCAGCTCGTCGTGAGAGTCCAGCACTCCGAGAGGGTCATCCCGATGGACACCGACTCGCAGCGCGGGCAGGTCGTCTACGTGCTGATTGAGGGCCGGGACCTGACCCTGTCCATCACGCAGATAGTCGAGAGGGCGGCTGAGCATGGCTGGGTCCTCCCCAAAGGCACCCTGCAGAAGTCCCTCGTCCCCTCGATGATGGAGGACGGCCTCCTGATCAACGAGGTCAAGGGGCACCACGAGGGGAGGTACAGGTTGCCTTCTTTCGTCAGGTTCGAGGTCAAAGTGGAGGTCTCGGCTTGATTGGTCCAGGAGAAGGTCCGCTGCCCCGGGTGCGGCCGCTACCTGAAGGAGCTCGACGCCTTCCACGTCCGCGACTGTTCGTCGAAGCAGCTGACCTTGGAGAAGGCCTGCCGATGAACCCCCCTCGCTCTCCCCCCGACAGCAGGAGAATGACGCCAAGGATGGGAAAGAACTCGAATTCTTGCCAAGTCGGTTTTCCACGCCGCATCCATCCGCGCACGTGCAGGCCCGGCAAGAACAAGAGGGAGGGAGTAGTAAGAGGGAGTAGTACAGTAGCAGTAGGTGGGAGGACGTATGCGGGGTGGAAAACGCCACTTCGCACCGTGGGAGAGGTGAACGCCTGATGCCGCTCTCCAGCGAGCCGCTGAAGAACGAGCGCAGGGCCGCCGTCAGGAGGTTCCCACTTCGCGCTGCTCTTCCAGGTGGCCAACAAGTGAGCATGGAAATCAACCTGAAGCGCACCGAGCGGGCCATCCTCAACGAGATCTTCGGATGCGTCGACCAGCTGAACGAGATCATGCTGAATCACGGCGGGAAAAGTGGACACAATGGAGCAGCAACAGGCTAGAGTCGATTCCCCCTACAGGAGGGCCATACGCGGCATCGCCCACGCCGTAGGCCTGCGGGTGGTCGCCGAGAGGTCCTGGTTCGGCACCAGCACCATCGGGGTCTGGCTCTGGGTCGCCAAGGTCGAGGAGAAGATCCAGGAGCTCAAGGTCAGGGGCGAGTGGGACTACCCCCAGGGCGTCCCCGACACCTCCACCGTCAAGCGTAGGATCAACTACCTCGCGGATCCCGTCTGGCTGGACGAGGGGACCTCCTACCTGATAACCAGGCCTGCCGTCGACTTCCCCTCTACCGTTGAGCGGTACGCCAGCGCCTTCCCCAACGGCACTATCAGCGCAGGGCTGACCATCAACCCGGCCTTCTATCATCAGTACAGCCAGGCCGTCGCGGTCACGATCAACTGCCAGAAGGGGGCCACCTGCACCACCTACCCGAGCCTGCAGTACATGGCCTTCGGGTCGCAGCAGGTGCAGTCGACGACCTCCAATGTGCTGGCCGTCTGGGCCGACCCTGGCTACTACCTCAACGTGTCTGCGAGCATATCCGACTTCCAGGGGAACAGCTACGCGACCTCGCCTAGCAGCTGGCTGGTGAGCGCCGCCGACGTCGTCACCGACCCGATAGTCTACTCCGTCTCGTCTCCCAGCAGCACGGGAGGGGGGACGGGAGGCTGCTGCGGCGGGTACACCCCTCCGGTGTCGACGAGCACGGCCACGCAGAGCCAGGCGTCCTCGACCCCGATCCCCGTGAACCAGTTCGCTTACGCCGTCATCAGCATCGTGGCCGTCTTCACTGTCACATACCTGGTGATGTCCCGCAGGACCATCGAGACCGACGCCCAGCGGGTCTCCAGGTCGATCGGCGCACCGCTGCACCTCGGCAGCTTGGACCCCCGGCGGAAGAAGAAGAAGGGGGCCGACAAGAGGGTCTCCAAAGACGTCGGCAGGCTGGTCTCTCTCGGGCAGCTCAACGTCAAGATGACGCCGATAAAGGACGGCGCCCAGAGGGTCAGTGCGGGCATAGGGAAGAGGGTAAATCTGAGGCAGGTCGACTTGCGGAGGCGCAAGAAGAAATGAACCGGAGGATCCTGCTTTCGCTGTCGCTCTTCGCCGTGGCGTCCGTTCTGGTGCTTCTGGCCGTGGCGTCGCCGGTGAAGTCTCTTCAAACATCCCCGCCCTGCGTCGGGTTGAAGTCCCTCTGCCAGCAGGCCGATTCCGTTGTCTCTCCGTGGCCCTTCTGGTGGTATCAGACCTTCGGGGAGCTGGGCGTGGGCTTCGCGGTGGTGGGCGCCTTGGTGCTGACGATGCCCCTGTTCTCAGGGCTGATGCCGGACGCCAAACTCAAGTTTGGCAGATATGCCCGCACGGCCTACCTCGCGGGGTTCATCTTCGGAGCCTCGGTGTTTGCTGCCTTCATCACGATGGACTGGTTCCGTGAAGGATATCCAGGGGCGCTCTACACGACCGAGCAGTGGGGCCTCTCCGTTTCTTTCTTTGGGAAGATGGGCGTGACCTCTCTTGTTTTGGCCAGCGTCAGTCTCGCTTTCTATCTGTCACATCGAGGATTGGCCAATTCATTGAAGGTGACGTTTACGAAGTTCGTCGCCCCCGCTGGGGCTTTTCTCCAAGTCGGGCTCTTCCTGATTTCGCCCACTGAGATGATAAGACAGGCGACCCACTTCCTGATTTCGTTCCAGTACCACGGCGTCTTCCTCGTCAGCAACTGGCTCGTGCTAGTGGTCTCGGCGTTTCTGATCGTGATAGGCCTGTCCAGACGGTCGTTCAAAGTCCGCGCCGCTAGGGCCGCTCCCTTGGTCTTGGTTCTGATGTTCGGCCTCGCCCTCGGTGCTTCCCTCCTGCTGGTCTCTCCCCCTTCGGCTCGTGCGGCCTCCGTCTTCGAGCAGCAAGGGACCAACCAAGCTGCCAGCCTGAGTTCACCCTACCAACTCACCTGCACTCTCAACACGCAGCAGATAACGTCGGGTGACATGATAGCGGTCGATGCCTTCGGCGTGGGTAACGGAATAAGCAGCGTCAGTGACGGAGTGAACACCTACGCCTTCCAGGTCGGGTTCAGTGCAGGGGCCAGCGGTTCCTCCACTACCTATGAATCGATCTTCACTACGCTCGCGACGACCAGCCCCAGCAGCCTCACGATAACCGTGACCTACGGTGGTGCGGTGACGGCCCCACAGGTGGACTGCGCAGAGTTCGCCGGAATCGGGAGCGCCACGGCTGTGGGCACCACTTCGAACACCGGAACCACGACGGGAACGGGTACCACCTATTCGACCAGCATGACTTCATTCACTCCTACCACCAATTACCTCCTGCTTTTCTTCTACTCGACCCCGACCTGTGCTTCGTCGCTCTCGTGGAGCTCGACTCCTACAGGCCCCGGCACCGTGGTGGCCCTCAACAAGCCGACCTCGGAGACTGGAGCCAATTCGAATTGCGATGGAGCCAGCGACAAGGGTTCGTTCTTCTGCGTCAGCGCCGTATAGCCAACGATGTCCGTGAACATGATCGCCGCGAGTCTCCGCTCGCTCTGGGACAAGGCTTCCTTTCACTCAAGCGAGAAGCGGATGATAAAGCCGTTGTGGGATGGCACGAGAAGGAGCGACTGAGCAGCACGTCTGGGCCGGGACCTTGCAGGAATGGGCTCCGCAACCAATCGCTGGAATAGCTAGAATCCAGCTAATCCAGACGAACGGAATCTATTCTGAGCTTATTATGACTGGGGCCGGCGGGATTTGAACACCTATGAAAGCATGTAATGGATGCGCTCGAACAGCGTTTGCTCTTCCCCGATTGGCCTAGGGCTGTGGGGAGCAGAGCCCGCTTGGGCTGGAGCCTCCGTCGAGGTTGCTCTTGCAGATGTCATTCGTGTAGGAGTTCGCTGTCCCCTTGGTGCCCGAGCCTGTGGAGACGTCGTCGTAGCCATAGAATCCGTTGCTCTTCGCCGTGCTCCCACTGAATGTGTTGCCCACACCCCCCCAGAGGAAGAAGCCACTCTGTCCGTTGCTCTTCGCCGTGTTCCCGGTCAGAGTGTCGTTGTCGTTGACGAGCTCAAAGCCGTCTAGCTTGTTGCCGTTCGCCGTGTTCTTGGTGAGGGTGTTGTTGGCAAAGGGAGGGAAGTAATAACCCACGTAGCTGTCGAGGAAGAAGCCATCGTATCCGTTGCTCTTCGCAGTGTTCCCAGTCAGGGTGGTGTTGGAAGCGTCGCCTTGAAGGTCGAAGCCGCTGCCGTTGACGTTGCCGTCCGCAGTGTTCTTGGTGAGTTTGTTGTCGGAAGAGTAGTAAATCTCCAAGCCGTCATAGCCGTTCTTGCTCGCCGTGTTCCCGGTGAATGTGTTGGTGTTGCCGCTGTAGAGCTCGATGCCGTCACCAGCGTTGCCGTCCGCAGTGTTCTTGGTGAGGAGGTTGCTGAAAGCGTAAGAGAGTTCGAAGCCTTCCTGTGCGTTCTTGTTCGCCGTGTTCTTGAAGAGAGTGCTGTCGTTGGAGTCTGTGAGTTCGAAGCCTTCCTGTGCGTTCTTGTTCGCCGTGTTGGTGATGAGGGTGTTGTCAGAAGAGCTCATGAGGACGAAACCAGCTCCCAATGAGATGGTATTGTTGTTCGCCGTGTTCCCGGTCAGAGTGTTGTGGGACGAGGTGTCAAGGTAGAAACCAACCCAGCCGTTGTTTGCGGTGTTCTTCTTGAGAGTGTTGGCAGAAGAGATGTAGAGGTAGAAGCCTAGCGTGTTCTTGCTCGCCGTGTTCCCGGTCAGAATATTCCCGAGAGAACTGAGAATCGCGAAGCCCCAGTAGTCACTCTTCGCCGTGTTCTTGGTCAGAGTGTTGTTGTTGGAAGATTCGTTGAGCAAGAAGCCTGCGTCATGGCCGGTGTTCGCCGTGTCCTTTGTGAGGACGTTGCCAGGGGAATGGTTGAGCAGGAAGTCATAGTAGAATCCCGTGACTTTACAGCTCTTGACCGTGGCTCCCGTTATCCCAGTAAGATTGACCCCGACGCCTGCACTTTCGCCGTTTATCGTGTGCCCGGCGCAGTTGAGGGTTATGCCGCTGGCGCCTATTATTAGTCCGGGGCCTATGCAGGGACTGCTGGCGCTGCCGACGTTCGCATGCAAAGTCGTGTTCGTCTTGATGACGGTGCCGCATGCGAGGGGAACCGCCGCGGAGACCGGGGCTGCCGAGAAGACGAGCGCAGAACCCAGAACGGTGAAGATGAGCAGGACGGTGAGGGGAATCTTCGAGGGAGTTCTATCTCTCAAGACTACCGATTGTAATACCATGTGCTATATACGGCTTGGGGGGTGAGCTCGAGTCCACGGAGCGTTATGGCTTCGCGTGTAGAACCTTTCTCCAACCAAAGTTCTATCCTTGGTTTGAGCCTAACTCTTTGGGGGGAAGGCATCTACGATTTCCCGTCAGGTAGGCGAGTTTCACGGATTGGCCTTGAAACGGGCTGTGACCACCGATTCCCCCATTGTAATCCGCGGCTTGATATGAAACGACTGCTCCAAGTATTCTTGGAGGGCGTTCTTCACCAGGACGCTCCACTTGGGACCAAAATCGTGGCGCCAGACAACCGTGTACGTGCCCTCGTCCAGCGTCACCTTCGTTCGATTGTTCGGATTGAACTTGGACCTCATCTCTTGGAATTTCATCATCGCGTCCAGAGAGGAGTCTTGGGACCAGAACTCCGCCATTTCCTTCCAAATGGCGGGCAGAACCTCTCGCCCAATTCGAGCGAGTGTCTCGTCGTCCACCCCTTCGAGCAAGTTCCTGAGGAGCCGTAAGGGAATCGCGGCGAATCCAAACTCCTGCGCTTTCTTATTCCAGTCAAAATGCTGACTGATTATTGAGTTGACATCAGCGTTGACGGTCGTGTCTTCCTCGGTGGCTTCTTTCTCAAGAGAACGCACCAGGGATTCCGAGAGTCTGATTGTCTTGAGACGGGTCTTGCGCTCGCGCACGTCGGCTCTTGTCAAGGGAGTGATCTCTGACACGCCGGACTGTTCCCTCTACTTAGGTTGAACGGTTTCGCCGCGATTTGTGCGAATTCTATCTGAACCCGAAGCGCTCGCCTCGTGCGAACTCTGAAGGATTTGGACCAGCGACTTTGGTGTTGGAACACACAGAAAGGCATGGGGACGGAGTGCGCGCGCCCACGACATTGATTGTGTCTGTGATTGTGTGGAAGTACAAGAAGTACGACCAGAATCCTTCGCCATTTGTAGCGCCACCGGCATCGTGACCTCTGAATGCGCTGGCTTGAAGCCTCAGACCAACCCTCGTCTAACGTATTATAGAGGCGAGAAGGCGACCGTTCGTCGTGTTTTCGGGCAAACTCAGGGAGTTCGCTCAATCCTTCGGGCCCGCTTGGATCGTAATGATCGCCGATGTCGATGCCCCGAGCGTGCTGACGGCGGCGACGGTGGGGGCGACCTACTCCTACGGCCTGATCTGGTTCTTCCTGGTGCTGATCGTCCCCCTCTTCGTGATTCAGGAGGCGAGCGGCCGGGTGGGGATGGCCACCGGAAAGGGGCTGGGCGAGGTGATTCGCGAGAACTACTCCAAGAGGATCGCCATTCTCGCGAGCCTCCCCATGGCCACCGTGAGCATCGTGAGCTACGTCGCGGAGTACGCAGGGATCGCGGTCGGGATGGAACTCATCGGAGTCCCGCCCATCGTTTCTGTGCCCGTTGCGTACGCGGCCTACGCGGCCGTGGTGGTCAGGAGGAAGTACCTGACGACCGAGAAGGCCCTGCTCGCCGTGTCTGCCGTGTTGATCGTCTCCTACGCCGGCTCTCTTTTCGCGAGGGGCTTCGTCGCGTCAAGCCCGCTCTACTTCAGCGCTGCCCCTAGGTACTTCTTCCTTCTCGCGGCCTGCGCGGGCGCGGTCGTGATGCCCTTCATGCTGTTCTATCAGGCTTCGGCTACCGCCGAGAAGAGGGGAACGCGCCTGTGGACGATGAGGACGGAGACGCTGGTGGGAGCCGTGGCGAGCGAGGTGGGGATGGTGGTCATTGCGATGGCCACTTCCGGTCTGAGCTCCTCTCTGAACTTCGCTGACCCGAAGGCGCTCTCCCTCGCCCTCTCGTCGATCGCCGGATCCTATGCGTCGTACGTCTTCGCGGTGGGCCTGGTGGCGGCGGCGTTCCTCGCGCTGGTGGTCATATCTCTCGGCAGCTCCTGGGCCGTGGTCGATACCATGGGCTGGCAGAAGAGCAACTTCTCGTGGGTCTACCTGGCGGAATCGCTCCCCGCAGTGGCCATCCCGATCCTCTATCCGGAACCTCTTTCGCTGGTCCTGGGCCTCATGGTGGTTTTCGTCTTCGTGCTGGTCGGTCCCGGAGTCCTGATGGGACTGCTCGGGTCGAACAGCAGGATAATGGGGGCATACGCTTCGAACAAGTACTGGAAGGTAGCGTACTGGCTGAGCCTTGCTGCAGTGTTGAGCTTCGGTGTGGTCGCCGTGGTCGCAGCGGTCTGACGCCGAACCGAAACTCCGGGGTCTCCCCTGCTACACTCCTAGCGTTTGGGTCCCTAGTTGCTGGCAGAGTTTCAACACAACACCGAATAGTTCGGTTCCTCGGCAAGACGACAGATCTGACCGAAGGTCGTGAAATGATAAAATAGCCCCGAGGTTTCGTTCCCATTGGCAGGATTGGCTGACAAGTCTTCAAGCATCCTCGACGCCATCGGGAACACTCCAATCGTCGAGTTGCGCAGGGTTGTCCCACAGGGGTCCGCAAGAGTCCTGGCCAAGCTCGAATTTGCAAACCCGACGGGGGGCATGAAAGACAGGGTCACAAAGGCGATGATCGAAGCCGCTGAAGCGGACGGCCGTCTGAGGCCCGGCGGGACCGTCGTGGAGTACACCGGCGGCACGACCGGCGTCTCGCTCGCCCTGGTCTGTGCGGCCAAGGGCTACGATCTGAAGATTGTCTTCTCGGACGCCTTCAGCGACGAGAAGAGGTTCACCATGCAGGCGTTCGGCGCCCAGATCACCGACGTAAGAAGCGACGACAAGAAGATAACGGAGAAACTGATCAAAGAAATGGTCGAAACCGCACGCCGAATCGGCCAGCAGCCTGGTCACTGGTATTGCAACCAGTTGAGCAACCGCGACGGGACCGCCGGATACCATCCTTTGGGGGAGGAGATATGGAACCAGACCGGAGGCAGGGTGGACGCGTTTGTCCAGGCGGTTGGCACGTGCCAATCGATACACGGAACGACGGAGGCTCTCTGGAGACACGACGGGAGAGTGCACATCGTCGCGGTCGAACCGGCCGAATCCGCTGTGCTTTCCGGGCACCCGACAGGTTCCCACAAGATAGAGGGCATAGGGATCGGCTACGTCCCACCCCTCTGGAATCCCAAGCTCGTCAACGAGATAATCACCGTCTCCACCGAGGAGGCGAAGGCCATGAGCCGGAGGCTGGCCAGGGAGGAGGCTTTGTTTGTCGGAACTTCGTCGGGCGCCAACGTTGTTGCGTCGCTGAAGGTCGCGGAGCGGCTGGGGGACGATGCTACCGTGGTGACCATTATGGTGGATTCAGGTCTGAGGTATCTGAGCACGGACCTGTTCAGGGACGTCTAATCGAGCACCCCTGCTTACTGACGGGATGTGGACGTCTTGTGCTATCGGTCCGCTCTTATTGAGTGGCACCTTGGAAGAGGCCCATAACGTTGCCTTCGGTGTCCTTGAAGTAGGCCGCCCAGCCCATGTTCCCCACTGTCGTCTTCTTTTGTTCCAGCTTGCCACCGTGTGCCTGCACCGTCTTCAGTGCCTCGTCGATGCTATCGACCCGTATCGTTATCACCGGGTTCTGGAGCGGGCCGGTCTTCTTTCCGATTCCTCCGTTGATCGAGCCTGGCTCTTTCGGCATGCCATTCTCGTCTGAAGGCGTGGTCCCGACCATTGTGTAGGTCATCTCCGGCATCTCGTTGATCTGCCATCCGAAGACGTCCGCATAGAACTTCTGGGCTCGCTTCATGTCCTTCGCAGGAACTTCAAAATGCACTACGTTTCCTCTCATGTCTATCCCTAACCTGTAGGGGATGAGCCCTAATTAAAGATTTGATTTCAATCTAATTGGATAGCGCCATCCACTCAGTAGCTTATCGACGGTGACGAGCGTAGGAAGGAATCGTCAGTCACCTGCCTGACAATGAAATCGGCGACGTCATGTCGCGAAATCGTGGGGTACAGGCCGATCTTGATCTCCGGGCCGACTTTGTAGGTCCCGGTCTTTGTGCCGTCCGTCAGAATCGTGGGCCGCACGATCGTCCAATCGAGGTCGCTCGACTTCACCGTCTCTTCCATCCTCTCCTTGTCCTCGAGATGGGCGCGAATGGTGAGCCAGAGGTACCTGGCGTACATGCCCTTGGTCCTCGTCTCGCCGTTCCCATAGTCCGAGAGGCAGACCAACCTCTTGACGCCGTGCTTCGACATGGAATTGACGATGTTCGCAACGCCGACCGAGCATACGTTCTCGCCCGAAGAACCGCGGGGGATTGGGCCTATTACGGACACGACCGCATCCGCCCGCTGGACGGCTAGGTCAACGTCCGCCGCGGACCGGACGTCACCCTGCACCACGGTGAGTCTGGGGTGGGAAAGGTCCAGCTTGGCTGGGTCCCGAACGAAGGCGAGGACCTGATGCCCTCTGTCCAGAGACTCCTTGACCACCAGCCTGCCCGTCGCGCCCGAGGCGCCGAACACCAGGACCCGCATTCCCCCTTCGTCAGCTCTTTGCGCCATCGTCCAAATCACCGCCTATAATGACCAATGGTCACTATATCAACCTTTAGTCACTATCCTGAGTGGGGGTCGGCTTAAATAACCGCCTTCCCCGGAACCATCGAGTTGCCGAGAGTCCTCCCCGAGTACAGGAGCATCGCCAGGTCAAAGATTATCGAGGCAGCCTGCTCCCTGTTCAGGGAGAAGGGCTTCAGGCATACGACGATGGACGAGATAGCGCGCAAGCTCGGGATAAGCAAGGCGGCCCTCTACACCTACTTCGAGGACAAGGAGGCCCTCTTCAGGGCGACCTATGAGTTGGACCCGGGGCAGCTCGAGCACGTCATCGACTGGGTCGTCAAGCAGGGGGACACGCGTAAGGCCTTCGAGGCCTTCTTCGACAGGATGATGCCAGATTCAAGACGGG
>Ga0326728_10016911_pt1 | contig 14753 bp, 12 predicted proteins | sample MB3enrmetagenome_FD_207602 | JGI IMG/M metagenome (GOLD analysis project Ga0326728, IMG submission 207602) | Lab enriched peat soil microbial communities from McLean, Ithaca, NY, United States - MB31MN | ecosystem: Environmental > Terrestrial > Soil > Wetlands > Peat | place: USA: New York...
AGTCGCCCTACGGGCTCCTTCCAGGTTGCCTCCCCAAGATCCCATGTTATATCCTCTCTTTTTACCTGAACACGCCATACTGCACAATCATAGGGTGGGGGTTTCTAATTACATCTAAAACGAAACGATAAGCGTTTAGCGTTTGCTAGGCGAGAGACCAGTGATAACCTGTCGCTATGACTCCTGGAGTCATTGGTAGGCGACGCTTAATCCTTCCTTTTGGAATTGCCCTACTGGGCCTAGGAATCAATATCATCGTTGCCGCCAGTATGGCCCCAACGACGGATGAAGGCTCCCACGTCAGGCCCAGTCAGGCACCGAACAAACATCGAACAGATACCGAACAAGCGCACACCAGAGACTCGCCGGCTACGCACCATAGTCAGTCAGCGCAGCTTCTAAGCCGAAGGCATGAGGGCTCACTCATGCCTTCCCTCCGCCGTTAAAAACACCGGCAAGTGATACTCCACTTTTCTGACCGAAATAGGATTCGAAAGGACAATAACAAGCGTTAAAGCGGTTTCTGCTTCCATCGTAACTGCCATGCAATGCGTGCCCTTGCCCTCTCCATCCTCCCGGTTTAATGTCTCACAAATATCTGGACATACGATCGGAACGGGCTATAATGACTCATGCCTCGTCCGACGCGCGTGCCGGAAGTAACCAAAATCGTTCAAAAACAGCTCAATCACTGGATCGCCGCACATCACACTCCGCAGCAGCTTGCGCAGCGGTCTCGAATTATCTTGCTGGCAGCCGGCGGGGAAACCGATCTGGCCATCGCTGATCAACTGCAAATAAACCGGAAGAGCGTCGCACTCTGGCGACAACGCTTTATAGAACACGGTGTGGACACTCTTTGGGAGATTGCCCCGGGGCGCGGAAGAAAGCCAACGTACCCCGCCGAGAAGGTCAAGTCGATTGTGGATGCAACTCTACAAACCAAGCCGAAGGGAATGACCCACTGGAGCTGCCGTTTAATGGCGGAAGCCCAGGGAATAAGCAAAGCCACGGTGAACCGGATCTGGCAGAGTCATAACATCAAGCCTCACTTGGTCAAGAACTTTAAGCTCCCCCAGGATGCGCGACTTCTCGAGAAGCTGACAGATGTCGTAGGGTTGTATTTGAATCCGCCGGAGAAGGCGATCGTGCTCTGCGCAGACGAAGAGAGCCAGATTCAAGCCTTGGATCGGACTCAACCGGGATGCCCGTGGGAAAAAGGTCGCTGCGGCACGATCACTCATGACTATAAACGGCACGGCACGACGACACTGTTTGCAGCACTGGAATCGCTGGAAGGCAAAGTCATTGGTCTTTGCAGTGCACGACATCGTCATCAGGAGTTTTTGAAATTCCTCCGTCGGCTTGATCGGGAATTTCCCATCGACGTGGCGCTTCACCTCGTCATGGACAATTACGGCACTCATAAAACGCCTGAAGTGCAGGCCTGGTTGAAAAAACATCCTCGCTTTGTCCCGCACTTTGTCCCCACCGGCTCTAGCTGGCTCAATTGGGTCGAGAGATGGTTGGGTGAACTAACACGCAAGCGAATACGGCGAGGCGCATTCGCCAGTGTGGCCGATCTCCAGCATGCCATTGAGGAGTTTCTCAACGCAGGGAATGATAAACCGAGGCCATTGGTATGGACGGCGACGATTGAGTCGATTTTGGCCAAACCGGCGCGATGTCGTCAGACGCTGGAACAGATTGCGCCAGGATGCCCGTTGCCGAGACACAGAAAACCAAGAAACATATGACCAGTTATTTACAAAAAACTACACTGGCTCGCAGCCATTTGCTGGAACCAATCGCATGAGGCTTGATCTACGCACTTCCGCGATCATCCGCAGTTCAGGGAGCAGGTTATGGATTTACGCTCAAGGCGGCGAATCGGGGTTATGGGTCCCGGCTCCAGTTCACCAGAGATGGATGCCCTTGCACGCGAGGTTGGCTATCGCATAGCCCGGAACCATGCCATTCTGATCTGCGGAGGGCTTGGCGGCGTGATGGAGGCTTCCGCAAGGGGCGCAAGAGAGGGAGGCGGAATTACTGTCGGGATCCTGCCCGGAGATCGTGCAGAAGACGCCAACCCCTACATCGATATTCCTATCGTTACAGATTTGGGAAACGCCCGGAATGCTATCAATGTTTTAACCAGCCAGGCGATTATCGCCATCGACGGATCCTACGGCACCCTTTCCGAAATTGCTCTTGCCCTGAAGTGCGGGGTCCCGGTCGTCGGACTGGGAACCTGGGGGATGGTTTCCCCTGGCGGAGAAAGGCTTCCCATCACCGTGGTGAATACCGCCCAAGAGGCCGTCAATACAGCACTCAGTTTGATTTCGCATTGTGGATTGCGGATTACGGATTAGGATATCTTTTTTCCAATCCCCAATCCGGAATCGAAAAAAATGGGCAGCTCAAGTACAATGGAAGGCCGGGAGGCTGCATTATGCCTGAGAAAAAACTCGAAGACTCCGTCGCTGCGCACAGGAATAAATCGGAATTCGCCGCCAGCGTCGCGGTCATCACGCTCTCCACATCCCGCTCGCTCACTACCGACAAGTCAGGGGACATGATCCAGCAATTGCTGGAGGAAAGCGGCCACACGGTTGCTGTGAGAAAAGTGATCCCGGACAGCCGCAATGTTCTTCGAGCAACTTTGCGGGAATTATCAAGGGAGAAAAAAGTCCACGCATTCATCACCACGGGCGGGACCGGGCTGGCCCCCTCCGACATCACCATTGAAGCCGTCCAGGGGATGCTTGACAAGGAGTTGCCCGGCTTCAACGCGCTTTTCATGCTGCTCAGCTACCCGCAGGTAAAAAGCGCCGCCATGTTATCGCGCGCATTGGCGGGGACGATAAAGGGTAAAGTGATCTTCTGCCTGCCTGGAAGTCCTCGGGCATGCAAACTGGCAACCGAATCGCTCATCTTGCCTGAACTGGGGCACATCTTGATGCTCCTGAAAAGTTAAAGTTCGATGAAGTCTTCCGCACTCCGCCCTTGCCGCCTTTTCATATTCGATCTCGACGGCACCTTGATTGAATCCCGTCAGGACATCGCTTTATCGCTGAATCTTGCGCTCACCCGCATGGACCTGCCCACCATCCAGGAGTCCCGAACTGCCGATTTCGTGGGGGAGGGGGTGCAGAAGCTGGTGGAGCGCGCATTGCGAGAAGTCATCGGACGTGAGCCGGAGAGTGAACTGGTCGGCAGTTGCATCGTCTTGTTCAGAGAGGAATACGGGAGACACCTTCTGGACCGGACCCATCTCTGCCATGGCGTGAGGGAAGCACTTGAGCATCTAACATGGGCAAATTTGGCGGTCGTGACCAATAAGCCGGAAGGCTTTTCCAGACGCATCCTGCAAGGGTTGGGAATCAGGGATCGTTTCTGCACCATTCTGGGCGGTGACAGCGTCCGGAAACGCAAACCCGATCCGGAGCCCCTGCTGAAGGCCATGGATGCCAGCAACGCATCTCCGTCAGAAACGGCGATGATTGGGGACAGCGCCGTGGATATTGGCGCCGGCAAGGCGGCCGGCGTCACAACGTGCGGCGTCCTTGGAGGATTTCGGCCTCGAGAGGAACTCGAAGCCGCCGGATGCGACCTGATCATCGGGAATCTACTCGAGCTCCCCAATCATTTCCAGGCACCCGAATGACGCCTAGTCGGCCGTGGGCGGTTGAAACCATGAGCCAACCCAAGCAAAAACCGTATGACAAGCGAACTCAAGATATTGCACGACTCCCGTGATCACCGCTAGAGTGCGCTTGTGAGGAAATGGCGACATTGGAGTGGGACGAAGGAATAGACGAGGAGAATCAGTCAAAACATCATGTCTCGCTGGCAACGTCACCGTGGCATTCCCTGAGCCTCGCCGCATCATTGCCGTGTCTCCCACACTTCGGAAAAAAGCAGATCCTACGGTATCGGGAGTATTGAAGACAGAATCCTCAAGGCAAGCTTCGCCTACAGAGGCGACCTTATCCGTATCAACGGTGCGGGGTCTTGGAGAAAAGGGGAAAAAGCTTAGGAAACGCAAAACAAGGCGCACCGATGAACCCATGGGCGACCGGCAAGTCGTGACAGATTTTTTGGCCACCGGATCGGCTGGGGTTGAAGGGAGACAAGGTCAAGGTCGCAATTGCCCTGAAAAAATCGAGTACTGCTTTCCTTAAAGAGCCGGAGAAGAAGCACAACACTTCCCATCCCAAAAGGCTAAGAGAGGCCATGGAGTGGTACGAAGCGCTTGATCCAGAGCACGCGGAGAAGCTTAGAGGAAAGAATGTCCATTCTCTTTGCGTCCTCTGTACGCTCAGCGTCGCTCGGCAGCGAGTCCTCCCCTTAGCAGCAGCGGTTGGGACGTGAATACTTCTCGTTCAGCCGGCTCACATAAAATTCTTCCGCACTCGGGACTTTCATCTCCGGATGTTTCGAGCGTAGGTGTTCGCAGTAGCGCGCGTATTCCCCTTCGCCCATGATTTGTCCCAACAGATCCCACCATTTTTTTATCCGTTGCATGGGGCATCCCTAATCAAAGACCGTAACTCTGTATTCGGATTCGCACAAAACCGGCACCTTCCTCCTAATGAGAATGGCCAGCCATTCCCGAGCGCAATCCACCACTATGACGAGCACCATGACGGCAAAGAGCCCTGTCACAGCCGCATCGAGCCGATTATTGAATATCTGCCTCTGCACCGCGGGAATCTGAGCGACAGGAACCTTGCCCTCAGCAATCAGGCCGCTCTGCCGGTTGGCCTCGGCAAGAAACCCTACGCGTGGATCGGAATAAAATATCTTTTGATACGCGGCGGTCTGGGTCGCCATGACAAGCCAAAGCATCGGAAGAAGGGTTATCCATGCATATCGGGCTTTTTCCATCTTGATAAGAATGCTTGTGGCAATGCATAGGGCAACTACAGCCAGAAGTTGGTTTGCGATCCCATACAACGGCCATAGGCTGTTGATTCCTCCCAGTGGATCCATGACCCCCTGGTACAGGAAATAGCCCCAAGCAGAGACAATGAGGACACTGGTCAGAACAACGCTTGGGTACCAACTTGTGCGTGCCAGCGGCTTCCAGACGTGCCCGAGCAAGTCCTGCAGAAGAAATCGGCCCACCCGGCTGCCGGCATCCAAGAGTGTCAGGATAAACAACGCCTCGAACATAATGGCGAAGTGATACCAAATGGCGGTGAAGGTACGGCCGCCGAGGGTGCGGGCGAAAATGTGAGCCATCCCGACCGCAAGAGAAGGGGCTCCGCCCGTGCGCGCGAACATGGTCTGTTCGCCAACCAAGCTGGCCAGATGCTGCATGTCGACGGGGGTAACGGGATATCCCCACGAGGAAATCATAGCGGATGCCGCAGCCGGCTTGGCTCCGACGATTCCGGCCGGGCTGTTAATCGCGAAGTAAACGCCCGGCTGTAAAACACAGGCTGCAATCATCGCCATAATCCCGACGAAGGACTCCATCAGCATGGAGCCGTATCCGATCAATCGGGCCTGGCTCTCGCGGGTAATCAGCTTCGGGGTAGTGCCGGAGGAGATCAGCGCGTGGAAGCCGGAGATAGCGCCGCAGGCGATAGTGATGAAAGCGAACGGAAAAAGTTTCCCGGAAAAAACCGGTCCGGTGCCGTCGATGAAGCGCGACAACGCGGGCATGGCCAGCGTTGGCCGAACCGCCAATATTCCCAACGCCAGAAGAAAAATCGTTCCAAGCTTGATAAAAGTACTCAGGTAATCACGAGGCGCAAGCAGTAGCCACACCGGAAGCACGGACGCGGCAAAGCCGTAGGCGATGATCATCCAGGCAAGGTGACGGGCATCGAAAGTGAACACAGCCGCGAGCCAAGGCACCTGGGCAACGTATTGGCCGCCGACGACCGCAGCCATCACAAGCACAAAACCCAGAACGGAGGTCTCCAGGACCTTGCCCGGGCGCAGGAATCGCAGATAGATGCCCATCAGGAGCGCAATCGGGATCGTCATGGCAAGAGTGAACGTCCCCCAGGGACTCGCCTTTAGTGCATTGGTGATCACCAGTGCGATGACTGCAAGGAGGATAACCAGGATCGAAATAATGGCACACAACGCGGTCAGGCCCGCCACAGGTCCGACCTCCTCCTTGGCAATTTGGCCCAGCGACTTTCCATTCCTGCGCATGGAAGCGAACAGAATCACAAAATCCTGAACGCACCCTCCCAGGACGGCCCCGATGATCAGCCACAGCGTGCCGGGTAGATAACCGAGCTGCGCGGCAAGAGTGGGGCCGACCAGGGGACCGGGACCTGCAATGGCGGCGAAGTGGTGTCCGAGGAGAATCCATTTGTTTGTAGGAACGAAATCCCGGCCATCATCCAGCCTTTCCGCAGGAGTGGCGCGGCGGTCGTCGAGTTCCAGCACTTTTAGGGCGATGAACCGGCTGTAAAAGCGATAGCCGATGGCGTAGACGCAGACTGCGGCGACAATGATCCACATCGCGTTGATCGGTTCATGCCTGCGGAGAGCGACTGCCCCAAGCGCACCTGCTCCGGTGAAACTGATCAGAATCCAGAATCCCGCGCGCGCACCTCGGCGCCAACCGGTTTTCGGGAAAAAACTCATAGGCTCTCCTCGGGATGAGGTGGTTTATTTGCCGTAAAGCTCAAGAGCCTATTGCTTTCCTGGATGGATTGCAACTAGTCGTTCGTTCGCCCTGGGCCGTTGAAAAACATGAGCTTTTTATCGTTCAGCGGAGCCCTGCCGAGTGCCGACTAAAAGATTTTTCATCGAGGGTTCAAATGCATTAGTGCACGTGATATTGTCTTTATGCCCCCCATGAAAGAGAAACCATGGCTAAAACAATCCCTATTTACAGCTCTTCAATAGGACAGAAGATAATCTCGGCATTCACGGGATTGTTTTTATGCGTGTTTCTTGTCGTTCACCTTTCGGGAAACCTTCTGCTGTTCAAGAATGACGACGGGCGAGCATTCAATGAATATGCGGCCGCAAACGCCTCCAGCCTGCTGATCCGCTCCCTTGAGGTTCTGCTTTTCGCCGGTTTTGTGATTCATATCTCCTGGGGGATTCGCGTGTGGTTGTTCAATCGCCGCGCCCGGCCTCGAGGCTATGCGGTTTATCACCCGGCTGAGAACAGCCCTCTCTTCTCGCGAGTGATGCTTTTGTCGGGCAGCATCATTCTGCTTTTCCTGGTTGTGCACTTGAAGAGCTTTTGGGTTCCAATGCGTTTCACGGGGGGGCGCGAAGCATCCGATTTTGTCATCGTCCTGAACGCCTTTCAGAGCCCTCTTTACGACACCTTTTACATCGCGTGCCTTGCGCTGCTCGCCTACCACCTTCGGCAGGGCTTTCAGTCGGCTCTGCAAACCTTCGGAGTGCGTGCTTTCTGGCGTGAGGCGATCGAACGGGTGGCCGTGATTTTCTGGCTGATCATTCCGATTGGATTTGCTTCAATGCCGATCTATTTTCTAATATCGAAGGGAGCCAGGTAACGATGGAACTCAATGCAAAAATACCGGCGGGCCCTCTCGAAAAGAAATGGGATTCGTACCGGTTTCACATGAAGCTGGTGAATCCCACGAACAAAGCCAAGAACCACATCATCGTCGTAGGGACAGGGATGGCGGGGAGCTCGGCGGCCGCTTCCCTGGCGGAGTTGGGATATAGAGTCACGTCCCTGTGCTACCACGAATCTCCGCGGCGCGCGCACAGCATCGCCGCCCAGGGCGGCATTAATGCCCCCAAGAACTACGCCAATGACGGGGACAGCGTGGATCGCCTGTTCTACGACACCATCAAAGGGGGCGATTACCGGTCCCGGGAAGGGAATGTCTATCGCCTGGCTCAGGTCAGCGGCAGCATCGTTGATCAGTGCGTGGCTCAGGGCGTCCCGTTCGCCCGCGAATACGGCGGTCTCCTGGAAACACGCTCTTTTGGAGGTACGCAGGTTTCGCGTACCTTCTATGCCCGCGGGCAAACCGGGCAGCAGCTTCTGCTTGGCGCTTGCCAGGCTCTCTACCGTCAGATCGGACTCGGGAACGTTGAGTTTTACGACCGAAGAGAGATGCTGGATCTTGTGGTGGTCGACGGGCAAGCGCGTGGCATTGTCGTTCGCAACTTGGTGAACGGGAAAATCGAATCGATCGCCGGGGATGCGGTGGTCCTGGCTACGGGAGGATATGCCAATGTATTTTTCCTCTCGACCAATGCCAAGATGTCCAACGCCACCGCCATCTGGCGCGCCTACAAGCGCGGTGCTTTTTTCGCAAACCCCTGCTACACACAAATCCATCCGACCTGCATACCGCTCGCAAGCGAGCACCATTCGAAACTGACGCTGATGAGCGAAAGCCTCCGCAACGACGGCCGGATCTGGGTGCCCAAGGCGGGGGGAGACAAGAGAGACCCGAGCCAGATACCTGAGGCGGAGAGAGACTATTACCTGGAGAGACTGTATCCTTCTTTCGGCAACCTGGTCCCGCGGGATGTCGCTTCTCGAAGAGCAAAAGAGGTGTGCGACATGGGCTTGGGGGTCGGCTCAACCGGGATGGCCGTCTACCTGGATTTCAGGGATACGATTAAGCGCCATGGCAAGGCGTGGGTTGTGGAAAAATATGGAAATCTTTTCGACATGTACGAACAGATTACCGGCGAGAACGCGTACGAAAAGCCCATGCGCATCTACCCCGCGCTGCACTACACGATGGGCGGGCTTTGGGTGGATTACAGCCTGATGAGCACCATTCCCGGGCTGTTCGTGATCGGGGAGGCAAACTTCTCCGACCATGGGTCGAACCGCCTCGGCGCAAGCGCGCTCATGCAGGGCTTGGCCGATGGATACTTCATCCTTCCTTCCACGATCGGCGATTACCTGGCGAGCAACAAATTCTCGAGTATCGATGCCTCTCACCCCGCCTTCCGAGACGCGGAAAAAGGTCTCGAAGCCACGATAAGAAGACTGCTGGCGATTCCGGGCAAACGCGCCGTTGACGACTTTCATAGAGATCTGGGCAAAATCCTATGGGAATACTGCGGAATGGCACGGAATGCCGCGGGATTGAAAAAGGCGCTTGAGATGATCCCGAGGCTGCGCGAGGAATTCTGGCGCGAGGTGCGTATCCCCGGCCGCGCTGCAGACTTCAATCAGGAATTGGAAAAGGCGCAGCGGGTCTCCGATTTTCTCGAGCTCGGGCAGCTTCTGGCTGAAGACGCCTTGCGGCGTGAAGAATCCTGTGGCTGCCATTTCCGGGAAGAACATCAGACGGAAGAACACGAAGCGAGGCGGGATGACGATCATTTCAGCTATGTCGCCGCTTGGGAGTTCCAGGGAGACGGAAATCCGCCCAGGTTGAATAAGGAACCGCTCACCTTCGAGTACGCAAAACCTTCCCAAAGGAGTTACAAGTAACTCATGCACATCACTCTCAGAATCTGGAGCCAGAAAGATAGCACGAGCCAGGGCCGCCTGGTCACGTATGAACTCTCCGATGTCACCCCGGACATGTCCTTTCTCGAAATGCTGGATCTCTTGAACCTCGAGCTCGCTCGAAAAGGAGAGGATGTTGTCGCCTTCGATAGTGATTGCCGGGAAGGCATTTGCGGATCCTGCTGCCTTCAGATCAACGGACGGCCGCACGGACCACTGAGAGGAGTTGCCGCCTGCCAGCTGTATATGCGCAGCTTCAATGATAACGATACCGTCGTGGTTGAGCCCTTTCGAGCCCGGGCGTTTCCCATCGTCAAAGACCTCGTCATCGACCGATCGGCCTTCGACCGAATCATCGCAGCAGGTGGATTCGTCTCGGTGAAAACGGGGGGCGCGCCCGAAGCCAATTCCATTCCGATTCCCAAGGCGACCGTCGAATCCGCTTTTGAATCGGCAGCATGCATCGCATGCGGTGCCTGCGTCGCCGCATGCAAGAATGCCTCGGCCATGTTATTTGTCGCCGCCAAAGTCGCGCATCTGGGCAAACTGCCTCAGGGAGAGACGGAGCGCAAAGAGCGCGTTCTGGCCATGGTTGCACAAATGGATGCCGAGAAATTCGGCGCCTGTTCCAACACATACGCCTGCGAAGCCGAATGTCCCAAACAGATTTCGGTCGACAACATCGCCTTCTTGAATCGAGAACTGCTCCGCGCCAAAATCTTTTGAATCATTCAGAAGAAGAAGTGGGGTGAAGAGAACCAATACTCGCTCGCTTCTGAATCCTGACTTCTGTGTTCTGAATTCCGTTTCCTGGTGATACAGTGGAGGTATGCCCCCGGTCAGTGCCGGTTTGCTGATGTTTCGATTCAAAGATGATGGACTGCAGGTGTTTCTAGCCCATCCCGGCGGTCCTTTGTTCCGGAACAAAAACGACGGGCACTGGACGATCCCCAAAGGCGAACTGCCAGAAAACGAACCGCTTTTGGATGCCGCAATCCGCGAGTTTCAGGAGGAAACCGGTATCGAGCCGCACGGAAATTACCTGGAACTTGGATCAATACGGCAAAAGGGGGGCAAGGTGGTTCATGCCTGGGCTTTCGAAGGAGAGCGCGACGAATCGGAACCCATCCGGAGCAATACATTCGAAATGCAATGGCCGCCCGGCTCAGGGCGAAGCCAGAATTTCCCTGAGATTGATCAAGCCCGGTTTTTCTCCCTTCCGGAAGCGAAACGAAAGCTGAAAGACACACAATGGCCTCTGGTTGAGCGGTTGATGGCGATCCTGCAGAGGGCGTCGGGCGAGAGGTAAAAATGCGAGTGCTTCTGGTATCCGGAAACCGGGAAGACGTGGATATCCGGGTTCCCGCCCTGGGGTTGGCCTGCATCGCGGCTGCAACGGAGAATGCAGGACATGAGACGTTCATGTTGGACCTCATGGTGGCGAACGATCCCCAATCGGCAATCGCGGAAGCTGTTGCCGGATTCCGTCCGGAAATCATCGGCATGTCCGCACGAAACATCGACGACCAGAGAATGAAGGACACACGGTTCCTGCTTGATCAGACGCGGGACGCGGTCGCGTGGTGCCGGCAAACGACGGAAGCCCCGATCGTATTAGGCGGGGCGGGTTTCAGCATTTTGCCGCTGCCCATCCTGGAATACCTCGACGTGGAAATGGGAATCCAGGGAGAAGGGGAGGCGGTTTTTCCCGAACTCCTGCGGCGCATTCAAGCGCACGAAAGCGTCGATGGCCTGCCCGGTGTTTTTCAGAGAGGGAAAGTTTCGCCGGCGAGACGCACTATTTCCAGGGGACTCGATTGTTTTCCTTTGCCGGATCCCTCGCTGATCACGCGCTCTTTGTCCGGGGCCAAGGATGCCCCGGTTCCCGTTCAGACCAGGCGCGGCTGCCCTCTATCCTGCAGCTATTGTTCGACGCCGACCATTGAAGGCAAGGTTGTCCGTTGGCGCAGCCCCGAACGGGTCGTCGAATGGATCGGCCGTCTGGTCGAGGAGGGATTCCGGAAGTTTTATTTCGTGGATAACACGTTCAACCTGCCCCCTTCCTATGCCACTCATTTGTGCACCGAAATCATCGAAGCAGGGCTGGACGTCTCCTGGAGGTGTATCCTCTTCCCTGGTGGACTCGATGAGAAAATCATCGAGATGCTCGCCAGGGCCGGCTGTAAAGAGGTCAGCCTGGGATTTGAGAGCGGTGCCGAAAGTGTTCTTTCCCGGATGAACAAGCCATTTGCGCTGGCAGATGTGCGCCGCGCCGCCGAGTTGCTCCGGAGTCATGACATTCGTACCATGGGTTTTCTGCTACTGGGCGGCCCGGGGGAGACAAGACAATCCGTGGATGAGAGCCTTTCCTTCGCGGAATCCCTTGAGCTCGATTCCATGAAGCTGAGCATCGGGGTTCGGATTTATCCGAACACAGAGGTCGCACGCCGGGCAGAAAAGGAAGGCCTTCTCTCCTCGGGACAGGACCTTCTTTTCCCTAAATTCTATTTGGCGAGAGAGCTTGAAGGCTGGCTCTACGAGAGGGTTGCCGCACACATGGCTTCGAAGCCAACCTGGACTTTTTAGGAGGAAGCCCGAAGACCGGCCTTCCGGCTTCTCAGCTCCTGGCTCTTTGCTTTTCTTTAGGGGTGACTTCGAACCTGGCAATTGGTAAAATGAAATTCCCTCCTACCTGAAACAAACCTCATCTTCTTTGATCTATTTTAGAGAGGGTGTGCGTTTTTGCGGCGAAGGTTTCACAATGGCGAAGAAACCCGCAGCTCAGTCCCGGCGTTCCGTTCTTGTCTGTGTGACGAACAAAGAGGATCTCCTTGTACTCCAAAGCGCACTGGACCTGCAATCTGCGGACCCGGTCCTCTGCCACGACATCCCTGAATTTTGCGGCAAAATCTCCGAGCACATCGAGGCCGCTTTCATCGGTGGCAAACGGCTTTCATCGAAAACGAACCGTATGATCGCGCAGGCGCTCGAGGCTCAGCCCGACTGGTCGGACTTGCCGATCATCCTGTCTGTATCCGGAGGCGCCGATTCACCCGTGGCCGCGAAAGCTGTGCGCGATTTGGGCAACGTGTCCGTCTTGGACCATCCGTTTACTCCGGCTGCGCTGAAAAATCTTCTGGTGGTTGCGTTTAGGAGCAGGGAAAGACAGCGCTGGATCCGTGGCCTCGCAAAGGATCGCGAGCAAGCCGTGCAATCCTTGCTGGAAGCTCACGAACAATTGGAACAAAGGGTCCTGGCGTGCACGAGTCAGCTGCCCGAAAGAGGGCCTCGGCAGGATAAGCCCCTGAGCAGCATGATTCGCATCCTCATTGCCGATGATCACGCTGTCATCAGGCAGGGATTGTCGACCTCGCTGGGCCAGGAACCCGATATCGCCATCGTGGGAGAAGCCGCGGACGGGAAGATGGCGCTCGATAAAGCCCGCACCCTGCACCCCGACGTGATTCTGATGGACCTTGGGATGCCCAAGATGAACGGCATTGAGGCAACAAGAATCATCCACACTGAGATGCCCAGCGTGCGGGTGGTCGGATTGTCGATGTTCGAAGAGAAAGAACGGGTAAGCGCTATGTTTGAAGCCGGTGCTGTAGCCTATCTGAGCAAGAGCTGCTCCGTCGACACGCTGACGTCTGCAATCCGCAGATGCGTCGGCAAGCCCGAAATGCCGATAGCCTAGCGGTGACGAGCGCAACCGAACGCTCGCTCCTGAATGAGATAAAGACGGAAATCACTTCATGACCCTAAGGAAAATAGTTCTTGTTGAGGATCACCGGATTCTGCGCGGAATTATCCGAGCGTTACTGGAGTCAGAGCCCGGGCTCGAAGTCGTGGGAGAGGCCGCAAACGGGAAAGAGGCACTCCGGGTGGCCAAAGAGTGGAAACCCGACGTTTTGATCAGCGATTTGAGAATGGAAGCGATGGACGGTCTCGAACTGACCCGTGAAATTCATGGGCTCTCGCCTGCAACCCGAGTCATTATATGGACAATGCACGGAGACGCTTTTTATGTCGCTCAGGCGATGGCTGCCGGCGCTTCGGGATACGTGCTGAAAGGGGACGATTCAACGGTTTTGTTGCAGGCGATTGAAACGGTCGCCTCAGGAAAGTCCTATCTCAGTCCTTCTCTTTCCACAGCGTGACAGCAAAAAAACCAGCCACGAAAAAACACGAAGTCAGACTTCAGAATTTTCCCGTTGTTTCGTGTTTTTCGTGGTTAATCCTTTCCCAGCGATTGCATCGGACGAGGATCAAGCAGCCGGTTCAGCAGCCTCCGTTCCGATGGCTCAATTTGCGAAAGAATTCGAGTCTGCCCGTTCTCAACGGCCGCGACCGGAACTCCATCGCGGTAAATGACTCTGTTCCCGTAGACGGCAGGAATCCGCGGTCCGGGCGTCAGAATACCCGCAAGATTCAAGGGGTCGCATGCCGAAACCCTCACGTACCTGCCCCGGGATTCTTTGCGCCGCAGTGCACGGAGAGCCTCCACCGCCTCGGGCAATGCGAACTGCTCTCCGTTCAGGCCTGCGATAAACCGTCCTCCGCGTAATTCACCGCGAGCTTCGGAACGCCGCAGGACTCGAAGAAGTTCGCGCCATGGCGGCGCGGACGTTTCGCGGATCAGCAACTCCCGGCAGACTATCCCATATCGACGTACGCACTGTTGCGCCCAAAACCCCACTCTGTCGCCGGGTACCGTTCCCTGATGTTCGAGGAGAGACCATCGCCCCTCGCGGGTTCGTCGCGGCTGCCCACGCCTTCTGGGGTGTTTCGCTCTTTTCGTTTCGCCGCTCGACAGCGAACGAAGAGCGGCAAAGGAGTCGGCCGTAACCAGACCGGCGGCAACCAGCTGCCAAAGCCCTTCTTCAACTTCCGACGGGAGATGCCGCGTGCCCGCGGTCATTTCCGGGAAGAAAGAAGCCCCACGCGCTCTCAAGAATTTGAGAATGTCTTGAGCCGTCACGGATAAAGCGCCCTCGTCAGCAGGATTTGCATCCAGAACCCAGGGCATGTCGTCGCGCAAACCCAAACCGATTGGGGCGGTACGCGCCAAACCAGGACGACGCGATGGAATCTCAGCCTGCGTGGCCCGGCGCCTCCATCGTCCCCAAACCGCGTCTCCCCCAAGGCATAAACTGTCAAGAAAGGCAGGTTCGTACCCTTTCACCCTCACCCGCAGGATCTCCGTTTCCCAGGCTGCCGCCGCTGCTTCAAAGCCTTGAAGCTGATCGATGACTTCGAGAAGCCCGTGGATGCCTTCCAGCTGTGTGTCCGGCCCGACATGCTGCCATTCGAA
>Ga0326728_10016912_pt1 | contig 14752 bp, 15 predicted proteins | sample MB3enrmetagenome_FD_207602 | JGI IMG/M metagenome (GOLD analysis project Ga0326728, IMG submission 207602) | Lab enriched peat soil microbial communities from McLean, Ithaca, NY, United States - MB31MN | ecosystem: Environmental > Terrestrial > Soil > Wetlands > Peat | place: USA: New York...
CAGAAAAATGTCAAAAACAATGTGGGGATCATGACAACAACGGCTAGCAGTCCCATGACCTCGTAGTCCGAAGAACCTCCTGTGGAAAGGATCGTGATGATCGTGATCGTCACAAAGACGAGGACGAACACGAAGAGGATTACAATCCAGGGAAGCAGCACCCGGAAATAGTAATGCACCCCCTCGCGCACCATCGTGACAGCGCCGGTCTCGTTTTTCCTTATGAGACCGAACGTGCCGGCAATAAAGAGTACTATCACGAGACCGGAGATAAGCCCGAGCCGGCCGGTAAAGAAGATACCGGTGAGGTTTAACAGGATCCAGAGTACCGCGCAAAGCAGCCCCGCAACAATACCGGGAATCCAGAGTACTGGTGCCTGCCCGATGGCGCGGAGAGCTTCCTGCAATTCCTTAAGGACCATGATCACCTGACCCGGGGCATGGCCACGATTTCCCGTACCTGGAGATCAAAGAAGCTGGCCGTGTAGGCCGGGCGGATAACGCAGACGGTATCTGCACCGCTCGCCGTCCCGCCGACCGCAATAACCTCTTCGTCGATCCCGACTGCGCCCTGGTCGGCGGCGATAAGCACGCATTCAACTGCAACCTTGAGGCCGACCGCGATTACGCGGCGGAGCGCTTCGGCAATCGCTTCGGTCCGGGAGGCGCCGCCTACTTTCGGGGACTTTGAAAGGGCACGTTCGAGACCGGAGAGCGCATGGGTACCGGTTACGATCTTCACGCCATGGTTCCGGAGGTCCTGTGCGGTTTGCTCCGAAAACTCCCACTCGCCGGCTTTTGCAAATCCCATCACGTGGGTAACGACCACAAGGGAGAGGCCGGTACCCTTCATCGCGTCAAAGAAGACCTGCGCGGTCTCCCCGGAACTGCTTGCGACAATAATAGTCTTGAGCCTGAGTTCCTTCGCCCGTTCTATGGCAAAGCGTGCTGCATCCTTTGTGTTTACCGGGCCCGGTTTATCAAAATAGTAGCAGGTTTTTGCGATAAAGGTCATAAGTACCTTTTAATAAGCAGCCATGAAAAACTTTGTCAGATTTTAGGTGCGACAACTTCAGATCAACCTGACGGATCCGGCACAGCCATCCGCAGAGACCACAACAATCAAAATATGAGGAAAATACCATGATCACCCTCGCGCTTGCAGGTAAACCCAACTGCGGAAAGTCGACCTTTTTTAAGGCGGCCACCATGGCGAATGCAGAGATCGCCAACTACCCATTTACGACCATCAACCCAAATTTCGGCGTCGCTTACATACGGGCGACCTGCCCCTGCCACGGCCTCGACCTTACCTGCGGCCACTGCGTTGACGGGGTCCGGTTTGTTGCCGTTAACCTCATCGATGTTGCAGGGCTTGTTCCCGATGCACACAAGGGTAAGGGTCTCGGGAACCAGTTCCTCGACCATCTCCGGCAGGCCGATGCGATCCTTCACGTCGTTGACGCCAGCGGCGGGACCGACAGCGAAGGAAACCCGGTAGGGGTGGGCAACCACGACCCGGCAGAGGACGTGAAATTCCTCGAGTACGAGATGACGATGTGGGTATACGGGATCCTCGAAAAGCACTGGGCCCGGCTCTCGCGCCAAGCCTCGGTGAAGACATTTTCCATCCACCAGGGCATTGCCGATGTCTTCACGGGCCTCGGGATTACACCCGAGGATATCCACGATGCCGAGCTCCTGCTTAAGCTTGATCTTGTCCACGCCCAGATGGAAGACCTTGTGCCGTTCTGCGCCGAGATGGTAAAGACCTCAAAGCCGATGCTTGTCGTCGGGAACAAAATCGACGAAACTCCCGAAGCCTTGCGGGAGAAACTTGCTGCACAAAAAGTTGCGTTTGTCAGTGCCGCATCGGAACTTGCCCTGCGCAACGCCGCTGCGGCAAAGGTGATCAAATACCTGCCGGGCGACAAGGAGTTCAAAGTCGCTGACGGGGTCACCCTCACCGCGCCCCAGAAAGCAGGTCTTGCTAAAATCGCGGAGGTCATGAAACAGAACAACGGAACTGGCGTCCAAGACGCGATCAACCGGGCTGTTTTCGAACTTCTCGACCGGATTGTCATCTACCCGGTAGAGGATGAGCACAAGTTCTGCAACAAGCAGGGTGACGTGCTGCCGGATGCATTCCTGATGAAGAAGGGGTCGACACCGCACGATCTGGCATTCCAGGTGCACACCGATATCGGGAAGGGATTCCTGTACGCCATCGATGCCCGCACCAAGATGCGGATCAAGGAAAACCATGTCCTTAAGGATGGGGACATCATCAAGATCGTAAGTGCGGCGAAGTAGGCAGCGGGGAGGGACGTTGTGTGACGCTCGTCATCCATCTGTCAGACGCTGGCGCCGCTCCTGCGCGTAAATTATCCTTTTTTCGCAATTTTGGCCCAGATTCGGCCCTTTTTACCACAAACCTTATAATATGACGCTGTGTATAGGGAAAATACCCACAAGCAGGTACAGGAGGTGAATCCATGGGTGGAGAAATATACCAGGCACAGGTGATCAGGAACTTCTTTGACACCATTACCGGAACCGACAGGAACCTGACACGCATCTACATGTGTGTCATGAGCCTTGCGAAGCTCCGCATGGAGTCCCCGGAAAGGATGGCATCCCTGCTTGACCAGCTCAAGAAGAGCAAGATCAAAAAGGAACTTTCGATCGATATCCTCGATTATGTCTGCGATGCGGCAAACGATCTCGAACTCGCCACCGTGCAGACAGCGTTTGGCGTAAAGGATATCAAGGATGTGGCGCAGGACTTCAATGCGGTCAGTCTGGACAGCCTGTAATTTTTTTTCATTTGAGAAATTTGGTTGGGAATTATTCCTGATGCTTATGGGTATCAGGCTCATAACGCAATTTTCCCTGCACCGAAAGTCTACAGGATCGTAAATATTTTTTTAAATTGTGGTTTCTGGGGAGAACTGATACACCGGCTGAGTTCACACCGGAACTCCTGAAAGCCGGTAAAATGTGTGAGGGTTCATTCGCCTCGTGACCCCTCAGGGGCACGGCGGGGTTGGAAAATTTGTTCGCATTGATGAATGGCCATTGGTCCGCAGCGGGGGTATCCCTCCACCCTATTTACGGAATACCCAGCGCCCGCTTATAGGTGTCAAGCATTTTTACAACATACTTCCGGTGTTCATCCAGCGCCTGTTCATCATCAGGAGAAGCAATTACCGCCACTGCATAAAGCAGGAGAAGGGCGTTGTCAAGTTCGAGCGTTGATGGGTCTTCATTAAGCTCAGGAGAAAGGTTTACGGCAATGAATGCATGCTCGGCGTCGGTAAACGCGGGTACCACATCCGGCCTGACCTGCGCGTTCCCAAACGCCTCTGCATATGCATTTACAATCGTAAGCGCTTTTTTCAGGGCGTCGTTCCCGTTACCGTCCTGTAGTTGCGAGAGGGCCGTCATGCATTCACGGGTGGTCTTCGGGTATAACTCGAACTTGAACGAGAAAAATGCCGATGCAATACCGTGTGCGGTCTTTTCCGGTAACCTGCCAAAGACAGGTCTCATCCGTTCAATGTAATCTTTGAGGAATTTCTCCATGGGTATCTCCTTGGAACAGGCAGGCGCGTGGCGCACCGGTGGGCTTTAATCTGATGAATAGTACATGTGCGGAAATCGGACATGAACATATCCTTCTGACTTTTTCCCGAACGCACATGGATCTAACCCGGAGCATCACGGGTTTATATGAGAATAAACGACCAATATCCATTTACTAAATTATGGGCACTGTCATTTTTTCCGATGTTCATGCCGATGCTGACGCCCTCGGTCTCCTCGCAGCGTATATCCGGGATCCGTTATTTCCCACCCGCTTTGGCCCGGTTGACACTCTCGTCAACCTCGGGGATCTCCTGCACCGGGGCAACTGTCCGGAACCAACTCTTGCGCTCATCCATGATCTCGCAAAGGAGTTCCGGCTGGTATCTGTAATCGGCAATCACGACCATGCATTCCTCAACAGTGTCCCGGTCTCCGGAAGTGACGAGATGAGCACCTACCGGCACGAACAGCTGCGCGGTTCTCCGCTCCTTGACATCTTTTCTGACATGCCGATGGAGTGGGTGGATGGCCCGGTGCTCTTTGTCCATGGAGGACCGCTCGATCTCGGCACCCAGACACTCCGCCTCAAATGCTGGCAGCGGCTGTCCCATACCGCAGGCGACTCCTTTACCGGGTACCATTATACTGCACCGATGGCGTTTGATGCACTCGAAAAACGCGGCCTTACCCATATGGTCTGCGGGCACCAGCATACCCATATCTGCTGCCGTAAAACCATGGACGGGATCCGGGAGCACCCCATCAGGTTTGTACGGGAGAAGGACATCCTGTTTCCAGGTGAGGAGATCGAAGTGGCACGCATTCCGCTGGATATGCCGACACTTTTCAGGCTGGGCGGCTGTCATGGAAAGATACCGGAATTTGCCTATGCTGATGGCACAACCTTCACCTATCTCCGGGTTGCCGCTGGAACGCGGTGCGTTGACGCCCTATAATTCCCTGAAGAGATGCCGGAAAAATCTGGCGTGGGCTGCATTGTGCGACCAGAACACTGGTATTTTTGAGCATTTTAAGGATTACCTGAAAAATCAGACTGTAATTTTTAGGATAAATTTATATATGGTTACCACAGAGTGGTAATTATGCCTCGTGCAGGCGAGGGACGATCGATACGGATTGATCCCGAGGTGTATGAGGCTTTGCTTGCGCTCAAGCGTGGCAACATGACCTTCAGCGATGTCATCGCACAAATGCTCCATGAATGCTATGGATGGTCGGATGCCTTCCCGCCCAACCAGAGCGAACTTGGGGATTTTGCCGGAACGGAGGCTTCTAAGTGAGGGAAAATGTCGGGATTTCCCGCCACGAGAGCCGGACACCGGTCCGGCATCCTTCGGGTTCCGGCAACCCAAATTGGCAGAGATCAGCGATGACATCTTGAATCAATCATTGAAGATATCGAAGACTTGTTCACATAAAAGAAAAAAACGAACGAACAATCGCAGATGATCATGCCGGCGCTCTACCCTCGCACCGGTTCTTCCATCTGAAGTTGCACCGTCTCCCCTATCATCTCTTTTATTTTTTTTACCAGTTCCTCTTCTAAGAGCGGAGCCGATGCCAGGATTTTTGTTCTCCATGCCTGGAGTTCCCTGTGTTCCTCTTCTTCATGGACATGCATACTTTTCAGCTGCTCTTTCTCGCGTTCCAGCGATCGCAACCGTGAAAGAAGCGGATGGCTCACAAGGCCTTCCTCCGCTTCGCGGCAGCTGACCTCAATCTCGCGGTACCGGCGACATAACCCCCTCACCTCGTCACAGAATTTCCGGCTGTCGGAAAAGACCGCACGCTCTTCCTTGTTTTTGAGGATAATGTCGCCCTCGCCGATCATCTTCTCCACCACGGGACACGCCGCATTAAGGGCGCAGGCAGCCGGTTCTGCACCGGCAACTTCATGATCGGACAGGATGTCCATGGCATCTTTGAGGATATGCACTTCTTTTGGCAGGTGTTTGCGGGTGGCGATCTTTTCTGCTTTCCGGAAAACATGGGAGGCCGTCATAGTGAGAGAGGCATAGTGCCGCAAGTGATCATCCCGCTGCCGGATCAGGTCTGCACACCGGCCACGCTCCGCATCAAGCAGTTGTAAGGATGGATCGGCCGAGAGGCGGGTTGTTTCCGCGGAGATTATGTCCAGGCGCTCGGCGATCTCCGCGATACGCGATTTTATCCGTTCCTCTTTTCCGACCGATCGTTCCAGATCCTTTCGGGCATCGTACAGTGCAGCATATGCAGCGCGAGCTGCCCCGATACCGGTGGATTTTTCCTTGAACCTTCCGATGGCCTTTGTCATCACGTTGATCTCGCGGCCGATCACGTCGATACCGGTCTTTGTAACCTTCATTTCCTCCGGGAAGGCGACCATCAGGTAGCGCCCCTGGCCGCGGATTGCATTCAGGCAGCCTTTCACGCGCTCAACCGCGACGGTGTAGAATGCTTCCGGCTCGCTGGGGAGTTCCTTTGCCAACGATGCATTCATCGCCCTGATGAACAGGGGCAGGGAATTTTTTGCTATGCTTTTGATCTTCGGGTGGGTATCGGGATCCTGATCGGCATCTTTGAGGTTATTGACCATCAGCTGGAGGTTCGCAGACGCATTCCGGATATTCCCCATCGGCTCCTGCACCTCATCATGGAGGGTTTCGCGCGCCGCTTTCTCCCGTTCATCCAGCCATGAGGGAACCTCATCAAAGAACAGGATTATCTGTCTGTCAGGTGCAGAACCGAGAAGCGATTTTAAAAATTTCAGCATTGGACACTCCGGAACTACCAGATTATGGGGGTAACAGCCATCACAATCGTCGTTTCGTGAACGAAGGGTTCATTATCACTGGTCATCGCGGGCGATCTGGCGAAGCCTCTCCACCCCGTCAATCTCACGGATCACGGTCACGACAGCAGGCGGGACAAGGTGTTCCCACGGATCGCCGCCAAGCATGCGGCGCCGGATCTCCGTGCCGCTGTGACGGTCGCGCTCGTACATGGCAGGGGATTGCACCTCCACCCCGGCTTCATGGAACAACCTGACCACGAGCGGGTTTGACGAGTAGCAGGTATCGAACGGCGGCGTCATCGAAATCACATGCGCAGCCCAGAGTGCGTTGCGCTGAACATCCTCGATGGGGATCACGTAATACGGGCACCGGAGGGAAGTGAGGGCCCGGGTGATCATCAGCACGCGCTCGCCCGCAGTATACGGGTTCTCGGTCGTATGGGAGAGCTGCGCGCTCCCCACACCGATGATGATCTCGTCGCACGTCCGTGAAAGCTCTTCAAGAACAGCCTGGTGCCCGTTGTGGTATGGCTGGAACCTGCCAACATAAAAACCCCGTTTCATGATTTTCCCCCCGCGTTAGCGATCCGGGCGGCAAAGGCCCCGGCCGTGAAACCTGCATCGATGTTGACGACCGCAATGACCGAGCACGACTGGAGCATGCTTGCAAGAGCCGCCCGGCCTTCGCCCATGTATCCATAACCGGTGCTGACCGGAACGCCAAGAACCGGTTTGTCCACGAGACCGGCGACCACGGCAGGCAGCGTGCCCTCGCGTCCCGCGCAGACCACAAATACATCGGCATCAAGCAGGGGCTTGAGAGCCGGGAACAGCCGGTGGATGCCGGCCGCTCCCACGTCATACGCGGTCCTGACCACGCAACCCATCTCTTCAGCAATGACTTTTGCTTCCTCTGCGACGCGGATATCCGAAGTCCCTGCGGTGATGACTGCAATGACTCCGCCGGTTGGTTCCGGTGCGGCGCTGATTGAAAGTACGAGCACCTTAGCCGGCGTACGGTACTCCACCATAATTCCTTTTCCTCTGCACAGGGCCTGTACTGCTGTCACCTGCTCCGGGGTCACGCGCGTGACGACGCAGCGGCCGGCCGTCTCCGTGTGCCGGACGGCAATCTCCGCAAGATGTTCCGGGTCCTTTCCCTCGGCAAGGACCACCTCCGGCATCCCGCACCGGATGGCCCGCCCGAGATCGAGGCAGGCAAAGTCCCCGACCCGCTCCAGGCGGAGCCCTTCGATCTCCTGTGCGGCATCATCGAGCGCGATCTCGCCGTTTTTGTACCGTTCAAGGAGCGCTGAAAGCACCGGGTTTACACGCATAATGTGATAATACAGATATGGGGAGGCGTATTATAAGTTAGTTCATTGCCATGTCGTACCTGCTCTATGTCGGATTTTTTGGCGCGGCGGCCGTGATCTTTCTCTGGCTGCGCGATGCGCGGATCTTTTTTTTAACCGGTCTTTCAGGGTACCGGAAAGCGGCGTACTGGGGCGTGTTGTACGGAGCCCTTGGCACGTTTGGCCTGCTCTGCACAATCGCCGGCGACACGTTTGAACTGCTGGGGCTCGGCCTGATCCTTGCCGCACTGTACCTGCAGGGACGCATGAAGCGGGAGAAAATCTGGACGGGAACAGAAAGCACGCTCGAACGGATATCAGGCAGCGCAAAACGCCCTCAAGCGAACAAAAAATAATGCTTGAAGCAGGAATACAAGATAAGGGATTTTACCAGGCATGATCCAGAAACCACGCGGGACACGGGATTTTCTTCCCGATGAGATGGAAGCGCGGCGCAGCGTAGAGGCAAAGATGCGCGAGGCTGTGCGTCGCTTCGGGTACCGGGAAGTATGCACACCTGAATTTGAAGAAACCGAACTCTTCACACTCAGGTCCGGGGAGGGCATCATGCAGGAGATGTACGTTTTTGAGGACAAGGGCGGCCGGAGCATGGCCCTGCGCCCGGAGATCACAGCGGCCGTGATCCGGATGTACATCAACGAAGCAAAAGTCGCGCCAAAACCCCTGCGCTGGTGCTACTTTGCTGACTGCTTCCGGTACGAGCGCCCCCAAAAAGGGCGGTACCGCCAGTTCTGGCAGTTCGGCGCCGAACTGATCGGTGCCGACACCGCGATTGCCGATGCCGAGGTGATCACGCTTGCCGCTGAAGCACTCAACGCAACCGGCGTCATATGGGATCTCAAGGTCGGCCACCTCGCATTCATGAAAAATCTCTTAAAGGATCTCGAAATGGTTGCTCAGCGCCGGGTGATGGCGCACCTTGACAAGAAGGATTTCGAAGGTCTCGAAGCCACCCTTGCGGATATGGGAAAAGAGGATCTCGCAGGGTCACTCTCTGCGCTCACGGAATGCCGTACGCTTGGCGAGGCATTTGAGATCGCCGGGACAATACCGGAAAAAGAACGCGTGGAGCAGATGACCGGTATCCTCGACGAGTCCGGTGTTTCATATTCCCTCAACTTTGGCATCGCGCGGGGGCTCGACTACTACACCGGCATGGTCTTTGAGGGCTTTGCCCAGAACCTTGGCGCGGAAAACCAGATCGTAGGCGGGGGAGCATACCGGCTCGCGCACCTGTTCGGTGGCGACGATGTTGCATCCTGTGGGTTTGCCATCGGTTTTGACCGTGTCATGGTCTCACTTGGCGATGTGCAGCCTGCAAAAGATACCATCGCAGGAATTGTATATACATCCGAGGGACGCAGCTTCGCGCTTGCCGTAGCCCGTGCATTCCGCGCCGAAGGGATCCGGGCGGAAATGGACCTCATGGAACGCGGGCTCGGGGCACAGATGGCACACGCGTCAAAGTCTGCGGATTTTGCGGTTGTGATCGGCAAACGAGAAGCCGATGCCGGACAGGTCACGCTCAAGAACCTTCACTCGGGCGAACAGAAGGCACTTGTCCCGGCCGCAGCAATCGCTGAGGTGAAAGCGTATGGTGCTCGCTGAGGAACTCGCAAAGCAGCAGCGTAGTATCAGTGTAGCGGAGTTTTTCGAAAAGAATAAACACCTGCTGGGTTTTGACTCCCCGACCCGGGGCGTTATCACCACCATCAAGGAAGCGGTGGACAATGCCCTTGATGCCTGCGAGGAAGCACAAGTGCTTCCCGACATCTACATCAGCATTAAAAAAACCGGCCCCGAGGTATTCCGAATCATTGTCGAGGATAACGGCCCCGGTATTGTCCCCGCGCAGGTCCCCTTTGTCTTCGGGAAGCTGTTGTACGGCTCGCGGTTCCACCAGATCCGCCAGACCCGGGGCCAGCAGGGGATCGGGATCTCGGCAGCGGTGCTGTACGCGCAGCTGACCAGCGGCCTTCCCACGGTTGTCATCTCGCGCACCGGGGCAAAGGAACCGGCGTACAGGTTCGAGATCCAAATAAAGATCGAGACGAACGAACCGGATATTATCTCACAGCAGCCCTTCGAATGGGACCGTATCCACGGCACCCGGGTCCAGATCGAGTTCAGGAGCACGATGTCGGCCAAAAAGAAGCTGCTCGAATACCTCAAGTATACGTCAGTTGTAAATCCCCACGCACGTTTCCGGGTGGAGCTGGACGACGAATCTTTCACATTCGAGCGGGTGAGCCAGGAAGTGATCGCGTGCCCGGTGGCGATCCAGCCGCACCCCCACGGGATAGAATTCGGACAGCTCAAAAGGATGGCCGCCGCAAGCGATGAGAAACTGATCGATTTTCTCGTAAACGGTTTCTCCCGGGTCGGGAAAAAGACCGCGCAGGAGATGTGCGATACATCAGGACTTAAGCAAACCGCAAAAGTAAAAGGGCTCTCTGCGGAGGAACTCAAAAGCCTGCTTGCCGCGATGCAGTCGATTGCCGTGCCCGCCCCGCCGACCACCCAGTGTCTCTCGCCCATCGGGGAAGACCTGATCCGGCGCGGGCTCGATAAGGAAATCCAGATGGATTTTGTTGCGGCACGCACGCGCCCCAGTTCGGTGTATTCCGGTCACCCGTTCGTGGTCGAGGCGGCAATCGGGTACGGCGGCCGGCTCCCGCCCGAGGGCAATGCGACGATCCTCAGGTTCGCGAACCGCGTCCCGCTCATGTACCAGCAGGGCGCCTGCGCGGTCACCGAGTGCGTTGCAAACGTCAACTGGAAGTCGTACAACATCTTCCAGCAGGGCCTCCCGATGGGACCGGTGTTGATCCTCGTCCACGTTGCGTCCACAAACGTGCCCTTCACGAGCGAAAGCAAGGACGCGATTGCGGGTATCCCGGAGATCGAAAAAGAGATCGTGCTCGCGTTACAGGACCTCGGCCGGGAACTCAAGACATTCCTCTCGCGCCGGGACCGGAACAAGCTCGCTGAGGACCGGGCGCGGGCCGTCTGCGCGGTCATTCCCGAGATCGCGGCAAAGGTGAGCGAGATCGTGGAAAAACCGGTTGTCGATACCTCACCAATAGAGGGCAGGCTGATGCGCAAGCTGATCGCAAAGAAATGGACCCGGGACGGGAAGGTCACGATCGAAGCGAACAACTACACCGGTAGCGATGTTGAGATCTTGGTCTACGATATCTCCGCGGACAACGCGGCCGATGCCGACATGCCTCCTGCATTCTCGACCGAGATGGACGGGCAGTTCACGAAAGTCTGGAAGATGACAATCCCGAAGCAGACCGTGTGGCGTGTCACCTATACTGGTAAAGGCGGCGGCATGCTCGACATCCGGGGAATAGATGACAACAAGAAGATGGTGGTGGATCTCGATGTCTAAAGAGGAACTCGATGCGCGGTCGATGAAAGCCCTCATGGCAATCGCGTCTGCCTGGTACGACCAGATGAAGGCCGGGGAGATCCCGTCAATATCGCTTCCCACCCGGACAAAATACAACATCGAGTACGATGATGCGAGTGAAGTCTGGAAATACGGGGACAAGGAGAGCCTGAGGACGGCAGCGACCGCAAAGAGTGCGACGCACCTGTTGAAGATGGCCTACGTGATCGGTTTTGTCAAACAGCAGCTCATCGAGAACCGTTCCTCAACACTCAGGGAGATGTATTACATCTCGGAGGGCTGGAAGCGCGCGAAGTTTGGCGCGCAGGACGAGAGCAATTTCCTTGTCGAGGATCTCGAGATCATTTCCGATGTTCCGCGCGAAGGTTTCCATCTCCGCCCCGAAGAAAACGGTGCGAGCATCTATGGCCCGATGCGGATCCGGGAGCCGACACGACGCGGCCTCAAGCTGATCCACTGCCAGGATGACGTGGGGTCTGCCGGGTATTCCATCCCGAACAACGTTGAGAACCTTGAGCTGGTTGATCACGATGCGAAATTTGTCATTGCCATGGAAACAGGTGGTATGTATGACCGGCTTATTGAGAACGGGTTTGACGAGGAGCACAACGCTATCCTTCTCCACCTCAAGGGCCAGCCAGCCCGGTCGACGCGCAGGCTGCTCAACCGGATAAGCCAGACCTGGAACCTGCCAATCCTTGTCTTTACCGATGGCGACCCGTGGTCGTACCGGATCTACGCGTCCGTTGCGTACGGTGCGATCAAGAGCGCTCACATGTCTGAACTGCTCGCGACCCCGAAGGCGCAGTTTTTAGGGCTCCAGCCAAGCGATATCCGGGACTATAACCTGCCTTCAGACAAACTGTCTGATAAGGATGTCGAGGCCCTGAATGCCGAGCTGACCGATCCTCGCTTTGCGACCGAGTACTGGAAAAAGCAGATCAACCTGCAGCTCGAACTTGGGCTCAAGTCAGAACAGCAGGCGTTTGCGGCCCGGGGGCTGGATTTTGTGACGAAGAAGTATTTGCCGAGCCGGCTCTCCGAGATGGGAGTAATCTAGAAGTGCCATGAGTATTGGTGTCTGCTATCCCGACCGGTATGCTGTGGAGGAAACATTCCAACTCCTCAAAGTACCGTGGGAATGGTATGAGCCCGGTCAGCGGTACGACGTCGTGATCGCACGAGAGGATGATGTACCGGACTGGACGGGAAATCTCATCGATCTTCTGGAAAATGATGTTTTCAAAAAAATCAGCGACCTCCTCAACACAGGTCAGCCTCATCTGCATGAACCATTATGCGATATCCTTATCGACTCGCTCCGGCAGGAGCTGAAAAAATATACCCATCTTGTGGAAATTCCCCCCGCCCCATGGGGGCATCCCTACATGGTGGCACTCACGCATGACGTGGATGCCACATCGGTGAAAGAATGCCGGCTTGCCACTGCGGGATATGCAGCATACCAGTGCATGTTGCAGGGTGCCGTTTCTGCAGGATTCATGATTTGCCTCGCCCGCTGCGGGATAGGAAAAGATCCGTGGGTGCTTTTTAGCCGCTGGAAAACTTTTGAGAAACATCTGGGCGTGCGCTCAACGTTCTTTTTTGTCCCGAAGAAAGATGACGCGGGCATGCGGGCGCACCCGTACCGGGCAGTCGGGTATGACATAAACCGGGACATGCTGTGCAATCTGACACAGGACGGTTGGGAGACCAGCGTTCACGGTATCGACAACTGGGTGGATGCTAGACACGGGAAACTGGAAATGGCGACACTTGGCCTTGAGGGTAAGATGCCCGGCAACCGGACGCACTGGCTCCTCTTTGACCAGAACAGCTGGAAGGCGCTGGACGAAGCCGGATATTCTTACGACACGACATTTGGGTACAATGACGATGCCGGGTTCCGGGCGGGAACACTGCAGGCGTACCGGCCGCGGGGCGTGGAAAACCTGCTGGAACTCCCCCTCCACATCCAAGACCTCGGACTCTTCGGTAAATTCTGCTGGGCGCCAGCCGGGCAGGGATGGCAGAAGATCCCGTGTCAGCATCTTTCAGAACAGAATGCCCGCACCCACTGCAGCCGGATTTTTGACTATGCACGAAAATATGGCGGAGCTATAACTCTGCTGTGGCATTACGAGAATTTGACACCGCCGCGGGACTGGTCGGAATTCTATGCGGCACTCGTGAAGCAGGCAAAAGCCGACGGTGCGTGGGTGACGACAGCAGGGAATGTGGCGGGATGGTTCAGGAAACGGCGACAGGTCGGTATCTCATGTGAATTCGGGCAGGACAAACTTACTATATCTGCCCATGGAAATATCTCATCAGAAATACTCCCCCCCATGGTTATCAGGCTTCACGTCCCGGAAAAACGGAAGATTCTCGCCGATGCTGAGTATTGTCAGGATAAAGAGTATATCGATATCAGACTGGACAGGAACAAGATCCTGGTCTCCTTCGTATGATCCTGCAGAAGATCTTTCTTAAACTGAAAAGCTCCCAGATAGCGGATTCCCGGTTTATGCATACTTCAGTGATGCAGCATGTTATCATATCCAGTTTAAAAGTGTTTAACGTTGTTGCCCCAAAACTCCCGATCTGCCGAAGGGTTAAGAAGGGATCTCTGGGAGAAGGATGCCGTATCCATCCGACTGCACTAATTGATCGTGACCATGTTATCATAGGTAACGACTGCACCATAGGGGAATATGTAGTGATCGAGAGAAATACCCTTATCGGAGATCACGTGACCATCAGTGCCGAAGCAGTCATTGGGTCAGAGGGATTTGAATTGCGGAGAGTTGCCGGTGAGATCGTCCCTGTCGCCCATATCGGCGGGGTTATTATTGGAGACAATGCCGTAATCGGGTGTCGGGCCTGTATCGACAAGAGTGTTCTGAGTGAATTTACCGAAGTGGGTGCATCGTCAGTCATTGGAGACGGTGTCGAAGTAGGGCACGGCATAAAGATCGGCAAGGATGTGGAGGTCGCCGAAGGGACCATGATTGGCGGATATTCGCATATCGGAGACCGCGTCAGAATCGGAAAGCGGTGCTCGATAGCAGACGGCCTCACCCTTGGTGATGATGTAACAATACCGGATTATGCTGTCGTGACCCGGGATGTGAAAAAAGAATCATGAAAATCGTACCATCCTTACTGTCGGAAGCGAGAGGATGATTGTCAGGAGTGTTTGGAGAGTTCCCATGAAATTATCCGAATGGCAGCCTGAAAAAACAAACCTTGTCCGCGACGGTTCGTTCTCTTCTCTTGGAACGGTATTTACCCATAATCCCGGACAAATCATATGGATTGTACGGGAGAGAGATATCGTAAAAATCCAGAGCACCCCTGCAGTATCCTGCGTGATCACGACAAATGCACTGGCGGGAAAGATACCAGATACAATCGGTGTTCTTTCCTCAGATGATCCACGGTCTGCTTTCAACTCCCTCCAGGCGCGCCTGTCGCAGATTCCGGCATTTGTTCTTCCACCATTTGCCAACCGGATAGCAGACTCAGCAAAAATTCATCCGAGTGCACACATTGCGGCGAACAGTGTTGAAATCG
>Ga0326728_10016913_pt1 | contig 14751 bp, 10 predicted proteins | sample MB3enrmetagenome_FD_207602 | JGI IMG/M metagenome (GOLD analysis project Ga0326728, IMG submission 207602) | Lab enriched peat soil microbial communities from McLean, Ithaca, NY, United States - MB31MN | ecosystem: Environmental > Terrestrial > Soil > Wetlands > Peat | place: USA: New York...
GCACCGGGGAGCGGATCGTCGATGAGAGCGTGAAGATGCTGAAGCAGCTCGCCGACGCACCGGTCCACCCGTGATGGTGGAATAATGTTGCCAGATTTCTGCTCTCATTCTCGATCCGGCCGCCGGTGATGAAGGTATCAAGGGATGAAGGACTTTCAGCAAGCAAAGTCGCGCATCAGCGTCGTCAGCAGCGAAGGCCTTCGCTGTATTCACGATGCTGCGCTCTGCCTACTCGCCGAAACAGGTATGAAGATCGGATGCCCCGAGTTCCGCGGCCCTCTCGAAGCATGCGGAGCCAAGGTGGACCGGTCAAGAGGGGTCGTCAGATTTCCCCAGGAATTGGTCGAGGAGACAATCGACAGCTTGCGGCGGCAGATCGCTGGCGGGCAGAAACAATGCCTGCTAAACGGGGTAATCTCGTCCCGCACCAACGGGGCCATCGAAGCAAAGTTCGGGGGAGCTTGCATCGAGTATCTCGATTGGGAAAAGCAGGAGGTCCGGCCACCCGATCAGGCAGATCTCCTACGGCTGATAAAATTAGGGCATGCGCTGCCCGAAGTTGCCTTGGTGGGCAATCCGGTTGTGCTGCTGCACGAGAGTGACGGTCGGCCCGTCGAACCTCGGCTGCAGCGAATCAAGACCGCGGCGCTGATAGCCAAACATACAGACAAGTGCGGGCCGACGGAGGTCTGGAACGAGCAGGAGTTGGACTTCCAGATCGAGCTTGGAATCGTGGTGCGAGGCAGCCTCGAAGGTTACCTGGCGCGGCCGTGCTTCATCACCGCAAAAGAGACCATCGCCCCGCTGGTGTTCCCCGAAAAAGACGGCAGGATCCTGCTCACCCTCGCTCGGCGCGGCCTCCCTTGCACCGTGATTCCCATGCCCATCAGTGGGGCGACGTGCCCGGTGGATCCCGCGAGCAACGTCGTAATGACCGCGGCAGAGACGCTTGGAGTAATGACCGCCATCCGGAGCGTATACCCGGAGGCGATGGTGGCAGGCGGGGTAATCTCGGGCGTAATGGATATGCGCAGTGCATCGGCAACCTTCTGTAGCCCTGAGGCGCTCTGGCAGGACCTCGCGGCGGCCCAGCTCTTCGAGCAGAAATACGGCCAGGATTTCGGCATAGGCACAGGCTACACCGATGCGGGCTTCCCCGGGGCTCAATCTGTCGCGGAGAAATCGCTCCGGCTCTGGGTTTCGGCGATGAGCGGGCGGACCAACTACCCCGTGGGTATCCTATCGCACGGCAAGCGTTTCAGCCCAGAGCAGGCGTTGCTGGATCTTGAAATCGCGAGATTCATCGACCGCTACCTCCGGATGGGCGAGATCAAAAACGAAATCTTGGGTCTCGACCTTATCCAGCAGGTAGGAATCGGCGGAAGCTTTATTGCCGAGGAGCATACCGCGCGCAACTTCCGCCGCTGTCTGTGGGAGCCAGCGCTGTTCGACCGGGGCATGTCGCAGGGCCTCATCCAGGATCTGGCGAAGGACGCGGTAGCCGTCGCGCACGAGCAGTTGAGAGCGCTACTCATGCGGGCCGAGCCTTATCGGGTTCCACCGGACAAAGAGCGCGAGATTGACAGAATAGTGGCGGCTGCGGAGAGGCTGCTCGAGACAGAACTGTGAAAGTTCGCGCGTGGAGATGCCAATGACTTCCAAACAACGGCTGCTCACCGCTCTTCGGCGTGGGCAGCCTGACCGCTTGCCCGTGACCACCCATGAGCCGCTGCAGTATTACCTCGACAAATACGAAGGGGGGATCTCCCCTCAGGAGTTCTTTGACCGCTACGACTTCGATGCGATCACCTGGCCTATCTTCCACAAGCCCGATCCCGCCAAGGCGGTACATTTTGATACACTGCAAGGGACTCCCGGATTTCTCGAAGCACGGCGAATCTCGTCGGAGCAGTGGCTTGTGGAGCCGGAGGAAATCCCCGGGCAACAATATCAAACGGTCCGTTATCGCTTTGTGACTCCCAAGGGCACGCTCACCATGGTGACGCAATCCAATGAGCAAACCACGTGGGTTACGGAATGCCCGATCAAAGCCAAGCGGGATATTGACCTGATCGGTGAATTCGTTACTTCTCCCTTGTGCGATGTTGAGCAAGTAAACCAGATGGCTGAGGAGTATGGCGAGCGGGGCATGGTGCGCAGTCACACCGCCTGCTTCGACGTGTTCGGCCAGCCAGGCGTTTGGCAGGATGCGTGTTGTCTGTATCCCACCGAGCAACTGATTCTGGCCACCTATGATGACCCGGCCTGGGTGCACGCGTTTCTGCGCATCTTGCACGCGCGCAAGAAGGTGTACATTCAATCCATGAAGGGGGCCAAGCTCGACCTCCTGGAAATGGGAGGCGGCGCGGCTTCCTCGACTGTGATCTCCCCCAAGATATTCGAGGGTTTTGTCGCTCCTTACGATGCAGACTTGATTGCCGCCGCGCACGAAGCGGGGCTGCGCACCGTGTACCACACCTGCGGCGGCATGATGCCCATTCTCGAACTGGTTGCCGCCACCAAAACTGACGCCATGGAGACTTTCACACCCGCTGAGATGGGAGGCGACGTAAACCTGGAGGAAGCTAAGCGGCGAATAGGCGACCGCGTGTGCATGATTGGTGGGTTTGACCAATTCCATTGGCTGGCGGGTTGCACGCCGGAAGCGACACGGGCGGCGGTGCGTCGGTGTTTTGAGGCAGCCGGGGAAGGCGGGGGGTATATTCTCGCCCCCTCGGACCATTTCTTCGATGCCGACCCGCAACTTGTCGCGGCTTTTGCCGACGAAGCTCACCAATGCACCTATGTAACCGGCTGATTGCGTTGAACGAGAAAGAAGTGATATAGAAACAGGACTAACGCCCGGCACGCGAAGTGGGCAAGGGTGGGGCATTTGGATACGCCATGGCAGGTTTGCCGAGTGGGGACGGGAATGTGGTGAAGCGACTGACAGCCTACATACTCGTCATGGGCGGCTTCGTCATGGCACCGGTCGTAGCCGCCGAATTATTTGCTGTACAGAACAGCACAAGCTCGTCCGGTCTGCCTGTCGTGCAGCAAGCAGCAAGTGCGCCTTCGTCTCACTCTTCTTCATCCAGAGCATATGGTGATCGTCTGGCCCCGATCACGATCGATTATCCTGCGCAGGGATCTATCTTTCCGCCTGAGATTACGGCCCCTAAGTTCCTCTGGCGCGACGCCGCGGAGAGTGCCACAGTGTGGGTCATCGATGTGGCTTTTAGCGACGGCTCAGCCAAGATACAGACGAAATCCATGGGCGAGCAGCCGCGCATCGGCGAAATTGACGAACGCTGTGTCGCACCGACGAATGAACTGCCCAAGCTGGCGCCTGAACAAGCCGCAGCACACACGTGGACACCGGACGCCATGACTTGGGAGGCGATCAAGAGGCACTCGAAGGAGCATTCGGCGACGGTGACGATCACGGGCTTCCGAGAGACAAATCCGGAAGAGGCCGTCTCACGCGGCCGTGTCGTCATCAAGACTTCCAAGGACCCAGTCGGCGCGCCGATTTTCTACCGCGATGTGCCGCAGATCCCTTCAGAACCTATAAAGGGTGTGGTCACGCCGCTGCCTCACTATGCACTACCTTTCATCGCCTGGCGCTTGCGGTACGTTGGTGAGGCCGGCAGCAGGCTGCTTCTCGAGGGCATGCACTCCTGCGCCAATTGCCATTCCTTTTCCGCCGACGGCAAGACCTTCGGGATGATTCTCGATGGCCCCATGGGCGACAAGGGACTGTATGCCATCACCTCTGTCCAGCCGCATGTGTCCATCCGGAAAGAAGACGTGATTTCTTGGGAATCTTCCCGCTACAAGCCGCTTTCGCCCATGCGAATTGGTTTCATGGCGCAGGTGTCGCCGGACGGGCAGTATGTGGTTTCGATGGTCAACGGAGCGGAAAATTACGACCGGGCCAAGTACTACATGTATTACACCGCCAACTACAAGGATTACCGCTTTAACCAAGTCTTTTATCCGACCCGCGGAATCCTGGCCTGGTACAGCCGAGCCACAGGCCGAATCCAGCCCTTGCCGGGGGCCGATGACCCGCGTTATGTGCAGACTGATGCGGTTTGGAGCCCCGACGGCAAATATCTGGTGTTTGCTCGAGCGGAGGCGCGAGATCCCTATCCGCCCGGCTGGAAGTTGCCCGAGCACGCCAATGATCCGGAAGAGGCCCCCATCCAGTACGACCTCTACCGCATTCCTTTTAACAATGGCCGAGGCGGGCGGCCGGAGCCGATCATTGGCGCCTCCCAAAATGGTATGAGCAATAGTTTTCCCAAAGTCTCGCCCAATGGCCGCTGGATCGTCTTTGTAGAGTGCCGCAACGGCCAGTTGTTGCGCCCCGACAGCCAGCTTTACATCGTCCCGGCGCAAGGCGGCAAAGCCCGGCGCATGCGCTGCAACATGTCCTTAATGAATTCCTGGCACAGCTTCTCACCCGCCGGCCACTGGCTGGTGTTTTCCTCGAAGAGCCGTTGGCCTTACACGCAGATGTTTCTGACGCACCTGGACGAACAAGGAAACGATAGCCCCCCCATTTCGATTGATAACGCAACAGCGGTTAACCGTGCGGTTAATCTTCCTGAATTCGTCAATATCCCAAAAGACGGGCTGTTGAAGATCGACGTGCCGGCGGCAGAGATCTACCGGCTGACCGACAGCGGTTGGGATTTGGCTAAGAAAGGCCAGCTTGACGCAGCCATGGCGGAGTGGATGAAGGCTCTGGAGCTTGATCCGCGAGATGCCAATTTGCACAACTACGTAGGGGCCGCGCTGATGCAGGAAGGAAAGTTCGACGAAGCGACCCTGCAGCTTCAGAAGGCACTGGAGTCCAATCCCGACGCCGACGAAGCACACGGTAACATGGGACTTGCCTTGATGCAGGAAGGAAGGCTTGCGGAGGCGAGCGCGCACTTGCAAAAGGCCCTGGCGATTAACCCCGCAAACGCCCGCGCCCATTTCAACCTGGGTTATGCGCTGTATGCAGCCGGGAAGATACCCCAGGCTCTGGCAGAATGGCGCATTGGTTTGCGTATTCAGCCGGACGTTCTCCCGGTGTTGAACCAAACCGCGTGGGTGCTGGCTACGTGCTCTGAGGCCTCGGTGCGAAACGGCGCAGAGGCCGTCAATCTGGCGGAGCGCGCGGCGCAAATCTCTGGCGGACAGGATCCCGCCATCCTTGATGCATTGGCCGCCGCCTACGCCGAGGCCGGCCGGTTCGCTGATGCCGTGCAAACCGCAAAGCGCGCCCTAAGCCTCGCCACAAAACAGAGCCAGCAGGATCTCGCACAAGCTTTGAGTTCCGCGCTTACGCTCTATGAAGCCAAGACTCCCTTGCGCGAGACGCCATCGTCTCCTACTGCCTTTCCCCCACAGCACTAACCCGGGTTTCTCAGAGAGCTTTCAGGAATCTCGCTGAAATTGATCATTACGGAAGGTGGAATCACGGGTCCGCCGCTTTCTGTTCCCGTGAATTTCGGCTGGGTTTATGGTAGGCTGAGCACGGAGTGGGGGCCTTCGCCAGTCTGCGCGCAGGCTGCCGGCCGGAGGTGCTATCCTAGATTAAGTTTCGAAAAAGCAACGCGCACCTCTTGAACCATATGCTCATTCGTTTCGTAACATTCGCTGGATTGCCTGTCAGGAAGCCTTGTCTATGGCTCATCGGCTCCCGCGCAGAGACGTCACGCGAACCTGGCTCCGCACACGTATAATCGCTCGTCATGCGGTTGTGGAAGTCGCAATCAGGTGGACTATGAAACCCAAACAACGTCAAGAGCAAATGCTCGCGCAGCTACACGCGCTGCAATCAGAGTTAACGGTTGAGGATCTTGCCAGGAAATTCGAAGTATCCTCGCTTACAGTTCGGCGCGATCTGGACCAACTGGAAGCCGACAGAGTGATTCTGCGCACCCATGGCGGCTGCGTGTTGAGGACTGCGGTGGAGTCTGCGTATCATAATCGCGTAGCCCTCAACTTCGACCTCAAGCAGGCCATCGGGCGAGCCGCTGCCAAGGAAGTGAAAAGTGGCGATGTGATTCTCATCAACGACGGATCCACCGCCTTCCATCTCGCGCCGCATTTGGGCCACCTGGAGAAACTCTCCGTGCACACGAACTCCTTGGCGGTCATCCCGATTCTCGCCCGTTTTCCCGGCGTCCGCCTTTACATTCTCGGCGGAGAATACGATCCCGAGATGCGTTTTATCGGTGGCAGCATCACTGAACAAGCTTTGGAGGCACTCCAGTTTGATATCGTCTTTCTGGGGACAGACGCTGTGGATGCGCGTGGCAACTGCCTGGTTTCTGATCCGGATGCTGCCCGCCTCGCAGAGATCATGGTGCGGCGCGGGGGCCGGCGTATTCTGTTGGCCGACCACACCAAAGTCGGCGCCAAGTCGCAGGTGGTTTATGGACGCCTCAGTGATTTCGACATCTGGTACACTACACCCAAGATAAACCCCCTTCAACTTCGCCAGCTCAGTCAGTTGACGACCGTAAAAGTTGTTAATCCCTGAGCACCCTCCGAGCGGTGGGGTGCGGATTCTCCCCCCTCCGATTTAAGTCCCTCTGAATTGCCGAACAAAACATTGAAAGAAAATACTTGCCTTTTTAGCGAAATTGATTATAACGTTCAGATTGGAAGTTGAATTCGTTCATCGTGGAGTTGCATGAAGCGTACACAGGGGAGGAACCAAGGCGATGGTTACAGCCTTCACCGGAAGTTCGATTGAGTGGGCAAAGGTCGATCTAAAGAAGGTTCCACATAGGGTGAGTGCGCAAGTGCCGGGGCCGAGGTCGCAGAAAATGCACCAAAGGGCTGCCGCAATCATGAAGGGCTATTCCGGTCAAGTGCGACTTTTCCCGGTCGTCTTTGAAAAGGGTTTTGGTTGTACGCTCACGGATGTGGACGGAAACGTCTACCTTGACTTTTCCTCCGGGATCTACGTGACAACGCTCGGGCACTGTCACCCCAAAGTCACCGCCGCCGTGCAGGAGGCGGCGGGTCAATTGATGAATTGCCATGACTTCACCACTCCCTTGAAGCTCAACCTGCTCGAAAAACTCAAGCAGGTATTGCCGGGGGATCTCGCCGGTGTGCAACTCTACGACAACGGGACTACGGCGGTGGAGGCCGGGTTGCGTGTTTGCCGGGCGGCGACCGGTAAACACGAGTTCTTATCCTGCTATGGCGATTTCCACGGGAAGACCGGACATGCCGTGAGCTTGGCGCGCATGAAGCCGGCGTATGGCGACACCCGCGCTGCCGGGTTCTACATGTTGCCACGCCCGAATCCTTATCGGCCCCTGTTCAAGAAGGCCGACGGCACGATTGACACAGATGCTTATTTAAGCTTTTATGATGAATTCATTGCCGAGGGGACCACCGGGCAGGTCGCTGCGATTGTCCTGGAGCCCATCCAAGGCTGGGCGGGGTCGATCTTTCCCCCCGATGATTTCTTCCCTAAGCTGCGGCAATGGTGTGACGCGCGTGGGATCCTCCTGGTGGCGGATGAAGTCCTGACAGGCATGGGGCGCACGGGGAAGCTTCTGGCGATGGAACATTGGAACACCCTGCCGGACGTGGTGACCCTGGGGAAAGGTTTTGGCAATGGGTTTCCCGTGACGGCCATGGTAGTGAGGGAACCCTATGCCGGCAGCGTGGAACGCATCAGTGCTTCGACGAGTTACGGAGGAAACCCCATGGCCTGCGCGGCCGCTCTCGCTTCCATTGTGGCGATCGAAGAGGAGGGGCTACTCGAGAATGCCGTGCGTCTGGAGCGGTATTTCCTCCACCGCCTGGCCCAAATGATGGCTGATCACCCGATCGTGGGTGATGTGCGTTGCAAAGGATGCCTGATGGGCGTGGAGCTCGTCAAGGACCGGGTCAGCAAGGAACCTTTTGTCGAGGCAGGTGAGTTCATTTACAAGGAAGCATTCCGCAACGGTCTGGCCTGGATACCCGCCGGCCACATCCTGCGCATGAGCCCGCCGATTGTGATGGATTTGGATGTGGCCGCGAAATGCATGGATATCATTGACGAAGCCATTGGCGAAGCGGAGCGCCATTTCGGCTACTCACACTGTGCCCCGAGCGTTCGGCAGGCATCAGCCGGAAAGTTATGAGAACGATAAGGTTTGGATTGATTGGTTGTGGGTTGATGGGACGGGAGTTTGCCAGCGCCCTGGCGCGGTGGTGCCACCTGCCGGACATGCCGGCTCGCCCGGAGATGGTTGCCGTTTGCGATTATTTCAGCTCCACGGCTGCCGACGCGGGCCGCTGGTTAAGGGAAAACTTTCCCTCGATCCAGCAGGTCACACAGGACTATAGGGAACTGCTGGCCAATCCCGCGGTGGAAGCGGTCTACTGCGCAGTTCCGCACCACTTGCACCGGGAGTTCTACTGCGCTGCACTGCTGGCGGGCAAGCACTTGATGGGCGAGAAGCCCTTTGGGATCGACGCACCCGCGAACGAGGCCATCCTGCTCGCCCACAGCAAGCGCCCGGAACTGTTGGTACGATGTTCGTCCGAATTCCCATTTTTCCCTGCGGTGCAAAGAGTGGGTGACATGCTCGAACGAGAAGCTTTCGGGCGAATTCTGGAAGTCAATTGCGGTTTTCTTCACTCCAGCGATCTCGATCCGAACAAGCCGATTAATTGGAAGCGGAAAGTGGAGTTTAACGGCGAGTACGGCTGCATGGGAGATTTGGGAATGCATGTCTGCCACCTCCCCTTCCGGGCGGGATGGCGTGTGCGGAATGTACGGGCGATTCTTTCCAAAATCATAACGGAGCGCCCCGACGGCAAAGGCGGCGTGGCGCCGTGCCGAACCTGGGACAATGCCACGCTATTCTGCGAGGCCGAGGGCGAGGCAATTGGGTCTGGGTTTCCCTTGACGCTGAAAACCCAGCGGATGGCGCCGGGTGAGAAAAACACCTGGTATGTGCAAATCCTTGGAACGAAGGCCTCGGCACGGTTTAGCACCAGGAATCCACGTCGTCTGGAACTGCTCGAGTACCGCGGCGGGGAGCAATCCTGGCAACAGGTGGATATGGGTCAGGAGACAGCGTTCAAAACGATCTCGGGCTCGATCTTTGAGTTCGGATTTTCGGACGCCATCCTCCAGATGTGGGCCGCTTTCGTGTATGAGTTGGCAACGGGGCAGAGGCGGAAACTCTTCGCGGGCTGTGTGACTCCGGAAGAAACCGCCCTGAGCCACAGACTCTTCACTGCCGCCTTGGAGTCTCACCAGCGGGCCAAGGTTGTGAGCCTCCAACCCACAAGTTGAGCGGAAGGAAAGGCGCTCGACAAGAAGAAACCAATGTTAAGCATTACATCCTCTCGTAAGGAGACAGCTCCGGCATGATCCCCAACCCTCATGGGAGAAATGTTATCAGCGATGCAATTTTCCTGCTGGGCCTCGACCTTGGCATTTCCACCGTAAAGGCGGGGCTGTTTACGCCTGCGGGCGAGATGCTCGCCCTGGAGAGCCATGAATACCTGATTATCCCCGACGGGGACAAGGTGGAAGTGGATCCGGAACATTACTGGACTCCTGTCGTCCAGTCGGTCCGGCGCCTTCTTGCTAAGTGGGGCGGCGACCCCGGGAAAATCGCCGCCCTTTCAGTATCCAGCCACACGGAAACGGTAATCCCAATGACGCGTGAGGGAAAACCGGCCAGACCTGCGCTGGTGTGGATGGATAACCGTTCGCAGCCCGAGGCGGAAGAACTCCGCTGTGAATTCGGTCTACAGCGAGTCCTGCAAATCGGCGGACAGCCGGACATTACCCCCCTCTGGCCAGTAACGAAGTTTCGCTGGTTGAGCAAGAACGAACCCGACACCGTCCGGCGAACGGGCAAATTCCTGCTCCCCGAGGACTACCTGCTGTACCGGCTGAGTGGCCGTTTCGCGGCCGAGCCCAGCATGTGGTCCTCCTCATTGGTTCTCGACATCAGCCGGCGGAAATGGTGCGACGATCTGGTAAAGTTTGGCGGCATTCGCACCGAACAGTTGCCCGACTTGTTCCCTTCGGGAACTGCCATCGGCCACATCTCGAACGCATGCGCGGAGGAAACAGGCCTAAGTGTGAAGACGGCGGTAGTCACGGGGGGATTGGACCACACTTGCGCCGGGGTTGCCGCAGGAAACATTGAGCCCGGTGTGGTTACTGTAAGCACCGGGTCGGTGCTTGCACTCCTGACCACCATTCGAAAACCGGTCTTCGATCACTCGACGCCGGTACCATGTCATATCCACGCGGCACCGGACAGGTACTGCCTGCTGCCCTGGAACCAAACGGGGGGCTTGGCTTTCAAGTGGTTCAAAGATCGCTTCGCAGAGGGATTTGGCGTATCCAACGCCGCCGGAACGCCGAGCGTTTACGATGCCCTGGTCGCCGAGGCGGCAAACGTTCCACCGGGCAGCGACGGCATGGTGATGCTGCCACATTTGGAAGGGGCGCTGTTTCCCGAGTTCGACCCGCACGCGCGGGGAGTCTTCTTCGGCATCACCCTGGCGCACAAGCGGGCGCACTTCGTCCGCGCACTGCTTGAGGCCATGGCTTTTCAGATCCGGCGCGACCTTGAAGGCTTAAGCCGGTTGGGGGTTCAGGCGCGTGAACTCCGCGTATTGGGAGGAGGAGCAAAGAGCCGGCTGGGAGCGGAAATCAAGGCCGACATCTGTGGGATTCCCGTAGTGATCCCAGCCCAGCAGGAGGCCGCAGTGCTGGGAGCGGCGATCCTCGCTGCTGTCGGCGTTGGCTTGTACCCCAACCTCGAGTCGGCCGTAAAGGCGATGGCTTGCGGGGGCGAGGAGGTTGAGCCTAATCCCGCCAACCGCGCCGTGTATGACCGGGCTTACAAGCTGTACATCGCCTTGTACGACGCCGTGAGAGCCCTGTACCCGGAGTGCGCGGAAATTGCCAGGGCGGCAAGGGAGCGCTGCATCGCGTGATTAGGCCGACGGCGGTAGTGGAACGGGGAAGACATTCAGCATGCTTTTGTGAAATAGGGAGGTGAGACAATGGACGACATTCTGAAGCAACTGGAGTTGTCTGGAACCGAGAAGGCCGAGGTCTTAAGCAAAATTCATGCCGTAGTCCAGTCGTGGGGATTAAAGTTGCCTGACGTTCCCGCCTGTCCTCTTCACTTCGGTCTGCACGATTTCTACCGAGTGGGGGAAACCGAGCTTGACATAAACAACAACGTCGAGCAGGGATATTGCGGGAAATTGATCTTTATGTTCAAAGGCCAAATCTGCCCTTGGCACCACCACCGAATCAAGCACGAGACTTTCTTTTTGATTAAAGGGAGAGTCGAGTTCAAGACACCGGAAGAAACGGTCACTCTCGTGCAGGGAGACCGCAAGATCGTTCATCAGACTTTGAAACACGAGTTTACTGCGTTGGAAGACAGTCTCATCTTGGAAAGTTCCAAACCCGATTTGGTGGATGACAGCATTTTCGACGATCCTCGAATCAATCAGATCATCTTTGGAACGGCAACGCCCTAGTTCTGGCCCACTTTTGGAGTACGGGCCTTGAGCTTGCTCGACACGCTGTTGGAAGCAATATCCCGAAACAGGGAAGCAACAGCAAATTACCGCACTCGCAACAGTGAGCCGGGCAGGGTGGGTCCTGTGCTAAAGGTGCTTCGGTGGAACCGACGGAGGGAAGACGTCTGAAGGAGGAATTAGGAACTTGAGCGAAAGCACAAAAGGCTTAAGAGCCAGCGCGCTGGGTATTTGGGGAGTGGCTGCTCTCGGCTCAGTGATGATGGCGCCAGCGCTCGGCATTTACGCCAACCTGGGAATGGTCTCTGCCGCCTCGGGCAAAATTGCGCCTGTGGTATTCTTGGCGGCCCTGCTTCTTACGCTCCCTACCGCCATCAGTTATGCTCTTATTGCGCGCGAAATACCGTCCGCCGGCAGTGCTTACACTTGGCTTTCCGAGGCCGTGAACCCCTTCGTTGGAACCTGGATGGGGTTATTGCTGGCTGCAACCTATCTCTTCTGTGTAATTCTCCAACCGATCCTGTTTGGTCTGTTTTCCAATGAGCTGTTAGCCTCCCTCTTCAAGATTCAGACCGGTTACGGCACCTGGATGGCTGGCGTCCTGATCTCGACTCTGATCATCGCGCTGCTTGCCTATCCCGGGATCGAAATCGCGGCTAAGAGCTCTTTGATGTTGGCACTATTCGAAGCCGCCGTCGTCCTGGCGCTATCGTGTACTATTCTGGAGATCCTCTTTTCGCACGGACGCCTTAACTTCACGCCCTTTAATCCCGCTGAGTGTCTGCATGGCAGCCATGCCTTCTCCGGGGCGCTGGTCTTTGGTTTTCTCAGCTTCGTAGGTTTCGGGGTTATCGCGACAGCGGCTGAGGAAACCCACTCGGCCCGATCCGTGATTCCGGTCGCTATGCTGCTTTCTTGTGTGATCTTGGGGATATTCTGGGCTTTCACCTCTTGGGGTTTCTCCTTAGCTCTGCCCCCCGAAGCATGGGGGCAATACGTAGACAAGGGGGTGAATCCGGTCGCGGTGGTGGCCCGTCAGTACTGGCATGGGGGTTCCATTCTGGTAATCATCACCGCTATCACGGCGGTGCTGGGAGTCTATTTGGCCTCTGTCGTGGGGTACGCGCGTGTGGCCTATGCAATGGGCAGGGATGGCACACTTCCCGCTTTTCTGGGGAAGTTACATCCCAAACACCGAATTCCCTGGAACGCGCAGCATCTTGCATTTCTCATCACCTTGACGGTTACGGCGATTTGGGGGCGGTGGGTGGGGACGTACCTTTCCTACGATTGGTGGGGCAGCGCGGTAGTATTCTTTTCGATGGTTTCCAATATCTTCGTTTGTGTCGGTTGCCTGGTCTTCTTCTATCGGTTCCGCCGGAGGAACTTCAGTTGGCTGGGGCACGGTGTTGTGCCTGTAATCGGCATGCTGGCCAGCATGCTGCCCCTCTATTACTCTTTTGGCCCCGAACTGTGGAACCTGGGATGGAAGAAAGGCCAAAGCATTGTGCTGTTTTCAGTGCTTGTGGTGGTTGGTTCCGCCGTCTACACGGTTGCCCTCAAATTTACCAAGCCGGAAGTCTTGCAGCGGGCTGCCGCGGAGAAGGAAATGAAGGGGGCCGACAAGCTTTAGGGCGCGTGCCCGCCAAGCTGAACAGTTCTAAACGACCCACTTGGAATTGGCGGTCGAGTTGGGTCTTGGACAACATCACGTCCCCCCAGGCCTGTGTTCACGCTTCGGCGACGACAGGGTTCTCCAGCACGCCGATGCCTTCGATTTCCACTTGCACCACGTCTCCCGGCCGTAACCACCGGGGAGGCGTGCGGGCGGCGCCGACGCCCGCCGGCGTTCCCGTCGCAATCACGTCTCCCGGCTCCAAGGTCATGACCGCACTGATCGTTGCGATCAGTTGGGCTATGGGGAAAATCATATCCCGGGTATTCGCAGATTGGAGTTCCTCACTCCCGATCCTCACCTTCAGATTGAGATTCTGTGGATCCGCGACTTCGTCAGACGTAACCAGGGCTGGTCCCATCGGCGCAAAAGTGTCAAAAGACTTACCAACCGTCCATTGGCTCGTCAGGTGTTGGTAGTCTCGAGCGCTCACGTCGTTCAGGGCTGTGTAACCACCGACACAAGTAAGGGCCTCGGAAACCTGCATGCCTTTGCAACGCTTGCCGATGACCACCGCCAGCTCTCCTTCATAGTCCACCTGCTGGGCGAGCTTGGGGAGGACGATCGGTTCTCCGGGTCCGGTGACGGTGTTGTTGTATTTCGCGAAAATGATGGGGTACTTGGAGGGCCCTGCGTTCGCTTCCGCAGCATGCGACAGATAATTGTGGCCGATAGCGATGATCTTGCCGGGGTGAGGTATGGGGGATTTAAGGGTCAAGCCGTCCAATGCGAAGGCTGCTTCCAATGGCGCCCTCTCGAGCGCCTGGGCCGCAAGAAGGAGTGCCGTTTCACTTGATTCCAGAAACGCGGCCATATGCGCCGGCAGTCGCCGCTCGATCTGGTTCAGGTCAAATACCAAGTCCCTGGGCCCGCCTGTCCGAAGCGCTCCTAATCGGATCTGACCCTCATGAACAAAGCTAACGAGTCTCATATCTGTAACCTCGGCTCCGCGAAGTGTGAATGCTTCTTGTCATCAAAACCATACCTTCCGCTCGGAGTGCCGCCTGGAAATCCTGTCGAGAAATTCCAATTTTCCCCTTAGGGGCTAACCCCTGCGTCCAGACGACCCCCGCCTTCTTCGCGCCACGACTTGCGGATCAGGATCATGCCATGGCTGGTTTGCTTGCCAGCCACGCTTTCAGGAGATGGAGCAGAGACTTCCACTTGCAAGAGTAAAGGATCACCCGGTTTCCAGGAACTTCCGCTCCCTCCAGAAGCAGAGAGCCAGTAATCAACCCAGGCTGAGGAGTCCGCATGGCAGTTCCATCGGTCTGCGTCAAGAGGCTTACCCTCGTCCCCAATTCGCCGATAAGCGACGGGGTGACGTGGGGGAGGGAGTGTCAGAGGCGTTGAACGCGTTGGCAGAGGCGGACTTAGAAGCTCGGCCAGATCTTGCAGGGAGTAAGAGAATTTCACCTCTCAGGTGCGAAATGCCATTACACTCGCAAGATGAAGAAACCAAGAAGACGGTCACCCACGGAATTGCAAATGCTTTTCGAGATTGACCCCCAGCCGTTAGCGGAGGAGTTGACGGC
>Ga0326728_10016915_pt1 | contig 14750 bp, 15 predicted proteins | sample MB3enrmetagenome_FD_207602 | JGI IMG/M metagenome (GOLD analysis project Ga0326728, IMG submission 207602) | Lab enriched peat soil microbial communities from McLean, Ithaca, NY, United States - MB31MN | ecosystem: Environmental > Terrestrial > Soil > Wetlands > Peat | place: USA: New York...
CGCGGCCCTCGGCGACATCAAAGATCAAAGGGCGGTAGACCCTCTGATAGAGGCATTGGCCGATCCAAATAAATATGTGAGGGAAGAGGCGGTCAACGCGCTCGGAGAGCTGCAAGACAAGAGGGCCGTCGACGCGCTCATCGCTGCCCTTCAGGATAAGGATTGGGGTGTCCGATGGGGCGCCGCAAATGCCCTCGGGGAGATTGGGGACAGAAAGGCCATAGGCGCCCTCATCGCCGGCCTGAAAGACGAGGCGAGATACGTCCGCGAGGGTGCGGCCCTCGCACTCTCGCGGATAGGCAAACAGGCGGTACCCGCCCTGATCGAATCGCTCACCGATAAAGACCGCAGCATTCGGCGCTGGGCTGCGTGGACCCTCGGCAAAGTGGGGGATGAGAGGGCTGCCCGTCATCTCATCGCGGCCCTCGAGGATGAGGATGGAGGAGTGCAGTTCGCGGCTGAGGTCGCCCTCACAGAAATGGAAGAATAGGCAACGCCCTCTTTCTCGCACGAGCCACCTACACGTAACAAGAATTCCGGGGCCTGTTTGGGTCGAAACATGCTTATGCAACGTTGCGCATGCGTGAGAAAGAGAGAAGGCCGTGGCATATTACGTGAGGGTAACGGTACCCGTCGCCGATTTGAGAAGGAGGCCGATAGAGGCGCGTCCGCTCAACATCCACGATGAGGTGCAGGAGAGCCAGGTGCTGTTTCACGAGGTCCTCCTCGTGAGGGAGGAAACGGCGGGCTGGTTGCGGGTCGATGCGTTGGAACAGCAGAAGTCTACCCTTCGCGGATGGCAGGGCTACCCCGGATGGGTACGGAAAAAGGATGTCACGGGGACGGAAGGACCGGGGAAGTACGACGGCGTGGTAAGGCGGCCCTTTGCCATGCTCCGTACCATTCCGTCCGCAGCCGGTCGGCCGGTTTTTCCCCTCTCCCTGGGCACGAGACTCTCTCTGGCGGGCGAGGTAAAGGGCTTTATCGAAGTTCTCATGGACGGCAGGCAAATCGGCTGGGTGCCGAAGAGGGATATCGCCAGAACTGTGGAGGCCTTGCCCGTCCGGGAGAGGGCGGCTGATGTGGTCAGGACGGCCCGCCTCTTTCTCGGCGCAGCCTACCTCTGGGGCGGAAGGAGTATGCCCATGCCGTGGTCCCGTGGTCCTGTCATGGGTGTCGACTGCTCCGGCCTCGTGAACCTTGTCTTCCGCGCCCTTCATCTCGAATTACCCCGGGATGCCCACGACCAGTGGATGACGGCAACCGCTATCGCGGCGCAGGCGCTAAGGCCGGGCGACCTGATATTCCTTTCCCGGCCGGGAGAGGTGGGTTCGGTCAATCACGTGATGCTCTCTTTGGGGGGCGAGAGGTTCATTGAGGCAGCGGAGACGGGGGACATCGTGCGCATCAGGACATTCTCCCAAATGTTCGGTCTTGGCCTCCGGGCGCTCGAGGAGAAAGCGTTTACCCTACACAACAAGAGATTCTATTTCGGGAGAATCGACCACGATGTTGTCACAAGTTTCATGAAAAGGTGAAGATGAAGATGAAACAACCATTTATGCCTCTTCCTTTTTATGAGGGGGGCGACCCGCAAGCGGGTGCCCCGATGAGCTTGCTCATGGAGGGGGCGACCGGTTGCGACCGGTCTGTGGACGACCGGTGCCCGCTATTGTTGCTTGCGGGTGTCCCAATAATAGCAAGGAGGGTTTTATGTCGGTTTTGCTGGAGCTGGCCATGTTCCCGACGGACAAGGGAGAGAGCGTAAGCAGCTATGTGGCGAGGATCATCGCCATGATCGATCGGCGAGACCTCGACTACCGACTCACTCCGATGGGGACTGTAGTCGAAACGGCCGACATCGACGAGGCGCTCAAGGTGGTCGCCGATGCCTACCGGGAGCTTGATCCGGACTGCGGCAGGGTTTACGCAACGGTCAAGCTCGATATCAGGAAAGGAAAGGGCGGCAGGATCGGCGGGAAAATCGAATCGGTCGAAAGGAAACTGGGGAAAAAACCAAAGACCTAAACGAGGCGACCCTTACACGTTTACGTCGCCGGCCGTATCCGGTACTTCTCAACCAAATGGTCCGGGTTGTAGGAAAGCTTTGCCTCTCTCAGACCGGGCTCTCCCAGGTCCTGCTCCCGGTTGATGAAGCGCGTATCCGGCCACTGCTTCTCGCAAAACTGCTGGTTTATGGCGGCGTAGAGACCGCGGATTTCCGTATTCGCCTTTTCAATGTGGACCACCACGGTCTCCTCGTTGAGTCGTTCGCCCAGGGTGAACGCCGCAACCTTCCCGTTGATCAGTATTACCCCTCCTTTTATCTGCAAGCGTCTCAGGTGGCTCAGGGCTTCCCGTGTCGCATCCCATTCACCGACCAGGTTCAGGTCATCCTCGCATCGCCGAAGGACGCACCAGTCTTCAGCCAGACCAAGACAGGCATCGATGTGGGCCTCGGTAATCGGCTCATATACCATAGCGTACGAGCGAAGCAGGTAGTTCAGGTGGTTCCGCTTTGCGCGATAGGCCTTGCCCGAAAGCGCGATCAGATCCTCGGTCAGGTACACGTAGTCAAAGTGGTCTCTCACCGGCTCGACCACAAAACCTCCGCTTCCCTCCAGTTCCGACGCGAGCCTCGCGTCCGCCCTGTCTATGCGCGGCTCGGGTATGTTTCTCTCGTCCCGCATCCACCCGAGGAGCATGCGGGTCACGTCCACGCGCGACGGCGGTCCTATGGGAGGAAGGGCCTGCACGCCGTTTCCCGAATTTGCGCCGACCACGAGCAGCCAATCACGGTAGAGAGACCATTCGAAACCGAAGTGCGACCTCCATATGAACATATTGGTAAAGTTGAGCTCCGATGTCTCGGGCCGGTACTTCCTGAGCGTGCCGTCGATCAGGTCCCGGTCCTCGATGCCTATCGGCTTGAATGCTGGAAACTGAGGCAACATATCGTTATTATATACACCTTTGTCATCTTTCGCCCCTCACAGGATTCATCCGTCCCCGCGGGTGAAAAGCCGTCTTTGATAATCGACTGCGCCGAGGGGGTCGGCTTAAGGGAAAAGGACGATCTGCTCTCGCCATTATCGGGGGTCTTCATCCGGGATTCGGGACAACAGTGCCCGCCACGCGACCGCTTCGGCATCGCTCGGCGCGCGCCAGTCGCCTCGGGGGGACAGCGAGCCGCCGGAACCCACCTTCGGCCCGTTGGCTATACAGCTACGCTTATACTGGCTGACCTCGAAAAAGCGCTCAATAAATACGGACAGCCACTGCTTGATCTCGCCTATGGTGTAGGCTCTCCGCTTCTCCTCGGGGACGTCGGGCCAGAGGCCTTTTCCCTTGTCATGCCAGGCAGTCCACGAGAGAAAGGCCACTTTCGGCGGGGGGAAACCAAAACGAAGCACATAATAGAGCGTGAAATCCTGCAGCTCGAAGGGGCCGAGCACGTCTTCAGAGCGCTGTCCCGGCTCCTCAACGCTTGCGCCGGGCACAAGCTCAGGGCTTATCACCGTATCGAGCACATCTGCCAGGGCAATGCTCGCCTCCGCGCCAAAGAAGGCATTTCTCGCCACCCACCGTATCAGGTATTGGATCAGCGTCTTCGGCACGCTTGAATTCACGTGATAGTGCGCCATATGGTCGCCCACGCCGTAGGTACACCAACCCAGGGCAAGCTCGGAAAGATCGCTCGTCCCCACTACTAGTCCACGCCTCAAGTTCGCGAGCCGGAAAAGGTGGCTCGTCCGCTCGCCGGCCTGCACGTTTTCAAACGTGATATCATAGACCGGCTCCCCCGACGCGTACGGGTGACCGATGTCCTTAAACATCTGGAGGCAGGAGGGGCGTATATCGATCTCCTCACGGGTACAGCCAAGGGCATCCAGGGGTCTGCGCGCCTGGCTCATGGTGCGGCTGCTTGACGCAAACCCCGGCAGCAGACACCCGAGGACGTTGGTCCTGGGAAGCTTCATGATGTCCATGGCCCGGACGGCAACGATGAGCGCCTGGGTGGAATCGAGCCCGCCCGAGACGCCGATCACCACCTTGTCGACTCCCGTGAATTGGAGCCTCTTTGCAAGTCCCTGCACCTGGATCTCGTAGACTTCGCGGCACCTGCGGTCCTGCCCCTCAACGTCGCTCGGCACAAAAGGGAATCGCTCGTAAGTCCGGTCCGGTAGAAGTGTCTCGTCCCGCGGGATACGCGCATTGACAACGATGGGAGAAAAGTCGGCGAGGGTGTGGCTGTGGTGGTGTACGGACTGGCCGAAGCTCCCCTGCCTCATCCGGTCCTGGCTCAACCGGTCGAGGTCGACATCCCCGGCCACGAGCTGTGAATCGTATGAAAACCGCTGTGATTCCGCAAGCTTTGTTCCGTTCTCGTATATCAGCCCCTGCCCGTCCCATGCCAGGTCTGTCGTCGATTCACCAAACCCCGCAGCCGTGTAAAGATAGGCACTGATGCAGCGGGCCGACTGGTTTGCCACAAGCTGCCGCCGGTACGCGGCCTTTCCCACGGTGATATTCGAGCCGGAAAGGTTGACGAGCACGGTTGCCCCTGCAAGGGCAGCGTACGAGGAAGGGGGGATCGGCACCCAGAGGTCCTCGCAGACTTCGACGAAGAACCGAAAGGCCGGCTGCTCTTCAACCTCGAAGAGCAGCTTGTTCCCGAAGGGCACGTCCTTCTGGCCAAGGAGGTCGAGGCGTGTGCAGACCGCGTAGTCCGCCGGGGCGAAATACCGCAGCTCGTAGTACTCACGATAATTGGGCAGGTAGGTCTTCGGGGCAACCCCGAAGAGCTTCCCCCCGTAGAGGATGACCGCGCAGTTGAAGAGCAGGTCCTTCACCGCGAGGGGCAGACCCACGACCGTGATCACCGGAATATGCGCGGATGCCTCGACGACCGCTCCGAGAGCGTCCCGACTGCCGTCGAGAAGGGCCTGCTGGTGAAACAGGTCGTCGCACGAGTACCCTGAAAGCCCCAGCTCGGGAAAGGCAACGAGGAGGGCTTTACGCCGGCTAGCCTCTTCCATCAACGAGATCGTCTGCTCTGCATTGAACGCGGTGTTGGCGACGGCCACCCGGGGTATCGCGGCAGCGATTCGGACGAAGTTATGGTTGTAGAGATTGAAGAAGGCAGCGCTTTGCGTCACTTTATGAGACTCCTCCCCATACACGCGTCCCGACGCCGAGATAATGACATCAGACGGCCAACAACTCGTTCACGTAACTTAATGCCTCGATGGCCAGATCGGCCGGGACGCCGCCCTGGGCCATCTGAGGATTGCCCCCGCCCTTACCGTCGTATTTCGCCGCGATAGACTTAATGATCTGTCCCGCGTTAAAGACATTGACAAGGTCTTTCGTGACGGCTGCCACGATAAGTCCTTTTGTCTCGTCCCTGGTGCCCACGACCACCACGCAGCTTTTCAGCTTGTCGCGGATAATATCGGTCACTTTCCTCAAGTCGTCGGCGCTCCCGCCCGGCACGAACATGGAGACAATCGTGGCGCCGTCTTTTCGGTGCGCGCCCTTTATCGCCTCCTCGACCTGCTGCCGCATCATCTCGTCTCTCAAGCGTCCTAGTTCCTTCTCCTTCGCGGCCACCTCCTCGAGGAGCGCCCCTACCCTGTCCTGCAGGCCCTCGATATCGGTCTTCAGGTCCCGGCTGACGGCCCGCGCTATGGTCTCGATCTTTCTCCGATAGGCCACCGCACTCTTGCCCGTGACCGCCTCTATTCTTCGTATGCCCGATGCAAGGGAGCCTTCGCTGATAACGGAGAAACTGCCGATCTCTCCGGTATTTTTCACGTGGGTGCCGCCGCACAGCTCCTTGCTGAATTCGCCCATCGATACGACCCGGACCGTCTCGCCGTATTTCTCTTCAAAAAGGGCGGTTGCCCCTTCCCGGATCGCGTCTTCCCGGCTCTTCACCGCTGTTTTCACGTCAACCATGTCGAGTATTTTTTCGTTGGTGATATCCTCGACCCTGGCAATTTCTTCTTTGTTGAGGCCTTGAAAATGGGTGAAATCGAACCTCAGCCTGTCGCGCTCGACAAGAGAGCCCGATTGCTTGACATGGTCGCCGAGCACAGTCTTGAGGGCGAACTGGAGGAGATGGGTTGCGCTGTGGTTCCTTGCCACTGCTCTTCTCTTCTCCCTGTCCACCGTCAGGTGCACGGACTGGCCGGTCCGGAACGTGCCCTTCTCCACCCTCACCGCATGAGAAAAGAGGTTTTCCTTCACCCTGGTCACATTGCCGACGCTTGCGACCGCGCCATCCCCCTGCATGATGCCGTCATCGCTTGTCTGCCCTCCGGCCTCACCGTAGAAGGGTGTTTTGTCAAAAAAGATGTGGCCGTCGTCGCCTTCCCGGATTTCCTCGACGGGCTGCCCTTCCTTCAGGATAACCGCAATCGCGGCATCAGACTCAAGCGTCTCGTACCCGGTAAAGATATTCTTCAAATCCCCTGTCAATATCCCGCCGGCTCCTTTCGCGAGTCCTTCCTTTTTCATGCGGCGGTCGGTCTTCGACCGTTCCTTCTGCTCGTTGAGGGCCCTTTCGAAACCCGCCATATCAAGGAAAAGGCCGTCTTCCCTGGCCATCTCATCGGTAATATCAACGGGAAAACCGAAGGTATCATAGAGTCTGTAGACCACGTCCCCCGGAATCACCTTGTCTCCCCTCGCCGCACTCTCTTTCTTGACGTCCTCATAGAGCCGCATGCCCACATTGAGTGTTTCGAGAAAGCGCTCTTCCTCGCCTTTGAGGATGCGCAGGATGAAAGGGTAATTGTTCTTTATTTCCGGGTAAACATCACCCATCATATCGACCACCACCCTTGAGAGGTCGGAGACGAAGTCCTTCTCGATGCCTATCTTTTTCCCATAGCGCAACGCGCGCCGCAGGATCCTGCGGAGTACGTAGCCTCGCCCCTCCCTCCCCGGCAGGACACCGTCGTTGATGATGAACGTCGCGCCGCGCACATGGTCGGCGATGACGCGGAAGGCGGTATCCACCGCCCCTCCCTCCCCGTACACCTCACCGGAAATCTCTTCCAGGCATCTGAGGAGTGGCATAAAGAGGTCGGTCTCGTAGTTGCCTATGCGCCCTTCGAGTACGGACACGATGCGCTCGAGCCCCATACCCGTGTCGATAGACGGGTTGGGAAGCCTTACCATGACCCCGCTCCGGGAGCGCTCGTATTCCATGAATACGAGATTCCATATCTCCAGGTATCTGTCGCAGTCGCACCCCACCGCGCAGGTCGGCTGCCTGCACCCTGCCTGGGGGCCCAGGTCGTAGATAATCTCGGAGCAGGGACCGCATGGCCCTTCGTCCCCCATGGACCAGAAGTTGTCCTTCTCCCCGAGCCTCACGATCCGCGACGGCGATACCCCTACCGCTTTCCACAACCCTTCTGCGTCATCGTCCTCCCTGAAGATGGTGACCCACAGGCGCCGTTCGTCGAGGCTCAGCGTTTTCCTCAAAAACTCCCAGGCATACGCAATAGCCTCTTTCTTGAAGTAGTCTCCAAAGGAGAAGTTGCCCAGCATTTCGAAAAAGGTATGGTGTCTCAGGGTCTTGCCTACGTTGCCCAGATCGTTGTGCTTGCCCCCTGCCCGCACGCACTTCTGCGAACTTGTGGCCCGCACATACGGCCGCCTCTCAAGGCCCAGGAACACGTTCTTGAACTGCACCATGCCGGCATTGACGAAGAGAAGGCTGGGGTCTTTTTCCGGAACAAGAGAAGAGCTGGCAACAACCGTATGCCCTTGGCGCGCAAAGAATTCCAGAAATGCGTTTCGCGTTTCTTTTGACAGCACGTTTATTCCTTTCTTAAACCGTAATGAATGAGCAGCTTCGTTTCCAGGTCACTGGCCGCTTCCGGGTGGCTCTTGAGAAATTCCTTGGCGTTCTCTCTGCCCTGGCCGATCCTGACCTCTCCGTATGAAAACCAGGTGCCCGCTTTCTCCACCAGGTTCGCCTCAACGCCCAGGTCGATGAGGTCGCCCTCCCTCGATATGCCCTCGCCGAACACGATGTCAAACTCCACTTCCCTGAAGGGGGGGGCAAGCTTATTCTTGACGACCTTTACCCGTGTCCTCGCTCCGACCACATCCTGGCCGTCCTTGATTGCCGAGACGCGCCTGATGTCGAGCCTCACCGATGCATAGAACTTGAGGGCGTTTCCGCCCGTTGTTGTCTCCGGGTTGCCGAACATGACGCCAATCTTCTGTCTGATCTGATTGATAAAGACGACGATGGTCATCGATTTGCTGATCGTGCCGGTCAGTTTTCTGAGGGCCTGGGACATAAGCCGCGCTTGCAAGCCCATATGCTGATCGCCCATCTCTCCTTCAATCTCCGCCCGCGGCACGAGGGCCGCCACCGAGTCGACGACGACTATGTCGACGCCGCCGCTCCGCACGAGGATTTCGGTAATCTCCAGGGCCTGCTCGCCCGTGTCGGGCTGCGAGACGAGAAGGTCTTCTACCTTGACGCCTATCCGGCTCGCATAGTGGACGTCCAGGGCATGCTCCGCGTCGATGAATGCGGCCGAGCCGCCTAGCTTCTGCGCCTCAGCAACCATTTGAAGGGCGAGCGTCGTTTTTCCGGAGGCCTCCGGCCCGAATATCTCGACCACCCGTCCCCGCGGCACACCTCCGATGCCAAGAGCGATGTTCAGCCCTATCGAGCCCGTCGATACAACCGGGATATCCTCGATGGGCCGCTCGCCCAGCTTCATGATCGCGCCCTTGCCGAAGAGCTTCTCGATCTGCGTCATCGCCATATCTATTGCTTTTCCCTTATTCCCTTCTTCTGCCTTCATCCTGCCGCCTTCTTCCCTCATGAGTTTTCGCCTCCAAGTTTTATCTTCCAGACCGGGGCGTAGATGGCGCCGCCCGGCGTCAGCGTGCTCTTATAGAGAACGAGCTCCTCAATAATAAACTCCTTCTCTTCGATCGCCATCGGGTCTCCATTCGGAAACGGCTTTGGTATTCTCCTCCTGCCCAGGGTGAGATGCGGCACCAACTTCCTCTTTTCCCTTTCCACGTCTATCGCGGCAAGGCGTTCCTCGACCTCCTCAAATATGGCCTGTGATTGCTCGCTCCCCTCTTTCAGCTTCACCACGATGACCCTTGCGCGCATCGAAGAAGGAAAGGCATCGAGGCCGCCCAGGCGGGCGCGAAACGGCCCGAAGGCCGAGCCAATGGGGGCGAGGGCCTCCCTCATCCTTTCCGCCATGGGCTCCTCGATCTCGCCGAGGAATTTCACCGTGATATGGATGCCTTCGCCTCTTGCCCATCGCACCCCCTCCGTTCGCCTCTCGAGGCGGCCGGTCACTTCCCCGAGGTAGGCAATAATATCTGCCGGGATAGGGAGGGCCAGGAATGTTCTCATCCGCACGCCTTCCCTTCCAGATAATCGAGAACAAATGTCAGGGCTTCGTCAGCGCTCTGCCGTTTTATGGCTGAACGGCGGCCGTCGAACTTGTACTGTCTCACGAGGCTTACCCCAACCGCTGCGAGTCCTATGTAGACCGTCCCCACGGGCTTTTCGGTTGTGCCTCCGCCGGGGCCGGCAATACCGGTCACGGAAAGGCCTATGTCCGTCTCCATTGCATGACAGACTCCTTCGGCCATCTTTGCGGCCACCTCTTTGCTCACCGCCCCCTTTGCCATAAGCAGGTCCCGTGGGACGGAGAGGAGGGTTTCTTTCGCCTTATTGCTATAGGTCACCAAGCCTGCCTGGAAGTAAACCGATGCGCCCGCCACATTGGTGATTCTGCTCGAAACAAGGCCTCCTGTGCAGGATTCTGCAACGGCTATGGTCAGTCCCCTCTGCGTGAGCAGTCGATTCAACTTACCTTCCGGGCTCATGCCAGCCTCCCCCATATGAAGAGCACACCGCTTGCGCATATACCGGCAAGGACGTCATCTGCGATGATACCATAGGCGCCGGCCAGACGCTCCACTTTTTTTATAGGGTAGGGCTTTAGTATATCAAAGGCGCGAAAGAGAATAAAGGTTTTGACGAGGTTCCAGGTAGTGAGGTCATGGCCAACCGTGGCGACAAGCATGCCTATCAGCTCGTCTATCACGATATAGCCGGGGTCTGCCTCTTTTCCTCTTACCGGCTCAATGGCAAAAACAGCGAATACCGTGAGGAGAATGATGACGGCCGGGTGATTGAAGGATGGAATAAAATAAAGGATGATACACGTAAGGACCGATGCCCACGTTCCCGGCGCAAGGGGCAGGTAGCCCGTATAGCAGCAGGTGGCAAACCACTCACAGACCCTATCCTTTATCACCGTAGACCGCGTCCTCGTCGAACACCTTTTCCCCAACCTCAGCCCAGCCGTCTCTCCAGGATCGGTAAAAGCAGCTCCAGTAGCCCGTATGACAGGCGGCGACCTTCTGATCGACCACAAGCAGGAGCGTATCTCCATCGCAGTCGAGGAAGAGGCCGCGCACCTCCTGGTAGTGACCCGATGTTTCTCCCTTGAGCCACAACATGTCTCGGGAACGGGAATAGTAGTGTGCGCGTCCGGTCCTGCGCGTCAGCTCCAGGGCTTCCGCATTCATATAGGCAACCATTACCACATCGCGCGTCCGTGCGTCCTGGACTACTACCGGGATAAGCCCCCGGCTATCCCATTTTATAGAATCGCCGATATTCTCCATCTCTTCTCCTGGCAATTGCTGGGGTTCAGCACCCCCTCCAGCAGCAGAGCCGCTGGAGCCTCCCCGCTTCCGCTCGCTATGCTCGTCAGTGGGGCTGGCGTTGCCCGCTCCGCCGCGTTGTCTAAGCCTTATAACCTGACCGCTACCCCGCGCTTTTGCAGATACCTCTTCGCGTCGAGCACCGTGTGCTCCCGATAATGGAAGATGGATGCTGCGAGCACCGCGTCTGCCTTGCCGTCGACGAGGCCCTCGTACAGGTGCTCGAGGGTGCCGACCCCCCCCGAGGCAATGACCGGTATGGTGACCGCTTCCGAGATCGTCCTGGTCAGCGGTATGTCATAGCCAACCCTGGTACCGTCCCGGTCCATGCTTGTGAGGAGGATCTCGCCGGCCCCGAGGGCTTCCACCCTTTTTGCCCATTTGACGGCGTCGACACCCGTCGGCCGTCTTCCCCCGTAGGTATACACCTCAAAGCCGTCCTGCGTCGCTTTCGCATCAATGGCAACACAGATGCACTGGCTCCCGAACGTCTCGCTCGCCTCGCTGATGATCTCCGGTCGCTCAACGGCTGTCGTGTTGACAGTCACCTTGTCGGCCCCGGCGAGAAGGATGTCCCTTATATCGGCGAGATCCCTTATGCCCCCGCCTACCGTGAGGGGCATGAAGACCTCACCGGCAACCTGCTCGACCACATGGATGATCGTCTTTCTCGATTCGTGAGACGCGGTGATATCCAAAAAGCAAAGCTCGTCCGCCATCTGCTCTTCGTATGCCTTGGCGGCCTCTACCGGCCCGCCCGCGTCTTTCAGGTTGACAAAATTCATCCCTTTTACCACCCTGCCTCCCATCACATCGAGGCAGGGGATGATCCGCTTAGTCAGCATAGACCATGGCCTCCTGAATCCCTATCCGCCCTTCATAGAATGCCTTGCCCACGATGGCAGCCCAGACATCCAGTTCTTTCAGCGCCTTCAGATCGTCGACGCCGCTCACGCCGCCGCTTGCGATGATCGGAAGGGCGGTCATCGACTTCATGCGGCTGATGCCTTCGTAATCCGGTCCGGTGAGCATACCGTCGCGGGCGATATTCGTGCAAAGGAGGGCCATGATGCCGACTCTCCGGGCATCCTCGAGTACCTTCTCCACGTCGGCACAGGCGACCTCTTTCCAGCCCTTCACCATCAGCTTCCCCTCATACATGTCGAGGCCGAGCACGATATTCCGATAAGCCGACAAGCCCTCAAAAAACAGAGGGTCCGTCAGCGCCCGGGTGCCGACGATAATACCGTTTACCCCGCATTGCATGTAAGAAGCAATATCCTCATCCCTTCGAATGCCCCCTCCCACTTCAAGGTAGCCTGCAACCGCCTCCCGAATCACCCTTATCAACCCCCGGTGGCTGACGCTGCCCGTCCGGGCGCCATCGAGGTCGACCACGTGGAAGTCCGTTGCCCCCTCAGCCAGCATACGCCCGATCATGGCCGCAGGGTCGCGGCTGTAGACGGTCATCCGCTCGAAATCCCCAGTCTCGAGCCTTACGCAGCACCCGCCTATCAGGTCCATGGCAAACAATATTTTCAGGGTGTTCCCCCTGACTGCGCAGCTTTCAGATCGTCTGCGAGGAAATCGACCGCCTTGCGGACGCCCTCGCGCGCGAGATCGTCTGCGGTGATCCACCTGGCTTTTCGCTTCAGGAAGGTAAAGAAGCGGAAGATGTTCTCCGATAAGGGCTGCTGCGTCTCATCGAAGACAAACACCTTCGCGAGGCCGCTTGAGTCAAAGAAATGGACATGGAAGCCGACACTCGCGGGTCGCTCCACGGAAAACGCGCCCCCCCGTCGCTCCTGAAAGCGGTAGATAAGCACGTTGAGGCAAGGCGTTTCGCCCGGCTCCTGTGTGTGACCGATCCCCGCATCGAGGAGGGCCCCGCCCAGCTCGGTCGCTATCACGTCTTCCGCATTCTCGTGTATGGACCCCGGCACTATCAGCCGATGGCAGACGGGGCAGAAGTTGACGTTCATATCGTCGAGCCGCTCCACATAAAGCCCGATTGCGTGAGCCGGGCCGGACAAGCCGGCAAGCACGAGGAGGGATACACCGAGGAGACGCGCTACTCGCATAATCTCACAAAATTCCCCAGCAGCCTGAGGCCGATGGCCTGGCTCTTTTCCGGATGGAACTGACAGGCGAAGATATTATCCTTCTGCAGAGAGGAGGTAAACCGCACCCCGTAATCGGTGACGGTGGCCGATACAGATTCCTGGGCTTCCAGAAAATAGGAGTGGACGAAATAAAAATAGGAACCGCTGGGAATGGAGTCAAATATCCCCGAAGGCCTTACGATTTCCACACTGTTCCAACCCATATGGGGTATCTTCATCGCACCCCTAAAGCGGGTCACCCGCCCCTTGATCACCGCCAGGCCAGCAATTCCGGGCGTCTCTTCCGACGATTCGAGGAGTATCTGCATGCCGAGGCAGATCCCGAGATAGGGCTTTCCTTCGGCTAACTGCCTTTTCAGGAGGTCGAAAAGGCCGAAGTTTTTCAGGTTCTCCACACACTTGCCGAAGGCGCCGACACCGGGCAGGACCAGGGCGTGAGCCTCCCGGATAACCGATTCATCCCTCGTGATGACAATATCTGCGCCGAGGCGCGTGAAGGCGTTCGTCACGCTCCTCAAATTTCCCATGCCGTAATCTATTATCGCGATCATCACAAACATCCTTTCGTGGAGAGGGGGCCCTTCACCCTTTCATCCTTCGTCACGGCCTCCCGGAGCGCCTTTCCCGAGGCTTTGAATATCGCCTCGATCCTGTGGTGCAGGTTCTCGCCATAGAGCAGGTTCACGTGGAGGGTGATCCGCGCCTCGTTCACAAAACCCCGAAAGAACTCCTTTATCACCTCGCCGTCGAAGGCGCCCAGCTTCCCGTTGACATCACCGTTCCATACGAGGCCCGGCCTGCCGGAGAGGTCGATAGCCACCATGCAGAGGGCCTCATCCATGGGGAGCACTGCATGGCCGAACCGCCTTATCCCGGCAAATGCGGGAAGGGCCTCTCGTAGCGCTTTCCCCAGTGTAATGCCCGTATCTTCGATGGTGTGGTGATAGTCGATCTCGATATCGCCTTCCGCCTCCACCGTAAGATCGAAAAAGCCGTGGCGCGCGAAAAGCTCCAGCATATGGTTGAAGAAGGGAATACCCGTGGAGATGCGGTAGGTGCCCTCCCCGTCCAGCTTCCAGCCTACCCGTATTTGGGTCTCCTGCGTCTTCCTCTTTACATCGGATTCCCTCTCCATGAATCCCCCTAGAGTATCACCTTATTCAACGGATATTCCACGATGCCTTGCGCGCCCGCCCTCCGGAGCGACGGGATGATGTCCCGGACCACCTGCTCGTCGATGATCACCTCTATGGCAACCCATTCGCTATCTGAAAGGCCCGAAATCGTCGGCGTGTGCAGGGAAGGGAGGATGCCTATGACAATATCGAGCTGCTCCCTCGGCACGTTCATTTTGAGCCCCACCAACTCATCCGCAAGGAGAGCCGCTTTGAGGAGCATCACGATATTCTCGATTTTTGTTTTCTTCCACTTGTCTTTAAACGCGCTCTTGTTCGCAATCACCACGGTTTCCGATTCAAGAATGGTCTCGATGATACGCAGATTGTTGGCCGCGAGAGACGCGCCCGTTTCCGTCACCTCTACTATGGCGTCCGCGAGCAGGGGCGGCTTGGCCTCTGTTGCCCCCCACGAATACTCCACCACGGCATTTATCTTATGCGATTTCAGATAGCGTGTGGTGAAGCCCACAAGCTCGGTCGCAATCTTTTTCCCCTGGAGCCCCGCCAGATCTTTGATCTTTGAGTCGACCGGCACTGCCACTACCCATTTGACGCCCCTGAATCCCACCTTGCCGTAGCGCAGGCGCGCGACCTCCACCACTTTGGAGTTCTGCTCGAGCACCCAGTCGAGGCCGGTTATCCCCATGTCGAGTATGTTGTTCTCCACGTACCGCCCCATCTCCTGCGCCCGGATCACGAGCCCCTCGATCTC
>Ga0326728_10016916_pt1 | contig 14749 bp, 14 predicted proteins | sample MB3enrmetagenome_FD_207602 | JGI IMG/M metagenome (GOLD analysis project Ga0326728, IMG submission 207602) | Lab enriched peat soil microbial communities from McLean, Ithaca, NY, United States - MB31MN | ecosystem: Environmental > Terrestrial > Soil > Wetlands > Peat | place: USA: New York...
GAGGCTGCGGGGCAAATCGTGCCTAAATCCAGCCTTCTGCTCCAGCATCAGGACCTCATCCTGCCCCGGCGGGTCGGGAGGCTACGAATCGGAGTATAATTGCACTCATGTTACGGCGCAATCTCCTAAGCGGTTTTGTGGCTGCCGGGACCCTGTCAAGCCTGCCTGGGCCCGAGCCGCAGCCGGTGACGGCAGGCGGAGTCTTTCTCGAACGCCCTCTCGCCGGTCAACCTCACCAAGGCAAAGTCCTGCTGGCGCTCCAAGCTCATTCCGATGACATCGCGCTCGAGGCCTCGGGCACGGTGGCCAAACTCATCGAAGAGGGTTACACCGGCTACCTGGTCCGTGCCACCAACGACGATATGGGTGACTCACCGGGGCTGGGCACGGTGGGAACGATCGGCGAGAATGTAGTCGGCAACGAGCGCGATACCGCTCGCATCGCGGAGATCTTGGGTTGCCGCCGACACTTCGACCTCGACTACAGCAACCACCGCATGGCCGATGTTTCACTTAACGAACTGATCTGCCGCCTCATTTTGATCATCCGCCTGGTCAAGGCGGATACGGTGGTCTGTTGGGATCCCTGGGCTCACGATGAAGAGAATCCGGATCACTACACTCTGGCCAAGGCGGTCGAGGCCGCGTGTTGGATGGCCGGGCGGGCGCATGACTACCCGGAGCAGTTCGCGGCCGGCCTCGAGCCGAAAGAAGTTCAGGACAAGTACTATTTCGCGCGGCGCCCGGAGATCACCCGTGTCGTGGATATCAGCAAGCAGATTGAGAAGAAGGTGGAAGTCAATCGTGCCAATGTGGCGAAAGGTCCAGGCGGACACCTCGGCTCTCGCTTGCGGGCGGAATTGGCCAAGCGCAATCAGCGCTTGCCTCTTTTGGGTGACGACGACGCCACCGCCGATCGAAACTACATTCGGGAATTCGTCATGACGAGCAGCCGCGAACTGGGCAGGCAATACGGGGTCGAATACGCCGAAGCGTTCCACTACATCGCACCCGGCGCCGCCGGCGCCGACCGGGATCCTCGCGTGGACAGCTACGTCCGCGAGCACGCCTTGCCGCTAAAATAATATTCCAATTACCGTCCGCATCCTTAACCTCCGCATAGGCGGATTCTCGGGACGGCAGAAGCGTCCTTCGTCACTGTGCATGAAGTACTTCGGCCACGTGCAGACGGCGAACCTTGATTTGGCTTTCGCCCTTGCGGGCCTGTGCGAGATCATAGGCAAGCTGCATCCGTAACCATGTTTCCGGCGTGCTCCCGAACGCTTTGGAGAGACGGATTGCCATCTCCGGACTGATGCCCGATTTCCCATGGATGACGTTGTTCAGTGTTTGCCGGGTGACGCCAAGAACCTTTGCACCCTCCGTGACGGACAATGCCAAAGGCTCAAGGCAAGCGCTCCTTACGATCCGTCCAGGGTGTGCGGGGTTTTTCATCGGCATGGTGGTTGCTCCTTTCATTGCCCTAGTGGTAGTCGATCAGTTCAATGTCAAACGCATCCGCGCCATCAAAACGGAAGATAATCCGCCAGTTCGCCCGCACCGTAACCGACCAAAAGCCCTCCATATCGCCTTTCAGCGGGTGAAGCCGGTATCCAGGAAGGCCAAGCTGCTGCGGAGTTACGGCGTCGTCGAGCACGGTCAAGATTTCCTGAACTGTATCGACCAGATCAGGCCGTATCCCGCTACGGTCGTCGTGCTCGTAAAGCCGTTTAAGGCCTCGGTGCTTAAAGCTCCTAATCATTAGGTTACACCGTAAAGTGTAAATTGTCATTTGTCAAGCTTGCATTGTCAAGCTTGCGGTGTGGCCACTCTGAATAGAGAACTGGAAGCCCTGATCGATCCGAGCCACTGGCTGCCGCTGCGGCCTGCTTCCACCCAGCCCCGACGCTAGACTGTTTGGGGAGCGCAACTGGGGTTCAGGGGAAAAGGCTCACCCTTATCTCCCGGCGCCACCCGATGGTATCCGGTTGGTCACCACGCGGAGAATCACCACGTCGCCTTTTGCTTTCTCCTTTGACGTACGCGATCACTTGGCCGTTATACGGTCAAGTGATCGGGCCTCAATGGACGAGAAGCCGACTTATCATTCCCAATCCGATCGCGGGGCTATCAACCACCTGAAAATCACTGGTGGGAGGTGAGTTTATCAACGGGAATCGGCATTACTAAACACTGATGCCCGTTCCATTGTGGTCCATACTCCCCAATTTACCCGTTGATCGCACGGGCAGAGTTTAACTGTCCAACCTTTATGCACTCGGATACTTCGTGTAGGTCAAAGCGAGGCCGGTTCGCGTGCAGTGCCAAGACATACCGGCTTCGGGTTGGTCCGTCTTCGGCGCAACGGGTCGCAAGGAAAAAGTGCTGAGGAAAAAGTGCTTTACTTCCGAAGTGAGTGATTATATAACTACCTGCTACGGGTAGGGTCACCAGCGGTCATATCCATTAGACTTAAGCGCGCCCACTTCGACGCGCAATCGAAGGAGAACACCATGAGACAGTTCTTAGTCGTTTTGCTGTTCGCCGCAATTGCGGTGGTAGGACTTGCGTCCCACAACGCGGTTGTCAACGGGCAGGAGAAACCGGCTGCAGCAGCGAAATCGCTCCGTTGGGAAGGTCACATCGTGAGGATCGACAACGACAACATGTATATGGACGTTCGCGACAAGGACGGCCAAACGAAAAGAATCCACTGGGATAGCTCGACGTTGTGGACAAAACTCAACAAGAAAGTTGCTGACCACAGCGGATTCAAAGAGGAGGAGCGTGTAATCTGTCTAGGCACGGTCGACAAAAAAGGCGAGTACACCGCCAGCCGAATTGATCTGCGAGTTCATCTTAATCCGTAGAGCGTAGCCACAAATACTCCGGTCGGGCTTGCGCTGCGGTGTCCCTTTGTCGCCGCTCGGGGGTTAGCGTCGTATCGAAGCGAGCGAAGCCTCCTGCGGCGGATAATTGCCCGGCCAACTAAGCGCGCCATCTGGACGCGCAATCAAAGGAGAATACCATGAGAAAAGTCATCGTCATTCTGCTGTTCGCCTCGTTTGCAGTGCTCGGACTTGCCTCCCACGACGCGGTTGCCTACGGGCAGGAGAAGGCAGCGGTAGGCCCACAGGTGACCCGTTGGCACGGCCACATCGTCAGGCTCTACAAGGACGAGTCCAAGATGGACGTGCGCAGGGGAGACATCATAAAGACGATCCGCTTCGACAGTTCGACAAAGTGGACCGAGGGTACGAAGGTCATCGATATGAGTGAATTCAAGGAAGGCTCGGACGTGGTCTGCCTCGGTACTTACGAAAGCGGGAGCAAGGTGATGACCGCCACACGAGTCGACCTGCGGAAACACTAAGGAACGAAGGCGCTTCGCCCTGCAAGAAATCCGTTCCTCGGCACTGACGGCCCAACTGGCTACAAAAACCCGAGCGATGGCTGGATAGTCGTCCAAAACACGACCTTCCGGAGTTGCTCCCTCGCGGTGAGGTCATCACGGTGGGCGTGCTAGAGCCATCCCAGCCATGTGAGGTGAGCGCCTGGAATTCCGTACCCCGCACACGAGACCATCATAACCTCACGGATTGTGAACATCCGGGCCTCGGAGCAGCTCGAAAGCAACGCTTGAGCGGTCAGGAAGCTGACGGTGCGCCACATGCTTTCAGGCCCTCCTGCGCCGTATAAACTTCCCGCCGTAAGGTGCCTCGCGGCCTTTGGCTCCCCCATTTTCCGGGTCCGCCTCGGATGCGATTCCGTTCCGCAAATGCGCAGTTGTGGGATCGACCGGGATGCACGACAATAAGCGAGAACAAGCCCTTCTGACCACCTCTGTTAGATTGTGCCTGTGAATCGCCCTTCCACGCCTGAATCCGAGTCAGCCCAAGGCGGCGGGCCAGTTGATGGGAAGCCGACTGATCATTCCCGATCCATTCTGTGTCCATTGAGCACCCATGATGCGCACAGGAGCCCTTGGGGAAAACTTGCTCTGCTGCCGGGATCACTTCACGGTGGAGGCGGCACGGAAAGGTGTTGCTCCAGAACTGTTCCGCTACTTGATCGGCCCAGGCTAGCGCTGTAGCGTGTCCTATTGCGTTGACTTAGCGGCAAACGCGGCCTAAGATAGCCACCCGAGACGGAACCCTCGCATGATTGACAAGACCGTTTCCCACTATCGCATCCTGGAGAAGTTGGGTGGCGGGGGTATGGGCGTCGTGTACAAGGCCGAGGACACGAAGCTCAAGCGCACCGTCGCCTTGAAGTTCCTGCCTGAAGAACTCTCCAAGGACCGGCAAGCCCTGGAACGGTTCCAGCGCGAGGCCCAAGCTGCTTCGGCCCTTGATCACCCCAACATCTGCACGGTTTATGACATTGGTGAGCAAGAGGGTCAGCCCTTCATCGTCATGCAGTATCTGGAAGGACAGACCCTCAAGCATCGCATCGCGGGCAAGCCGTTCGAGACGGACGAACTGCTCGACCTCGCCATCCAGATCGCCGACGCGCTGGACGCTGCCCACTCCAAGGGCATCATCCATCGGGACATCAAGCCGGCGAACATTTTCGTGACCCAGCGTGGGCAGGCGAAGGTCCTGGACTTCGGCTTGGCCAAGCTGGCACCGAGGCCCAGGCGGGTGGCGGAGGCCGTGGGAGCCTCTGGGCTGCCCACCGCCGCCATAGAGCCCGAGCAGCTCACCAGCCCCGGCGAGGTGATGGGCACGGTCGCCTACATGTCGCCGGAGCAGGCGCGTGGAGAAGAACTCGACGCCCGCACCGACCTCTTCAGCTTCGGCGCGGTGCTGTACGAGATGGCGACGGGCCACCTGGCTTTCCCAGGCAGTACCTCGGCGGCCATTTTTGGTGCCATTCTGCACGAAGCCCCCACCTCACCTCTGCGGCTGAGCCCACAATTGCCCCCGAAGCTGGAAGAGATCGTCCTGAAGACCTTGGAAAAGGAACGCGATTTGCGCTATCAGAGCGCTTCCGAAATCCGCACGGACCTGAAGCGCCTGAAGCGGGATACGGACTCAGGGCGTGTAGGGGCGAGCGGCGCTCGCCCGGCCGAACGCCGTTCGGCCCTACGAAAGCGTTGGAAGGTTCTTGTTCCCGCTGCCCTGATGCTTGTCGCTGCTGCCATTGGGGGAACGTTGTATTTCCGCTCACGCCAGGCGGCAACCCGCCTGACCGACAAGGACACCATCGTTCTTTCCGATTTCGACAACAAGACCGGTGACAGCGTATTCGATGACACGCTGAAGCAGGGGCTCTCGGTGCAGCTTGAGCAATCGCCCTTTCTCGCCCTGGTTTCCGACCGCAAGGTGAACGAGACATTGAAGCTGATGGGACGTCAGGCCGGTGACCGGCTGACGCCAGAGGTCGCACACGAGGTCTGCCTGCGCACGGGCAGCAAGGCGATGCTGACCGGCTCGATTGCGGGGTTGGGAAGCCAGTACGTGATTGGACTGAAGGCGGTGAGCTGCGACACTGGGGACGTGCTGGCGGAGGCGCAGGAGCAGGCGGCGGGCAAGGAAGCGGTGCTCAAGGCGCTGGACGCTGCTGCGGCCAGCTTGCGCGGCAAGCTGGGCGAGTCGCTCAGCTCGGTGCAGAAATACGCCACGCCAGTAGAGGAAGCGACCACCCCATCCTTGGAGGCGCTGAAAGCCTACAACCTGGGACTAAAGACGTGGAATGCTGAAGGAAACACGGCCGCGCTGCCCTTCTTCAAACGGGCGGTGGAACTCGACCCGAATTTTGCCATGGCCTACTCCTGGATTGCCGTATTTTACTTCGACCTCAACGAAGTGGTGCGGGGGGCCGAATATTCACGCAAGGCTTACGAGCTGCGGAATAAGATAAGCGAACGGGAGCGGTTCACGATCGAGACGATCTACTACTCCAACGCGACGGGAGAGCTGGAGAAGGCGGCGCAGACCTACGAGCTGTGGCTGCAAACCTACCCCGGAGAGGAGAGGGCTTACAGACGCTTGGCATCCGTTTCCTACACCCTGGGAAACTGGGAAAAGGCATTGGAGGAATTGCGAGAGGCGCTGCGCCTGGAGCCAAATATTGCGCTCAACTATTTCAACCTCGGCTGGGTCTACATGGCCCTCAACCGGCTGGATGAAGCGGAGGCGATGTACAAGCAGGCGGAGGAGCGCAAGCTGGAGACAGAGGACCTGCTCCTGTACCGCTACTGGTTGGCATTTGTGAAGGGCGATGCGGCGCAGATGGCGCACATGGTCTCAGGCGCCATGGGAAAGCCGGGCACCGAAGACCACTGGTTCCTGGCCATGCAAGCGGACACGGAAGGTTGGTACGGCAGGCTGAAGAACGCGCACGAGCTGACCGGGCGGGCGATGGATTCAGCCCTGCACAACGACGCCAAAGAGACGGCCGCAGCCTATCAGGCAGCGGCAGCGCTGCGCGAGGCGGAAGCGGGATGCCGCGAGCAGGCGCGTGCCGAGGCCAAGGCGGCGCTGAAGCTGGCCCCGAACCGCGATGTGCAGGCGATGGCGGCGCTGGTCCTGGCGCGGGCAGGCGATACGGCAGGGGCGGAGAAGTTGGCGGCCGAACTCGACAAGGCCTTCCCGCTGGACACGCGGGTCCAGAGGTATTGGCTCCCCACCATCCGGGCGGGAGTGGCCCTGGAAAACAAAGACCCGAACCGTGCAATCGAGCTATTGAAGGCGGCGAGCACGATCGAACTTGGCGTACCAACGCAATTCACGATATATCTGTGCCCCGTTTATGTGCGTGGGGAAGCCTATCTCATGCTCCACGACGGCAACGCAGCGGCAGCGGAATTTCAGAAATTCATCGACCACCGAGGACTAGTGGAGAACTTTCCATGGGGTGCGCTGGCCCGCCTCGGACTGGCACGCGCCTACGCCCTGCAGGCGGGTCTTCCTGTAGCGGCGGTCTCTGACCGCCGAAAAGAAGACGGCGCTCCCTTCCTGCGTCAGGGCAGGCTGCGAGCGCCGCTACAGCCCGACGCCCTCGCCAAGGCCCGCGCCGCCTATCAGGATTTCCTCACGCTCTGGAAAGACGCTGACCCCGATATCCCCATCCTCAAGGAAGCCAAGGCGGAATACGCAAAGTTGAAATAATCCCCGCGCTCGGACCCTCGCTTTCCGGGTCTCCCGTGGCGCATGAGCTTCCCGCCGTAGCTGCTCAACACACGACTTTAGCCGGATTGTGCCTGTGAAACGCCTTCCCTGACGGCAAACATGGCGATCTGTCTGGTGTGGAACTCACTCTGACGTGTAGTCGAAACCGTAAATGTGAACTCGCGGAAAATAACAGGCGTTCAGGAGGAGAGGCAGGTTCTCATTTTTTGGGCACGGGCACACCGCAGAACGACATCTTGTCACAGTCACTCTTCCTGGCGTGGTCTGGCCGGGCCGGGCGCGGAGATTCGGCAAAGTCCGCTCGCTTGTCTTGCACCGCGATTCAGACAATGGGCGAGTTCGAGAGCGGGCGCACAGGTACGCGTATTCTGCGTTCCTGTGCGGCTTTTCATTTCGTGTTCGCGACGAGAAACATCGTAACGCTGCTCGAATTTGGGAAGTTCCGCGGAGGAATCCGTCGGTCGCGAGACCCGGCCGCCGACGGGCTGCCGGATACCTCGGCGCTACCGGCGAAGGGCTCAGGGAATCAACTTAAGGTGTGGGAAACGGCGGAAGTCCTTCTTGTTGAAGGTGGCCAACACCGGGGTTTTGGTTTCCTCGGCCAGAGCGACAAGATAGGCGTCCACGATTTCGATGTTGTGGGCGCTGTAAATCTCAATACACCGCGAAACCACCCGCGGCTCAAGCGCGGTCACGCCCGGAGTCTCGAGGAGGGCCTGCAACAAGCCCGTGATGTATTCCCGGCTGGCCCGGTAGAATGATTCCAAGGTCCAGACGACTTGGGCGATCACCAGGCTGGGGACGAGCAAGCGCAGGGTTCCCTCGCCCGCCTGCTCAAAAAGCCGTCGCGCCTGGCGCCGATGGGACGGATCATCTCCGAGAGCGTGGCGCAAAATTACATTGGTGTCCAGCAAGACTTCTTCAACCATGGGCAAGCTCCCGCGCCGTCCTGGCGGCAACCGCTTTCTTAACGCGACGCCGGACTTCCGCGTCCGAAAGCCCAGCCCGCGGAGAACGCAAAGTTCCGGCCCAATGCACGATGCTCTTCCGCACTGGGCGCACCTTGATGCCGTCTGCCTCCTCTTCAAAGGCCACCCGGCTGCCCGGCCCCAGACTAAATCGCAGGCGCAATTCCTGCGGCAGCGTCACCTGCCCCTTGACGGTCAGTTGTGCTGTTTTCATACACCTTTTCCTCCCGGCGTCGGTATTACCGTACCACAAAAAAGTATTACTATCAATCGGCGGTGGCAGCGCGGAGTTGAACCTGGAAAGACAAAAGGACTACGGCCGCCCTCTTGACCCATGAGCGGCTTTCTGCTCGATACCAATGTGCTCTCCGATCTCGGGCATTGACGCCCTTCTCGCTGCAACCGCCCTCCAACATAACCTTATTCTAGTGTCCCGCAACGCGAGTGATTTCTCGGTCGTCGGACTGGTCATTGTTAATCCGTTGCAGACCCCAAGCCCATGACAACTACCTCGTCCCTTGCAAACAAAAGGGCACCAACCACAGGCGCGCCGCGAAACGACATTTCGTCGTAGCCACTCCTCTTGTCGTGGTCTCGCCAGGCAGGGCGAGCAAGTTCGGCAAAGTTCGCTCAGTTTTTTGCATTTTCCACTTGACAAACTCACGGACTTGTGATAGCCTATCGTGGTGGTCTTGTTGTGGACACAATGTCGCAGGCGAGCGCCGGGGCGTGCCGTGGCGCAAGGGAACGGGAAAGGGTCCCGGCTATGGTGGAATGTAGGAAACTACAAAAAATGAAAAATAGTGGGAACGAAGCTAAGAAGTACTTGAAAACAAAGCACATCACTTTTTTGAATGCTGCAAATTATGCGCGTTTTGCGTGCAAATTAGCACAAATTAGAGCCTGAAAGGAGCAAAGACAACACAATTTGCGCAAACGAAGTCAAGGGTTCCGAGCGGCAAGGCGAGGTCGGCCGAATGACAAGAAGTCGGCTACAGAGGACCCACGATCCAACAGCCCTCTCCCGAGGGGAGAGGGATTTCTCACGGTGCTTTTGGGCTTCAGCCTTTCAGAATCGTTTTGGGAACAAATCCACCGTTGCCGGTGTCAATAGTGTTGAAGAAGGCAAGCGCGGTATTGAAGTCGGGGCCGGGGAGTGCTATCGTATGGGCGTGATGGACACCGCGCGGACCGTCGGCATAGCGCTTGATCGGGGGGTACCCGCAGCTGCGGAAGAAGCGCCTTTGGTCGCGGAGCTGCAAGCGGGTTCCGAAGAGGCCTTCGCTTACCTGCTGGGAGTCTACCAGAACCCGGTTTTCAACCTGATCTCACGCATTCTCGACAATCCCGCCGAGGCTCAGGACGTTCTCCAGGACGTGTTCATCAAGGTCTTCAAAGGGATAAGGCAGTTTCATGGTGACAGCAGTCTGAAGACCTGGATTTACCGAATCGCGATTCATGAGGCTTCGAATCACCGGCGGGGCTGGATGCGGCGGCACTGGCACGAGCCCCTCTCCATTGACGACACGGGCGCCGAAGGGGCTATATCGGCGGCCGAAGTCAAGGCCAGTCAGGACACTCCCTATCGCCTGCTTGAGCAGGCGGAACGCCAGCAGATTTTGCGGCGCGCCCTCGCCAGCCTGGCCCAGCCGTATCGTACCGTAGTGGTTTTGCGTGAAGTTGAGGGGTTAGCTTACGACGAAATTGCGCACGTGACGGGGATGGCGGAGGGAACGGTGAAATCCCGATTGATGCGGGGCCGGGAACTGCTCCGACGGAAACTCATGGGTTGTTTGGGTAAAGCCGATGTTTGAAGGATGCGTTGAAATTCGGAATCATTACTCGGATTACCTGGATGGTTCTTGTGATCCTCAGGCGATGAAGTCGATTCGCTTTCATCTGAGCTACTGCGGGTCCTGCCGGCAGGAGCTCGAAGCGTGGGAGACCATGCAGGCGGACCTGCGCGGCATGCCGCGCCTGCAAGTGCCTCCTGAGCTGGCTTTGCGAATGCGTGTCGAGGTGTCGAGGGCGGCGCATCGAAAGTGGTTCGCCTGGCTTAGGGTGTGGCTGGATAATGTCCTCCAGCCGGTGCTGTTGCCGGCCTCGGGCGGCGTGCTGGCGGCGGTGGTTTGCTTCTGCCTGATTATGGGTTCATTGGCCGTGCCGGTCAGCAAAACTCCGGATGTACCCCTGGGCTCTCCGACGCCCCCGTCGGTTCGCGAGCTGGCGCCGATTGACTTCAACACTCCCGACGCGCCGGTGATCGTGGTGGTGCCGGTGGACGCAGGAGGCCGGCCGATGCGCTATCGAGTGTTGTCGGGCGCCACTTCACCGGAGTTGTTGCGGCAACTGGACCGGGTGATCTATTTCAGTAATTTCCAGCCCGCGACGTGGTATGGCCGGCCCACGGATGGACAATTTGTCTTGTCCCTCCGCAGGATCACTGTCCGAGGCTAGTCCTTTGGGTCGCATTTATCTTGGAGGCTTTCCCTACCATCTTGCTCTGTCCCCGACTCTTTAAAGGCGCCCCTGGCGGCCGTTCCGGGCAAGTACTCCTCTTGCCACGCAGGCAGGGGACTCGCCTTCAGTCCCACCTGTTCTCCTTCCCAGCTTCAAGCGCGGTTGGTATGTCCGCCGTGGTACTTGCGTTCCTTCTGGCCGGGCCGCCGGCGCGCGCCCAGCAGCAGGAGGGCAAAGTTGTTCTGGAACCGAGCGAGCAGGTGTTCTGCGTCATGGCGGCGCTGAACGCGGGCGGATATGACACCGGGTTGGGGCTGTCGAGCGCAGATGACGCTCGCCAGCAGGTGAGGAGTTATCTGGACCAGACGGGAGCGCCGGCAGCAAAACGCCTTGCGGGTTTCTTCTCCGAGCATCGTGTGGGGGACGACCCCGGGGCTGACCTTGGTCAGTACATTTCGCTGGCTCTTCTGTTGGGCCCGCCTCCTGATTTCAAACTGACGGTTCCACAAGCGGACCTGCCTCCGGACGCCAAGGCGGTCTCCGGACTGCTTCCGATTCTTAAGACCTTGTACGTGCAGGCCAAGCTTCACGATCTGTGGACCAGCATGCAGCCGCGTTATCGCGATGCACAAGCCCGCTATTCTCAGTTGGTACGTCAAGCCATTCTGATGACGGACACGTATTTCCGCTTCCCGGTCGGCGGGTACTTGGGGAGGACCTACCGCATCGACCTGGACCTGCTGGGGGCTCCCGGTCTGGCGCAAGCGCGCATTTACGGGATGGACTACTACCTGGTAATAACCGCCTTGCAGCAGCCGGAGATTAGCGAAATCCGGCACCAATACCTGCACTTTCTGCTGGATCCGCTCGCCGCCCAATATGCCGATGATATCAATGCAAAGAACCGGCTGCGGGGCATTGCCTATAAAGCGCCGGCTCTCGATTCTTCCTTCAAGGCGGACTACCCCCTCCTCGTCACCGAATGTTTGATTCGGGCTGCCGAGTTGCGCCTGGACAAGCTGCCGGCGGCCGAAGCCGAGAAAAAGCTGGCGGAGATGACGGCCTCAGGATTGATCCTGATCCGCTATTTTTACGAATCGCTCCTGGATTTTGAGAAGCAAGATGCGTCGATGAAATTGTATTACCAGCCCATGATCGGAAAGATCGACGCTTTGCAAGAGGAGCGAAGGCTGGCTAAAGTGACGTTCGCCCCTCCTGCGGTTCGGCCAAGGAACCCCACACCCCCTGCGAAGACCGAGGAAGAACTGAAGCTCGACGACGCCGACAACCTGTTTTTCCAGGGTAAATACGGCGATGCGAAGCTCGCTTACCAGGCGGTGATCGAGAAGAATCCCAAAAGCGAGCGCGGGCTCTTTGGGTTGGCTATCGTGGCGAGCAACATGCGTAAGCCTGATCTTGCCGAGGAGTACTTTCACAAGACCCTGGAAACGGCACGCGACCTTCGCCTGGTGACCTGGTCGCACATCTACCTTGGACGGCTGGATGACTTGCGGGGGAAGCGTGACGATGCCCTGGCTCAATACCGGGCCGCGTCTTTGACCGCTGCCGCCTATCCTATGGCGTTGCGGGCCGTGCAGGCCGGTGAGGCGCAGCAGTTCGGTTCCAAGCAGTAGCCACGCGAGCAGTGTCCGGGCACTACGTGACCCAACACGTGGCAGGATGCCCTTGCCACGGGAAATCGAGTCACTGTGGAAGGACGGCGTGGATTGACATCAGTGCGTCGTTCTTGTACTCTCAACGCATTGAAAGCGATTTGGAACGACGCGAGGTGAATTCAGAAAGTCGAGAGGCATCATGAGAATCAAAGCAATCATTACGGTGTTGGCGGTACTAGGTATTGCCAGCGGTCTGTTCGGGCAGAGAGCGACGCAGCCGGCGACCCCTCCGCCTCAACAGCAGCCCACCGCCCAGCAGCCGACCCAACAGCAAGGAAACGAAACCCAGAAGACGGCGAGCCAGGTAACCACCAACCAGAAGATGAAGAAGCCCGAGGGGCCTGTACCGTTGAGTGAGAAGGAAGTGACGAAGGAGATTAAGAGCTCCCCGGCGGCAACCGTGATCAAGGACGTGAAGGACCGCGGCGTAGATTTTGATCTGACCCCGGAGATCGAGAAAAGGCTGCGCAAGGCCAAAGCCGCCGATGAGGTGATTCAGGCGGTGAGGGAAGCGGGTCCAAAGGCGCGCGCGCAGAGTGCGAAACTGCAAATGGGATCGGGGGGCGGGGCGCAGAATATTCCTAAAGAGCAAGGCACGGCCTATAACGCCATTAAGACCGAGTTGGACCCGGATAAGGCAATCGCCGAGTGTGGCGACTTTGCTCAGAAGTACCCCGATAGCCCCGTCCTTACTTATGTCTATTCCTTCGAGGCGAATGCCTATCAACAGAAGGGTGATGTTGACAAGGTCGTCGACTACGCGGACAAAAGTCTGAAGTTGAATGGCGATAACCTGATGAGCCTGGTATTAAGCATTGGGATCACGCCCCAACCGCAATACCTGAACAACCACAAGGCAGAGCAAGAGAAGATCCTCCAGGACACCCAGACCCGAGCCAACCACGCGCTGGAACTTATTGCTAAGCTCCCCAAGCTACCCACGGAGTCGGACGAGGATTATCAAAAGCGTCTGGGGGAGATCGGCAGTCAGGTTCACGGCCCTCTCGGCATGTACCATCTGGAAATGGCAAACCAAAGTTTGTCGGGTATGGACAAGACTGAGTTGGGGAAGGCGGAAGAGGAATTCAACGCTGCCGTATCCAAAACTGCCCACCCGGATCCGCGGGATTACTATCGCCTGGGTGAGACTTACAAGCTGGATGGCAAAATTGACGATGCCATTCAGGCGTTTGCGAGAGCCGGTGAGCTTGGGCAAGGCACACTGATCAAGACCTATGCCGACCAGCAGGTTGCGGAGCTCCAGAAGCTGAAGGCCGCCCATTGATTGGCCGCGCCCGAATCCTGGCGAGATTGCGGCAGCTTTCCCTCTCGATGGTGTAGCGGCTTGCAGGCATGATTGAGAATCCGGTTCATCTCTTGGAAGACTTAATCGGCTATCGCTTCCAGAATCCCCAACTTCTTCTGGAGGCGCTGACCCACTCTTCCTATGCCCGGGAAGCTCCTGGCAGTTGTCGAGACAACGAACAGCTCGAGTTTCTGGGCGATGCGGTGCTGAATTTCCTGGTGAGTGTTGCCTTGGTGAATGCCTTTCCTGAGTGGGAGGAAGGGCAGCTCACGCGAGCCAGGGCTCGCTTGGTGGCAGCGACGAATCTCGGGAGGGTCGGGGCGCGTCTGGAACTCGGAACCTATCTGCGTCTGGGACGCGGAGAAGAAAAGACCGGGGGGCGCAACAAGTCTGCGCTCTTCGTGAATGCTTTGGAGGCCCTTGTAGCCGCACTCTTTCGGGACGGGGGACTCGAGGCCGCCAACCGGTTCGTGGCCGGTTTTATTCTTCCCGCGGATTTGTCCGCCTCGGGAGAGGAACTGTTTTCGGTCGACTATAAGTCGGCGCTGCAGGAGTATCTTCAGGCATTGCGCAAATCTCCGGCAGAGTACCAGGTGGTGGAGGAGACAGGGCCCGAACATCAAAAGACCTTCACTGTTGAAGTGTCGGCAAGTGACACGGTGGTGGCGCGCGGCCGCGGCACCAGCAAAAAGGCCGCCGAGCAGGAAGCGGCACGCGCGGTGCTCGAACGCTTGCGCGAGAAGACGGTAGGAAATGGCTGAGGTTTATAAGAAATCTTCGCTGCGGGACACCCTCGAGTCCTTGATCGTTACGGTCATCCTGGCGATCTTTGGAACCACCTTCGTCGTTCAGGCCTTCAAAATCCCCACCGGCTCAATGGAAAACACCCTGTTGATCGGCGACCACCTGCTGGTGAACAAGTTTGCCTTCGCCTACCATGGCCACACGCTGGCTCGCTTTCTGCCTTATCGAGATGTCCGCCACGGCGACGTTCTGGTCTTCAAATTCCCCGGACCGGCGGAAGAGCAATCGGAGCCCGGCGAGCACTTCGTGAAGCGTGTCATCGGCCTGCCCGATGATCGAATTCGCATTTTCCATCGGCAAGTCTTCGTAAACGGGCAGCCCCTCACGGAGCCCTTCGTCTACCACGCCTGGCCGGATATGGAGCGCTCGGGTGACGATTTCCCGCCTCCTGACTCGGAG
>Ga0326728_10016921_pt1 | contig 14746 bp, 9 predicted proteins | sample MB3enrmetagenome_FD_207602 | JGI IMG/M metagenome (GOLD analysis project Ga0326728, IMG submission 207602) | Lab enriched peat soil microbial communities from McLean, Ithaca, NY, United States - MB31MN | ecosystem: Environmental > Terrestrial > Soil > Wetlands > Peat | place: USA: New York...
GTGATGTCCTTGGTACGCGTGCTCTCCTTCGGGATCTTCGCGAGTACATCGCCCGGACCCACCTCATCGCCGTCCTGCACCATTAGGTGCGCGCCGCGAGGCAGCAGGTAGCGCTTGTGCGTCTTCGCGTTCTTCACCACGAAGGCGGGCTGGCGCTTCTCATCGGGAGCATCTGCAACCACCCAGCGCGAGAGGCCGGTAACTTCGTCGACTTCCTCGTTGAGCGTGATGCCTTCCTGCAGATCCTTGAACTGCACTGCGCCGCCGATTTCCGTGAGGATGGCATAGGTGTAGGGATCCCACTCCGCCAGCAACTGACCGAGCTTGACCGCCTCGCCGTCCTTCACGCGCAGACGCGCGCCGTACACGACCTGGTAGCGCTCCTTCTCACGGCCGCGTTCATCCACGATCGCGATCGAACCGGACCGGTTCATCGCGACGAGGGTGCCGTCCTTGCTTTCGACGAAGTTCAGATTGATGAAGCGCACGAAGCCATTGTTCTTGGCATCGAGGCGCGACTTGTCCTGCACGCGGCTTGCTGTACCACCCACATGGAAGGTACGCATGGTGAGCTGCGTTCCGGGCTCGCCAATGGACTGCGCCGCGATGACGCCGCAGGTTTCGCCGAGCTCGACCATGCGGCCGGAACCAAGGTTGCGACCGTAGCACAGCGCGCAAACGCCGCGACGCGACTCGCAGGTGAGTACCGAGCGGATCTTCACCTTCTCGACGCCTGCACCCTGAATGACTGAAGCGATGTCTTCGTCGATCGGCTGGTTCACTTCGACAACCACGTTGCCGTCGTAGTCCTTAATTCTCTCAAGAGACACGCGGCCGATGATGCGGTCGCGCATCGGCTCGATAATCTCCCCGGACTCAACAATCGAGCCGACGTAAATTCCCTCGGAAGTCCCGCAGTCGTACTCGGTGACGATGACGTCCTGCGCCACGTCGACCAGGCGACGTGTCAGGTAGCCCGAGTCGGCGGTCTTCAGTGCCGTATCGGCCAGGCCCTTACGTGCGCCGTGGGTCGAGATGAAGTATTCCAGCACCGTCAGACCTTCGCGGAAGTTCGCGGTGATAGGCGTCTCAATGACTTCGCCCGAAGGCTTGGCCATCAGTCCGCGCATACCCGAGAGCTGGCGAATCTGCTGCTTCGAACCGCGGGCGCCAGAGTCGGCCATGATGTAGATCGGGTTCATGGCTCCTTCGTCGTCCGCCTTCTTCATGTTGCCGAACATCTCGTCAGCGACCTGATCGGTCACTGCCGACCACATCTGGATAACCTTGTTCGAACGCTCGCCGTTGGTGATGGCGCCGTCCATGTACTGCTTCTGGACTTCGATCACCTTCTTGTCGGCTTCGTCAACCGTGGTGTACTTGCTGGCCGGGATGACCATGTCATCGAGACCAACAGACAGACCCGAGCGCGTTGCGTACTGGAAGCCCAGTTGCTTGATGCGGTCGAGCATGCCTACCGTCACCTCGAGTCCGAGGTTCTGGTTGCAGTAATTCACGAGCTGCCCGATGCCCTTCTTCTTGAGCAGGCCGTTGATGTAAGGCATGCCCGAGGGAAGTGCGTCGTTCAGGATCACGCGGCCAACGGTGGTGTTGATGTACTCGTTGTTAAAGTCAACTGCTTCGGTGTGCGTCAGGTCCTGATCGTCGTAGGCGGTGGTCATGTCGAGCACCTTGCCCGTGTAGCGCAGGCGGATCGGCGTCAGCGTTTCCAGTTCCTTCGCTTCCAGGGCCATCAGGATCTCTTCGGTGTTCGAGAAGACGCGGCCTTCACCCTTCGCACCCTTCTTGGCCTTGGTCAGGTAGTAGAGTCCGAGCACCATGTCCTGAGTAGGCACGGTGATGGGCTGGCCTGACGCCGGCGAAAGAATATTGTGCGAAGCAAGCATTAGCACGCTGGCTTCAATCTGCGCCTCAGGCGACAGCGGAATGTGCACTGCCATCTGGTCACCGTCGAAGTCGGCGTTGAACGCCGTGCAGACCAGCGGGTGAATCTTGATGGCCTTGCCTTCCACCAGCACCGGCTCGAACGCCTGAATGCCCAGGCGGTGCAGAGTTGGGGCGCGGTTCAGCAGCACCGGGTGATCCTTGATGACTTCCTCGAGGATGTCCCAAACCACCGGCTCCTGCATCTCAACCATTTCCTTGGCCTGCTTGATGGTAGTGCAGTGGCCCGTCTGCTCCAGGCGGTGATAGATGAACGGCTTGAACAACTCGAGCGCCATCTTCTTCGGCAGACCGCACTGGTGCAGCTTCAGCTCAGGGCCTACGACAATTACAGACCGGCCGGAGTAGTCGACGCGCTTGCCGAGCAGGTTCTGGCGGAAGCGGCCCTGCTTGCCCTTGAGCGTGTCAGACAGCGACTTGAGCGGACGGTTGTTCGCGCCGCGCAGCACACGACCGCGGCGGCCGTTGTCGAACAGCGCGTCCACAGCTTCCTGCAGCATGCGTTTCTCGTTGCGCACGATCACTTCCGGCGCGTGCAGGTCCATCAGCTTCTTCAACCGGTTGTTGCGGTTGATCACGCGGCGATAGAGATCGTTCAGATCCGAAGTGGCGAATCGGCCGCCATCCAGCGGCACCAGCGGGCGCAGCTCAGGAGGAATGACCGGCAGCACGTCGAGAATCATCCACTGCGGCTTGTTGCTTGACTTGCGGAATGCCTCAACTACCTTCAGGCGCTTGGCATACTTGATCTTCTTCTGCGCGGAGGTCTCAGTCTTCATGCGCTCGCGCAGTTCCATCGCGAGCTCTTCCACGTTTACGCGCTTCAGCAGTTCCTTGATTGCTTCGGCGCCCATCATGGCCTTGAAGCCCGAGGGACGATACTGCTGGTCGAGCTCGCGATAGCGGGCTTCGTCCTTGATGATCTCGCGCTCCTTCACCGGCGCGTCGCCCACGTCGACAACGACGTAGGACTCGAAGTACAGAATGCTCTCAAGGTCGCGCAGAGAGATGTCGAGCAGGTGGCCGATACGCGAAGGCAGGCCCTTGAAGAACCAGACATGAGAACAAGGAGACGCGAGCTCGATGTGGCCCATTCTCTCGCGGCGCACTTTGCTCACAGTCACTTCAACGCCGCACTTGTCGCAGATGACTCCGCGATGCTTCATGCGCTTGTACTTGCCGCAGAGACACTCCCAGTCCGTTACGGGACCGAAGATGCGGGCGCAGAACAGACCGTCGCGCTCCGGCTTGAAGGTGCGGTAGTTGATGGTTTCCGGCTTCGTTACCTCACCATGCGACCACGAACGGATCTTCTCCGGCGAAGCCAGCATGATGCGGATGGCGTCAAAATCGGTAATCGGGCTGGTGAGTTCAAACGGGTTTGAACGGAACAAGGCGACCCTCCTTGGCGGGCCTTTCGGCACTCGCCGCGGTATCTCCCGGGATTCTTTAGTGGGTCCTTCCTTCCCGGGAAGCGGCGGTTACCGCTTTCAAGAAGAACCCGAAAAAACTCTTTGCGTCCGACTAAGCCTGGGTGCCCCAGGTCTCGATTCTGAGACCTGGGATACTCAATGCCTTAATCAGCAACTGCCGCAACTTCCGGCGTCGGTGCCTTTTTAATGAGGTCCGCGCGCTTGATCAGTTCCACGTCGAGGCACAGCGACTGCAATTCGCGAATCAGCACGTTGAACGACTCCGGCACACCCGGCTCGATCGCCGCTTCGCCCTTGACGATGGCCTCGTAGATCTTGGTACGGCCATAGACGTCGTCGGACTTTGCGGTGAGCAGCTCCTGCAGGATGTATGCGGCGCCGTAAGCTTCCAGAGCCCACACTTCCATTTCGCCGAAGCGCTGTCCGCCGAACTGCGCCTTGCCGCCCAGCGGCTGCTGGGTGATGAGCGAGTACGGTCCGATCGAGCGAGCGTGAATCTTGTCGTCGACCAGGTGCGACAGCTTCAGCATGTAGATGTAGCCCACTGTCACAGGCTGCTCAAACTGCTCGCCGGTCATTCCGTCGTAGAGCGCCGTCTTGCCGGATGAAGGCAGACCGGCCGATGCAAGCAGCGCCTTGATCTCATCTTCCTTGGCGCCGTCGAACACCGCCGTGCCAAACCAGATTCCGCGCTCCATGCCCGCAGCGACGCGGAGCAGCATCTCGTCATCGAGCTCTTCCAACTGCCGCAGCGTTGCGGTGCCCGCGAACTCCTTGCGCATGAGTTCGCGCGTGGCATTCACATCGCTGTTCGCGCGAACCATCGCGGCAATCCTCTTGCCGAGACCGTAGGCAGCCCAGCCGAGGTGCGTCTCCAGGATCTGTCCGACGTTCATACGGGAAGGAACGCCGAGCGGGTTGAGGACGATCTCCACGGGAGTGCCGTCGGGCAGATACGGCATGTCTTCTTCAGGAAGGATGCGCGCGATGACGCCCTTGTTGCCGTGGCGTCCGGCCATCTTGTCGCCGACCGAAAGCTTGCGCTTCATGGCAACGTAGACCTTGACCAGCTTGATCACGCCGGGAGGCAGTTCGTCGCCCTTCTGCAGCTTTGCGATCTTCTCATTCGTGATCTTGCGCAGCACTTCGATCTGGCGCGAGGTCATCTCTTCGATCTCATCGATCTGCTCGTTGACGCGAGGATCCTTGTCAGCGTAGCGGATGCGCTTCAGATTCTTCGTAGAGATGCGCTCGATCGTTTCGCGGTCCAGGATCGCAGCCTTCGTGATCAGGCGCTTGTTGGTCCGCTCGTCGTGCAGGTCGGCCAGCACTTCCTTGCCGCCCAGGATTCCTTCAAGGCGCTTCAGGCGCTCGTCCGTCAAAATGCGGATTTCGTCGCCGAGGTTCTTCTCGAGCTTGGCAACGTACTCCGCCTCGATCTGCTTGGCGCGCTCGTCCTTCTCCTGACCCTTGCGCGAGAAGATGCGGACGTCAACGACCGTACCTTCAATGCCCGGAGGGCAGGTGAGCGAAGCGTCGCGAACATCGCCGGCTTTTTCGCCGAAGATGGCCCGCAGCAGCTTCTCTTCCGGAGTCAACTGCGTCTCGCCCTTCGGCGTGACCTTGCCGACCAGGATGTCGCCGTGGCCAATCTGGGCGCCGATGCGGATCACGCCGCTCTCGTCCAGATCGCGCAGCGCATGCTCGCTGACATTCGGAATGTCGCGCGTGATTTCTTCGGGTCCGAGCTTCGTGTCGCGCGCCTCGATTTCGAACTCCTCGATGTGCACCGAGGTGTAGTAGTCCTCGCGGACCAGCTTTTCGCTGATCAGGATCGCATCTTCGAAGTTGTAACCGCGCCACGGCATGAAGGCCACCAGCACGTTGCGGCCGAGTGCCAGTTCGCCCTGCTCCGTGCATGGACCGTCAGCAATGACCTGGCCCTTGACCACGCGCTCGCCCTCGCGGACAACCGGCTTCTGGTTGATGCAGGTGTTCTGGTTCGAGCGCTTGAACTTGATCAGCGTGTAGATGTCGGAACCAACTTCACGCGACAACTGCGTGGGATGGTGTTCGCCTTCGACACGCACGATAATGCGCTCGGAGTCGACCGAGTCCACGATGCCGTTGCGCTTGGCCAGCACCACTGCGCCAGAGTCGCGCGCCGTAACGCCTTCCATGCCGGTTCCCACCAGCGGAGCCTCGGCCACAAGCAGTGGCACCGATTGCCGTTGCATGTTCGCGCCCATCAGTGCGCGGTTCGCGTCGTCGTGCTCAAGGAACGGCACCAGCGAGGCGGCGACCGAAACAAGCTGCTTCGGCGAAACGTCGATGTAGTCAACCTCGGTCCGGTTTACCAGCACGAAGTTGCCCTGCCGACGAGCGTTGACCAGGTCTTCAGTGATCTGACCATGCTCATTGAACTCGATGTTCGCCTGCGCGATTGTGTGCTTGTCCTCTTCCCACGCCGACAGGTAGAAGCTGTACGGAATGTAGTCTATGGTCCGCTTGCCCTGCTTCTTCAGCGTGGCATTCAGCTTGATCGCCTCTTCCTTCTCGATGTGATCGCCCACGCGCAGGCCGCTTTCGCCCGCGTTGGTGATCTCCACGTAGTCGAGAATGCGCGAGTCCTTCACCTTGCGGTAAGGCGACTCGATGAAGCCGTACTCGTTGATCCGCGCAAAGCAGCTCAGTGAGCTGATCAGGCCGATGTTCGGACCTTCCGGCGTCTCAATCGGGCAGATACGTCCATAGTGCGTCGGGTGCACATCACGAACTTCGAAGCCCGCGCGCTCGCGCGACAGACCGCCCGGTCCAAGCGCTGAGAGACGACGCTTGTGCGTGATCTCGGAGAGCGGATTGGTCTGGTCCATGAACTGCGACAACTGCGACGAACCGAAGAACTCGCGGATCGCCGCCATGACCGGCTTCGCGTTGATCAGGTCGTGCGGCATCGCCGTCGACAGCTCCTGGTACACGCTCATCTTTTCCTTGATGGCGCGCTCCATGCGCACGAGGCCGATGCGGAACTGGTTCTCCATCAACTCGCCGACCGCGCGAACGCGGCGGTTGCCGAGGTGATCGATGTCGTCCACCACGCCGATGTTCTTGCGCAGCTTTAGCAGGTAGCGGATGGTCGCGTAGAAGTCCTCGGGCGTCAGCGTCCGATGATCGAGCGGCGTGGCGTCCTGGTTCTCATACAGCTTGATGTTGAACTTCAAACGGCCCACGCGCGAGAAGTCGTACTTGCGCGGATCGAAGAACATACCTTCGAACAGCGCAGTCGCCGTGTCGAGCGTCGGCGGATCGCCCGGACGCAGCTTGCGGTAGATCTCGATCAGCGCCTCTTCCGGCTTGTGCACCGAGTCGCGCTTCAGCGTGTTCGTAATGATGTTGCCCACGTCGTCGCGCTCGGGGAAGAAGACCTCGAAGCTCGTCGCGCCGCTCGCCATCACCTTGTGCAAGCGGTCGGCAGTCAGCTCAACGTTGGCTTCCATGATCACTTCGCCGGTGTTCAGGTCAACGACGTCAGCCGCGGTGAGCGCGCCATCGAGCTCGGCGGATTCAACCTCGACCTTCTCGATGTTGGCCGCACGGATCGCCTTCAGCGTGTTCGGTGTGATCTTGCGACCGGAGTGCGCAATCTCCTCGCCCTTATGCAGAATGGCGTGCGCCGGCTTCGCACCGAGCAGATGCGTCGAGTGCTTGTGATCGGCAGGAACAGCCCAATGCAGCTTGCCATCGGCAATGTGAATGCGATCGACGGTATAGAAGGTCTTGAGGATCTCCTCGTCCGAGCGCAGGCCAAGTGCGCGGAGGAAGATGGTTCCCAGGAACTTGCGCTTGCGGTCGATGCGGACGTAGAGCGTGTTCTTCTGGTCGTACTCGAACTCCACCCATGATCCGCGATAGGGAATAATCTTGCCAAGGAAGTAGGTGCGGTTGTTCGCTGTCTCGAAGAAGACGCCGGGCGAACGGTGCAATTGGGAGACAATAACGCGTTCAGTCCCGTTCACGATAAACGTGCCGTTCGGCGTCATCAGCGGAATATCGCCGAAGAAGACTTCCTGCTCCTTGATGTCGCGAATGGTCTTGTTGCCCGTCTCCGCGTCCTTGTCGTAGATGGTCAGGCGGACAGTGACCTTCAGCGGGGCAGAGAACGTCATGCCGCGCTCTTCGCACTCCTGCTGGTCATACTTCAGCTGCAGGCCGACGGGGTCGCCGCACTTGTTGCAGAAGTCGGGAACGTTCTTGTTGTAGGTTCCGCACTTGTGGCAGAGAACGTCGCCGGGAAGGAACGGATCAGTGATGACCATCGCGCCGCAATGCACGCAGGCGGTGCGCAGGTGGTGAAGACCCTTGAGGTGGCCGCACTTGCACTCCCAGTTGCCGATGGAGTAGTCGACGAAGTCAAGCTGCGAGATGCCGCGGAAATCGGTAATGGGGAAGACAGAAACAAACACCGACTGCAGGCCCGAGTCATCGCGCTCGTTGGGCAGCTTGTCCATCTGCAGGAAGCGCTCATAGGAACGTCTCTGCACTTCGATCAGGTTGGGAATCTGGGTTGCTGTAGGAATCTTGGAAAAATCGAGCCGGCTGCGAATCGCGCGCTTCTCGTTAGGCATGCTTCACTCCTGAGGCTCGTCACGCCGGTCGCAAAGCCCGCCATGCTGGGTTGCGCCGGGCCGGCACCCGAGTCTCGAGGCGCCGACAGTTTACGTAAGAAAGACCGAATATCCAGACTGGCTAGTTGCACGTTGCCAGTCCCGTCCGAAACACACGACAAACACCAGCCGCAGTTCCGGAATCCGCGCCAAGCGTGTTCGTTGATTACGGCGCGTATGAAAATCGCGCCACAGGCGTTGTCTCACTTCAGGGTGTTGCGCTAGACTGCGCACAATCGGAGCAGACCTGCCGGCAATCCCGGCCCACACGATCTGCATGGTAGATTTCGCTCAAAAAGCCCAATCTGCCGCGATAGAGACACGAAAGCCCGCGAGGACGCAATTCCTCACGAGCGCGGCTTACAGCCTGTGCCCCCATCCGATTTTTGTTGCATTACTATCGCCGATCCCAAAGCTCGCTTTTGCTGCCCGCCGCCTGCCAATCGACATCCGTCAGCAGGAAACCCGCCTATCCCGCTGACCCGAGAGCACTTACTTCGCATCGATGCCCGCCCCAAGGCTGCTTGGCCCAGCCGAGAGTGCGAACATATGTGCCCTTTGACTCGTTATCAAGACGCGCCGTGTGTGGTTTTCGCCCAGCTCGCGGAAAACCCAGCATGGGCCGAAAAGACGCGCAACCTTTATCGTAGCGCGTCCCGGCTTGTCTTGCAAGTCACGTACCAGATTACTTGACTTCGATTGTTGCGACGCCTTCGAACTTCTTCTTGATGGCCTCGGCCTCATCCTTGGTCGCGCTTTCCTTCAGCGCCTTGGGAGCGCCATCGACCAGGTCCTTGGCTTCCTTCAGGCCGAGCGAGGTAACCTCGCGCACAGCCTTGATGGTGTTGATCTTGTTCGCACCGGCATCCTTGAGAATGACCTGGAATTCGGTCTTCTCCTCAGCCGCCGGGGCTGCCGCCGCGCCGCCGCCAGCCGCAACCGCGACCGGAGCCGCCGCTGCCGCCGAGACGCCAAGACGCTCTTCAAGCTTCTTCACCAGGGCCGCCGCCTCAAGCAGGCTCAGGCTAACAATCTGTTCTTCCAACTGTGCGAGATCCGCCATGTCTTTTCTCCATTCAAATCCGATTGAAATTGATATTCCCGGCCGCAAACTCAAACGGTAAGTTTCCGATGCGCCAGACTCGCGCCCTTTCCGTCTGCTTTACTGCCAAAACCGTTTAAAATAAGCGGCTTAAGCCGCTCCCGCGAACTTGCCCTTTTCGACGCCCTGGTTCACCACAACTGCCAGGTCGCGTCCCGTCGCGTTCATCACAGTAACCAGTCGCTGCGCCGGAGCGTTGATGAGGAACAGCAGCTTGGCAAAGAGCTCCTCCTTGCCCGGCATCGTAGCCAGCGCCTTCACCTCTTCAACGTTCAGCAGCTTGCCGTCGACGATGCCCAGCTTGAACTGAAACTCCGCGTTCTCACTGGCCCACTTCGCAAACACCTTGGCCAGTGCCACCGGGTCGCCCGAGGTGAACGCAACCGAGTTCACGCCCTTGAGTCCCTTGAGCGCCGGTGCGATCTTGGAGCCCTCACTCGAAACGGCGGCCAGCTTGTTCTTCACCACGCGATACTTGCCGCCCGCTTCACGGATGACTTTGCGCAGTTCGTAGTCCTTGGCAACGGTCAGCTTGCTGAACGTGCCGATGATTGCTGTGGTCGAGGTCTCCAGTTCCTTCGCCAGTTGCTGGACCTTCTCCGACTTTTTCGCTTTCGAAATTGCCATGTCTTCGCTCCGCTACGACAGGGATCAGGGGTCAGAGATCAGGGATCAGCATGAAAGCCCGATCCGTCGCTGTTCTTTCCTTGATTCCCCTTGGCGCCGATCTTCGCGCCCGTTGCAAATCCCGTTTCCAAACTCTCAGATCGGGGCGCGAGAAAAACAAGACGATCAAACCAACTGATCCCTGATCTCTGACCCCTGATCCCTGCTTCTCAGTGCTTGCCGGCCGCTTCAGCCACTGCCGAATCCAGCGGAACGCCCGGGCCCATCGTCGAGCTCAGCGTGACGCTCTTGATGTACTTGCCTTTCGCCGCCGAAGGCTTGGCGCGAACGATCGAGGTGATGACCACCGTCGCGTTCTCCACCAGCTTCTCGGGCGAAAAGCTCAACTTGCCCACCGGCACGTGCACCAGGCTGGTTTTGTCGGCGCGAAACTCCACCTTACCAGCCTTGATCTCTTTCACCGCCGCAGCCACATCCTGGGTCACGGTTCCGGTCTTCGGGTTGGGCATCAGGCCCTTCGGGCCGAGCACCTTACCGAGACGGCCGACCACCTTCATCATGTCGGGCGTCGCAATCAGCGCGTCGAATGCGGTCCAGTTCTCTTTCTGGATCTTCTCGACCATCTCCTCGCCGCCCACAAAGTCCGCGCCGGCTTCCTGCGCTTCCTTCTGGCGGTCGCCGCTCGCGATTACGGCAACAGTCTTGGTCTTGCCCAGTCCGTGCGGCAGAACCACGGTTCCGCGCACCATCTGGTCGGCGTGCCGGGTGTCGACACCCAGACGCATGGTCAGGTCGACGGTCTCGTCGAACTTGGCGTACTTCACCTGCTTAAGCAGGGTCACCGCCTCATTTAGCGGATATGCGGGCTTGGTTACGGCCGCGCGCGCCTTCGCAATATTCTTGCTGGTTTTAGCCATCAGATCCTCGTCTCCCACCGCAGTTGCCAGCCCCGAATCCGGGGAACCTGGAGGCTTTGCGCCCTAAAACCTGACGCGTACCGCCCTCGAACAGGTCCAAAAGCCGTGGTGCTGTTGACGGCCCAGAGATTTCCTCTGGACACATATAAAGATGATAGCGAATTGGAATCCGGAATGCAAACAGCCGACGAAGCCAAACCAATGCAACGCCGAAACATCCTGCTACAACCGAACTGCTCGCGTTACTTTGGCCATCGACCGAAACATATCCCACACTTTGGCAGTCTATATACCTGGAACGAAGAAAGGAACGCGCCCCGGCGAGGTCGAATGTCAAGGGGCGCTACTGCAAGGAGTAGATATATGAAAAAAATAGGATTAGCGATTGCGTTGACCGCGGGAGTTTTCCTGGCGGTTTCCCCCGCCTTCGCGCAGAAAAACGATCAGGAGGGACAGGGGCGCGCCGTGGTAACGATCCTGCCTTCGCACCCGAATGAGAGTGTTGCCCAGATCTCGGCCCAGAGCCTCAAGCTCAAGGTGAACGGGAGGGAATCGACTGTCACGAATTTCACGCCTCTCCAGGACACTAACAGCCCTGTAGAGCTGGTTCTGCTGCTCGACAGCGGAGCCCAAACCAGCCTTGGAGCGCAGTTCAGCGATATTGAGACTTTCGTGAAGGAGATGCCATCCAGCACGAAGATGGCGGTCGCCTACATGGAACAGGGACGGGCTGCATTTGCTTCTCAGCTCTCGTCCAATGCGGCCGATGTACTGAAAGGTCTGCACCTGAGCACAGGCTTTCCGGGGTCGAATGCAAGCCCGTACTTCTGCCTCTCTGACCTGGCAAAGAACTGGCCCTCGCACGACCGCACGGCGCGCAGGGAAGTCCTGATGGTTACGGACGGCGTGGACAATTACGAGCGGCGCTACGATCCTGATGATCCGTACGTGAATACGGCGATTAACGACTCCGTCCGCGCCGGTCTGATCGTCTACTCGATCTACTGGAAGGATATGGGCCGATTCAACAGCGGCTGGTACGAGACCAATGCCGGTCAGAACCTCCTGCTGATCGTGACGCAGGCCACCGGCGGCAACAGTTACTGGGAGGGCCTCGGCAACCCGGTTTCGCTCGTGCCCTACTTTCAGGATCTGCGCCGCAGGCTGAATCACCAGTACGAGCTCAGCTTCACGGCGCCATCCAGCGGCAAGCCGGAGATCGAGTCGATGAAGGTCGACCTCCACGTTGCGTCTGCCAAGGTCGACGCTCCGCAGAAGGTGCTCGTCGTCGGCGCTGCCAGCGCCCGAAGCGAATAAACGAACCTGAATTCGAACAACAAAAAACAGGCAGGTGATCGAACCATCACCTGCCTGTTTCTCGTTCGTGACTCCGTTCACGGTCTTCGCGACCCGGTACCGTCTCCGTCGTAAACCGGTGTGACTGTGCCGCCCATCGAGATCAGGCGATTCTGCGATTTACCCTTTCCCCTCGCGGGCGTTTGTGTCATGCTTTTTCTCATGGGAAGCAAAGACAAAGGCAGGAAAGAAGCGAAGAAGGCACCGAAACCCAAACCGAAACCCGAGCCCACTCGGCGCGAGATATTCACCCCAGCTCCGCCAAAATAAAACGATCTCGGCGAAAACATTTTGCTGCGCAACAGAGGCGCAGTGGCGATAAGGAAAAGCCCTCCTCCTCCGGAGGGCTTTTCCTTCGTTTGACTCTGTGCCCTTTGCCCGCATCGGCGCAACGCAGACGCAGAAAGGCCCTCCCGCTCGAGGAGGGCCTTTCTCTTTTACGGCAAGTAAGCCAGTCCGGACTTACCCAACAACTTCAATGCCCATGGAGCGGGCGGTCCCCTTGATGCTCTTGATCGCCGCGTCGATCGAGGCGGCATTCAGGTCGGGCATCTTCTGCGTGGCGATCTCGCGTACCTGCTTCTCCGTCACCTTGCCCACCTTGTCCTTGTTCGGAGTGCCTGAGCCCTTCTGCAGGCCGGCAGCCTTCTTCAGCAAAACGGCCGCGGGCGGCGTCTTGGTAATGAAGGAAAAGCTCCGATCGGCGTAAACCGTGATGACAACCGGAATGATAAGCCCGGCCATCTCCTTGTTCTGCGTGCGCGCGTTGAACTGCTTGCAGAACTCCATGATATTGACCTGCGCCTGGCCCAATGCGGGACCGACCGGCGGCGCGGGCGTGGCCTTGCCGGCTTCGATCTGCAGCTTGACCTGTGCGGTTATTTTCTTTGGAGGTGCCATTGGTTCCTCTGGAACCAGCTTCTAGCTCCTAGCTTCTAGCTACTGGCTGGTTGGTTCTTGATACGAATTTTGGTGTTGAAGCCTCAGCGTTCGCTTCGAACCGGTGCCAGCTAGGCGACAATCCGGCTAGAAGCTGGAAGCTAGTAGCTGGAAGCTGCAACTACTCAATCTTTTCAACCTTGCCGAACTCCAGTTCCACCGGCGTCGAGCGGCCGAAGATCGTCACCATCACCTTGAGGGTCTCGCGATCCTCATTGATCTCATCCACCACGCCATTGAAGTTGGCAAAGGGTCCGTCGGTAATGCGCACGGACTCGTTCTTCTCAAACTTGATCTTCAGCCGCGGCTTTTCCTTCGCCGTCTCAGACCGGAAGAGAATCGAACTCACTTCCTCCTCGCTGAGCGCCACGGGCTTGTCGCCGGTTCCCAGAAAGCCGGTCACCTTCGGCGTGTCTTTGAGCACGTGCCAGAGGTTGTTGTCGAGATCCATCTCGACGAGCACATAACCGGGCAGGAAGACCCGCTCCACGGTGCGCTTTTTCCCGTTGATGATCTCGGTCACAGGCTCGGTGGGAATCATGACGCGCCCCACCTTCTCGCGCAAACCAAAAGCCTGCACGCGGCTCTCAATCGACTCGCGCACCTTGCGCTCGAACCCCGAGTAGGCGTGGAGGATGTACCACTTGAAGCGCTCGTTGCGTTCGGGCGTCGGTTGCTGTTCGGCGGGCTTTTCTGTCTCTTCTGCCATTGCTGTCTCGATTCGATGCTGCACGTCTTATTGCGCGCCCAGCTTGTGAAGTACCGCCTGAAGGGCCCTGCTGAAAATGCTATCCGTCACCCAGAAAAAGAATCCAAAGATGAATACGGTGACGATCACGACCGAGGTCGTGGCCTGCACTTCCTTCCGGGTGGGCGTCACAACCTTCTTCATCTCAGCGCGCACGTCGCTCAGGAAGCCTGTGAAATTGCTCCACGTGCCCATCGCACTGCCGGAGATGTTTGACAGAGCGCCGGGCTGCTGCCGCCTGGCAGAACTGTCATCGCCCTTCTTGATTGCCGATTCTGTTGCCATACTTCCAATCCTTCGCGCTCGGCGTCTTTGCTGAGCGCACTTTACAAATCTGGCAGGGGCGGAGGGATTCGAACCCCCAAGTTCGGTTTTGGAGACCGACAGTTTAACCGTTGAGCTTACGCCCCTGTTTTCAGGGGTCAGTGATCAGTCGTCAGGGTTCAGTGGTTTCTTGCTCTCACAGTGGCCATCAACGTTCGCGGTGGCACCACTAAAACTGATCCCTGATCTCTGATCCCTGATCCCTGATCCCTGTTCTACTTCGTTTCCTTATGCACCTGGTGCTTGCGGCAGCGGTTACAGAACTTCTTGAACTCGAGACGGCCCGTGGTCGTCTTCTTGTTCTTCGTCGTGGAGTAGTTCCGCTCCTTGCACTCCGTACACTGCAATGTCACAATTTCCCGCATTCCAAATCCCTTCAGTCAACAGTGTTCAGTGAACAGTGATCAGTTGTCTTGCCTTGCCATCACTCTCAAGTGAATTTCGGCAGCTTCCACTGTCCACTGTTCCCTGCTACTTGAAAATCTCGCTGATCGTGCCCGCGCCCACGGTGCGTCCGCCTTCGCGGATCGCGAACCGCAGACCTTTTTCCATGGCCACCGGCGTGATCAGCTCTACCTCGAGCTGCACGTTGTCGCCCGGCATCACCATCTCCGTACCCGCAGGAAGCTCCGCCACGCCCGTCACGTCCGTCGTGCGGAAGTAGAACTGCG
>Ga0326728_10016923_pt1 | contig 14745 bp, 14 predicted proteins | sample MB3enrmetagenome_FD_207602 | JGI IMG/M metagenome (GOLD analysis project Ga0326728, IMG submission 207602) | Lab enriched peat soil microbial communities from McLean, Ithaca, NY, United States - MB31MN | ecosystem: Environmental > Terrestrial > Soil > Wetlands > Peat | place: USA: New York...
ACGCATTATCCGTGAGGAGGTCTATCGCGACACGCGGGATGCGCCGGAGCGTGCCGGATAGCGGCCGCGCTCATCCGGCTTAACTGCCGTGCATGACCAAGAGACACGCCACCAGCAGAAAAACCAATCCCGCCAGCAAGATCGCAACATTGCCCCAGGAGACGCCCGTCACCAGTACCGCGTCCGCCGGATTGCGCGGATTGAAACAAACGGGCACCGCGGCGCCGGTCCCATAGGGCGCAATCGTGCGCTCAGCCTGTTTCCGGTTCCAGCTCCCGGTCTGCCCATAGCGCAAGCGCATGCCCCGATACGCTTTCCCTTCTACCCTGTATTCGTATTCCACCTTTGGTGTGAGTCCCCCGCCGCCCTCCGCACCCTGGTCGACGAGGACAAAAGAGCGGAGAATGCGCCCTTCGGTCCGCGGCCATCGCCTGCTCGCCGTTCCCCTCGCGAAGTTCCTGGCCGCCAGCCCAACCAGCAGCGAGCCGGCGGCCAGAAACAGCGCTTCCCAGAAACGGATGAACCACATAGGCGTTATTCGGCGCGTATCCAATACTCTTCCCACTCGAGGCCAGCCAGCCGGATCTGATCCGCCTGGACCTCCAGGCAGTTGACGCCGGGAAGATAACCTGCCGGCGTCGAAAACCAGGCGAGCACCTGACCCACCGGAATCACGCCCTTTACCGTGGCAACGCGGTCACGCCATCCGTGTTCGACCGTCGCCCCATTAGCCAGCAGGAACTCCAGCACCTTACCTGCCGACTCGGCGCCGGCGCGCTCGCGGGGCCCGCACCCGGGTTCCAGGCCGAGCCAGGCGGTCACCAGCCGGTAGGTGAATCCCCACAAGGGAGCACCGCTCAGATCCACCGCCGGAAAGAGCAGGTTCTCCGGCCTGCCCGGCACGGATCGCAGGCGGTGGGCCGCCGGATCGCGCAGCCAATCCACCGATATCCACGCCGCTGCGGCGGCCTCCCGCGCGTCGAGCACCGTCGGGAGCCGGCAGTCCACCGCGAAAACAAAGGGGGCCACCGTGACGAACGGCGGCGCCTGGCGGCGCGCCACCACGTGGGGCAGGGCAGTCACCATCTGTTCGCGGGCCAGCCGGATTCCGCACTCTTCCTCGAGTTCACGCAGGGCGGTCTCCAGCAGGTCGCGATCTTCCAGATCGCGGCGTCCTCCCGGAAACGACCACTGCCCGGACCAGGAATCCCCTTCCCGCTCCGCGCGCCGGATGAGCAGAATGGTCTCCGCCTCTTCGCGGGTCCTTACAATTGCTACCGCTGCTTCCGCCATGATTTGAACTGATACACGCTTGAACTGATACACTAAATTCTAGCCCGGAGCGCGCCAGCTATCGGCGCTGACGAGCAATTCAGACCACATGACCGGACTCTACGCTCGATGGATTGACCGTTGGGAGCGTAAGCTCGCTACGCGGGACACCAACCGCGTCGTCCGGCCGCTGGAATGGGGTACCGAGTGGCTGCACACCGTCGGATTCCCCGAATGTCCCGCGGAGGCCAATGGAACCGCGCGCGATTGCGTGTCGCGTTTTGTAACCGGCGCACTGTCCGATTCGGAACGCTTCTACTCGTACGCGCCGCCCGAAGACTACCAGCTCAGGGACGGATTGCTGACGTTCACCAGTCCGGTTCGGTCGCCCTATCCCAAGAACGACCGCGTGCACGCATTGTGGTTTCCGGCCTCCGGGCACGCAGGGCGGGCGCTGGTCGTGCTTCCCCAGTGGAACTCCGGCCCGAACGGTCACGTAGGCCTCGCCAAACTGCTCAACCGCTTCGGAATCAGCGCCCTCCGCATGACCATGGCCTACCACGCGGAGCGCATGCCGGAGGAACTCGAACGCGCCGACTACCACGTTTCCAGCAATATCGGCCGCACCATTCACGCCTCGCGCCAGTCCATCATCGATGTCCGGGCGTGCCTCGACTGGCTCGCGGCACAAGGGTACCGCCGCACGGGAATCCTCGGCACCAGCCTGGGATCGTGTGTGGCGTTCATTGCCGCGGCGCACGACCCGCGCGTTCGGGTGGGCATCTTTAACCACGTATCGATGTATTTCTCCGACGTCGTGTGGACCGGCCTCTCCACCCAGCACGTGCGCAAGGGCTTCGGCGACGAGGTCAGCCAGGACGAATTGAGACGCTATTGGTCGGTCATCAGCCCGGCCAGCTATCTGGACCGCATGCGCGGGCGCGACATGCGCAATCTGCTGATATGGGCGCGTCACGACAGCAGTTTCCTTCCCGTTTATTCGCGCCAGGTGCTCGATCGCTTCCGCCAACTGCAACTGCCGCATCAGGTCTTTACCCTCCCCTGCGGGCACTACACCACGGGCGAGTTTCCCTTCAACCTGATGGACGGGCTGGCCATGTGCCGCTTTGCCGCCCGTTACTTGTAACCCAAACAATACATTGTAATTAAACCGGGTTGACAAAACCCGGATGCTCGTGCGAGGATCAAAATATCACTGGAAAAGGAGGTGGTCCAGCATAATGGAAAGTAACATACGACCGCGAGAGGTGGCCGACTGTTGAAGTTGAGCCTGTAATGTAGCGGCCCTGTCCAGGATCAGGGCCACGTTCCTGTGGACCGGTTGCCTCGAGCGTCAGCTTAAGCCTCAGGTCTTCTCTTTGGCTACTTGCCCCCGTGGACTCCCATGAGTTCACGGGGGTTCGTGCGTTTGGTATACTAAAAGTCTCGAAAGGATTCCCGCAACCAATGAAGGCCGGTATTCACCCCGCTTACAAGGAAGTCAAGGTTATCTGCGCTTGCGGCCACACGTTCAAAACCCGCTCCACGAATAAGGGCGATATCCGCGTGGAAATCTGCTCCTCCTGCCATCCGTTCTTCACCGGGCGCCAGAAGCTGGTGGACACGGCTGGACGCATCGACCGCTTTGAGAAGAAATACAAGGCGACTCGGGGCGATAAGGACAAGCGGCCACAGCCGGTAGCGTAGGTAGCACAGGCATTCCTGCCTGTGTTCTTAGCACAACGGGGGCGGGCGCATCCCTATTTCCCAGGTCCTTCGTGGCGCTGTTTGCGTTCCGCCTCTCGCTTCCGTGCCGCATCGTGCCGGGCGCGCAACGCATCGTAGAGCGCCACCTGGTCGGGCCGCAGGATGGCCTTGATCTTGGCCGTCTGGGTGTCCCACACCGCCCGCATCTCATTATTGGCATTGCGGCGAACCTGGTCGCCCTGTTCCCGGGTCTCGTCGTAGATCTGGTTCAGTTCGGCCACCTGCTGGTCGTCCAGCTTGACCTCCTGCTGCATCTCGGAAACCAGGTGACGCCGGACTTCTTGTGGATCGTGCGGCGGATTGGGACGGTCGGTGCTGTGCACCGTCCTGACCATGTAAAGCCGGTTGGCAAACGCCCCCAGTATCGCTCCACTGAAGAAGACTAACGACAGTGAAAGCAGGGCCGACAGCTTGGATTTGGGCATGACTAGCTCAGCGGCCCGGGTCGGATATTTCCAGGTGGACCGGGCCAAGGATTTCAGGCGTCTCCAGCGGATTGGCCTCCGCCAGAGCCTCGATATAACTTTCGGAGGAGTACGTGGTGGAACGGGGAATCGACATGTACACGCCCAAGCCCAGCGACAAGGCCAAAGCCGCGGTCACAAAGGCATTGGCCATCCGCCGCAGGGAAAACATGTAGGTTTGGCGAGCCTCGATCCGCTGCCACAGGTTCGGCATGAAATTAGCGCTGGCCTCCGGGTCGGGACAGGCATCGCGGTATGCCCGGAACAGGGCATCCAATCTCTGACTCGGGCTTTGGCGAGCCTCATCGTTGCCGCGCATCGGTTCCATAGTACCTCGTACGCACCCGCACTTACGGGTCCTTCCTTTTCTCACTCGATCCAAATGCCTTCAAAACCCTTTGCCGGGCCCTGAAAAGCCTTACCTTAAGAGCATTTTCGTTGACTTTGTAAATCTTTTCAAGCTCTTTCAGTGAAAGTCCTTCCACCTCTTTAAGCATGAGCAAAATCCGATCGGCTTCCGATACGGCGCCCAACAGCGAATCCACCGATTCCCGGATCTTCTTCTGGTGCTGCTCCTCATGCTCCGCCTTTCCGCTCGCCGACGCATCGGCCATCATGACCTGCTGCTCCGACAAGTCGGACATGCGGTACTCCTGGCGGCGGCGCTGCTTCCGCAGGTAATCGTAGGCCGCGTTCACCGTCAGGCGGTGCAACCAAGGTTCAAAGACCATTGCCGTCCTGAGCTGATCGAGGGAAAAATACAGCCGCAAGAAAACCTCCTGTGCGACGTCCTCGACATCTTCCGGACGGGCGATCAAACGGGTGATCGTCCCCAGAATCCGCTTCCGGTACGCCAGTACGATTTCGTTGAACGCCACGTTGTCGCCCTTCTGGGCGCGCTCGATCAACTCGAAATCAACCAGCATGCCGCACCAAGAGTGCCGGCATCCGAAAGCTTCTTTGGCTCCGTTTGCATAGGCGTACCGGCAACTAGACAGGTTACAAAGGTTTGAGGGGAAACGCGAAGGTCCGACCCGGACCCTCTTCTCGAAACGGCCCGGCGCAGCCCTGACAGGTCCGTGGTTTCCGCCGCTCGTGACTCCATGTCCTGATCCACCATTATTTCAGAAGCAGCTTCGTCGTGCTCTATCAATCGACATTTGAATATGGGACCGAATCGGTACGCTTTGACCCCTACGCCTGCCGCGCCCCTCCGATGGTAGCCTGAAATCATGGAGTTCTCAGAGTCGATTTTTGCCACACGCTTCAACCTGACCCGCCAGGACCTGGAGAATTACCTGGCGGAAGCGCTTTCCCAGGGGGGCGATTACGCGGACCTGTATTTCGAGTACCTGGTCACCAGCTCGCTCAGCATCGATGAATCCATCGTCAAAAGCGCCACCGAGGGCGTCTCCATGGGCGTCGGAGTCCGGGTCATCGCCGGCGAGCGCACCGGGTACGGCTATAGCGACGATCTCTCCCCGGAAAAGGTCCGCAAAGCCGCGCTGGTGGCGGCTCATATCGCCGCTGGCCCGAGCAAAGTGGACAAGATCGCTCTCATCGACGGTACCCAGCACAATCTTTATCCGGTGCTCACCGCACCCACGGAAACCGCCTTTTCCGAGCGGGTGGAACTGGTCAAACGCGCCGACCGCGCGGCCCGCGCCTACGATTCGCGGGTCTTCCAGGTGCAAGCCTCCTACGCCGACAGTCTCCGGCAGGTGTTGGTAGCCACCAGCGAAGGCGTGCTGACCATCGACCGCCAGCCGCTGGCGCGTCTGAGCGTTTCCGCACTGGCCCGCAAGAACGGTGGGATGCCGCAGCGCGGCCACGCCGGAGGCGGCGGGCGCGTGGACCTGGATTTCTTCCTTAAGGAGAAGACGCCCGAACACTTCGCCGGCGAAGCGGCTCGCGAAGCCGTCGCCATGCTGGATGCGGTGGACGCTCCGGCGGGCGAAATGACCGTGGTGCTCGGCCCGGGCTGGCCCGGCATCCTGCTGCACGAAGCCGTGGGGCACGGCCTGGAAGCCGATTTCAACCGTAAGGGAATATCCGCCTTCAGCGGCCGAATCGGCCAGAAGGTGGCCAGCGAGCTCTGCACCGTCATCGACGACGGCACCATCCGCAGCCGCCGCGGATCGCTGAACGTGGACGACGAAGGCCATGCCACCAGGCGCAACGTGCTGATCGAAAACGGCGTGCTGTGCGGCTACCTGCAGGACAAGCTTTCGAGCACGCTCCTCCATTCGGAATCCACCGGCAGCGGCCGGCGCGAGAGTTATGCCCACATCCCCATGCCGCGCATGACCAACACCTTCATGCTGTCGGGCGAGAGCGAGCCCGCGGATATCATCCGCTCCGTTCCCAAGGGGCTGTACTGCGCGAATTTCGGAGGCGGGCAGGTGGATATCACCAGCGGCAACTTCGTGTTTTCGGCCTCCGAGAGCTATCTCATCGAAGACGGCAAACTGACGCGGCCGGTGCGCAACGCCACCCTCATCGGGAACGGTCCCGAGGCTTTGAAATACGTAAGCATGGTGGGCAACGACCTGCGCCTGGACGAGGGCATCGGCATCTGCGGCAAGGAAGGGCAGAGCGTGCCGGTAGGAGTGGGGATTCCGACCATCAAGATCGACCGCATGACGGTGGGAGGAACGGCGTAGTACGCCGCCTGGCACGCCCCGATTCGGATCATTGGAGCGGCCGTCTTGTTTCGCCACGACATGTTCAATAAGGTGGCGCGCCCGCTCGGTGGCTGGTCAAGTGCTGCCGCATTCTAGCGCCTGTAAGTCCTCCGGGTTCTCCAACGTGTTGAGGTAGGCGAACCTCTTCCGCGAGCTGTCCACAGTATCGGGCGGGACGCCTTTCGTGCCGTCTTCCGTGTGGAAGCTCTTCAAGCGCTCTGAGGACGGCCGGACTTTATCTTAGAGCGTGTCTAAAAAGCCCCCGCTTGCTGACGCGCGCGGCTCGGAAACACTGGCAAACTCGCGGGTTTCGTCGCAGAGCTGCGACCGTCAAGGAACGGTGGGGCGGCTTTTTTAGACACGCTCTTAGGCGCTTACAGCGCCAACATCGACAAAACACTGTCGATGTTGAGAAGTCGGAAGACAGAAGTCAGTAGCCAGAAGCGTCAATCCATAGCGCGGCACCCAGGCCGCCATGCCGGCCAGCTTCGGCGAGGGCTTTCTGGCTTCTGACTTCCTCGACTCCCGACTTCCTACTGCCCCGCCAGGGGCCACTCGTTCGGGCGAAGTCCCGAACGAGCTTAGACTGTTTGTCGGGGCGAGAAAGACATTTGTGAAACCCAGGGGCCTGGCTATGGAAGATGTTCAATCTCGACGTCGCCCCATTTCTCTTTCAGGTATTCGGCAACAAGGCGGCGGTGGCAGTGGAGGGGTTTTTCTTCGCTGCACAGCAAACACCCGCCATCCAACATTTCTAGAGTAACGGTTTCTTCGATTCTCCGGGACTGCATCAGATCCAGGAATTTCTCTTCGTAAACCCGCCAGTCCCCCTTGTGCTTCTTAAACGCATCGAGGATATCCGCCGTGGGGGCCATGATGGGGACATGCACGTATTCAATGCCGCAAATCTCCTTCATGAAGTACCTGAGGTCATCCCTTTTGGTGAATCCCGCAAGCTGCGACACGTTGTTCAAACGAACATCGATAAGGCGCTTCACGCCAGCAGTCTTCAGCTCGGTAAAGAACGTCTGAGCGGATTTCTTGGTGAAGCCTATAGTGAAGATTTTCATCCCGCGGCGCTCGTGATGTTCGGACCATCTAGTTGCGGCTGAGCCTGTCCGCGGTCAAATGCGATCCGATTTTCCTGTAATCGGTAAGCATCCGCCAGCACGTCCGCGTGCGAACGGAACAGGTCATCCTCCGGCAGGTTGAGCTGCCGGGACAGACGCTCGAGCGCAGCTTCGTGGCTCTCCAGGCTGCCATCCGCGTGAATGTGCCGAACGTCGATGTCGAGCGCTACCAGGTGGCGCGCCACCAAAATGGCGCGGTGGCATTCAAGCGGCTCTTTCTCGGCGCACATGAGGGCAAGCCGGTAGTTCTTCATTCCATTTCGCACACGTCTAAGCCCACGCTTAAAGAGCTGTGTTTCCGCAAGTCTGTCATACTGAACCCTCCCGTCCCGATAGCAAGCCGGGTCATCGCTCCTTGCGCCGAGTTCCTCGCCCAAGAAACGATACGAAATGCCACAATCCAGCAAAGCCTTTTCCAGCTCCTCTCTGTTGAACTGTGGGTTGATGCGGCTGTATGGCTTCGATCTGACATCGCAAAGCGCCGTGATCCCGTACTGACGCAACAAGGCAATAAACCCCTCCCGCGAGTGGGTCGAGTGTCCGATGGTAAAGACGGTTTCATGCATGGGAGCGCTCACAAAGGTGGGTTCCTTATGACCCCTGCCACCAGTTTGTGGCAGCGGCCATCCTCGAAAAGTTCGGTCAAGCTGATGCAAAGATAAACATCGCTGAGCGGATACTGGCCTTCGGCCTTACCCTCAACCACATTGCGGACGGCAGGGTCGGTGATGCTCATGCTGTAATACGTGCCGTTGTATTTGAAGTTTCCCCGGTAGGTCCTTGACTTTACGCCTTCCCATGTTTTGGAGCCGACGTCAATCGTGAAATCTCCTTCTTTGATGAGCAACAGGGAATTGTGAACGGTTGCGGCTTCTGCTCGGCTCATGCAGTCGCAAACACCGGAGCTAGTGCTATCGTAGTCGATCCAAAGGGATGCCGGGCGATCACGGAGCTGTTCCAACTCATCCCATGGGAACTCGCGTCTCTTCACCCACCAGCTCTTCGGATCGAGCAGGTGATTTTCAGTCTGATGGTTGTGGGGAGCGGCATTCAACAACGGCACGTCGATAATATCCAAGAGCTTCGGGATCGCCTGGTTCCGGTACCTACATTCTGAAAGCGACACCTCCTCGTTAGGGCGCGCACTCACGGGCCGAACCCAACCGCCGTACTTGTTGTTTCCCAGTACTTCCTTGCCCGCAATGCAGCGACCTCTGGGGGGTTTGTAGGAATTCGCCAAACAGACGATGGTTTTGACGTAGGACATTTACCCCTATCCTTGGGGATGCATCCCGGAAAACCCCATTTTAAACCGTTCTCACGATTTCTGTTTGACCATAGTGGAACCCCGCGCCCGCCGCTAAGGACCCACGCACAAATAACTTGATCGGTTTGCTGTTAACGGGAACGCATCCCGATCCCCAATGGAGTTTCTCCGCTCGCTCCGCGTTCTCCAATGGCGGCATGGGAAACGCCTGCCATCCGCCGCCATCCGTCTTGCGCTTTTTCTCATGGTGTTCCTCCGCGCTGATCTCCGCGTCTCCGTTGCTCCGCGGTGAGATCGCGGCTTCGGACCAAGTTATTCTTGCGGGTAGCTTAAGTGCCGCCGCAGGAACGTGAACGTGCCGACGCCATGGATGGTGTGCGGTCCATTGAAAAACTCGATCTCGGTACGGTCCGGAATCTCCATCTTGGTGTAGAACCTGCGGACCTTGGCGTATTCGTACGCCACCCATTCGTCGGGCGCGACAGGATCGTCGTGGCCGCGTTCCACCATGAACGGCCGCGGCGCCATGAGCTTCGCCAGGTCCGAATAGTTGGTCACGTTCGCGAAATCGAACTCCAGCATGTCGTACTCGGGGGTAATCATGTAGCTGTAGCGCGAGTCGATGCTCGTGGTCTTCCAGACCCACTCGTTGAAGTCCGCCGAGCAGATCGAGAGAGCGTACCCCTCCAGCAGGGGCGGAACCCGCACCGCGGTTTTTCCCCCGTACGAGAGACCGTAAAACCCGATTCTGGACGGATCGACAAACGCCAGGCTGCCCAGCCACTCGAGCAGGCGCTGGTGCTGGCCGAGAATGAAAGAGAACAACGACAGCTTGAGCGGATGCCCCTTGCGCTGGATTTGCCGGAAACGGTCCCCACCGGTATACGGATTCTGGGGAGCGAAGGTGACGAATCCTTCTTCCGCCAGCCGCACCGCGAAACGATGGTAGTAGGGTGAATCGACCTGGGGGTCGGCCACATCGCGCGGACGCCCCTCCAGGCCGTGCTGGCACACCACCACCGGCCGCCGCTCGCCGGGCCGGATGTTTTTCGGCACGAGCAGAATCCCATAGGCCGGGATGCCGGGCCAGACGTCCAGCATCACCTCGTATCCTCGGAATTTCGGCTCGTCGAAGATGAGGCGCGTGCGGGGGTTGGCGGGCGCGCTGGGGTCCGGCAGGCGGCCGATGACTTCATCCCAGATGTAATCGCGCATGGGCCGGCTGGTTTGATGCCATCGTTCGGGTGAAGATGCGTCGGCCTGCGACCAGAAGCCGGCGCGGTTCTGCTCCGATTTGCGGATCAAGGCCTGCGTGTGCGCGACCAGTTGATCGAATTGCCGGCGGAGCCTGGCGGCCGCATCGAATTTCGGTCGCAGATCAGGCGGTGCGTTTCCCGCGGGCTGCAGCGCGGGCTGGAGCCCAAGCGCCCGCAGCAACCCGCCGAGAGCGGCGTCCGTGCCGGGTGGCCCGTGCCCATCGGCGCTCCCGGCGAACTGAAGATTCCCGGCCACGTGCTGCGATTCGAAGAACGGGCGCGCGCGCTCCACCTCGCCACGGACTCGATCTAACGGAGGCGTCGTAATCGATCCACCGGGCGCCGCGGCGGTTCGCTCCCCGGTGGCGCGCGGCGGGCCGGCCACCTCGGGGAACCGGCTGGCCTCCACGACGAGCGCCCGCGGTGCGATCATGCCCGCTAGTTCGGCATCTCCGAATTCGCGCAGCAAGCCCCAGACATCGCGGTAGATCGGCTCGTTCCACAGTTGCTCACGAGGTTGGAAGTATCCGCTTACCAGGGTTGCCTGGATCCTGGGGTCCAGGCTTGCTGCATACAGCGCGAGCAGGCCGCCTTCTCCGTAGCCCGCCACCCCCACCGGCTGCGGATGTGACGCGAGCCAATCCACCGCGGCCAGGACCTTTTGCACTTCGTATCCGATGATGGTCCGCCCGGTCTCGAAGGCCATCCGGTAGATCCACTCGCGGTGCGGCTGGTTGGTCATGCGGATGCCCGGAATGCCGGACCACGTGTCGCTTCGGTCGATGAGGACGGGGACGAGGACTTCGCAGCCGTTCTCGGCCAGGCGCCTGGCGAACTGGGCGGACGAAGGGACGCCCGGCGCCATTCCCACCAGCATCTCCGGCGTCCAGTCCGCATCGGGGATGGCGACGACCCTGGCCTTCACTGCCCCGAGGGGCTCGAGGAGCAGCCCTTCCGCCCCGGCGTCCTCGAACACCCCCCAGCGGACGGCATAAACGCGATAGCCGCGGCCCCTGGCAATCTCGGGCGATGCGGCGCTCACCGTGTCGATTTCGAGCGCGTGGACCGCGGCCCGCGGATCCACGGCGCCGATGATTTTGCGCAGCCTCTCGCGTTGGGCAGCGGCGGAGCGCTCCGTGGCGCGGTGTTCGCGCGCGAGCGCGGTCTCCCGGTCCAGGTACGTGTGGATCGCCTCGACCATGTGGGCCGCGGAGTCGCCTTCGAGGACCAGCGGCTGGGTGCCCGGCAGCGCCTGTTGGGCGCTGGCCGCGACAACCACCGCCAGCGCCGCCGGCCAGCAACGGCTCATTCGCATTTCATGCCCCCGCGTAAGATCATACGCTACTCGGCCGCCCCATGTGGCGGCTCGGGAGCCTGCCGTTAGCGCCTACTTTTTCACAAACTTGTCGACGCGCCAGTTGCGGAAGTCCGCCGCATAGATGGCCCCCGTGCTGTCTACCGCGATGTAATGTGGGATGTCGATCTTGCCGGGAATCTTGCCAAACGATCCCAGCTCACCCAGAATCTTGCCCGCCAAATCCACCTTGATGATGCGCGAATTATCGCCGTCGCACATGTAAAGAGCGTCTTCCCTCTTCACGTAGTAGAGTCCCTGCGGCACACCCAGATCCGTCCACTTGCCCAGGAAGTTTCCTTTTTGATCGAAAATCTGCACGCGCTTGTTGACGCGGTCGGTCACATACAAACGCCCCTTGCTATCCATGGCGACATCGTGCACCAGATTGAATTCGCCGTCGCCGGACCCTTTGGCGCCCCACTGGCCCAAGTACTCGCCATCTTTGCTGTAGTGAACGACGCGCGAGTTTCCGTAGCCATCGGCGACAAAAAAATCGCCGTTTGGCCCGAAGTTGAGAGTCGCAGGGCGATTGAAGGCGTATTTCGCATTGTTATCGGCAGCGGGCGCGCCCGTGCCGAGGTTCATGAGCAACCGGCCCTCCGGCGTCCACTTCATGACGCGATGAGCCTCCAGGTCAACCGTCCAGATATTTCCATCCGGGCCTACGCGCAAGCCATGGGGCTTCTTGCCGAGGAATTCCGGCCATGCGCGCAGAAACTTGCCGGACTTGTCGAATTGCATCACCGGATGTGGCCCGTCGCTGAAGACCCATACGTTGTCGTTCTGGTCGACGTCCACAGCCGCGACTTCACCAAAATTCCATCCTGCCGGAAGCTGGGGCCAACCTTCCACGACGCGATAGGGCAAGGGCGGGCCCGTTTGAATTTGGGCGCACAACAGGCTGCATGTGGCGAGCAAGATACCGAGGTGTCTCATGTTGGCGATCCTAGCATTATGGCGAGGAGGAGGTGCAGTGATCGGACCACCCGTTTTGCACATGGCAAGCGGGCGGTTATAATCGGACCGGATGAGACGTGTTCATATAGCAGTCGCCTCGTCGGTGCTGCTGTTGACGGCCGGATTGGCCGACGTGCGAAACTGCGCCTGCGATGCCGCGCGGCCGGAGACGCTGGAGCGCCGCGAGTGCTCGCTCTGCCGTGCGGCGGAAGCCCAGGCGGGGGAATCGCGCTTCTTCGCGATTCGCGACGCCAATCCCAATAAGCCGAACCGGTGGCTGGCGCTCCCTCGATTTCATGGAGGGAACCCGCAGGATCTGTCCGGGATGACGGCGGAGGAGCGCACGGCTTATTGGAGCTACGCCATCGCGAAGGCGGACGAGCTATGGGGAGATAGATGGGCGCTTGCCATCAACAGCCTGGAGCGCCGGACACAGTGTCACATGCACATCCACATCGGGAGGCTATCCGCCGGCGCTGAGGATGAACGGTTCGTTGCAGTGAATGGAGCGGCCGAAATTCCCTTACCCCGCGAGGGCGATGGCCTGTGGGTGCACCCCGTCGGCGCCAAACTACACGCTCACTGGGGCAACGACTCTCCGGAACTGCTGCTCGAGCATTAGGGCCGGTTAGGGCCGTGGCGAAACTCTCTCGAACCCATACGGCCCACAGTACCTATGACACCGGCTGTGGACGAACCAACCGGACCTCCGTTGCATACCGTTGAGGAGAGAGGACCATCGTCGCCATCTTCGGTAACCGGGTGCTACCGACGAGGAGCACCACGCTGCTGCTTGCGCGCGCTGGTGTCGAGACAATCGTGCCTGGAACGAAACCGCGCCGCGGTTAGGAAAATTAAAGAAACCCGCCGTTGGGGACGGGGGCTGGTTCAAAGCCGCGCGCCAAGGCACCGTGCCGATTCCCAGTGAAATCGCGCTGCAGTTCGTCTTCCGGCCATAATCGCAAGCGCGGTTGAGCCGCCGTCTACACCACCCGGGAATGGCACTCGTCCAACTGTTCGCGCAGTTTCCCGGCGAGCACCTCGACGTGGGGGTGGTTTAACATCGTTCCACGATCGCCGGTGATGCGCACGTGGGTGCATCCCGAGCCGGCGAGAGTGCGCCAGGAGAGCCTCGGGTCGTTGCCGGTTTCGAGATCGGCGTCCTCGGGAATCAACAGCGTGATGTGACCGGGATATGCCGCCGGTATGTATCGCGAACCCGCACGATGGTTCGCGGCAGTCACCGGGTCGTATTCCGCCGATTTGCTCCGGCTCACACCGGCGCGCTGCATCATACCCGGAATCAATCTCACCTTCCGGCAAAAGTAACAAAACATCTGCGGCACCGGGAGCCGGGCCATCGCACGCAGATGTCGCGACGCTGTCTTGACCAGCACTGGCAGAAGGCCCGGCACGGGAGGCGGCAGTGGTTTTCTGGTGGGAATCGTCTCCGGAGGCCAGGTCTCGACGAGTGCCAGCAGGGATACCTCTTCCCCATCCGCTCGCAGCCGCTGCGCGATTTCGAAAGCAACGATTCCACCGATACAGAACCCCACCAGGCGATAAGGACCAGTGGGCTGAAACCGGCGGACCTCATGCAAGAAACGCACGGCAATATCTTCGATCCGTTCCAGAGGCTGTTCCTCGCCCTCCAGCCCTGCCGATTGCAGGCCATAGACAGGCTGATCCGTACCCAGCAGACGCGGCAGTTCGGCATAGCCAAGCAGGTTGCCGCTCGCGCCCGGAATCAAAAACAGCGGCGGCCGATGGCCGAGCGGCTGCATGGGGATCAGCAGACGCCGGATCTCACCGCCATCCTGGCGCAAAAGCTCGGCCATCTCGGCGATCGTCTGCCCACGGAACAGGCTCGAAACGGCGAGGCGCACGCCAAACTCCCGCTCGATCTCCGCCAGGAGGCGCATGGCCAGCAGAGAGTGTCCGCCCACATCGAAGAAGCTGTCATGAACGCCGATCCGATCCGTGTCCAACAGCCGCTTCCAGATCGCCAGCAGGCGACTTTCGAGCGCATCGCACGGGCCAAGGTCCGCCGCTCGTTCTCCCGCCGCTCGCGAAGGCAGGCGCCGCCGGTCGAGCTTCCCGTTATGCGTCCGCGGCATCTCGTCCAGAAAAACCAGCGTGGGAACCATGTAATCGGGCAGGCGCAGCCGCAGTGCGGCACGCAACTCGGCCGCAGTAACCGCCGCACCCGGCTCGCGAACCACACATCCGATCAAGTGCTGCACACCGCCGGCATCTTCGCCGGGTATGGCTGCCGCGGCATGCACCGCCGGGTGTTCGAGGAGCGCCGCTTCTACTTCTCCCGGCTCGATGCGAAAACCGCGAATCTTGACCTGAAGGTCGAGCCGGCCGAGATATTCAATCTCACCGTCCGCCCGATACCGGACGCGATCGCCCGTTTTGTACAACGTCTCGGCCAGGTTGAACGGGTTGGGCACGAATCGTTCGCGCGTCAGATGGTCCCTATTCCAATACCCATTCGCCAGCCCGTCGCCCCCGATGTGCAGTTCGCCGGGAACTCCCACCGGCACGCGGCTCATGTAGCGGTCCAGCACGTAAAAGCGGGTATTACG
>Ga0326728_10016924_pt1 | contig 14744 bp, 10 predicted proteins | sample MB3enrmetagenome_FD_207602 | JGI IMG/M metagenome (GOLD analysis project Ga0326728, IMG submission 207602) | Lab enriched peat soil microbial communities from McLean, Ithaca, NY, United States - MB31MN | ecosystem: Environmental > Terrestrial > Soil > Wetlands > Peat | place: USA: New York...
TCTCCGAATAGCCGCCAACGGCATGGGGAGCTCGAGGGGAGCGGCTGCGCTCCCCTCGAACGTGATCCGACACGACGGAGGCTGGCGGGACTTTTTGCTCCTGCAAAAAGCCCGACAGACTCCTAGGGGACCGGCACCTGCGAGACGCAGGCCAATCTCGACGACGCCGCGGAGGGACTGAGGATCGACCTCCAGGAGCCGCCGGGAGCTTTCGAGGCGCCGCCCTGCGCGCAGCACGTCGGCACGCACCGCCTCAAGACTATCGCGGTGAGTCTCGAGCTCGGCATCCACAATGGCGGAACGGTCATCCGTGCCCAACGCCTCGACCGACGTCCGGGTCTTTTTGGTGATCCCCCCTTCGAGGGTCTTCTCGAGCTGCCCGAGAAGTACGGCCCCGAGCGACCCAAGCTCACGCTGCACCGTGTCGACCTTGCGCACGACGGTTGCGAGAACCTGGTCCTCGGTCCGGTCGGGGTAAAGGAAGTAGTGGCAGCGCACCTCTTCGGCCGGCTGCAGGGTGCGGTCGATGCGCCCGTTGCGCTGCTCGAGGCGCGCTGGGTTCCACGGAATGTCGATGTGGAAGAGGTCCGCGCAATGGGCCTGGAGGTTCACGCCCTCGCGAGCAGCATCGGTCGCCACCAGAATGCGAACCGGATCGTCCTCCGGTTCGCTATTGAATGCCCGCTGCACTTCGTCACGCGCGTCGTCGCCCATGCCGCCGTGAAACTGGCGGATACGGTGCTCCGCCTTGTCCGTGTGGGCAACCGCCGCCGTGAGCAGATCGACGAGGTACCGCTTCGTGTCGGCGTATTCCGTGAACAGCAGCACCCGCCGGTCCCCCCATGCGCGGCTCGCCTTCGTCTCCTCGCCAAGGCCGACGGCGGGGCAGAGGTTTTCACGCAACCACGCGAGTAGAGCCATCGTCTTGGCATCTGGAGCACGGCGGGCTTTCTCTGCGAGCGCGCGCATGTCCGAGAGCAGCTGCCGCGCCTCCGCAGTTGGCGACGCGAGTTCACCGCTAACGCGCTGCACGTCGGAGTCCTCGTCCTCGGCCTGCGCTTCGTCCGAGGTACCGTAGAGCTCAGGGTCGGCGCTCTCGAGGGGAGCCACCCGTGGCGCGAGGAGCAACTGCTTGGACGCCGAAGGGCCACCATGCTTCTCCAATCCCTTGGCGTGGGCCTGGAGGGTCCGAGCAAAGGCCTCGGGGCTCGAGAGAAGACGTTGCTGCAAGCATACGAAGGGAAATCGCCCCTGCCCTGAGGCGGGAGCACATAGCTCCGTGTAGCGCTGTAGTTTTTCGGCCAGCACGAGCTCGATGGGCTCGCCGGGATCGAGATCGCTCAAAGTAGCAGCGTGCTGGATTCCACTCTCGGCGTCGTACTCCGTCCGCTCCAAGGTCCAGCGTCCGTGTGCATTGCGCAGGGCAAGCTGCACGAGCAAGCGCCTGGGGAACTTGTCGACGCCGAGCTTCCGCAGGTCGCGCTTCAGTCGGCGGACCATGATGGGCTCCAGGTCCTTTTTCCCCGCGACGGGAACGCCGCGCGTGAAGCGCACCGGGTCGAGCAGCTCGAGAAGGGCGCTGAAGCTGTTCGAGTGTCCGTTGTGCGGAGTGGCGCTCAGGAAGAGGCGGTTGTCGAACCGGGGGCCGAGGTCGCGGATGGTGCGCGTGATGTCGGTGTCGGTCGCGTACTTGCTCGCCGCCGCGGGTGCCGCCACGTGGGCCTCGTCGAGGATGAGCAACCCCTTTCGGGCGCGGTCGCCCAAATGGTGGAGAAGCGCGTCGCGGTACTCCGGCCGCCGTAGCAGCGAGTGCGAAACGATGAAACGGCTGCGTGTGCTCCAGGGGTTCGTGCCGAAACCCCGCTCTTGGCGCCGGTATGCGACGAATTGCCGTGTCATGACCTCGAACCGGAGACCGAAGCGCTTCTGCATCTCCCCCTGCCACTGAAGACACACCGACGCCGGGCAAACGACCAGGACGAAGTTTGCCTGCTGCCGAAGAAGAAGCTCCTGCAGGACGAGACCCGCTTCGATCGTCTTTCCGAGCCCGACGTCGTCGGCGATGAAGAGATTGGCGCGCGGTAACTCGAGGGCCTTCATCAACGGCGTCAGCTGATGCGCCATGAGCTTGATCCCGGCGCGGAACGGAGCCTGGAAGAGGGTCGCGTCGGCCGAACTGACCGCGCTCCATTTCAGGGCATGCAGATACGCGCCGAAATGGGCGGGCCTATCGAGCCTCGACGGAGCGCCAAGGCCCTGAGTCTCGGGGGCGACCACGCGCGCGCCAAGCTCCAGGGCCCAAAGGACGTCAATGCGACGCCCGGGATCGTCGTCGTCGAGGCAGATAAGCCGCACGAGCGGTGAGTCGCCAGCGGCCCCGGGCTGAACATCGTCGACAAGCCACTGCCGATGTCGGGCGTGAACGATCTGCCCCTTCAACGGCAGATCGTCGGCCGATGCCGCCGCGGGCCGGACACTGAGGTCGCGCGCGTCGATTCCGGCTGCCTCGAGCACGAGGCCCTGCAGCTCTGCCCTTGCGCGAGCGCTCGGGTCGAGGCCGTGCCGCCTGCAAACGGCCCGAAGCTCGTCCCGACCGAGCTCGCGCAGAACCGCGGGGAGACGGCCGATCATCTGTTCGGCGAGCTTGCCGACCAGGCGTTCCTTGCCACCTGTGATGTCGTGGACTTCGCAACCGAAAAGCCGGCACAAATCGAGCAGTCGAGCGCTGGGTAGGACGCCGAGGACGGTGTGAATCGTCGGGGCTACGGTTTCGGGAGGAGGGGTGGGCGGCGGACTTCGAGGCGGTCCTGCGGTGCGCACCGCGCTGGTCTCGACTTTGTTCCGCGTCCCCTTCCCAGACATTCCAAGCCTCCGATCGGTCCCGGAGCGGGATGGCCTGCGGGCGCCGATCGGAGGCGACACTAGCAAGGGGCTCGGCGGTTAGGGGTAGCAAAGGTCGCCGAGGCGTTGATACCGGCTCGAGGCGAACAAGATGGCGCCGAGGAGGCGCATCAGTCCACACACTCTCGGCTGTTGTCGCGACGTGCCGCGCGCAACGCCTTGAAGGTGCAGTCCCGTCTTCAGCGTTCTTCCTACCTTCGACGTTCGCCCTCAATCTTCATTCCTACATGAGCAGCCATAGCTCTCTCAGACGCACGAATGGTTGCGCCACGGCTGGGTTCCCGATCGCTCACGGCACGGACGGACTGAGGCACCATCTTCCGACCATGTCGGCGCTTTGCAACCAGCGCGAAATTGGCACACTCCAGCAGTTTCGACTGGTCGCGGTCCTAAAACTGCACAGCGTTTCGATCTCGCAGTCATTGGCCGAATAGCGAACCGTTGCATGGACTTAACGAAATCATCGGCAGGATCGAAAGGCTGCTTTCTCGCGAGATCGCTTCCACCTGAGCCGAACGGATACGCGCGGCGTGTCGGAGATGCCGTCACTCGGCCACCTCTTCGGGGGGCGGCCCCGCCGGAGTGCCCACTGCGAGCGGTGCAATGACGGTTCCGATTTCCTCGACCTGCTCGACGATTCGCGCGATGACATTGTCACGCTCGACGCCGGGAGGAACGAAGAGGGCAACGGCGGGAAATCCGTCGAACGCCTTGAAGACCCTTCCCGTGCGAGCGACGCCGAATGCGCTTAGCGCACGATGGGCTACTTCCGGATCGCTACGATCCCAGCCGGGCCCATAGACCAACAGCCAAAGAGGCGTTGACGCGTACTTCATCCATTTGTGAACGTCGCACGTGAGATACACGCCAACGCCATGAAGCAGCAGCGAGCGTCCGTAATACCCATTGCCCCCCCTTGCCCGAAAACCTCTGCTAGTAGCAATGCTCTTTTGCACCAACGCATTGGTCGCATCGTCGACGATGCGACCGAATTCCACCACACGACGGAAGATCGCGCTCGACAGCTCCTCGGGAGATACAGGGAGGAAAGCATCGGTGTCCATCCGCTCGCTGAGTCCCTCGAGCTGGGCGATGTCATGGGCGACCTCGCTCTCGCCGGCGCCCTCGACTGCGGCTCGAATACTGGCGAGCAAGCGGCGCCAGGAAAGGAGCACAAGCAGGCGCCCAGCCACGCGCGCACTCACGTCCCCGCTGGCACCTATTCGCTCTGCGATGGGCTCTAGATTCTCGCCAACACAGCGGCGGCGAAGTTCACTCCACAGAATCGGAAGTCGCATCGCGGGAGCGACGATGACGAGGCTCCCGTCCTGCCCGAGTCGCCTGAGGTATGCGACAGGCTGATTGTCAGTGAGTCCAGCCCAGAATTTCGCTTCGATCAAAATCGGCTCGGCTCCGGTACAATCTCTCGCAACAAGATCCGGGCGCGCATTGTCATCCCCAGCAGACTGCGTTGTGTATACGAGGTCGCCCGAAATCGACGCCCCGAAGGTTCGCAGCACGTCGGATACGGCAGCGCGTGCGACAGGCGATTGTTCGAGGATGAACCCGAGGGCTTCCGTCGCAAGATTCTCGGGATGACTTCCAAAGCGCAGGGCGAGGTGTGCGAAAAGTGACGTTCCCATCGGTTGGCAAGAATTTCACACCCCAATTGCACTGTCACGGGTTTGCTCACTCCACCGGGGTCTTGCGACGAAGGCGGCGTCAGCGAAGGTGGCTGCTGGCAGTGACGCCGCCGCTCGTCGGCAGTTCTTCGAGCCAATGCGCGTAGCGGACGGCCCATCTTATCATCTCGGCATGTCCGACCTCCCTGTTCTGTCGCTTGAGGAAGCCATCGCCAGCCCAAAGAACGTCTTGCTCATCCAGGGGCATCTATCCGCCAACGTGCAAAAGGTCGGCAAGACGCTTCGAAGTTACCTGGGACGGGGCGAGCTTCCCATGTACGTCGAGACGCTGCGCCGAGCCGCGCTCGAACCAGCGACCGACGGGGGGACCTACTGCCACAACAACACACTCGCCCTCGCGGGCGACCTGTGGAAGGTCGGGCACAAGGGGTGGTGCATCCTTCTCGGCGACCGAGGACCGGAGCGTGGCTTTCACTCCTGGCTTGAGTGCGGCGACACCGCAGTGGATACGACCTTCAACAAGATGATCCTATCCCTGAAGGGGTACCACCACGGCGTGTCGAAGGTCCGCGAAGCCCGCGGTTTCACGGGTTCGAAAGGATTCGATGAGTACCTTTCGGCCTGTCGACAGGTTGGGCTCGTCGGCAGCGCGCCCTGACCATCTTCCTTGCCGCCAGTTTGGTTCTCCCGGGCGTCACTGCGGCCGAGGCGAAGCACTGTCGCTGAGTCGTTCAGGGCGTAATCGCGAAAGCGATCCCGACGAACGGCGGCGTTCCGATCTCGCGGTCTTTGGCGGAATAGCCAACCGTTCCATTAACTTGACGAACAAATCGGCAGGATCGAACCGCTGCTCTTTCGCGCGATCGCTCGTCGACAGTCCGGGGCGCGTCCCGCACGGTTTTCGATTCTGGGCATATTCTGGCGCACGACTGGGCGAGCGACCCCGGTTCGACCCCCGGGCCCTCACGGTCTCGCACTGCGTAGGCCGCATTCCGTCGGCTCGCTCGCGCGGTCCACCGAGACACCGTCGCGCCTCGAGACCTTCGGCCCTTCGGGGGCCCGGCTTCTGCTTTCCCGGTTTCCCCGCAAGCGGTGACCCTCCGGGAATGCAGCCGGAGCCTCTCGAGGAGCGACGGGGTGGCCCGCCTGGGGCGAACGAGCCGACCGAAAGCGGCTCACACCAGGAGAACGACCATGGAAGCCACCGTCAATCAAACCGAATCACTCGACTTCACCCCTCGCCCTTCCTTCACCCGATCCGACAACGAATCGACGAACGCGCGCTACCGCGCCATCCTGCAGCGCAAGATCGACGACGGAGCGCGGCGAGCCGCTCAGGTCATCGCGACCGTCCAGAACGATCCGCCCCGCGACCAGATCCTCCGCATGCGAGCCGCGGCCTTCGCCATCGCGCCCAGCACCGGGGTTCAGGTTCGTGTCGGCGACGACTGGTACACGCCAACAGACTACGCTCTGGGCCAGATTGCAGCCCGAGCCGGAGTTCCTCTTCCGTACCTGCGCGAGCTCGCCTCCCCTCAAGGCCAGACGTGGCAGCACGATCTCGCATCCGAGATTCTCCGCCAACACTACGGCAACGCGGGCGAGAGCCGGGTGCTCGTACGCAGCGTCCGCGGGCAGATGCGCGGCTGGCTCAGCGACAAGTATCGCCGCCTTGATTCTCGGCCCCTCATCGACGCCCTCGCGGACGAAGCGCAGCGCATCGGAGCCGTCCCCGTCGACGGAGTCGCTACCGAGACCCGCATCGCTCTCAAGGTCATTGTCCCGCAGATTCTGGAACCGGTGCCCGGCGAATACGTAGTATTCGGAGGTGAGTGGTCCAACTCGGACTACGGCAACGGCGTACATGCCTTTCGAACCTACGCACTTAGGGTCATCTGCCTCAACGGCATGACTGCCGAGAACCTCCTCAAGCAAGTTCACCTCGGAGCCCGGCTCAGCGAGGAGATCGAATTCTCCGATCGGACCCATCGGCTCGACACAGCCGCGAGCGTATCAGCACTCCGAGACGTCGTCCGCGGGGCCCTATCACCCGCTGCCCGGGACCGCATGACCGAGACCATCCGCGCAGCCAATGACCGCAGCATGAACAAGGGCCAGCTCTCAACGGCCACACGCACCCTACCGAAGCACGTGCAGAAGTCGGTCATCGACGCGTTCGAATCACCGGACGTCATCAACCTACCCGAGGGCGACACAGCGTGGCGAGCTTCCAATGCCATCTCGTGGGTCGCTCGAAACACCGAAGACGCTGAGCTTCGGATCGACCTCGAGCGGGCCGCAGGGGCCCTCGTGTAACAGCTTCAGCCGCTGGCGGGTCGCAGCGCGGCTCGCCAGTGGCTCATCGGGGGGTAGCTCCTTCGGAGACAGTCTTCAAAGGGACGCGCGGAGGGACCACACCACGAAGGCAGCGGGCCATTGGGCGCCGCGGGACCGAAGGGGAGTGCAGACGAGGCCGTTTGGCTCGTAGCGGAGACCAGGGAGGTGGTGGCGGGCGCGAGGAGCTTTGGCATGGGCGCAGGCTGGCAGGAAGGCGTCGATTGCACGGGCGCCGGCGATCGCGAGCTTCCAAAGGTCCCTCGTGGCCACGGTCATCGGAGGTCCACACGGGGGCTGCTGCCCCCGGTAGGGCGTTGCCATGCGGCGGTTCGATTCGGTCGGAAGGGTCTGGCTACGCAAAGAAGAACTCAGCCGAGATGTCTCATCGCACATTCACCGTGACCCCTGCGCTGAGACCGGGAAGAAGGACGGCGTCGGTTGCCACGAGGCGAATTCTCACTGGAACGCGCTGGACGATCTTCACAAAGTTTTCCGCTGCGTTGTCCGACGGCAGGAGTGAAAAGCGTCCCTGCGTTCCCCCCGCGATTGTGTCCACCCTGCCTTCGAACATGCGTGGCGCGAATGCGTCGACCGACACTGTGACCGGCTGCCCGGATCGCATCTCCCCGATCTGCGTCTCCTTGAAGTTCGCGACGACGTACACTTCCGGAGGAACGAGTAGTGCGACGGGCGTCCCTACAGCAGCGAGCACGCCTATGTGTAGCGACAAGTTGGTGAGCAATCCGTCCGCCGGAGCGACGACGCGGGTAGCGTCCAACTGCGCCTGCGCCAAAGCGACAGCGGCTTCCGCCCCTATCACGCGGGCGCGTTGAAACGCAGTGTTTGCGCGCGCGGCGTTCAACTGGATTTCGATCGGCGCGCTCTGAGTCAGGCGTCCTTGTGCCTCGGACACCCGAGCGTCCGCAGCGTGCTGCTGCTCCTCCGAGGCACTGAGCGCAGCGCGTGCTTGCGCGACGGTCGCGCGGGCGCGATCGGCCGCGGCCTGTGCCTCGTCGAGCTTGGACTGCGCAATGGCGCTGGCCGCACGAAGCGCCTTGTAGCGGGCGAGATCAAGGTCAGCGCTCCTTTCATCGCCCTCCGCGAGATCCACGGCGGCCCGTGCGCTCGCGACGTTTGCGTGCGCACTACGTACGGAGTAGGACGAACTTGCAACGAGAGCCTTTCCGGCGGCGATACCACCCTTAGCGTTCGCGGCGACCATTTGCTCCTGCGCTTCGGCCTCTGCGGCCTGCGCCCGTGCCTGCGCGAGCTCCGCCTGTGCTTGTTTCAGTCGAGCTGCATAGTCCGTGTCATCGACCTGCGCGATCAGATCGCCCTTCCGAATTCGGTGGTTGTCCTCTGCAGGAACGGCGACGACGAGACCGGGCACGCGCACGGAAATCGTGACAACATCCCCTTCAACCTGGGCGTCGTCGGTCGACTCTTGGCCCCGTGTACGCACCACGTTGACCACGAGCGAAACGATCCCCATCAGGATCACCAAACCGACAATGAGAAACGGACGTTTGTTTGTGCGCTTGCCGTCGGTCGCGTCAGGCTGACTCTCGAGCGACGCGTCGGCTCGCGGTAGGGGCGAAGGCGAAACGTTGGCCGAATGCGGGGCCACGACTCTATCCACAAGTGGTCCAGGCATGCTGACTGAGGCGCTTTCCATAGGGGTCACTCCGCTTCAGGCTCGCTATGCGCCGTCTCATTGCGGTCTACTTTGAGAAGAAAGATCAGCGGCAGGAGGATGAGAATCATCGCGCCGAGGAGGAGGAAGAGGTGCTCGTACGCGAGCACGGCGGCTTCGCGAGAGACGATCTCGTTCAGGTAGCCAAGCGCTCTCGAGCGCGAAACCGTCGGAGACGATCCCGGCGTGTACGCCTGCAACATCGAGAGCCTTCGGACGACAAGCGGGTTGGTCATTTCCAGGTGCGCTGCGAGCCCGGCGCGCGCGACAACCTCGCGCCGAAGGAGTACTGACGTGAACAGCGCGAGCCCAATGGCGCCCCCAGTCTCTTTGAGCACGTTGCTCAGTCCAGAGGCGTCCGCCAGCAGATGACGTGGAATCCCAGAGAAAGCAGTTGTCTCCATGGGCACGAAGATCAGGGCCATTCCGGCCCCCTGCATGGCCAATGGAAGTGCTAAATCCCATTGACCTATGGCCAAGGTGACCTGACTCAGCTCGTACGCGCCGACGGCAAGCAGCAAGATCCCTCCGGCCATGGTGAGCCGCGGGGAGAAACGTTCGTAGACTGCGCCTGCGATCGGCATGACGACGAACATCGCGAGCATCATCGGCATGGTGGCGAGGCCTGCTTGCATGGCGCTGAAACCGCGAGCTTGCTGCATGAAAACCGAAAGCAAGAACATGGTCGCCATGAGCGTGCACATGACGAACACGCTCAACAGCATGCCTGACGCGAACGTCGTGTCTTTGAGCAGACGGAGATTCATCACGGGAGCCTTCGCTGTGAGCTGGCGTGCAATGAAGGCCGAGAACGTCGTGACGGCAATGAATGTGAGGATGCGGATGAGAAAGTCGTCGAACCAGAGGCGCCGCTGACCTTCCTCGACAACAAACTCTGTCGTTGCCAGGCAGGTGGATAGCAGGACGATTCCGGACCAATCGACGTTCGTCCGTTCGGCAGCAGCACGTGCGCGATTCTTCGCGAGGATATCCGCATCCTCGTGAACGAAGGTCCACGTCATCACAAGTCCGAGGAGACCAATGGGCAGCGAGACGAAGAAGATCCACGCCCAGTGGAGGTGATCGACGATGTAGCCACCGAGCACCGGCCCAAGTGCCGGGCCGACCATCATGATCATGCCCGTGATCGCCATGGCCATCCCTTGCTGCGACTTGGGAAACGTCTGACGGAGGATTGCCTCCTCCGTTGGCTGCATTGCCCCCCCTCCGAGACCCTGGAGGACTCGGAACGCGATAAGCTGAGAAAGAGTGCGAGAGATTCCGCAGAGGCCGCTTCCAAGCAGGAACAGCCCGAGGCAGAGGAGGTAGACGCGCTTCTGTCCAAAGCGGCGACCGAGGAACGAGACCAGAGGCATGAGGACGACCGCCGCGATCGCGTAACCCGTCGTGATCCAGGTGATCTCCTGAAGTGTCGCCCCTACAGCTCCGCGAATTTGCGGAAGCGCCACATTGACGATGGTGGAGTCGAGCACGCCCATGATCGATCCGCAGCTGACCGACGCGGCGACGAGCCATTTGTTGACTGGCGGTGAGGACACATGGTTCACGCGTCCCCCGGATCACGCGTCCTCCGACGAGTCCTCTGCGAGGATCTCGTAAAGTGAGCGGCGGGTGGCCACGAGGACCTTCTTGGCCTTGGCCATTTGCCCGGTGCTGCCGGCTTGAACCACCTGCATGACGGCGGCGCCGAGCTGGTGGAATAGGCTCACCATCTCGACGAAGCCGTCCCCCGCGGCGTTGCTTAGAGCCTCCCAGGGAGCCGCGATCTCGTCAGCGTGTTCCTTAACGTACGCCTTGCCCTGACTTGTGAGCGCGTAGATCCGTCCGCCGGACCCCTCTTCATTCGCGATCAGTCGCTCGTCCTCGAGCAGCTGGAGAGCGGGGTAGACCGAGCCAGGGCTCGGATTCCACATGCCCTGACTGCGCTGTTTGAGCTCCTGCATGATCTGGTAGCCGTTGCGCGGCTCCTCCTCAAGAAGCGCGAGAATGGCGGCGCGAATATCGCCGCGTCGAGCGCGCGGGCCTCGCCGGAAACCGAAGCCCCCCGGGCCGAAGGGGCCGAAGCCGTGCCCACCACCGGGACCGAAGCCATGCGGACCGAAGGGATGACCACCGCGACCGCCGCCGCGACCGTCGCCAGGGGCGCCGGGGGGAAGGCCACTCGGACCGCGACCGCCTCTGCGGCCACCGAAAAGAAGCGGGGACGGGCTGCGATCTGCTTCGAGGAAGTTGGAATCGTGGCCGTGTTCATCAGGGATGTATCTCATGTCGTTCACCATAGTGTTGGGATAGTTCAAAGATATATCGCGACAGTCGTTAGTCAAGACGTTCTTGTCGGCCACCTCGACCTCGGTCAACGCGACCAGCTTGGACCTCGGACCCTCCTGTGCCGGCGAGGTGATCGTCAGCCAGCGAAAACGACCGGATCGTGCGCCAGACGGGACTCTCGCAGCTTCGCCTCGTCCGACCCGACCGTGGACGCTCCAATGCCGGGCTCCGCGCTCCCATCAGCCGTCGTGCTTCGCCCGGCCATTGTCTTGGTGATCGGCACGCTCCATGACCAAGGCCGTCTGTTACGAATGCCGCTCGATTCGTCGCGCCTTGCCTCGGTGGTTCCGAAATAGTCGACGACGGCAATGTAAGCGGCGAGTCACTGGTGGTCGTTTGCCACACTCATTGGTTCAGCGATTCCGCAACACGGCGCGACCTCGCATATCTCGGACGTTCTGGCCCAAGTCGCGATCCCAACGCTGGACATTGTGCGTCGGAACCTCAGGGCCGTTGCTCGTCTGCATCGCACCGACGTGCGCCTCCGAACGCCGGGATTCTCCTGCCCGTTCCGCGCGAGCCGCCCGAGAGCGCCGCGCCTCGATATCTTCGACCGCTTCGCGGTGTCGGCTTCTGCTTTCGCGGTATCCCGGTGGGTCCCTCCGCGAATGCAGCCGTCATACCGAGGAGCGTCGCGGCGTCCCGCTTGGGGCGAACGAGCCGGAAGAACCCAGCTCGAAAGCCACCAGGCAGGTTTCCGATGAATACGACCAAGAGCCCCAAGTCACCGCTTCACAAGATTCCAGTCTACGAAGTGCGCCTTGTCCAGTCCCGCCGCCCCCTCCGCCTCGCCGAAGAGACGATCTCGGACGGCGAGCGCGCAGCAAGGACGCTCCATGCGATGATTGGACTCACCGACCGCGAGCACTTTGCAGTTCTCTTCCTCAACGGCCAATTCCAAGTCACGGGCGCCCACGTCGTCGCCGTCGGCGGCCAACACGGTATTGGCACGATCGAGCCGCGCACGGTCTTCAGGGCCGCCATATCGGCGTGCAGTTCGGCTCTCATCGTAGGGCACAATCATCCATCGGGAAATTCGTCGCCGAGCAAGGAGGATATCGCAACTACCGCCAAGCTGATGGCTGCCGGGCGCCTCCTTGGAATCCCGATCGTCGACCACATCGTCGTGACGAAAGACTCGCGCTGTTGGCATTCGATGCTCTCGCGCGGAACCCTCCCGGAGCTTCCCGCAGAAGCCTGATTTCTCTCGCGAGTTGCCGCGGCCCTCATGGGCCTCGGCGGATCCCATTCCATGGAGCGCCGCGGGAATCGGAAGAAAGACCCACGCCGACTCTTGATTCTCGCCCGGCCAGTCGCTCACTTGGTTGCCCTCGAAGGCGAGACTCCCGGCGGTTCGGTGCCGACGTGGACTGTACTGTCTTCCGAGATTGGCTGGGCTCCCGGCCCGGAGTCGACGTCGATGCTCATCTCGCGAAGCGCCTCGCGTACGGTCAGACGCTGTTTGCCAGCGCGACGAGCCATCTGCGTGACGTTGCCCCGGCAGGCTGCGTAAAGGCCCATATAGTAGCGTCGCCGGAACTCGCGCTTGGCCTCGTCGTACGTCATGGTCTCGAGCGGTGCAATTTTGTCCGCGGCCAAAGCGGATCCCAGCGCGTCTTGGAACGACAGGACTCCGCCGCGCGAACCGACGAGCGCCACGCTGACGACACTCCGAAGCTCGCGAACGTTTCCGGGCCAGCTCCGCGTCATAAGGAGTGCGAGGCCGGCTTCGTCTAGCGTCACCTCCGGATGACCCAGATCCTCCAGAATGTGCTGGACGATGAGGCGCAGGTCTTGGAGCCTCCGACGTAGGGGCGGGATCTCGACTGTCACCTGTGCGATACGGAAGTAAAGATCCTCTCGAAAACGCTTTCTATTCACGGCTTCGGCCAGGTCCGCGTGCGTTGCGAAGAGCGTGCGCACATCGACCCTGCGCATTCGCTCGGAACCAATCGGTCTGACCTCGCCGTTCTCGAGAACTCGGAGGAGCTTGGCCTGCATGGCCGCGCTCATCTCGGCCACCTCGTCGAAGAACACTGTCCCGCCATCGGCCTCCACCAGGAGTCCGCTTCGCTCTCGCTCGGCACCGGTAAAGGCCCCCCGCGCATGCCCGAAGAGTTCGTCTTCGAGCAAGGCATCGGGCATCGCGGCGCAATTAATGGCGAGAAACGGCTTGCCGTGTCGGCCGCTCGCATCGTGGATCGCGCGCGCCACACGGTCCTTGCCCGTGCCGGTCTCACCCGTGATGACGATGGAAAGGTTCGTGGCGGCAAAGCGATCGAGCGTCGAGAAGACCGTCAGCATTTCGGGCGTGGTGCCTACGAGACCGGCGAAGGCAACCTTGTTCCCGATGGCAATCTGCTCTGGAGCTTCCGGCCAGAAGCGCGCGATCCGGTTGCCGCAGCGAATCTCGCACGGCGTCGTCAAATACGCCTCGACGACGCGCGCGTCGCCGACGAACGTGCCGTTCCGCGACCCGAGATCGAGCAGACGCACACCGACCGGGGTTGCCTGAACCTCGGCATGCACTGCGCTGACGGTTGGGTGGTCGAGCACGAGTTCGCACTGGGGAGCGCGCCCGATGCGAAGGCGCTCGGCGCCGACGACCAGCGTGCGCCCCTCGCTTACCGCCGCGAGCTGGCCGCCTCGCACCGTCAGGCGCTCGGCAACCGGGACTGTCGCCTCCACTTCGAACTGTCTGGTCATGGGTCTGCTCCTATCCATCGCCACTCAAAAGGTCTCTACGGCGAGCGGCTACCAGACTCCGCTCACGGACAACCCCGCGCCTGAAGAGCCGAAAACGGGTGTAGCCACGATTGCATGCTCCGCCTGCTTGCGTTCAGGCCAGAGGAGCCAGCTCGCGCCTGCCGCGAGAGCCGCGACCGAAGCTCCCACGTAGAAGCCATTGGCGATCGCCGCGTTTCGCTGCTGGGCATCCATGGCGCTGCGCAAGTCGGGGCAGGGCGCTACCGACGATGCATTCGAGCAGCCGCCTGTACCTTGGGACTGAGCGCGCAGACTGCTGATCTCCGAACCGTTGGCTTCGAATGCGACCGAGAAGCCAATGGCGACACCGGCCGCAACGACGGCAGCACCACCGAGGGCGATAGTTGCGATCCATTTGGGCTTGAGTGAGGACCGATGATCGATATCCTTTGCGTGAGAAGAAACATCGTAGTTGGCAGTTGCCACCGCCCGTGGCTCGGCGTCGGCGACGCGCTGAAAGTGAATCTCCACGAGCTCGCCCCCATGAGCCACGATGTGACGGGTCTCGACGACTGCTCCTATCTGCGCTGTGACGTCGTGCGAACCCGCCGCGGCCACGATCGAATACAGCGCGACTTCAGGCTTGCCTTGACCTGCGGTTGACGGCACTTCACCCTCGACCGCGACGCCGTCGACGAGCACGCGTGCCCCGCTCGGCGCGAAGACATCGAGCCGCGCAGTACTCGCTTCCGCACGGGGAAGCCATTTGGTTCGCACCGCGTTGAGCTTCGCGGTGGGTTCTTGGGCGTGCGTCAGATATTCACGCAAATGGGCTACGGCCTCGACCGGATTACCCGACTGCAATTCGGCGAGTCCCAGTTTGAGAACATTCTCAGCGCTTCGGTCGAGTTCGTATGCCCGATGCATCGCGGCGCGCGCACATTCATAGTCGCGGTGCATGAAGCATTCGGAGCCGCGCCGAACGGACGCGCCCTCCTCGTCCGAAACGCCGCGGACATCGGCTAGTGCACTCGTGACGGTCAGCGAACATGCGGTCAACACGGCGAACATCATAACAAGATAGCGATTCATCGACTGACTCCTCACGGGTCTAG
>Ga0326728_10016925_pt1 | contig 14743 bp, 12 predicted proteins | sample MB3enrmetagenome_FD_207602 | JGI IMG/M metagenome (GOLD analysis project Ga0326728, IMG submission 207602) | Lab enriched peat soil microbial communities from McLean, Ithaca, NY, United States - MB31MN | ecosystem: Environmental > Terrestrial > Soil > Wetlands > Peat | place: USA: New York...
GAAGACATTCCACTTCTCATTCAGTACTTCGTTTCCCGTCTCTCGCGCCGCATGCAGAAACGCATCAAGTCCATCCCCAAACAGGCGATGGAGACGCTAGTAAACGCCTCCTGGCCAGGCAACATTCGCGAACTTGAGAACTTCATCGAGCGCTGCGTGATTCTGACCCAAGGCGACGAACTCAAGGTCCCGCGCGCGGAGCTGAAGAGCGCAGAACTCAAGCGGGCACCGAGCCGGACTGCTGCTCCTGACGGTTCGACATTCGAAGAAGCCGAGCGGCAGGTAATTATCGACGCGCTGAAAGCTGCATCCGGCAAAATGTCCGGAAAAAATGGAGCTGCTGAACGGCTTGGGCTCAAGCGAACAACGCTGCAAAACAAGATTCACCGGCTGAACATCAGTCGGGCAGATTACTCGCAGTGACCGCATTCGGGCAGCGTTGGACGCTGTCCACTCCCGGTCCTCTCCAACTAACTAAAAACTAAGTACTTGAGGCTGCCGTGCAGTTCGCAAATGAACTCGTCTGCCCACATGTCGGCAGCAGACGTCTGGCAGCCAAATGCGCCTAGAGGCGTCTTTTCAAAGGTTTGCCGTGAATGTTCGTTGGCACCCCATCTGCACTACCAGGCATCGGTGATGGTGAGCTTAGCTCAGTTGAGGTCCGATGAAATGGAAGTGAAGCATCTTCTCGTGTTTTTCCTGATGTTTGCCGTTGCATCCACCACCACATTGCAGGCGCAGCGGCAACCGGCAGCGCCGCCGGACACTGGGGCGCCACTGCTTACGTTGGACGATGCAGTCTCGTTCGCGCTTAACAATAACCGCCTGGTTAAGAATTCGGCTCTGGAGGCACAAAAGTTTGACTTCCGGGTCGATACGGCTCGCAGCCGGCGCCTGCCGCACTTCCAGTTTGCCCTCCTGGGCGGCGAGTTATTGCACTCCATTGATTTCACGTTCCATAAGGGTGTGTTCGGCACGGCCGGCGGTGCGCCAGTGCCATCGGCCGACAGCAAAGTCCACACGCCTGCGCAAGTCACTAGCTATATCACCGGTGGCATCGACCAACCGATTACACAACTGCACAAGATCGGCCTGGGAATCCGTGCAACCGAAATTGGGCGCGAAATCGCGCGCGAGGACGTCCGCGCAGAACGCCAGAAGATCGCTGCTGAAGTCCGAAATGCGTACTTCGACCTTGTGGCTATTCAGGCGGGCGTCGATGCCGCGCGCGAAGCCGTAAAGACCCTAGAAGAGGCCCAGAGAGTCACCGCGCGCTACCGTCAACAAGAGACCGTGCTGCGCGCTGATGCCTTGGACGTCGATGCACGCCTGGCCAAGGCACGCTATGAGTTGTCGGTCGCGGAGAACGGGCTGGTAACTCAACGCGAGCACTTGAATGAACTGCTCGGCCGCGATCTGACGACTCCGTTTCGTGTCGACTCGATGCCCGAGGAGGACACAACGGATTTGACGCTCGCTGCCGCCCGTGAGGCGGCGTCGCAAAACCGTCCGGAAATTCGGCAAGCTCGCCTGAAGGAGAAGCAAGCGGAATACGATCGCCGTATTGCAAAAGCCGAATATATTCCAGACCTCGGGGTTGCTGTGCAATACCTCGGAGTGAACAACGTTGCAGTCCTTCCGGGGAACGTTGCCGTGGCTGGGTTCCTGCTGAGTTGGGAACCGTTCGACTGGGGGCGCCGCCACAACCAGGTCGCCGAAAAAACCAAGACGGTCGAACAGGCGCGGAATGGGATTCGCGAGACGGAAGCGCAAATTGCAGTGGCGGTCGGGGCAAAGTACCGCAAATGGCAAGAGGCAGCTCTGCTGCTTAAGGCATCGCGCACTGCGCAGGAAGCGGCGGTTGAGCAGTTCCGGGTGACTGAGAATAAGTACAAGGAACAGGCCGCACTCGTAAAAGACTTACTACAAGCCCAGGCTCGTAGCTCAGAAGCAGATTTCCAGTACCAGCAGACACTCTCTTCGTACTGGAGTGCGCTCGCGGACTTGCGCCGGGCAATGGGAGAAGAATGAACGTGAAGACCACAATCACAATGCTGTTGCTTTCGCTGCTGATGGCCGGCTGTCGCTCCAACAAGCCGCTGCAACAGGCTCCCCAGGCGGTTCAGGCACGGCGGATCGAATCCCAGCCGAGCATTAGTACCAGCGGGGTACGATTCTCGGCCGTCGTCATGCCGGATGCACAAGCTCCATTGGCGTTCAGAATTCCGGGATACGTAGTATCGCTCAAGCAAGTTCGCGGCCAGGACGGCAGGATGCGCGACATTGCCGAAGGCGACCGCGTCGGCCCGGGCACTGTGCTCGCCCGGATTCGCGGCACTGAATATCAGGACAAAGTACACCAGGCCGCAGGGCAGGCGGAAGCGTACGAAGCTGCCGCCATTAAGGCCAAGCTCGACTTTGATCGTGCCACGCGTCTTTATGAGAGTCAGAGCATTACGAAGCCGGACTTCGATGCAGCGCGTGCGCAATACGACTCGACCCAGGCGCAATTGCGAGCCGCTAAGGCCCAGACGGCGGAAGCGGAAGTTTCTTTGAGCGATACGACGCTGGTCGCTCCCTTTTCCGGCGACATTGTGAAGAAGTCCGTAGAACTCGGCTCCTACGTGGGGCCGGGTGTGCCAACCTTCGCAATCGCCAACACCAATATCGTAAAGATTGTAGTCGGGGTGCCTGACACCACTGTGCGGTCCATCAAAGTCGGCCAGCCCGTAGACGTTGCCATCGACGCATTCCCCACGCGCACCTTCCATGCCCGAATTAGCCGCATGTCGTCGGCAGCAGACGCGACTACGCGCAACTTTGACGTCGAGGTCGCGATACCCAACCGCGACCACTTGCTGAAGGTGGGCATGATCGGTTCTTTGCAGCTCGCCGGCGACGTGAGCGAAAAACCCGCCTCGTCTTTGCTGGTTCCGCTTTCAGCAATCGTGCAAGCGAAAGACGGCAGGTATGGCGTGTTCGTGGTCTCAGGATCGGGCGCGGCAAGCGTGGCTCGCCTCCAGAGTGTAGAAATCGGCTCGGTTAATGGAACCGACATAACGGTAGTAAGCGGGTTGGCCGCGGGGGATCGGATCATCACGACCGGCGCCAATCTGTTGAAGGACGGTCAGCGGGTGGAGGTAGTTCAGTGAAGGCCGACAACCAAAACAACAGCCGAAATCTGGCGCGATTCTTTACCCACAACCGGCAGATTGCGTGGGTCGCCTTGCTGGCAACGTTGGCCTGGGGTGTTTTTGGGTACATGAATATGCCCAAGCGGAAAGACCCGGATATCCCCGTGCGCATCGCCCTGGCGATTACCCCATGGCCAGGTATCTCGGCAGATAAGGTCGAGCAATTGGTCACGCGCAAGGTCGAGCAAGCCGCGACTGGGAACAGCAAAGTAGACCGGGTGGAATCCACTACGATGGACAACATCTCGGTTGTGCAAGTTCGATTGCTCGACAGCATAGCGAACACACAACAGGAATTCCAGGACATTGGCCAACGACTCAATCAGATCACTGACCTTCCGCAGGGTGCGGGGCCGGTCACGTGGATCAGCGACTTCGGCGACACGGCGGCGCTCATGCTGACGGTCGCCAGCCCGCCCGTCCCGGATCTTGAAATCGAGTTACGCGCCCGCGGTGTGCGGGACGCGATTGAGAAAGATCGCCAGGGAGAGACGAAGGGACGCTTGTCCGCTCTCTATTGTTATCCGGCATCAGTCTCCCCTGACGTTATCGAAAGGCCTTTTAGGATATTTGCTGCGCAGGCACAGCGGGACGGCGTAGCGCGAGATATCCATCCGTTATCAGTAGGAAGTTGCTCCGGAATTGATTTTGCGACTACAAAGTCGGACGGCGAATTCCGCGCTTATGCCCAGCAGTTCATTGAGAAGCGGCTACAAGAATACGATTTCCATCCCGACGCGTGGGGTCCGATTATCATTCGCGACCCACAATCCACGAAGGAACGGATTGCGCAAGTCGCGAGCGACCGGTATTCGTATCGTCAGCTGGATGACTTTACCGATCTGATCCAGCGCACGCTGCAACGCGTCCCAGAGGTAGCGAAGGTCCAGCGCGTGGGCGTTCTGCCGGAAGAGTTTTATCTGGAGTACTCGACTGACCGGCTCGCCGCCTACAATCTGCAGCCGACAAAAATCAAAGACATTCTGGCCGCGCGCAATGTGACCGCTCCCGGCGGCATCGTCCAAAGCCAATCGCGCAATGTCCTGGTGGACGCGACCGCCGAATTCAAAAGCACGGGAGAAATTGGCAACGTGCTGGTGGGAGCGTCGCCGACCGGCGTGCCGGTGTATCTGCGCGATCTTGTAGAAACATCGCGCGGGTACGAGTCACCGAGACGCTACCTGAACTACATGGTCTCTCGCGAGGCGAATGGAAATTGGCATCGCAACCGTGCCATCACCCTGGCCGTGCAAATGCGATCGGGGGAGCAGATAGGCAGATTCGGCGCCGAGGTGGACAAAGCACTTGCCACCGTGCGGCCCACGCTGCCTCCTGACCTTATTGTTGCCCGCACCTCGGACCAGCCGAGGCAAGTTAAGGAACTTGTCAGTCTGTTGATGTCCAGTCTCTATGAGGCCATTGTGCTCGTCGTGATCGTCGCGCTCGTAGGATTCTGGGACTGGCGTGCGGCTGCGCTGATGGCTGCCTCCATTCCTCTCACGCTCGCGATGACCTTCGGGATCGTTCGCGTTCTCAACATCGACATTCAACAGGTTTCCATCGCCACACTGATCATCGCTCTCGGCTTGCTGGTGGACATGCCCGTAGTGGCAGGCGACGCGATCAAGCGCGAACTGGGCTCAGGTTCCCCGCGGGACTTGGCATGCTGGATTGGGCCGACCAAACTGGCGAAGGCGATTGTGTTTGCCACCATCACCAACATTGTCGCCTATCTCCCGTTCCTACTGCTGACCGGCGATACCTACTTCTTCCTGTATAGTCTTCCCGTAGTGATGACGTGCACGCTGATCGCGTCAGTCATCGTTTCCTTCACCTTCATGCCGTTGATTGCCTATTACCTGATCAAACCGCCCAAGCATCGGGAGGCACCCATGTCGGAGCGACGTACCCACGGCTTCCCAGGGCTTTACTACCGGGTAGGTGATTTCGCCCTCAGACACCGTTGGGGCGTGTTCGGCGGCTCCCTCCTATTTCTTGTACTAGGCGGATGGTTTTTCTCCAGGCTGCATCCACAGTTTTTCCCCAAGGATCTCTCGTACCTGTCGTACGTGGACGTCTGGCTCCCGCCAGACGCTCCGCTCGGTGCGACAGACACGATTACTCAACGGGCAGAGACTGTCATCCGGCAAGAAGCCGAACGGTTTGGAAACGAACATCATCGGAAAGATGTTTTGAGATCGCTGACCACGTTTGTCGGTGGTGGCGGTCCCCGATTCTGGTTCTCAGTTGACCCCGAGCGGCAACAGCTCAATTATGCGCAGATCATCGTCGAGGTTACGGACAAGCACTTTACCAACGAATTCGTTGGGCCCCTGCAGACGGCACTGAGCCGCGAAGTCCCGGGCGCCCGGGTCGATGTGCGACAGCTTGAGACCGGCAAGCCAGTCGGCATCCCCATCTCAATACGGATCTCCGGCGCCGACACAGCAGTTTTGCACCGACTGTCCAGCGAGCTTCAGGCTATTCTTCGTTCCCAGCCTAATGCCGCCCGGGTACGCGATGACTGGGGAGAACCAGCCATGAATGTCCGGCTGAAGGTTAACCCAGATCGCGCCAATATTTCGGGTGTCACGAATCTGGATGTGGCACTTTCATCGACGGCGGCAATCACCGGATTACCTGTCTCAGTCTATAGGGAACGTGACAAACAAATCCCCATCGCCGTTCGCTTGCGAATGGAGGAGCGAGCCGGACTGTCTGACGTTCAAAACATCTATGTGTATTCCCAAACGAGCAATCAGCGCGTACCTTTGCGGCAGGTGTCGCAGATCACCACTGACCTCTCAATACCCAAAATCAAGCGCCGCAACCAGTTCCGCACGGTTACGGTTTCTGCGTTCCCCATCCCCGGTATCTTACCGTCGCAAGTGCTTACGCCGTTGTTACCCAGGATCCAGGCGTTCCAGAAGCAGCTTCCGCCTGGGTATTTCCTCGAGATCGGCGGCGAATACGAAGAGCAGGTGAAGGGCTTCAAGCAACTCAGCGTGGTGATGGCGATTTCCGTGCTGCTCATCTACATTGCCTTGGTTGTGCAGTTCCGCAATGCCATCAAGCCATTTCTCGTGTTCGCCGCCATCCCGTATGGAATGACAGGAGCCCTCGCCGGGCTGGTGGTCATGGGTCAGCCCTTCGGATTTATGGGGTTCCTGGGAGTCGCGAGTCTTGTCGGCGTCATTGTCAGTCACGTAATTGTGCTCTTCGACTTCATCGAAGAAGCCCACGAAAGAGGAGAGCCCCTGCGAGAAGCTCTGCTCGATGCCGGCATCGTGCGCCTGCGGCCCGTGATGATCACAGTCGGCGCGACCGTACTGGGTCTCGTACCGCTCGCGATGCACGGCGGGCCGCTGTGGGAGCCACTTTGCTATGCGCAGATTGGTGGTCTTAGTATCGCAACCTTTGTGACCCTGCTGCTTGTGCCGGTGCTGTATTCGATCTTCGTATTGGATCTGAAGCTGATCAAGTGGCAGACAGAGCCTGCGTCAGCCTCTGTACCGGAAACTGGCAAAGCCGTGGATGCGCCGGCGCATCCCTAACCGAGTTCGTAATATATCAGCGCATTGCGCCGCTGATGATTCAGGACGCAACGCCATAGGAGTTCAGGAATGATTCGCAAGTCTGTAATGCTCACGATTACGTTCGCGATGCTCGCGCTGTCCCCTCTCTGCCGCGCTCAAAGTCAGGAGCCCAGTCTTGACTCGGCCATCGAGGTAGCGAGGGCCAATATGCAGGCAGACAGGGTCACCATCATCACCACCGCAATGGACTTCAGCGACAAGGATGCTGCGGCATTCTGGCCCATCTACAGGAAATACGAGCAGGAACGGTCCGCGCTGGACGATCGCCGCGTGGCTGTCATCAAGGAGTACGCCGAGAAATACCCGAACCTGACCGATGCCGAGGCCAAAGCCATGGCCGAACGCATGTTTGAGTGCGACGCTCGCTTGGCGGAATTGAAAAAAAGGTATTTCAAGGAGTTCAACAAGGGGCTTCCGGCGCTTACCGTGACGAAGTTCTTTCAATTAGAGCATCGCATCGACTTGATGATGGATATGAAAGTGGAGTCTTCTCTTCCGCCGCTCACTCAACCACAGTACGGCGAACAAGAAAAGTAGCGCGGGATGACTGTCGAACACCAACACATGCTCTGGCAGTTTCGACCGCGGCGTCATCCGGGAGGTACTCGATGATCGGAAATACGAAGCGCAGTTCCTTAATCCTGGTGGCACTGCTGATGATGGTGGTCATGGCACAGGCGCAAACGGAGCGCCCGCGAGAAGCATTGTCGGTCCAAGGCTACCCCGGACAGGCGACGGTCGTTCAACTCCAAGGCCGTGCATTCGTGGACGTGCAGGACCTGGCGCGAATCACAAAGGGCTCGCTCAGCTTTGAGGGGGACCGAATCATTCTGACGCTGCCTCGCGGCGACGCTTCGCAGCTGGCCAGCGACACTGGCGACAGAGCAGGCTTCTCACGCCCCTTCATGAGGGCGGCGATCGAGGCAATGGCGTCCATCCGAGAGTGGGGCGGAACGCTGCGGGTGACTGTCCAGAATGGGTTTCCCGTGGGAAATACCATGGCAGGACAGACGATCACGGCGTTCCAGGGACGAGCTGCCGACAGCCTCGCATTAGCCTCAGCGGCAGCATCGACGGACTCTGATTACCGCGGGCTCGAGTTGCTGAGGAACGAGTTCAACAATCTACAGGCTTGGAACGACAGATTTGTCCAAGCTCGGAATGCCATGAGCGCGACCAACCTGACGATCTCGGAAAACGCGCTCCAGCACGATCCGGACGTCCAAAAGATGCTCCGTTGCGGTCAATTCCTGGCGCAGATGTTTGCCGGCGGAAGTTTCCAGGATGATGCGGCGTGTCATTAGAGTGCGATCTTTAAGTGCCGCATGACCGAGGTTCACTCCGTCGCGCCCGCCTTGCAGAACTTGCGGCAGCGCGACATGAAGAGGCAATAGCTGATGACAAACGCAGTAAGACGAGTGGCAATTAACACCGGAGGCGGCGACGCACCCGGCCTGAATGCAGTCATTCACGGCGCGGTTTATGCGGCACGTGGTCTGGGATGGCAAATCTTTGGTATTCGCGACGGCTACGACGGATTTCTGGAACCACAGAACTATCCTGACGGCGGACTGGTTGCACTTAGGCGTTCTACTGTGCGCGAAATCTCTCACCTGGGCGGCACGATCCTGGGCACAACCAACCGAGGCAATCCCTTCTGTCGCCCAACGAAACAGCCGGATGGCACCATCAAAGAAGTCGACCGTTCCGACGAGCTCATAAAACATTTTCGCAGGAACAGGCTCGACGCGCTCATTGCCGTTGGTGGGGACGGCAGCCTCAGCATTGCACAAAAGTTGCAAAACAAGGGCTTATGCGTTATCGGCGTGCCTAAAACTATCGACAACGATCTTGAGTCCACCGTTCTTACATTCGGTTTCAATAGTGCTGTTTCGTTTGCCACCGAGTGTATCGACCGGCTCCATAGCACCGCATTGGCTCACCAGCGGGTTATCGTGGTGGAAGTAATGGGGCGCTATGCGGGATGGATCGCGCTGCATTCCGGTTTAGCTGGAAGAGCGGACGCCATTCTTATCCCGGAGATCCCATATGAAATCGAGACATTGGCGGCGCACCTTTGCCGGAAGCACCGGGAAGGCAAACCCTATTCGATCGTGGTGGTCGCTGAAGGAGCTAAACCCTTGGGCGGCGACGTGACTGTCAGAAGTCGCGAGATAGGCCGAGCCGACCGGCTGGGCGGCATCGGCGAGACCGTGACCGCACAGCTTCAGGAGCTCACCGGAAAGGAGAGCCGGTGTGTCGTCTTAGGACACCTGTTGCGCGGCGGGTCGCCTACGCCGGTTGATCGCGTCCTGGGACTTACGTTCGGCGCTGCTTCCATCTATGCGCTCTCAAAGGGCATGGACGGAGTGATGGTGGCACTCAACCCACCGCGCATTGATTTCGTACCTATCCAGGACGCCATCGCAGCACTGAAGCTGGTGCCGCCGGATAGCGAATTTGTTCTGGTATCCCGCGCCCTGGACATCTCTTTTGGAGATGGCCGAGCTCTAGCCGACATTATGCAGGTTGTCAAAAAGTCATGAACGTCAATGAGCTACAAATCGCGGTGACGCAGAACGACGATGCCACTATTCTGTCGTTGTCGGGGCGGGTCAGCGTGGAGTCATCCCCCATGTTGCGCCACCGGCTGCTGGCGGTATTGCGGTCGGGAGCAAGGCCAGGGGCTGTGATCGTTGATTTCACAAATACTCCATATGTTGATGTCTCCGGTATTGCAACTCTGATCGAAGCGCTCAAGATCGCGCGAAATCACAATATTGCTTTCCGGCTGACAGGAGTACAGGGCCGGGTGAAGAATCTGTTTGAAGTCGCAGGCGTGCTGTCCCTCTTCGACGGAAGCTCCCACACCTCGGGTTCCTCGACCTCGGAGGCATTTTGATGGCAACTCCGCTCGAACTCGTCGGCCGGAAAACCCTCGCTCAGCTCGATTATCTCGGGAGTTTCAGCATCCAGTTCTGGGTCACGCTGCGCTCCATGGCAAAGGCATTGCCGTTCGTGGGTAACCGTTATAGGTGGAAGGCGGCTATAGGCCAGATGCTTCAGATAGGCGTGGATGCCCTCCCCATGGTCGTGCTAATGGCGGTTTCCACCGGCTTCATTCTTGCCATGCAAGGGGCATCCGAGTTGCGCCGGTTTGGCGCCCTTCACTACGTAATTGATCTGGTGGCCGTTGGTTTCACGCGTGAAATCGGCCCGCTGCTTACGGCCATTGCCGTCAGCGGGCGATCGGGATCGGCCTTCGCCGCAGAGATCGGAACGATGAAGGTCACCGAGGAAATCGATGCCCTCCGGGTCATGGCTTTCGATCCCGTCGAGTTCATATTGGGGCCCAAGTACCTGGCCGCGCTGGTTGCCGTGCCCTGTCTTAGCATCATCTGCGGTGTATGCGGCATTGTTGCTGGTGGAATTTTTATGTTCTTCAGCACGCATCTCGGCTTTCTGCTTTATCTCCGGTACGTGCTGACTTCCATCGCGTTGCGTGACGTCATTAGCGGAATGATCAAGAGCATTGCCTTTGCCACCATCATTGCCCAAGTGGGATGCCTGGAAGGATTTCGCGTTCGCGGAGGGCCCGACGCGGTCGGACGCTCCACCACCGCCGCAGTCGTCAAGGCCACCTTCCTCGTCATCATCGCCGATGCTGTTTTCACTGCCATTTTCTATTTCCTGGGGAAACCCTGATGGCGATCATCTCCATTCGCGACTTAGTGGTCGAATATGGCGGACGACGCGTTTTGGACGGCCTGAACCTGGATATTGAGCAGGGTGAAACCATGGTCCTCCTGGGTGGCAGTGGTTCAGGGAAAAGCACACTTTTACGGCAAATCCTCGGCCTGGAAAGGCCCCGGTCGGGAAGTGTGATCGTGAAAGAGACTGATATCACTCGCTGCTCGCAATCAGAACTCAATCAGGTTCGCCGTTCCATTGGAGTCACCTTTCAAAGTGGGGCTCTATTTAACTCACTCACCCTCGAGGACAATGTTGCCCTCAATTTACGTGAACACACAGAGCTAGCCCCGTCGATCATTGACTTGGTGGTATCGATGTTGCTGGGTGCGGTCGGCTTGGCGCAATTCGGCAAATTGCACCCGCAGGAGCTCTCCGGTGGTATGAAGAAGCGTGGGGCAGTGGCTCGGGCTCTCGCGCTTGATCCGGAAATTCTCGTGTTCGACGAACCTTCTGCCGGACTCGATCCGGTTGTCGCGGCGGAATTGGACGAACTTATTCTTCTCCTGAAACAGACTTATCAGATGACAATCGTTGTCGTAACCCATGAACTGACAAGTGCCTTCAAGATCGCCGACCGCCTGGCTATGCTGCACGACGGGGTGTTCGTGGCAGTTGGCACGAAAGAGGAAATCACGAACAGCAAGAACCCGTATGTGAGGCAGTTCCTTGATCGCATTCCGGCCAATGTTGCAAAAGCCACTGCCATAACCAACTTCTTCGAGCGGTATCTCGAGGCACCGGAGGTGAACCAGTGACTACGGAAGCCAAAGTCGGCGCGTTCGTGCTTGGGTGTTTCGCCATTCTGGCATTCACGGTTGTGTACCTGCTCCATGCGCAGTTTGGGAGCGATACTTTACCTTTTCGAACCTATCTCCAGTACGCCGGCGGATTGCAACCGGGAGCTCAGGTCCTGTTCGGCGGCATCAACGTGGGTGAAGTCAAGGCGGTCAGGCCTTGGTCGTCTGACCCCACCCGCATAGAGATTCTGTTCGACGTGGCTAAAGGCACACCGTTAAACGAGAAATCTGTCGCCAAGTTGGGTCTCGTCAGCATCATGAACAGCCCCGCGCTGTCCATTAGCACCGGCAGCAACGACGCCAAGCGACTGCCGCCGGACTCGACCGTCCGTTCGCAGGAAGCCCCCAGCCTGGATGAGATCGCTGGCAAGATGGTGGCCATTGCCGACAGTGCAGGCGCGCTCATCAAACAGGCGCAAGGCGAGCTCGACGGTATCACGCATGATGCTCGCGGTGTTCTGGCTAACCTGAACAACATGACTGGTGCGCCCAATCAACAGCGCGTCCAAGTCATATTGAACCGCATTGACGGATTACTCGCTTCCGAAGGTCCCAAGATCGAACGTCTTTCAAACCAACTGCTGACGGTGACGCAGCACGCCGACGCCACCATACGAAACGTTAATGGCACCGTCACCGAACTGCGCGCGCCCATGCGCCAGGATCTCACCGAACTGCAACAGACTTTGCAGGAAGCGCACCTCCTGCTGGAGAACATGCAAGCCATCGTGCGGGCTAATAGTTACAAGATTGACGACACCGTGGAGAACCTGCGCGTCGCGACCGACAACCTGGATGAATTGACGGAGTCGCTCAAGCAGCGGCCCTGGAGCCTGGTTCGCATCAAGCCCCCAAAGGAGCGCAAAGTCCCGCGGTAATAGGAGAGAAGTTGTGAAGCGACATTTTACGGTAGTGCTTACAACGCTGGCGATCTCACTCGCATTGGCCGGCTGCATGGGGGGGAAAGTAAAGTACCCTGCTTACTATACCCTCCAAGTGCCACCGGCACCGGATTCGCCGCCCACCGAGACTGCGCGCCCATCGCTGGCGGTGCGCGAATTCGCATCACCGGGGTACCTGCGTCAAGGAGCCATCGTATACCGCGTCTCGCCGGAGCAGATCGGGTTCTACGACTACCATCGCTGGGCGATGGATCCGCGCGAATTCGTGACCAGCGCAGTCGTCAATCGCCTGCGTGGCAGCGGCACGTTCAGTGCCGTAAAGCTGTACGACGGCCGTTCCGATGTTGACTACATATTCAGCGGACGCCTGGAGAAGCTGGAGGAGTTGGATTATGGCGGCGGCGTTCGAGTCGAGGTCGCCATGTCTGCCCAGATTACGAACCTCAAAACCGGCACTATGGTCTGGACCAATGCCGTTGACGATGTTGAAAAAGTTGAACAGCACAACGTACCTGGCATTGTCTCCGAGATGAATCGGGCCATGGAACGAAGCATCGGGAAACTCGTGTCTTCTGTCCACATTCCCCAGGCAGTAACTTCGGAGCGCCAGCCGTAGGGATGATGCCATGTGGATCAGCTCACGCCTTGTATGTAAGGCTCTGTTGAAGAAATTCAAGCTGCGCGATGCTTGTTGCGCACTCCTGGTGGTGGTAGTGCTTACGGTCGGGACATCCGCCCAAGTTTCGCCGTCCACCTCTGATCTCCCATCCAACCAGCAGGTACTCGCCTTTTTGACCGAGACGATCGACTGGTATCGACATAGCGCAAGCGAGGGACAGCTCGCAACCCACCCTGTCGACCTTGTGTTCCTGAGGGACAATCGGCTTATTGCTGCGCAGATTGTCCAACTGTCGTTTGATTTTGCTAGAGCTGATGCGTCCCTTGCGGCCACATCCCAGGCAGGTAACCAGGGAGCGAGCGCAGTGGCGGTGAGCGGCTCTTCGCCCGATTTGGCGCATTTTGTTCAATTGGAAAATAACGCCGACATGGCGAGCCGGCAAGCAAGCCAGGAAGTCGAGACCATCAAGAAGAAGCTCGTAACCGCGCATGGAGCGGAGCGCCGAAGGTTGCAGGCCGCCCTGGATGTGACTCAGAGTCGGCTGGACCTCCTCCAAGCAGGATTGGCCAGTCTCCGCGAGTTGGTTGCATTCATGCAAGTGTCTGGAGGTCGCCAGACCGGAGATTTGGCATCGCGTATCGAAGACCTCGCACAAACTGTGCCCGACGTGGCCAATCCCACGGCTGTGAGATCACAAACGCCAAATCCTGAAATTGCTTTAGCCGCTAAGCCGCGGGATTCCGGCATTCTCGGCTTCAGCGCAGAAGTGTCGGCGCTGGGAAGAAAACTCCGCATCCTGGATGACGAGATCGCCCGGACCGACAAGCTGAAGCAATTATCCAACGATCTCCGCAGTCCATTGGCGGCTTACGTCAACAAACATTATCCAACCGGTGCTGACAACTATCTTCAGGCGAGCGATCTTCGCGTATTGCAACAGCAAAAGGCAGAACTTGATGCGCTTACAGCTGTGGCCAAGGCACTTGCCCCGGCAATGGTAGCCTTGGACAAGCAGAACGTTTTGCTCGCTGCATACACTTCGCACCTGAAAACGTGGCGTGCCGCCGTCGTCAGCGAAAATGAGAAAACATGGAAAAGTCTAATTTTACGGCTGGTCGGTGTTGCCGTGGTAATTGGCGCGCTGCTGATAATCGGCGGCGTTGCACGTAAAGTCACCGACCGTTATGTTCGCGACGCTGAGCGCCGCCACATTATTCGGGTGATCGAGAGAGTTTTCCTTTGGTTCACGATTGTGCTGGTTGCCGCACTTTCGTTTACGTCCGACTTGACCTCTTTGGCCACCTTCCTTGGGATTCTGACGGCGGGGGTTGCGGTGGCGCTTCAAAGTGTCATCCTCGCCGCTCTCGGTTACTTTGTGCTGGTTGGAAGGCGCGGAATACGAGTCGGAGACAGGGTACAGATTTCGGGCGTGACCGGGGATGTGATCGATATCAGTTGGCTCCAATTCCAGCTAAAAGAGATCGACACTCGAACCCAGCAGCCGACGGGTAACGTAGTTACGTTCTCGAATTCGTTTGTTTTGGCGTCGCCCGCTACAGGTCTGTCCAAGTTCAATCGCGAGGACCTGAACTCAGCGCAGTTGGACGTTGCCGCAAAGGCACAGCAGCTATAGAGAGCGTACTGGCTGTCTCGCTCTTCTCTACCACTCCGATACAGATGCAAGCTCATGAAGAAAGCCGCGAACCGGCGCAACCTAGTTTGCCCGGGACAAAGGCTAATATTCGAATGGCTCAACGGAACTTGTCAACGATTTTGAGACACCTGCCGACTTAATTTAGTGTCCTTTTTCTTCGCTCGCCGGTCTCGGAACCGGCGGGTTAATCCAAGCCGCCGTAGGCGGCAGCTGTGGCTTCGGGCAGGC
>Ga0326728_10016926_pt1 | contig 14743 bp, 9 predicted proteins | sample MB3enrmetagenome_FD_207602 | JGI IMG/M metagenome (GOLD analysis project Ga0326728, IMG submission 207602) | Lab enriched peat soil microbial communities from McLean, Ithaca, NY, United States - MB31MN | ecosystem: Environmental > Terrestrial > Soil > Wetlands > Peat | place: USA: New York...
GCGGGCGGCGCGGTCGCCATCCCCGATGGTCCCATCGGCGGCATGCCGCAGGTCGCTCTAGGCAATCTGCAGGGCTCGCGCCTCGAGGTTGCCGTGGCCATCGGCACCGATCCCGCCACCACTTTCTCCGCCATCGTGCCCGCGCCGCCCGAGGTCGAGGAATTCATGATCGCCGGCTTCCTGCGCGGCAAGCCGGTCGAGATCGTCAAGTGCGAAACGGTCGATCTCGAAGTCCCGGCCCACGCCGAGATCGTGCTCGAAGGCTACGTGGAGCTGGGCGAGCTGCGCGCCGAGGGCCCCTTCGGCGACCACACCGGCTTCTACACCCTCACCGACCTCTACCCGGTCTTCCATCTCACCTGCATCACCCATCGCCGCGACCCCATCTACGCCGCCACCATCGTGGGCAAGCCTCCCATGGAGGACGCCTGGATGGGCAAGGCCGTGGAGCGCATCTTTCTGCCCGCCATGAAGATGACCATCCCCGAGATCGTGGACATTCATCTGCCCGTCGAAGGCGTCTTTCATAACTTGATGTTAGTTTCCATCCGCAAGAGTTATCCCGGCCAGGCGCGCAAGGTGATGAGCGCCATCTGGGGGCTGGGCCAGGCCATGTTCACCAAGTGCATTGTGGTGGTGGACGAGGACTGCGACGTGCAGGACGTTGCCGAGGTGGTGCTGCGAGTGGCCAACAACATCGATCCCGAGCGCGACATCCAGTTCACGCTGGGGCCGGTGGACTCGCTCGACCACGCCTCGCGCCTGCCCAACTACGGCTCCAAGATGGGCATCGACGCCACGCGCAAATGGAAGGCCGAAGGCTTCGAGCGCCCCTGGCCGGCGATGATCGAGATGGACCGCGGAACCAAAGCCCGAGTAGATGCGCTGTGGGCCAAGCTGGGGCTATGATGGGGATGGTTCAACGGCTTCAATCGAACAAGGGGAGCATTTGAAATGAATCGAGACCTCTTAGTCGATCATAGAGGGAATCTTGTCTCCGAGGAGGAACTCATCCTCGAAGGGGGTCAATTGTGGGCCTGATCAGAAGGCTTTTCAGCAGGATTTCCCATACAATAAATAAGGCAAACGAGTCCTCCAGGCGCGGCCAAACTGCAGTTTTCGCAGGAGAGCTTGGGGGGGGTGTATATTTGCAGGAGTTGCGGCGACTACGATGAGAACGACGATCATGGCGAATTGATCAGAGGTGGATGGTTCTGCAGGAAATGTGCAGGGCAAACGCATCTAAATTTGGACACCGAGTAGTTGGAGCAGGTAGTCATGATCCCAGGCAGCCTGCAGTCGTTTACCGTGAATGCCGAGCTTGCATGTTTTGTCGTGTTTGAGCAGGTTGAGGGCGATACGGGTGAGGGTGGAGTAGTTCTGCGCCGAGCGGCCAGCGCGCTTGCGGCTGAAGTCTTCGCCGAAGCCGACATCCAGTACCCAGTGCAGTTTGTTTTCGATGCCCCAGTGCTGGCGGATGGCCGCGTTCAGCCGCTTGGCGTCGGGTTTGAGGCTGGTGATGTAGTAGCGGATTTCCCGTTCGCTCTTGCCTGTCGCCTTGTGATACCGCTCCGCCTCGATCCGCACCAGCCCTTGTAAAGATGCCCATTCACCGGGCTCATCCAACAAGCTCAGATCCCCAATCACCGAGCAGGTGCGGCGTTCTACGCGTCCATGGCCGCAGTCGATTTCTTCATCAACGGTATCGGCGGCGAGCATTTGAAACGAGTCTTTGATGTCCGCCAGTAGAGAGGGCTGATTTTGCTTGACTGCCAGCACGTAGTCGGCTCGCTGCTCGACGATCTGGCTGGCAATGGACTTTTGGCAACCGATGGCATCGATAGTCACTACGGCTGCGCTCAATTCCAGGGCTTTGAGCAGCTTGGGAATCGCCTTGATCTCGTTCGACTTGTCGTCGACCTTGCGCTGGGCAAGCACCAAGTTGTTGGAATTGGCCCAGGCTGAAACCATGTGCACTATCGCCTTGCCCGCCGCAGACCGTGTCCCACGTAATGTCTTGCCATCGATGGCAACCACTTCGCCAGCGGTCAGCTGGGCAATCGAGCTAACCCAAGACGCAAAGCCCCTTTCCAACTCCTCGGTGGCCAGCGCCGCAAACACCCGGTTGAAGGTGTCATGGGAGGGAATTCCGCCCGGCAAGCGAAGAAAACTGCTCAGCCACTCGCGTTTCGCCTTGCCGTAGTTCTCGATCTCGTTCCAGCCGTTAGCCCCGCTCAGAATCGCCGCAATGGCAATCAAAAGAATCTCTTCCAGCAGATGCTCACGCGTCCGTTCCACGCGCGGGTCTTTCAACTCGGCGAAATACTTCAGGGGATTTTCCATATCCCCATCACATCCCCTAACAGCCGCCTCGCATATAGCAATTAAGATGCGTTTGCCCTGGAAGGACCGCCTGGTCCCTGATCCCCGATCTCTGGCCCCTGTTATCCTTACCCCGTGGACCACCTCCGCCGCATCGGGCAACTGCGCCGCCGTTTGACCAAGGCCGGGCTGCCGGGCCTCGTGGTCACGCACCTCGCCGACGTTCGCTATCTCTGCGGATTTACAGGCTCCAGCGCCGCGCTGGCCATCACCCGCCGCGCCGCCCGGCTGTTTACCGATGGCCGCTACACGGAGCAGGCAAGGGAAGAGGTTTCAGCCGCCGAGGTCCAGATCGTCAAGGACTCGCCGGCCGGCAACGCCATCGAATGGCTGGCCGCGCAGCCGGGCGTGAAGACCGCCGGCTTCGATCCGGCTCGTACCACGGTGGCCGAGCTGGCCCGCTGGAAGGCCGCTCTGCCCTCCCGGCTCCGGCGAGGCTTTCTCTCCGCCCTGTCCGCTCCGCTGGTCGAGCCATTGCGCTGGGTGAAAGACGAGGACGAACTGGCGCTGATGGCCGAGGCGGCGCTGGTGGGCTGCAAGCTCTTCGAGCACATTCTGGGCTTCATCCGGCCCGGCCTCAGGGAGATGGAAGTGGCCGCGGAGCTTGAGCACCGGGCCCGGCTGCTGGGCGCAGAGGGCATGTCGTTTGAGACCATCGTCGCCTCCGGCGCGCGATCCGCCCTTCCTCATGGAAGGGCAACCGGCGCCCGGCTGCCCCGGCGGGGATTCGTGACCCTGGACTTCGGTGTTATTCTCAAGGGTTACTGCTCCGATATGAGCCGCACCGTGTTCCTGGGAAGTCCCAGGGCCAGGGAGAGGAACGCATACCAGGCTGTGCTCGAAGCCCAGGAGGCCGGCGTGGCCGCGGTCAGTTCGGGCGCCAGCTGCGGAGATGTGGATGAGGCCGCCCGAAGCGTGCTGCGCGGGGCGGGTTTGGCAGAGGCTTTCACCCACTCCACCGGCCATGGAGTGGGCCTTGAGATTCACGAGCCGCCGCGCATCGGCGCCGGGCAGACAACCAGGCTGCTGGCCGGCATGGTTGTTACCATTGAGCCAGGAATCTATCTGGCGGGAGAGTTCGGCATTCGCATCGAGGATATGGTGGCTGTAACCCGAACCGGAGGGCAGGTGCTGACGCCGGCGCCCAAGGTTCTGATCGAACTTTGAAATCCAGTCCCGCCCGCGCGCGGGAGAGTTAAGGAACGAATGAATCCACTGAACCCTGAAGATATCGACGATCTGAAACAACTGATCGATTTCCTGAAAGAGAATCAGGTTGCCGAATTCGAGTTGGACCGCGGAGAATTGCGCGTCCGGCTCAAGTTCGACCGGCCCCAGGCCTCGACGGCCACATTGCCGGAACTGGCGAGCCTGCTGGCCGCCGCGCGGACAGCCCCGGCCCAGCCGGCGGCCGCCGCTTCGCCGGGGGCCGAAGAGCTCCCGGTTGATCCGAATGCGGGGCTGCACATCGTCAAATCGCCTATTGTCGGCACCTTCTACGGCTCGCCTTCGCCCGGCGCATCGGCCTTTGTCTCTCCCGGCGATCGCGTGGAGAAGGGCCAGGTGATCTGCATTGTGGAAGCCATGAAGCTGATGAACGAGATCGAATCCGACGCCGCCGGCGAGATCGTCAAGTGCTTTGTTTCCAACGGCCAGCCCATCGAGTTTGGGCAGCCGCTGTTTTCCGTCCGGCTGGAGTAGGGGAAGGCGAGCGGAGCAAGCGCGGCTGGCGGAGTTAGAACCGATAGCTCCGCTAACTCAGCTAACACCGCTAACTCCGCTTTCAAAAGGGTCATGAATGTTTCGTAAAGTGCTGGTTGCCAATCGCGGTGAAATCGCGCTGCGCGTTCTGAACGCCTGCCGGGAACTCGGCATTCGCACGGTCGCCGTCTACAGCGAGGCCGATCGCAACTCGCTGCACGTCCGCTTTGCCGACGAGGCGATCTGCATCGGCCCGCCGCGCCTGGCGGATAGCTATCTCAACGTGCCCGCGGTCATCTCCGCCGCCGAGATCGCCGATGTGGATGCGATCCATCCCGGTTACGGCCTGCTCAGCGAGAACTCGAACTTCGCCGAGGTCTGCCGCGCCTCCAACATCAAGTTCATCGGCCCTCCGCCCGAGGTGACAAGGCTGATGGGCGAGAAGGAGAAGGCGCGCCAGGCGATGAAGAGGGCCGAGGTGTCTATTTTGCCCGGTTCCGAAGGCGTGATTGCCACAGCCGCGGAGGCGGAAAGATGCGCCAAGGCGGTGGGCTACCCGGTGATCCTCAAAGCCAAGGCCGGAGGGGGCGGCCGCGGCATGAGAATTGTGCGCGCCGCGGAGGAACTGCCCAACCTCTTCCACGCGGCAACCAGCGAGGCGGCCAACGCATTTGGCAACGGCGAGCTGTACATGGAGAAGTTCATCGAGCGGCCCCGGCACATCGAGTTCCAGGTGCTGGCCGACGAGCATGGCAATGTGGCCACTCTCTTTGAGCGCGAGTGTTCCATCCAGCGCCGCCATCAGAAGCTCGTGGAAGAGGCGCCGTCGCTGCAGGTGACGCCCAGGCTCCGCGAGGAACTGGGCCGCACCCTGTGCCGCTGCCTGGCCGACATCGGTTACCAGAACGCGGGCACCGTCGAGTTCCTGATGGATGAAGACAAGCAACTCTACTTCATCGAGATGAATACCCGCATCCAGGTGGAGCACCCGATTACCGAGGCCGTCACCGGCGTCGATCTGGTTAAGGCGCAGTTGCGCATCGCCGCCGGGGAGCGCCTGGACGCCATTCTGCCCGCGAAGCTCGAGATCCGCGGCCACGCCATCGAGTGCCGCATCAACGCCGAGCATCCCACCAAGTTCACTCCCTCGGCGGGCAAGATCACCGCCTTCAATGTCCCCGGCGGCAACGGCGTGCGCGTGGATACGGCGCAGTACGCCGAGAGCGTGGTGCCGCCTTACTACGATTCGCTGATCGCCAAGCTTATCGTTCACGGAGTCGATCGCGCCGAGGCCATCGCCAAGATGGAGCGGGCGCTCAGCCAGTTTGTCGTGCAAGGGATCGAGACCTCGATTTCCATGCACCAGGCCATCTTTGCCGACCCCGGCTTTCGCGCCGGCGAATTCGACACCGGATTCATGGAGCGGCTGCTGGCCAGGGAAACGGAAAGATAGACGCGGGAGCGCTCCCGAGGCGCTTATTTGCCGGCGCCGATCGCCTGCAGAACCTTGGCCAGGTTCTCTTTCACTTCGGGGCCGTTGTCGCCCAGGGCGATCGCTCTTTGCAGATGCTCCTTCGCCCCGGTCATCTGATTCAACTGAGCCAGCACCAGGCCGAGCGCCTCGTGGGCGAGCGCGTCGTCCGGCTGGAGAGTCAAAGACTGTTCAAGGTGCGCGCGCGCCTGCTCCAGGTTGCCGGCCTTCATGGCGAGAATCCCATTCAGGTAGAGCAGCTTCGAGTTTTGTGGACAGGCAAGCAAGAGCCTGCGCGCGGCCTCCGGAGCCTTCCCGGGCTGGGCGCGCATGAGCGTTTCAAGGTAATGGTTTGCGGTATCGGGGTCTTCGGGATGCTCCGCGAGCGCCAGGTCGAGAACCGTGGCCGCCTCATCCTGGCGGCCGAGTCGAACCAGGACATCCGCCAGCCGATTGGCAAGAGCCAGGGAGCCGGGCGAGGTATTGAGGCCGTCGCGCAAGACATTGGCCGCCTGATCGAGCCTTCCCGTTCCGGCATACGCTCCAGCCAGGTTGAGGCTTTGCTGCGGAGTCCGCTGGCCGAGAAGCCTTGGATCTTCCAGCAAGGCGATAACTCCGTTGAAATCGCTCTCCATGAGAAGATCGCTGGAGAGAGCGTCCAGAGCGGTCGAAGACTCCGGGTCAAACGCCAAAGCCGCGCGCCACTCCTGCTCCGCGTCCCTGGTTGAGTGCGACGCATCCAGAGCCGTGGCCAGGATGATATGAAGTTTGATGTCCTGAAAGCCGAGCTGCTCGGCCTGCTGGAGCGCGGCGATCCCTTCCTTCGCGTCACCGGACAGGTAAAGGCTGACTCCGAACATGAAGGCCACATGCGGCAAATCCGGCTGACTGGGCTCCATCTGCAGAGAAGTGGCAAACGCATTGGCGGCGCAGTCATACTTCTGCTGGCCGGCGAACCAGACTCCGAGATCGGTGAACGCGGCGGCGTCGGGCTTGCCCTGGAGCCGCGTCTTCATCGACTGCGGGGGCGCGCACGGCGCCTGCCCAGGGATCGGCGCGGCGCTTAGGCAAAGAAACGCGATAAAGAGGATTTCCCGGCGAATCAAAGGGAACGAAGCGGAGAATGAGGGTCGCATTGCCATCCTCTGCCGATTCTACTGAGTTGCATCGGCAACGTGAACCTCGATGTCCTGGATTCCGTCGCCGTCGATGTTGACGAACTCCGGAATGTTGACCGCGCGGTTGGCGGCGGTGGTGTTGTCGATGAGGATGGCCGGGCTGTCGTTGCCATTGGCGTCGATGTGGGTGAGATACATCTGGGTGTAAGGCGAGCGGGCTTTGGAGGCGAAGACCAGCCAGTGCCCGTTGGGCGAGAAGCTATGCCAGGAGTTCATCAGGCGGGTGTTGGCCCTCATGCGGCGCGCCGCTCCGCCGGTGAAGGGAACGATGTATAACTGGCTGTCGGGGCGCATGAGCTGGCCGTTGCGGCACTGGACGAAGACGATCCAGCGGCCGTCGGGCGAGACTTTGGGGAAGTTGTTGCTCATGCCGTTCTCAGACGCGCCCACGATGCGCTGGGGCACGCCGCCTTTGCCATCGTTGAAGGGGATGCGGTAGAGGTCGTACTTGATCTGCGTCTCGTTGGGGTCGTTGGCGCGCAGCGGCCGGGGCTGCCCGGGGGTCCGCGGTGGACGGGCTTCGGCGCGCGCAAAGACGATGTACTTGCCGTCGGGACTCCAGACTCCATCGGTCTGCACATAGCGGGGATCGTCGGCGCCCGGCAGGGGATTGCGCAGGCCGGTCGAGCGGCTGTACCACTCCAGAATGCCGCGCGTGGGATAGAACACCTGCAGAAAGTGGTAGTCCATGAAGTTAGTTACGTAGTAACTCTCGGGGAGTTTCAGCGACGGGCCGGCAAAGGTGCTCACCACGTAGCGGCCGTCCGGCGAGACCTGAGACATGAATCCAACCCTGGTCAGGCCGACCCGGCCGTCGGTGTTCCAGTGCACCATATCCTTGCTTTGGATGATCATGTGCTTCTCGACGGGAACGATGGCGTAGAGGCCCTTGTCGTTGGCCGGTCCGTCGATGTCCATGCCGAAGGTCCTGCCGTCGGCGGAGAAGGAATGGCAGTTGGCGCAGGTGGGCATGTCTTTGAGAACGGTGCGGCTCTCCGGCTGGCGAATGTCGCGGAGGCGCCAATGAATGAGATGGATCGCGGTGGGCGCCAGCGGAGATACCACCCCATTCACGCCCGCCGCGGGCATGAGCGGAACATCGCGGTAGAAGATCGGCGCGCCCACCGGATCGGGGGACGTGGCGAGTTCCATGCGCGCCTGGGAGAAGGCGACGCCGCCATCGCGATAACCGGTAATGACGACGGTGGCCGGCTGGGCGACGGAGTTCGATTGGATTGCAATCCAGGTGGCCGCATCGGGCGTCCAGGTCCAGGCCGCGGCCTGCTGCAAGGTGAGCTTCGGCGGTTCATTGGAATCGGCGACGCAATCCGCATCGATGGGTCCAAGGCGCATGCGCTTTCCCTTGGAAACAGCGTGGATGGCTGGCGCCGTGCCTGCAAACGCGATGTCGATGCTCCAGGAGGTTCCCGCCGCATCCCGCCACAGGAACGTGGGTGGAGTGATGCCGGGCGGAAAGATGGAGCCGTCCTCTGGGTAGTCGATGGAGATGGGCAGCAAGGTCCGCGGAGCATCCTGGGCCGCGTAAACCGGCGCCGGTAACCCTGCCGCGCCGGAGGGGAGTGTGCGCAAGGACAGAAAGCCGATGGAAAGAAACGCCAGGCCGATCACGGCCAGAAGCGCAACCGCCTTCCGATTCTGCCGTTGCCGGGGCCGGAGATATGGGAACACTCTTCCTCCATCGGGTCGCAATCCACGCCGCGAGAATCTCGCCAACGAGCTGCCGCCGGGCGGCGGACGCGCTCCATGGATGGCGCGAATCCAACGCGCTGGAGCGGGTCCGACACTTCACAGGCCGGCGTTCGTTCTCCATTGTAGGCCCCGGCGGAGGCGGGGAAGCGGGGCCTGCAACCTCGATGAAGATGTTTTCAAGAATTGAAACCGGCTGTCAAGCCGGCCCGGCGGAGCTTCCTCATGCGCGCGGCGGGGTATGAGGAAGCGCTACGGAGAAGCCGGGGTTACTTGCCGGCGGCCGTTATGGAGCTGAGCGGAATCTCCAGCGTGCCCGCGCGGCTCGACGAACTGGCGTAAATGCCGGTGCGCAGGTAGACGTCGCCCAGCGGCGCATCGAAGTCGAAGTGGAAGGGAATGCCGGCGCTCTGGGCGAACTGCATCTGCTCGGGCCGGATGGTGAGTCGAACGGGCCGCGTCTCCCAGTTCAGCGGCTTGCCCTCCTGGCTATAGGCAACCAGCGCCACTTCGACGATCTGGCGGCGCACGCCATCCGGACCGGGGACGAGCGTCAGGCCGTCCGTTGCCAGTGAGAAGTTGACGGAATAGCGGGTGAATGGAGCCGCCAGCGCGGAGTTATCGCCGGCGCGGGGCGCACCCGCGGCCGGCTGGGGCGCGGCCGGCTCAACCTTCACGCGATAGCGAAGCTCGGTGAAGTTGGGCATTCCGCGATCCATCAGCGGGCGCAGCGGGTCTTTGGCCGGTGTTGCTTCCGCCGCTCTTATCTGCTTGGGAGTTTCCTCGAGGTAACTGCGGCGGTAAGAGAGTTTGTAACTCCCGGAGGCGGTCTTTATCTCGATCTTCCGCTCTTTGCCCACCTCCTTGCGATTCTTCGGCGTATACGCGAGCGTGTAGTAGCGTGATCCGTCCTCGATGTCTTCAGCCAGCGCTCCCTTCAGATCGTTCGTGTCGTGGAGGGCCTTGCCTCCCGTTTCCTCGGCAAACCAATCCCTCATGAACCGGAGGTTGCTCCGCGACTCAAACTCATTCTTCAGAGAACCTTTTTGAGAAGCGATCAACGACTGATAGTTGGTGACCTGGAGTTGCGGAACACCCGCGTCGTAAAGCGCGTTGGTCTCCAATCCCGCCGCCCCGATGGGATAAACCGCGACTCGCGCGTCGGCAAGCATATGGAAGGTCTCCTCCACCTTCTCTTCATAGGGACAGGGCGCGGGCCCTGCAGGTAAGCAAACGGGGATGGAACCGGCAAACCAGATCAGGTTCTTTCTTCCCGGAACACCGGCGAGATAACGGGCAATCTGTTGCAGGGAGTCCAATGTCGTGAGTATCCGCTGATTGGACTCAAATTCGATCTCATGGCCCATGAGGTCGAAGCTCATGAATCGCTGCAGCGTATCCTGCGCGGAGGTTTCGGCCGGGGTGCGAAGCAGCGGGGACGACGCGGGCTTACCTGCAAGGCGGTCGATCGAGGCGCGCAAGAGCGCCGAATCCTCAGTAAACCCTTGAACGATGCGCAGCTTCTCGCCGAGCACGAAAACGCCCACCCGGATGCCCGGAGGGATGGAGGCGAGATAGCTGAACATCTCCTTGCGAACGTACATCTGGTCAGCGATTTGCGTATTCAGCGCATCCATGAGCAGTACATTGACCGCTTCGTTGGGGGCCGTGGCTGGGACGTTGGTAAAGGTGTTGGGCGGCAGAGGCGGAGCGGCCGGGGGCGCAGCGGACGCCGCGGCAAAGTGCGGCTCGAAGTAGTCGATGGTTTGCGGCTTGCCGTTTTCGGTGACTTGAAAATCGTCCTTCCTCAAGCCGGGAACCGCACGACCATCCTTGTCCGTCACCACGACATCCACCACGACGGTGCGGGCGTTCAGTTTGAGAGTGGCGGCGGGCACTCCCGCGCCGGGCGATACCGCGTCCTGAGCGATGATTGCGCCGGCGGAGAATGCGAAGAAAACGGAGCCGCGAAGGAGATTGCGGAAGCTAAACATACGAGACTCCTTGATTGCGAAGTTCATGAAAAAACGCGTAGGCTCTCCCCATCTCACGCTTCGACGGCGAGAGATGAGGAATTTCCCCCTGAGCCGGGGCTGCTGGAGAGGATCAGGAAACCTGCGGCTCTTGGGGGCATCCGACAGGGGTTATCTGCTGGCGACGATGATGGAGCTGAGCGGGATCTCCAGCGTTCCCGCGCGGCCTGACGAATTGGCGTAGATTCCGGCGCGCAAGTAGACGTCGCCTTGCGGCGCGTCGATATCAAAGTGGAAGGGAATGCCGGAGGTCTGGGCGAACTGCATCTGCTCAGGCCGGATGGCGAGCCCAATGGACCGCGTCTCCCAGTTCAGCGGCTTACCCAGCTGGCTATAAGCAACCAGCGCCACTTCAATCGTCTCGCGGCGAACCCCATCCGGTCCTAGAACCAGGTTGAGACCGTCCGTTGCCAGCGAGAAGTTGACAGTGTAGCGAGTGAATGGAGCCATCAGCTTAGCGTTGTCGCCGGAGCGGGGCGCATCCGCGGCCGGTTGCGAGGCGGCCGGCGCAACGCGCATGCGATAGTGGAGTTCGGTGAAGTTGGGCATGCCGCGATCCATGAGCGGGCGCAGCGGGTCTTTGGCGGGGACCGCTTCGGCCGCCTTTATCTCCTTGGGAGTTTCTTCGTAGTAACTGCGGCGGTAAGAGAGTTTGTAGCTCCCGGCGGTCTTGATCTCGATCTTCCGCTCTCTGCCCACCTCCTTCCGGTCGGTGGGAGTATACGCCAGGGTGTAATAGCGCGATCCGTTTTCGATGTCCGCCGCCAGCGCCCCCTTGAAATCGTTGCTCCCATAGGTCGCCTTGCCGCCTGTGTCCCTGGCCAGCAGATCCATGTTTCCCTGGTTGAGAGCCTCTGCCCCCAGATCGGAGTTCAGCGAGTTTGTCTGGCCTGCGATCACGGTTTGAAAACTTGTCGGCACTCCCGGCGACTTCGCGTTCTCCGCGGCATAAATGGTCTGGGTAGTCAGGCCCCTGGCATCGACGGGGTAAACCGAGACGCGCGCGTCGGCAAGAGCAACCACTGTCTTCCTGGCCAGATCGTCGTAAGGGCAGCCGCCATTGATGAGTTCCGATTCGCTGGTCATGCCGGGTACGCAAGCCGGGAAAGAACCGACAAACCAGATCAGGTTCTTGCGCCCAGGGATGCCGGAGAGATAGCGCGCAATTTGTTGCAGCGCTTCCAAGGTCAGCCGGGCCCGTTCATTGGCCTCGAACGTAGTCTCCTGGTCTTGAAACTGCTGTAAAGCCGAAGCCATAGCCTCGAGGGTCGCGTTCGGCACGCCGCCGTACCCCTCTTCAACCGCAGCTTCCAGGATCATATTCGCCGCGGCATTATTGGCGTTGGCTCCGGCCGTCGTGGGCAAAAGCGCCGAGGAGGAAGGATTAGCGGCAAGCCGGGCAATGGAAGCGCGCAGCACCGTCGAATCCTGAGTGAATCCTTGAATAATGCGCAGCTTTTCGCCGAGCACGAAGATAGCGATGCGAGTGCCCTGGGGAATGGTGGCCAGATACCGGACCATCTCCTTGTGAACATACATCTGGTCCCCCTCGGCGGTGTTCAGCGCATCCATCAGCAGCACGTTGACCGAGTCGTTCGGGGTCACAGCGGGGACATTTGTAAACGTGTTGGGCGGAAGAGCCGGAGCAGGCGTCACGCTCGCCTCGCCGGCCGGCGAAGCAAATCTCGGCTCAAAGAACGAAATGGTCTGCGGCTTTCCATCTTCAAAGACCTGAAAGTCTTCTTTCTTCAGGCCCGGAACCGCTTTATTGCTCTTGTCCGTCACCACTACATCCACCAGAACGGTGCGAACATTCAATTTGAAGGTTGCGGCTGGAACCTCAGCGCCAGACGATCCTGCGTCCTGGGCAATGGCTGCTCCAGCGGTGAATGCAACGAACACAGAGGCAAGAACGATGCAACGAAAACCGGCCATATTACGCTCCATGAAACCGAAGTTCAGGAAAAAAAGCGGAAGCCTTCCGGCTTCCCTGCGTACGTGGTGAGGTGTGAAAACCACTTCGTTCAGAGCCGGGGTTGCTTGCATCGATCGGCAACCTTCCGGCTCTTGTGGGGGGCGTGCGATTTAGCGGTTCACTTGCTGGCGACGGTGATGGAGCTGAGGGGAACCTCCAGCGTACCGGCGCGGCTGGACGAAGCGTCGTAGACACCCGTTCGCAAATAGACATCGCCCGGAGGCGCATCGAAGTCGAAGTGGAAGGGAATCCCCGAAGTCTTGGCGAATTGCATCTGCTCGGGCCGGATCGCGAGGCTGATATTGCGCACCTGCCAGTTGAGCGGCTTGCCAATCTGGCTGTAGGCAATCAGCGCCACCTCGATGCTCCCGCGGCTAATCCCATCCGGGCCTGGAATCAGGTTGAGGCCGTCCGTGGACAGTGCAAAAGCCACAGTGTAGCGGGTGAGCGGAGCTGCCAGCGCGGGATTGTCGCCGGCGTGAGGAGCGTCCGCGGCTGGCTGCGTCGCGGCGGGAATCACCCGCATGCGATAGTGCAACTGGGTAAAGTTCGGCATGCCGCGATCCATCAGCGGGCGCAGCGGATCCTTGGCCGGCGCCGATTCGGCCGCCTTCAGCTCCTTGGGAGTCTCCTCGAAATAACTGCGGCGATAGGAAAGCTTGTAATTCCCCGAGGTGGTCTTTACCTCGATCTTCCGCTCCTTGCCCACCTCGCTCTGCCGCGTGGGCGTATATGCCAGCGTGTAATAGCGCGATCCGTTATTAACGTCTTCCATAATCGCGTCTTTGATGTCGTTTCGTTCATAGATTGCCTTGCCGCCGGTTGCTTCCGCCACTGCATCCATCTGCTGCTGGGCAAAGGCGCGTTGTGAAGCATCGGAGTTCAGGGAACTCGTTTGAGCGGCGTTCAATGCTTGAAACTGAGCAACGGACGGAGTGGATGGTGCGTTGGGGTTGGTGCTGACGGAAGAGGTCCCCGCCGCGCCAACCGAGGCGGAGGGCGGAGGCGCGCCCGCTTCGTAGAGCGAGTCGGTCAGCAGGCCGCCGGCGGAGATGGGATAGATCGAAATTCGCGCGTCAGACATCATGGCCAGGGTCTTTGCGTACTTCTCGTCGTAAGAGCAGCCGCCATTGGCAAGTGAGCTGTTGCCTGAGGTCGTGCCGGTAAGAATGGCAGACAAGCATTGAGGAATGGCGCCGACAAACCAGATCAGGTTCTTGCGGCCGGGAATGCCGGCCAGGTAGCGCGAAAGCTGCTGAAGAGCGTCCAGGGTCAGGCTTGTTCTCTCATTGGTCTCGAAGCTGGCCTGCTGTTCCTGGAACTGCGCCAGGGCTTGCGCCATCGCGGCGAGCTGCGCGCTCCCGGTCTCATTGGCCTGCTGCATGATCATATTTACGGCCGCTCCCTGCGCGGAAGTACCGGCAGGGGTGGCCAGCAGCGGCGAGGATCTGGGATTGGCCGCGAGGCGGTCAATGGACGCGCGCAAAACCGTCGAATCCTCAGTGAATCCCTGCACGATGCGCAGCTTCTCGCTGAGCAGAAAGACGCCGATGCGAATGCCCGGAGGAATCGAAGCCAGATACCGCACCATCTGTTTGTGCGTGTACGCCTGGTCCTCCAGGGCAGTGTTCAGTCCATCCATCAGCAGCACATTCACCGCTTCGTTTGGAGCGACAGCCGGAACATTGGTAAAGGTATTGGGCGGCAAAGGCGGAGCCGGCGCCGCGCTGGCCGCGCTTGAATCCGCTGCAAAGCTCGGCTCAAAGAACGAAATGGTCTGCGGCTTTCCATCTTCAAAGACCTGAAAGTCTTCCTTCTGTAGGCCTGGAACCGCCTTATTGTCCTTGTCCGTTACCACAACATCCACCAGGACGGTGCGAACGTTCAGCCTGAAGGTTGCGGCTGGGGTCTCGGTCTCCGGGGTCGCCGCGCTCTGCGCCGGCATGGAGCCAGAAAGGAAGGTAACAACAGCAAGGAGCGACAGCAAGGAACGACTACGCGGCATACGGCTCTCCTCTATCGGGCAATCCTACCACATCCTCGAATACCCCTGCGTACCCCTGCGGCGACGCCATGCGCATTGCAATGGAGGGTCGCGGGCAATCCGTGGGCGCGATCGAGCATCTGAGGATTCGACGGCGCCAGCGCCTTTGCGGTTATGGCGATTCTTGCGCAGGAGCTCTTTTCTCCGGCGTCGCCGCATGGGTGCTGGCGCATCGGCGCCCTGCGGGCGCTCTCTCAAGGCAGCAGGCGAATCTCCGAGCGGAACAGGTGATATTGCGTATAGGCAACGTCG
>Ga0326728_10016927_pt1 | contig 14742 bp, 15 predicted proteins | sample MB3enrmetagenome_FD_207602 | JGI IMG/M metagenome (GOLD analysis project Ga0326728, IMG submission 207602) | Lab enriched peat soil microbial communities from McLean, Ithaca, NY, United States - MB31MN | ecosystem: Environmental > Terrestrial > Soil > Wetlands > Peat | place: USA: New York...
TTTTCGAGCGCCTGGGCGAACTCGCGCACCCAGGCGGATTGGCGGCCCTCGTGGCCGCGCATGTCGATGGGGTTGCCCATGAGGATGAGGCCGACCTGGCGGTCGCGGAGGATCTCTTCGAGGGCACTGAGGTCGGCGCGCTTATTGGCGCGGACCAGGTTGGGCAGGCCCTGGGCGGTGATGCCGAGGGGATCGCTGATGGCCAGTCCGATGCGTTTCCTGCCCAGGTCAAGGGCCAGGATGCGAGATTGCACGGGCGTCAAATCAATTTCATTATAGACGGCAGCATGCTACATTCGAGACAAGGCCGTCTTGCGCCGTGGCGCTGATCACCAAATCTCTCAACAGCACAGCCGAGGCCGCACAGGAAGCGCGGCGCCTGGCTCCGCCGGTAGTGGCGATGGGCGTGATCATCGCGATTTTGTACTTCGGGCGGGTGCTGTTCATCACCTCCATAATCGCGGTGACCATCGCGTTTATTCTGGAGCCGTTCGTGGAGCTGCTGATGCGGATCCATCTCCCCCGGAGCCTGGCGAGCTTCCTGGTATGCAGCGTGGCGCTGCTGCTTCTGTACGTGGCCGGGCTGGGGGTCTACTCGCAGCTCGCCGGCCTGTACGAAGACTTGCCCAAGTACGGCCAGCGCATCGGGGATATCGTCGACGGCGTCGAGCAACGGGTTTCGAACCTGGAAGAGCAGACCTACCGCATGCTGGTTCCGGCGCGGCAACGCCAGCAGGAGGAGCAGGAACGGCTGCGCGCGCAGCAGCCGAAGGGAAAGGGCGCGAAGAAAGGGGCCGCGCCCGCGGCCGCGCCGCCCACGGGCCCCGGCGCCATCCAGGAGGTGCGGATTCACGAGGAGCGCACGGCCATCGGCGATTACATCGAATCGCACCTGAGCTCGTTCTACGAGATCGTGCTGATGGCCTCCTTCATTCCGTTCCTGGTGTACTTCATGCTGAGCTGGCGCGACCACATCAACCGCAGCTTTCTGCAATTGTTCCAAGGAGAAGGGCGGCTGATTGCGGCGCGCAGCATGCAGGGGATAGCGGACATGGTGCGCGCGTTCGTGGTGGGGAACTTCCTGCTGGGACTGCTACTGGCCAGCCTGAGCTCGGTGGTGTTCTGGTCGATGCGGCTGCCGTACCCGCTGCTGGTGGGGCCGTTGAGCGGGTTTCTGAGCCTGGTGCCGTACATGGGTCTGCCGCTGGCGCTGATTCCGCCGCTGTTCGCGGCGCTGGGGATCAACACGGTGCCGATCTACGTGGGGGTGGTGGTGATGGTGGCGATACTGCACCTGATCACGCTGAACCTGCTGTACCCCAAGGTGGTGGGATCTCGAGTGCATCTGAACCCGCTGGTGGTGACGTTTTCGCTGATGATCTTCGGCTTTCTGTGGGACGCGCCGGGGCTGCTGCTGGCGATACCGCTGACGGCGGCGCTGAAGGCGGTGTGCGACAACGTGAAGGGGCTGCGGCCGTTCGGGAAGTTTCTGGGGGACTGAGGGTAGTACGCTAAACATGTGTGCCTGAATCTCTTGGGGAGTTGACTGCGGATTGCTATTCCAGAAAACGATTTCCGACAATGACCGCCAGAATGGTCGCGAGCGGCAGGGTTATGCTCAGTGCGATAAACTCGTGCCCATGCATGCCCAGGTAGATCGCTCCGCCAAACCCGCCCAGCGCGATGGCTGCGCCGCAAGCCAGAGCCATCTTTTTGCCAGAACAGTCAGCCTTGGCCTGTTCAATTGCGTATTCGAACTGTCGCCTGTCGGCAATGTCGATTTGCTTGACTATAATCCTCGACAATTCCACAATCTGGTCAGAGCTTAGGCGGTCCCAGGCGGACGGCGGGATTTGCTGATAGACGTTCACCTGCTGATTGAACTGTACGGGGGTCTTGGTTGATGGAGGAGAAACTGGCGGCAATTCGGGTTCGGTAGCGGTTGGATCCGTCTTAATTACTTCGCCGCTGTTCTTTGGTAGCGCTCCGTTCGACACTTCTTGTTGCTCTGGATCAGGCACGGGTTGCAATTTCGTCTGCCCAAATATTTCTCAGGTTCTGCCCTTTCTCCAAAAGCTCTTTTGGCGATCCGACAGGACGGACCTCCAAGAAGTAACCCTGATCTCCCGAGTAGAAGCTGGTCACCCAAAGCGGGTTAGCACTTCGGACAATCGACCGATACTGCTGAAACCAATTCAGTACTGTTGTACGGTCTTGAACCGAAACGTGCTTAGGCAGCTTAGCCTCGACTCTCCACCCCTCGGGGATTTTTACCACGTTGTAAACGATGGCGTTGGAGTCATTCCTGAAGCGATTGGGGAGCATTGCGTAGCTTGCCACGCCTTCAGCATATCACGTAAGGGCCTATGCCAGCAGTTCCGCCAGATCCCAAACGTGGTCCGTGAGGTTCGCTTCCATGGCCCCGGCGTGACGCGCAGCGTTTGGTGAACCCGGCAGGATTGTAGATTCAGCGCGCTACCCCGCCCTGACCGGCGGCGGCGCTTACCTGCTAGACTCAGATTCTCGGCACATGGCGGCAATTCCGGAATCGGCAAGACTCTTCATGGCGGGGCTCATCGAGCGGGCCCGCAAGCTGAAAAAGACGATCGCATTCCCGGAGGGAGGCGACGCGCGCGTGCTGGAAGCGGCGGCGCGGCTGGCGCGCGAAGGGGTGGTCAGGCCGGTGCTGATCGGCCCCCAGCCCGACCACGCGCCGGAAGGCGCGGCCTTCATTGACCCGCCGGATTCCCCGCTGCTCGGGAGGTACGCCGCGCTGTACTACGAGCGGCGGCGCGCCAAGGGCATCACCCAACTCGAGGCGCTGGAAATGGCCAGGAAACCGCTGTACTTCGCGGCGCTGATGGTGGCGGCGGGCGACGCCGATGGGAGCGTGGGCGGGGCGGCCAACAGCACCGCGGAAACCGTGCGCGCGGCGCTGCACTGCATAGGGCCGCACGCGCGCGCGAGGCTGGTATCGAGCGTCTTCATCATGGCGCTCCAGGACCGCTCGCAGGGACACAAGGGGCTGATGGCGTTCGCGGATTGCGCGGTGGTGATCGATCCCACGTCGATGGAGCTGGCGGATATCGCCATCGCCACGGCCGAGAGCGCGCGCGTGCTGCTCAATACCGAGCCGGTGGTGGCGCTGCTCAGCTTCTCGACCAAGGGCAGCGCCAAGCACGCGCAGGTGGACACGGTGGTGGAAGCGCTCGAAATGTTGCGGGCGCGCGCGCCGGACCTGAAAGTGGATGGCGAACTACAGGCCGACGCGGCGGTGTCGGAGATGGTGGGCCGATCGAAAGCGCCGGGATCGACGGTGGCGGGGCGCGCCAACACGCTCATATTTCCGAACCTGGCGGCGGCCAACATCGGGTACAAGCTGCTGGAGCGGCTGGGCGGGGCGGCGGCGATCGGGCCGTTCCTGCAAGGGCTGGCGAAGCCGGCGAACGATCTGTCGCGGGGCTGCTCGGCGGAAGACATTTTCAACGTGGCGGTGGTGACGGCGCTGCAATCGGAGACGGCGTAATGCCATGCTGCCGTTCCGGCTGGTATACCACGAACAATACGATCTGCATCTCGGAAAGCACGTTTTCCCCTCGAAAAAATACGCCTGGCTGTACGACCGGCTGATCCGCACACGGTTCGCCACGGCGGAGGATTTCGAGGCGCCGGAGCCGGCGGCGGACGAGGATGTGCTGCTGGTGCACGACCTAGAGTGGGTTGCGAAACTGCGCAGCGGCACGCTCACCTACCAGGATATTCTGCGCCTGGAAATTCCCTATTCCCGGCAGATGGTGGAGGCGTTCTGGCTGGCGGCGGGCGGCACCATACTGGCGGCGCGCCTGGCGCTCGAATGGGGGGTGGGGTTCAACATAGGAGGCGGATTCCATCACGCGTTTGCGGACCACGGCGAGGGGTTCTGCGCCATCAACGATATGGCGGTGGCGATCCGGCGGTTGCAGCGGGACGGCGCCATCCGGCGGGCCATGGTGGTGGATTGCGACGTCCACCACGGCAACGGCACGGCGGCAATTTTCGGCGGCGACGATTCGGTGTTCACGCTCTCGATCCACCAGTTCAAGAATTATCCCAGCGAGAAGCCTCCTTCCAGCCTGGACATTCACCTGGCGGACGGGGTGGGCGATGCGGAGTATCTGGACCGGCTGGGGGACGGATATCGCGCGGCGCTGGCGATGTTCCAGCCGGAGCTGGTAATGTACGCGGCGGGCGCGGATCCATTTCATGCGGACCAATTGGGCGGATTGTGGCTTACGTTCGAGGGGCTGAAGGAGCGGGACCGGCTGGTGATCTGGACGGCGCTGGCTCGCGGGATTCCGGTGGCCATCGTGCTGGCGGGCGGGTACGCGGAGAGCGTGGAAGACACCGTCACGATTCACGCGAATACCGCGGCGGTGGCCAAGGAAGTGGTAGAGAAGGCGAGGGCCGGCCCCGGGGCGACGGGCCGGGGACCAGGGGCCGGGGACAGCTAGTGAACGGGATTACCTGGCGGCCGATTTTTCGGCAGCCTATTTGGCGTGTGACTTGTGAGCTTGATGACCGCCCCCGCCGGCTGGTTGGGAAGCCTGAGCGGGAGCCTGTTTCGCTTTCTGCATAGAGGCCAACATGGCCTGAGCGGTGCTGCTTAACTGAACCGAGTCCTCGCCGGTGGCGGGCTGTGGTTTGGACTGATTGGGCTTATGCGCGGACGAACCCGTGGACTGGGCCACAGGCTGGGGTTGCGTAACGTTGGATACGGCACCTACCATCTAGTAACTCCTTTTCAATAAGCATATCGACCAATGGGGAAGTTTCTTGAGCCGGTGATGGGCAGGGAAAGGTTGGGGGGCGGCGGGGTTGCCGGGGGAACGCCGGGTGCGCTATTCTGAAAGCTCGAACACTTTGTAAGGATTAGATTTAGCAAAGATGGCAAACACTTATTCCGCGCTCAAGCGGGTGCGCCAGGACGAACGGCGCACGGAATTCAACCGGAAGAACACGACCCGCCTGCGTCACCAGATCCGCGCCATGCGGCGGGCGATCGCCGGCAAAGATGCCAAGGCCGCGGCGGAACTGCTTCCGCGGACCTTTTCCGTTATCGACCGTTCGGCGAAAAGCGGGATCATCAAGATGAATACCGCGGCGCGGTACAAGTCGAAGCTGCATCAGAGGGTGAAAGCGCTTCTAACCCACTAACTGCAAAATGAACCGCTCCATGACGATGCGGTCGTCGGGGCGGGCGTCGCGGAGACCTTTGTCGGCGTTGTAGATGAGGCGCATGGCGCGCTCAATCTGCGGTTGGCTGAACTTGGCGGCCGTCTGGCAGATCTGCTCGGCGCGCGATCCCCACATGGGCACACCCAGGCGCGAGAAGTGTCCCAGAACCTGCTGCGAGCTTTTCAAGCCGGCCTCGCGGGCCACCAGCGCCATGCGGAATTGGGTGGAGAGAAAGGCCAGCGCGAGCGGGAGGTACTCGCCTTCGCGCGTCAGGGTATCGAGGAACTCGAGGGCGCGGGCGCGGTCGCGGCGGGCCAGAGCGTTCACCAGGGCGAAGATGGTGGTGGAGCGCGCATCGGGGACGAGGGCGGCGATATCTTCGACTCCCACCACGCGGCTGCCGGCGTAGAGCGCCAGCTTTTCGATTTCGACGGCGATGCGGGCGACATCGGCGCCCAGGGCCTCGACGAGGAGATCGAGGGCCGCGGGATGGATGCGGAAACCGGCGCGGCGGGCCAGCGCTTCGGCTTCGGCGCGGGCCTCGTGAGCGGGGAAGCGGCGGAGCTCGACGAGGTCGGGGATGGCGCTGTAGAACTTGCGGACGCGCTCCTGCCTGCGCTTGTCGTCGCCTTCGAAATCGAAGCGGATGGCTTCGAAGACCAGCAGGACACCGGGCGTGGGGTCCTGCATATATTCGGCGAGCGGGGTGGCATCGCCGGGAGCAGACTCGCCTTCGGAATCTTCCTCGGAGCGGCCGCGCGGCAGGGCGGCTTCGGCGTTGACCACCCAGATGAGACGCTGGGAGGCAAACAGAGAGAGGCCGCGGGCGTCGTCGATGACTTGGGCGAGCGCGGTGCGTGAAAGGTCATGCTCCGCGACGGCGCCTTCCGGAACCGTCGCGAGGAGCGCTTCTTTCAGACGGAGGCGCTGCCAGGCTTCGGGGCCGAGCAGGAGCACGGCGGGCGGCGGAGAACCCTGTTTCACCCTGGAAAGAAGCTGAGAGGGAACCACGTTCAAAACCCCTCCAGAATGGCAGAGACGACGCTGCGGGCCACATCGCGGCTGACACGCTGCATGGCGGTTCCGCTTTCGTCGAAATAGGCCGAGGGGTCGACGGAGATCTCGTAGCGCTCGCGGAATTCGGCGCCTATACGCGAGAAGAGGACCTTCTTGGTGGCGCGGTCGGTGAGGGTCAGACGGAGGGTGACGACAACTTGCGCGGCGGTGGCGCGGCCGGTAACGGGATCGGAGACGGTGGGGTAGAAGGCGAAGTTAGTCACCGTGCCGGCCAGCACGGCGTCGGCCTGGGCGGGGTCCGAGACGATGGCGTAGTGAGTGCGAGAAAGGAATTCGCGGGTGATGTCGGCGGGCAGCAGGCGGGCGAGCTGGTAGCGCACGGTGATATTGGCGAAGGCCGGGACGGCGATGGTCTTGATGGTTTTGGGCATCAGATCGCCTTGGCCGGCGACGTGATAGCCGCAGCCGCCGGAGAAAATCGCTGCGGTGAACGCGATGGCAGGCGGAAGGAGTTTGGTCATGTGAGTTGGCGCGCTAGAGCGACGGCGTTTTCGGCGGCCAAACGGAGGTTGTCCGCCACCAGCCAGAACCAGCAGGCTTGGGGATGGTTACGGTCGAGCGCGATGGCGCCCACGGCGATGCCATTCTGGCCCGCCTGGCCGACGTTGGTGGGCGGCTCAAAGTCGTTTCCGCGCACTTCGATGGAAGCAGTGACGAGGCCGCTCTCGAGGGCTTCGACGCCGGGGTTGCCGTCGAATTCCACCCAGGCGGAGAAGCTGTAGCCGTGGAAGACCGGCGCCTGCACGAGGCGCAGCGAGGGCATGGGCGCGCCGCTGCCCTCTCCGGGCAGGGCGAGCAGCGTGGCCAGGTGATGTTCGATGCGCAACTCGGAATCCTCGAGCGCGATGGGGGCTTCCTGGCCATAACCGGCGAGCAGGTTGAAGGCGAGCTGCGCGTCGAAGATGGCCTGCGGGAGGGCCTTGAAGGAGAACAGGCTGATGGTTTGCTGCTGGAGCTCTTCCACGCCGGAAATGCCGTGCTCGCTGGCGGGAGCGAAGACCTGGATGACGGAGCGGCGGATAGGATGGTGAGCCTGGAGCCGGCGGAGAAAGAGAGCCAGAGCAATGGCGGCGGGATGGGCGACGACATGGACGGCGCCGGGCTCGGACCCGGACTCGGCTTGGGATTCGAGGAGCGGCGCGCGCAGGCGGGCACCGGGGTGATCTTCGGCGGCGCCGGTCAGGTCGATGATGACAGCGCCGGGTTGCCGATGGAGGAGTTCGAGCGCCTGTTGGCTGGACTCGACGGACCCAGCGAGGAAGACGGCGCGCGCGGCGGCGAGGCTTTCGGCGTCGAGACGGCCGATGAAGGCAGGCTCGTCGCCGACGAGCGTGAGTTTGCCGGGCTGCTCGCCGGCGGCGGCAACCAGGTGGAGATCGAGAGAGGGCGAGGAAGTGGCGGCGATGTCGCGGATTTCGCGTCCGAGGAGAGATTCGCTGCCGATGAGGGCAAAGGTCATCGGGCGCGCCTGAGGCGGCGGCGAAGGATGCCGCCGACGCGGATGACGATGCCGCTGGCGACGTAGCCGAAGGCCACGGCCAGAACGACGGGCTGCGGCCAATTCCAAATGCCGTAGATCAGACCGCCCAGCAGGACGAAAAGCAGAGGAGTGTAGGGCCGGCTGAGGTTGATGCCTTTGAAGCTGTGGTAGCGCCAGGTGCTCACCATGAGGAAGCTCAGCAAGACGAGCAGCGCCAGCCAGGCGACGGAAAGAGGCCACCAGGCGAGGGGCTGGCCATCGAAGGCGAAAACCACGGCGGCCACCAGCAAAGCCGCGGCGGGGATGGGCAGGCCGACGAAATACTTGCGGTCGGGGTGGCCGGGATTCTTGGGGATGGGATTCTTCTGAACATTGAAGCGGGCGAGCCGGGCGGCGCCGCACAGCAAGAAAAGAAACGCAATGAAATAGCCGGCGCTGAAGAGCTGGCCGCGGGTGCCCTGGGCGATGGAGGTATCGACAAACTGGACGCCCCAGGCGAAGGCCAGAACGGCGGGGGCAATGCCGAAGCTGATGACGTCGGCGAGGGAATCCATCTCGCGGCCGAAATCGCTGGCGGTATTGGTCATGCGGGCGATGCGGCCGTCGAGGCCATCCAGGAACCAGGCGGCGCCGATAGCTTTGGCGGCAATGGTGAAATGCTCCGACGCGCCGGCGCCGGAAGCAGCCAGCATGGCGCCATTGAAGGAGCGCAGGATGGAGAGATAGCCAAGGAAGATATTGCCGGCGGTGAAGAGCGTAGGGAGAGCGTAAGCCACGCGGCGGGGCCGGCGGTCGGGAGAGCGCGGGTCAATCAGGCGGTCTCTAAATCCCACGCGACTCTCCTGGGTCCCGGCGGCGGGCGATGATGCTGGAACCGGCGGCGACGCGCTGGCCGGGGCGGACCACGATCTCCCATTCGGGGCCGAAGAGGATGTCGACGCGCGAGCCGAACTTGATGAGGCCCACGCGTTCGCCGGTGGAAACGCGGTCGCCGGGCTTCTTGGTGAAGACGATGCGGCGCGCGATGAGGCCGGCGATCTGCTTGAAAACCACGCGCGAGCCGGCGCCCTCGACGGTGACGATGTTGCGCTCGTTTTCGGTGGAACAGGCTTCGCGGCTGGCGACGTGAAACCGGCCGGGGTGGTATTCGACAGCGGCGATGGAGCCACCGATAGGGGCGCGATTGACGTGGACGTCGAAAATGTTCAAGAAGATGCTGACGCGGTTGAGGGCGGGGCCTTCGGGCTTGACGGCGACCACTTTGCCATCGGCGGGGGCGACAGCCACGGGGCCGGCGGGAATGGGACGTTGGGGGTCGCGAAAGAAATAGAGGCAGAAGGCCGCCAGGAGCCAGAGCGGCGCGGCGAACCAGGGGCCGGCCAGCCAGCGGACGAGGACGCCGGCGCCGGCCAGGGCGGCCGCGTACCAGATGCCGTCAATGACGATCACGAAGTACCTATTTTCCCACAGGTGGCGCGGCCGGAGTCTCCGGCGGCTTGAGATATTTCGCGTACCAGGCGAGGTAACGCTCGATGCGGTCCTTCTGGTAACTGGGCCGCGCGATGCCGTGGTTCTGGCCGGGATAGATCACCAATTGGGTGGGCACGCCCAGGCTGCGCAGCGCTTCGTACATCTGCTCGCCGCCCACCAGCGGCACATTGAAATCGCGGTCTCCACCGAGGAAGAGGGTGGGCGTCGAGATCTGGTCGGCGTGCAGGAACGGATAGGAGATCCTGACCCACGGCTCGAGGCCGACCTTCCAGGGCGGGCCGATCTCCTCGTCGTACTGAACGATGTACTGGTCGACTCCGTAGAGCGCTATGGGAAGGGCCGTGCCAGCGCCGCTAGTGGCGGCCTTGAAGCGATGGTCCCTGGCGATGACGGCGTCGGTGAGGATGCCGCCGTAACTCCAGCCGCCGACGCCCAGACGATTGGGATCGGCCAGCCCGATAGAGACCACGTAATCCATGGCCGCGAGCAGGTCGAGGACCTCTTTGTTGCCCCAGTCGGCGGCGATCGCGGTCTGGTAGTTTTCGCCACGGCCGGAGCTGCCGCGGTAGTTCACGTTGACCACAACGTAGCCGTTGGCGGCGAAGATCTGGCGCTCAAAACTGAAGGCGTGCGAATCCTGCCCGTTGGGACCGCCGTGGATGCGCAGCAGGGTGGGATACTTGCGGCCCGGCTGGTAGTCGGGCGGTTTCACCAGCAAGCCGTGCACTTGGTTGCCATCCTTAGCCTGGCAACTGAATTCTTCAGTAGCGCCCAGGTTGAGGTCGCCGAACAAGGCGTCATTGTGGTGAGTGAGCCGGCGCAGGACACCGTTCTCGAGCGCATGGACCTCGGCGGAGGCGGTGTCGGAGGCAGCCAGCACCGCGAGGCGGCCATCCATACCCTGCGCCACGGATGAAATCACGCCCGGAGGTTTGACCAGCCTCTCGACCTCGCCGCCGCCGGCCGGAACACGCGCCAGATACTCGGAGCGGTCATCCGCCACCAGGAACAAAATGGAGGAGCCGTCGGCGGAGAAGCGCGGCGAGGAGACGCCGCGATCGAGCTTGCCGGCCAGTATCTTCGGATCGCCGCCGTCGACGGGCACGACCGCCAGGCGGGTCATGTTGTAGGCGTTGTTTTTTGCGCCGGAGCTTTGCAGATAGACCAGCCGCGTGCCATCGGGGCTCCACTCGGGGCGCGCGCGAGAGGCCGATGCCTGGACGCCGTCGTAGTGAGTCACCTGGCGGGGCGCGGCTCCGGCGCGCGCTTCGGTCACGTAAACGTTCCAGGTGTCGTAGCGGTCGGCGTCCTTCCCCTCTTTGCCCAAGAAGGCGATGGACTGGCCGCCGGGCGACCAGTTGGGCGATGCCGCTTCGAGGCTTTCGGCGGTCAGGACGTCGGTTTTCTTCGAGGCGAGATCGAAAAGATAGAGGCGGGCGGGCGGCTGGGTCAGGTAGCCGACGATGTCCTGTTTGAATTTGTAGCGCTCGATCACGATGGGCTTGGGAGGCTTGGCGGGAGTGGGCCGCTCATCATCGGAAGTGTCGTTGGGATCGCGATCCTGCATCACCAGCAGCAACCGCTTGGAATCCGGCGACCACTCGCAGGAGGACAACCGGCCCTTGACCTCGGTGAGCTGCTGCGCCTCTCCGCCCATGCGGTCGAGCAGCCAGACCTGCGTGCCTTTGGCTTTGCCGGGGCGTCCGGAAAGAAAAGACAGATAGCGGCCGTCGGGGCTCCAGCGAGGAGCATTCTCGTTTTCGGGGCTGGAGGTGAGCCGCAACTGCCGGCTGCCATCCCAGCTCACCATCCACACGTCGGTATCGCTCTTGTCGGCAGCAACGTCGACCGAGCTGAGGGCGTACGCCACCCACTTGCCGTCGGGCGAGATCTGGGGGTCGCGCACTTCGTGGAAGGCGTGGATGTCGTCCAGCTTGAGCAGCCGCCGGCTGGTGGACTGGGCGAAAACCAGGGATGCCGCCAAGAGGCCGATGGAAAAACGGAAGGTTGTAGCTTGGATCATGAGCTTACGAGTCTAGCAAAACGCGGCGGCGGGAGTCAGGGCGTTCCGGACGAACGGGTCCAGACAGATACAACCGTCTTGCCGAGTGCGTGCCCGGTCAGCGGGTCTAACACTCGCGAAACAGGAACAATGTGGTTGTCCCAAGTCTTGATCTGCGCAACCGTAGGAAGACTCTGGCGGAGCACGAACCGGTTAGCCAGAGATAAGATCATACCTACGGAGTCCAGATAGAAACTCGCCTCCTGATAACAGTTGGGAGGCGTACACCGCCGGAGGGACTTCCGGTTGTAACGCCGGTAGTGGCCAATGGCCGCGTCAAACCTGCTGTATAGAAACTGATGCGCAGGAGACAGCACCATGAGGTGGCCGGCGGGTTGCAATAGACTGGCCGCGGCGGCAAGCTCGTCCCGGTCGTCCTCGATGTGTTCCAAAACGTCGATATAGAGAATCGAATCGAACCTGTCCTGCAATAAAGTGGCGACCCTGCCGGTGACAACGCGACAGGAAGGAAGGCCGGCCACGGCGCGAGCCAGGCGTGAAGCGAGCTGCGGATCGGGCTCCAGGCACAGCCAAGACTGTACGCCGGAATGATACAAAGACGGTGTATTCGCGCCAATGCCCGCGCCAACCTCAAGCACTGCGCCGTTGATCCAGGGACGGAGACGGGAAGCCCAATATGCTTTCCATCGAACCGCATGCACGAAGACATCCAGTTCCCCCCCGACGTAGGTAAACGTATCGCCCGGCATCACTGCGGCCCGGCCAGGTTCTGCAAGTGGTCCACAAAGATAGCGTAGTCCCGGATGGGCGTGACCTGCATGCGGGTTCGATTGGAAATGAGCGAGAATACCAAACTGAATGAAACCCCCAGTAGTTGAAGAGCCAGTACCAGGATCAAACCCACCGAGTAAGCCGCCCACCCCGGGATCGCGAGGTTAGTACAAAACCGGAGCCAAATCACAAAGGCCACGACGATCCCCAAAAACACCAGGCCGATAACGTTCGTAATGAGGATTCTGGTTGCCACAGTCTCCGCAAAGGTGGCTATTCCCGAGACGCCATGCATTACGAGGGCTGTCAAATTCATTTTCGAAGGGCCCTTCAGACGGGGGCCACGATCCATCGGCACCAGATCGCAACGCGCCTTGGATTTCACCACCGCACCCGCGTAGTGGTTCCACAACTCCGGCATGCAGGTCAAAGTGGGCAGCAAAGTACGGGGAATGAGGCTGAAATTTCCGACACGCACGGGGATGCCAGTCAAGAGGCGATGCACAACGCGAAATGCGTTGTAGCCTACCTTAAACAGGAGGCCCACGGAACGCCTTCTGCGCTCGGCGAAAATTGCAAAAGAGGGCTTGGAAAGCGCACGCTTGATCAAGCCCACAGCATCCTCAGCCCGGTCCTCGCCATCGGCATCCATGACCACCACGGCATCGCAAGGAAAATGCTCGTAGATATAACAGATGCCCACACAGATGGCTCGCTGATGACCCAGGTTGGCTCGCAATCGCAGTGCTTCCACCTGAATCGTCAACGGCCCTTGGGCGCGCGGCCAGTGAGCGATACCAGTGGGGCTTCCATCGTCCACTAACAGCACACGCGCGGCGACCTGCGGCAGACCTCGAAGTTCTTCACCCAAAGCGCGGCAAAGGATGAATGCGCATTCCCAATCCTCATAGACCGGCATCAGGATAACTACCCGGAAGGGGGAACTCAGAGCCGGATCACTCATCTGGCGCCTGCCTCAACACCGCCGCCGAGCCACGGCGAACTGCGGTTGGGGTTCACTCGTATTTCGTATTCGCCGACTTCGGCTATCTTGAGCATGTCGATCATAACATAGCGCGCCAGCGGAGACGCCTCCCCGCGCCCGTCATCTCCGTCCCAAATTCGCAGGATGCTGCGATTCAAAATGGCGCAGGCCCCTGACTCCTTCTGCATGATACGCAATATCTCAGCCTGTCTGTCAGAGCTGAGCCCGTTCATCCAAGCCGTCAGATTCCATCCATTCGGCGTGGGAACCCCGGACCACATGTTGAAACTTCCCATGCCCGGCATGGTGAACAGGGTTCGGCAGTTTGCGCCAACGCTGCTGGCAATGGACTCAAACTGGGTCGCCTGCTCCGCGGGCAAATGCAGCCACGCGGAACCCCTCAGCCGGGAAGCCGGGGGAAAGTCACTGCAAGCGGAAACAGCCATGCCGGCCGCACCGGGGACAAGCGCAGCCAGAATCGCTCCGCCAACGATCGCGTCCAAGCGCAAGCCATTCCCGGCGCCCCGGGGCAGTCCGCGCGATGCCGCCCGCAGTCCGCCGATTCCGTCGGCGATACAGAGAAAAGCCCAGAGGAGCATAGGAGCCGCCGCAACTCCCAACTGGCTGGCAGCCACGGGATACGCTCCCAACAACTGTGTTACCGCCATGTCGGTAATAAACAAACGAGGAAAAAGCGCGACGGCGCCTCCCTTCCAGTGTGATTGCGGTATCACGGCCAGGGGAAGCAGGGGCACTACCCAGTCGATCCGATGATAGAGGGCCAAGAACAGAATGGAGACAATCCCAACAGCGCATCGAAGCACGTCGAGCCACCGCGAATCGGCAAAACGCGGCGCCGACCATCTCAGGCCGACTACGCCGGCGATAAGAATAAAGGCAGCCAGTAACTCGGGCGAGGCGATAAACATGGGGAAGTAATAAACGCCGGCATGCCGTGACGGACCCAGGATAACTCCCCAAACCAGCGTGCTCACCGACATACCCTGGAGAGATGTGGCGAAAACCATGAGCAGTGTGCCCGCCAGCAGGCCCGCCGCGGAATAGAGCGCCGCGCGCACGGGCCAGGGATGGCGGGGCCGGACCAGAGCGCCGCAACCGAACGCGACGATTCCGCCGACCGTCGAGAGGAGACAGTAACCACCAACGCCGTGCTCGAAACCAGCATGCATCAACAGCCAGGGAGACGCCGCTGCGTAAACCAGCGTCAGCGCCGTGCCGATGGAACGGACCCGTCCGGAGGGAAGCACGCACACCAGCGCATGCGCCAAGCCAGCGATATAGAACACGCCTAAGTTCACCTTGGTGAACGCCAGAGCCGCGCCCACGCAGCCCAGAAAAAAAAGACGCACAGAGTATCGCCCCGGCAGCGACGGCAGTGAGAGGCAGGCGGCGAGCATGTACAACAGCAGCACTACCTGCTGCGGATGGCCCGGCTCATTCGCCAGCACCCGACTGGATAACATGCAAGAAAGCCAGGCTGCGCACGCCAGAAACACACTTTTCGATGCGCGGTAAACGAAGACCGCAGCCAACAGGCTGGAAACCACCCAGTAAACCAGCGTGACCAGCCGCCCCATGTCGTGAGTCAATGGAAGGTGAAGTAGTTGGAAGAAAATTCCCTGGGCATAGAAATAGAACGGACCGTACTGGCTGAAGGTTTGCGTGTAAAGGTGACCTTGC
>Ga0326728_10016928_pt1 | contig 14742 bp, 14 predicted proteins | sample MB3enrmetagenome_FD_207602 | JGI IMG/M metagenome (GOLD analysis project Ga0326728, IMG submission 207602) | Lab enriched peat soil microbial communities from McLean, Ithaca, NY, United States - MB31MN | ecosystem: Environmental > Terrestrial > Soil > Wetlands > Peat | place: USA: New York...
CGTCATGGACTCCGCCTTCGATCCCGCCCACCCGCTGTGGCCGGGACTCTCCGTCACCCCGACCGTGAACGTGAGCCGGCACACCGGCTCCACGCTGTCCGGGCGGTAACGGCTTCGAAAAGAACCGACTCTTCCTCTTGCCCGGGCGCCACTCTCCGGCAACTGCCCGCGCCCTCAGGGCGGCGCCGGGACCGGCGGCGATGCGGGATAATGATCAAGAGAGAATGCCGACGTCTTCACCCGGTAGCTCAGACACGAGTTCTTGAGCCACCGGTCATTGTCTTCATCCGGATAGTCGCTGCGGCTGAAGCAACCCCGGCTCTCCGTCCTCGCCAGGCTCGCGGTCAGTATCGCCCTCAGCACGAAAGAGCTGCTGAGCAGGTCTTCCCGCGTTAGCCTCTGTCCGAGGTCGGCAGGGCGCACTTCCCGGATCAGGTCGTCGAGATGCGCCGCCTCATCGAGGGCCCGGCGCAGCGAGGCACCGCTCCTCACTATCCCCGCCTTCTCCCAGGCGAGCTTCCTGAGGGAAACACGCAGCTCCCGGAGCCGCCCCACAGAGGACGGCCCGGGAGAGGGCGCCCCGGCGCGGTGCTTCTCGACTGCCGGGCGATCTTCCGCCTCACAGGCTGCGGCGGCGTGGCCCGCCGCCTGCCCGAAGACGACGCACTCGGTGAGCGCGTTTCCGGCGCGCCTGTTGGCGCCGTGGAGACCCCAGACGATCTCCCCGCATGCGAAGAGGCCGGGCAGCGCCGTCTCGCCGCGGCCGGTGACGCGGATGCCCCCGTTAAAGAAGTGCGCCCCGGGCAGGATGCGGGCGGGACTGTTCTTGAAGTCGAAGTTGACGCCGGAGAGCAGAACCAGGGGATGGACGGCCCAGGCCGACGCGGCCGCCTTCCGATAGTCGATGTACACCGGGCCGGTCCTGCTCTCCTCGAAGAGGCAGAGAGAGAGGCTGTCTCTCCTCTTCCTTACGGTGTCGTTGAGGGGGGCCATACCATATTTATCGACCAGGTCCTCCCCCGCCTCGTTGATGAGCCTCGTGCCGGCGGGAAAGGGCGAGAAAAGAAGCATACGGGGCGTGTGGGGCTCCGCCAGCACGACAGGGATAAACTGGACGAATTCCATGTCCCAGAGTTGGAGTCCCGCCGAGGCCGCCAGCCGGTACCCCTGCCCCGTGATACTCCTCTGGTTGTCGTGCATCTCGTAGATGGCGCCCGCCCCGCCGGTGGCCAGTATGACCGCGGAGGCGTATATCGATGTCTCTCTTCCGTTGGCGACCAAACCCCTCACCCCGCGCACCCTCTGGTCATCGCGCACGAGTTCGGTCACGTAGAACCGCCCGAAAAACTCGACCCTCGGCAGGCGCCTCACCGCATCGGCCATCTTCTTCACAAGGGCGAGGCCGGGGATCATCTCCGGCCGGGGCGGTTTGACGCTGTGATAAGAGGCGCCCGTCTCCTCCATAACGACCCCCAGAGACCTGAGCAGGTCGAAGGCGGCCGGGGCCTCATCAGCCACCATTCGCACCATGGGCTCGTAGTTGAGCATCCGGCCGCTCCTGAAGGTGTCCCGCATATACTCTTCAGCGCTGTAGGCCGAAGAGGGGCCCGAAAAGACCCCGTTAGCGAGGGCGGAATTGGTTCCCGTGCCCATGGAGCCCCTGTCGAGAAGAATCACCTCGGCCCCTTTTTCATGGGCAGCGATCGCGGCTGTCATGCCCGCGAGGCCGCCCCCAATGACGATTACCGATTTTCTCATAGATACCTCCAAAACTCGAGAGGTGAAAACGCCTCACACGGAACTTTTCCTCTCGCCGATAGCGGTATTTCCGCTAATCGGCGGCGCAGCGCCGCCATCGTCCTTTATCCTCTGGAGGAGCGGTACGATAAGCGTCGCGCCCACGATGACCATGATCTTCCCGTAGAGGATGGAGACGATCACGGCAAGCGGGCCGAAGTGACGCAGAGCGAGCACGAGCGTAACCGCCGCGTTCGTCGTGCCGATCTCGAAGCACGCCGCCTTCCGCTGACTCACGTTGAACCCCAGGTGTTTCGGGATAAACCAGCCTATGGCATAGCCCACCACCACGAAGAGGATAACCCCTACGACGAGATAGGGAAGGATGTAGAACTGCTTTATCAGGGTGGCTGCGCCCTTCGACATCGTGCCCATCATGACAAATCCCAGGGCTATCACCGCCATGGGGGTGAGAGTGGGCTTGATGCAGTTGATCGAGCGGTGGAACATCCATCCGAGCAAGGAGCCCAGCGTGACGGGCAAGGCGACGATCTTCAAAAGGTCAATCACCACCGCCCTCATGTCCATGTGGGTCGTGCTGCCAACGAGCAGCAATAGGATAAAGGGGGCCACAAGGGGGGTAACCAGGGTGTTGAGCCCGGTGACGGTGACCGACATGGCGAGGTCCCCTCCGGCTATCATCGTGAGCGCATTCGATGTCGTGCCCGTAGGCCCCACCCCCACGATGACCAGGCCGATGGCAAGGTTCCTCGCGGTGGTGGCGTCAGGGATGAGCTTGATGAAGATAAAATAAGCAATGACGTAGGCGACGAGGGGCAGGCATATCCACCGTACGAGCAGGGCGAGGCCGATCACCTTCGGGCTCTTCGCGATCCGCTTCCAGTCAGGACCGGTGATGGCCAAACCCAGGACGAAGAGCGAGGCCATCACGAACCAGGCGTTCCCCTTTGCGATGAAGCTCTTCTCTATGGTGGGATAGAAGAGGTAGCCGAAGACCACCATCAGAGTAAGAAGAAGCGAAGAATAGCCCGAGACGAACGCGCAGACCTTTATCCATGAGGCTGGCATACCGGCGGGAGCCTTCTTGCTCCTTATAAAGGCCAGGTAACCGAAATAAATGCCGATGAGCCAGCACACTATGGTGAAGGCACTCACGTAAGGCATTGCGCCGAGTGACATGCCGACGAATCGCGAGATGAGGAATGTGACTAAAAACCCTACGATGACGAACAGATTGGAGATATATTTCATCCGCTTGTCCGCGGATAAGGTGTGGCGACGACCGTCCGTAAGACCTTCCATAAGACTCCCCCCCTGCCTTTTTGAAACGCCTTCCCGCGCCGCCGCGTAGACGGCCGCGGGTTCACGACCACGCCCGGCTCTCCGGCAAGGGCCTGTTGTGCCCGCGTACCGAGAGTTTCCTCACGCACGGGTTCCTTGCAGGTAAGCCGATGGTGGCACCACTCACGTTGAATCGCGTCTGTTTTTAAAAACTAGGGCATTTCCCCAAGAAGAGGCCCCGATCGGGTACGTGATAGTGGGAAATGCGCCAGCCCCCCCTTTTTTTCCTCCAGGTGCGCGCCGGGCATAGCCCGTGTCCGGAGATGCGCCATCCCCCGGTGCGCTTACTTCTTTCTCAGGTCCATGATGCGCTTATACTTCGTGCGCGTCTCCGTTCCGACGAGCGCCTTCACACCGCCCTTCGGCAGCGCCTCGACCTCGCTGCGCAGGCCCAGGGCTCCGTGGAGGTCTTTCGCAAGCTCGTCGCACCATTTCGCGCGGTCGCCGTCTTCTCCCAGGAACTCGACGAGCACCTTGACAAGCTCCCGGTGTCCTTCCTTCCACACCTTGATCAAGTACTCGCCCCCGAAGACGTCGAACTTCTTGATGGACGGCTCGAAATCGGTCGGGTAGATGGCAACACCCTTCACCTTTATCATGTCATCGACGCGGCCGTGGACCGCCGTCATGCGATTGAGCGTCCTGCCGCAGGCGCAGCGCTCCTTCATGAGCGCCGTGATGTCTCCGATCCTGTACCGTATGAGCGGCGCCGCCTCCTTGAGCAGGGTGGTCACGACGAGCTCCCCTTCCTCGCCATCGGGGACGGGTTTTCCCGTCTCGTGATCGATCACCTCAAATATATAGGCGTCTTCGTTCAGGTGGAGACCCTTCTGCTCCCCGCACTCCCAGGTAGGCGCCCCCGTCTCGACGCTGCCCCAGTTGTTGTAGGCCTTGCAGCCCCACGCGTCCTCTATCTCGCCGCGCATCTCTTCCGTGAGCGGCTCCGCCGTGTGGAAGGAGACACGGATTTTGAAGTCCTTGCGCGGGTCGAGTCCCATCTCTCGTGCCACTTCGGCCAAGTGGAGCATGTACGAACCCGTGCAGCCGATGACCGTCGTGCCCCAGTCATGGGCTATCTGTAACTGCCGCTCCGAAGGGGTCACCGCACCGCTGCCCGTGGGTACGACCAATGAGCCGAGTTTCATCACGCCCTCGGTCGACGTGAAGCCCACGATAAAGAGCGTGTAGGCAAAGGCGATCTGGACTACGTCCGTCGGCCCCACGCCCTGTGCGCGTAAGCGCCTCGCCCAGAGGTTTGCTATGTTCTCCCAGTCGTTGCGCGTGTGAAAAATCGGCTTAGGTTTTCCCGTGCTGCCCGTGGAGGATTGCACCCTGATGGTGTGAAAATCGCCCTGGTAATCACCAAAGGGAGGGAACTTCTCGATGCTCTCCGCGATGTCCTGTTTTCTGGTAAAGGGGACTCTGCCGACGTCCCCGAGGCCCTTCACGTCGTCGGGGGAAAAGTCGTCCTTCTTCCATATCCTCCGGTAGAAAGGTATCTTTTCCCATGCCCTTTTCAAAAGGGCCTTCAGCCGCTCCTCCTGCACCGCCAAAAGCTCGTCGCGGCTCATCGTCTCCCACTTCGGATCCAGCAGACTGTAGCCTTGCATGGTATGCCTCCTATTTGGTGTATTCTTCCCACTTCGACCGAACGAGGTTCAGGGTCTCAAGGTCGGGCAGAACACGGTCGGGGGTGGCACGTCTCATCTCATCCTCCATTTTCCTCGTCGCGTCGATGCCGATCTTCGAACACCAGGCGAACTCGGTAAAGCCCTGCGCATGACCCAGGTCCTTTGCCTCGTATCTCCTCCTCGCAGACGGGCTGAGAGGATAAACGCCCTGTCCGGGAAAGACGATCACGTCCAGCTCGGGGTCGACACGGGTCGCCTCCGCGAAAAAGACCTCGTCGGCGTTGAAGATATCAATGTCTTCATCGACCACCGTGACCCAGTTGACGCTCGAACACCCATAGCCCGCCGAGAACGTCGCGTACATCGCCTGTTTCGCCCACCCTGGATAACGCTTCTGGATCTGGACGACCGCCTTGTAGCCTCTTCCCTGAATCGGGAGGTAGCAATCCCTGAAGCCTATGACGCTCGTGCGCAGCACGTTGTAGAGGTTGCTCTGTATGGGCAGATAGCGGAAGACCTCTCCCTCTCCGTACTGGTGGCCCATGGAGCCCGTCACGTAGAGAGGGTCCTTCCTGTGCGTGATACAGGTGACGTGGAACGTGGGGGTGATCATCGATTCTTCATAATAACCCATCCACTCGCCGTATGGTCCCTCCTGGAGGGGCTCGTCATGGTAGAGGCGTCCCTCGATGACGAGCTCCGCCTCGGCGGGCACGTCGACGTCGATGGTCTCGCACCGCACGAGCTTGTCGGGCTCGCCCGCCAGCGCCCCGGACAGGTCATATTCATCGTCTGTGACGGCGCCCATCTTCGTGGTGGATGCGCAGTACTGGCTGGGCGACATGCCGATCACGACGGCCACTTCCAGGTAGCGCTCGCCCCTGGCGCGCGCGCGGGCCAGGTGGATACCGATGTCTTGCATGGAGAGGGCCATGATCCCGGTCGTGTTCTTATTGATCACGTGCACCCGGTACATGCCGATGTTTCTCCCCAGTTCCGGGTCTTTGCTGATCGTCCCGTTGAGGGTGATGTACGGGCCGCCATCGTAGGGCGCCCACTTGATGATGGGGAACTTCGTCAGGTCTACCTTATCACCCTTGAGTATCACCTCTTTGCAAGGGCCCGTGCCCACCATCACCGGCTTTATCCATTTTTCCTTGTGCCTCATGGTCTTTGCGTAATAGTCCCTGATCATTCTCGGGGTAGCGTCTTCCGGCAGACCCAGGGCAAGGGCCATCCGGGAGAATTCGCCGAAGAGGTTGGCGACCATGGGGATCTTCGATCCGTCCACGCTCTTGAACCAGACGGCGGGACCTCTGCGCTCGTTCAGCTCCCAGACGATGGCCGCTGCTTCCTGCCCGTTCACGGGCCGGTTCACCCTCAGGATCTGCCCCTTGCCGTCGAGAAGCTCCATAAAATTTCTGATCGATGCCATAAACTAATTACCTCCTTGAAAATATTGAAAAACACTCCCGTACCGTGTCTGGTATACTCCATGAGCAAATGGCGTGCCAGCCGGTTTCACTCAGGAAAACGCATATTTTGGGAGATTACGAGCTTTTCACGCATGGATGATGTCTTTTCCGGTTGACATTATTTCCGTCTGAAACATAGAATTGTACGGCACACAAAACGAATCGGGGGGGATGTAAACAGAATGGACATGTCTACGACAGATGACAACTGGGCGTACCTGATTTCGCGCCTGCAGCAGGGGCTGGGCAGCTACGGTCCTGATCCGTTGATCGCGGAGGCGCTCAAGATCCTTTTGAGGAACAGGTATGAAGGCATGATCATCATCGACAAAGAGGGCCACGTGGCATTCATGGACAAACCGACGGAAAAGCTTTTCGGCCTGGAGCCGGGGGGAGCCAAAGGAAGACCCTTTTCCGATTTCTTCCCGGACCTGGGGATCCTGCAGGTGCTCAAAACAGGGGTTCCCCAGATCGGCCAGATCCAGGAGATAGGGGGGCAGAAAAAGATCGTGACCCGCTTTCCCATTATCAAGGACGGCACAGTGATAGGCGCCGTGGGAAAAGTGATCTTCCACGAGATAGAGGCGATCAGGATACTGTCGGGCAGAATCCAGAAGCTGGAAGCGACGCTCTCGAAGTATAAGCAGGACTATATGGCGACGAACAGGGCCAATTACAACTTCGAGAGCATACTGGGCAGGAGTCCGTCCCTCATCAAGACGAAGGAGATGGCGCAGAGGATCGCCTCCATTGACTGCAGCGTCCTGATCGTGGGTGAGAGCGGCACGGGCAAGGAGCTCTTCGCCCACAGCATACACAACGCGAGCATCCGGTCGAAGGAGCCCTTCGTGCGCGTCAACTGTCCGAGCATCCCGTTCGACCTGGCGGAAAGCGAGCTCTTCGGCTATGAGAAAGGGGCCTTTACCGGCGCCAGTCACCGGGGGCAAAAGGGAAAGTTCGAGCTTGCCTCGGGAGGGACCATATTCCTGGACGAGATCAGCTCCATGCCCCTGACCATTCAGGCGAAGCTGCTGAGAGTGATCCAGGAAAAGGAGATCCAGCCCCTGGGGTCGTCGACGACGAAAAAGGTCGACTTCAGGCTGCTTGCCGCAACGAACGTCGATCTCTCCTCACTCGTCAAGAAAGGGGCGTTCAGGGCAGACCTCTATTACCGTCTGAACCCCATCCAGTTGCGCATACCCCCTTTGCGGGAAAGACGGGAGGATATCCCTTTTATTCTGAATGCGCTTTTTCCCCATGTAAACAGACAGGTAAACGGGATCGCGCAGTCGGTGGCCCCCGGGGTGTTATCCCGCCTCGTGTCATACCACTGGCCGGGAAATGTGAGGGAGCTGATCAATGTGCTGGAACAGGCGGTGCTGAACGGCTATTCCAAGAAGGAGATCGATCTCGAGGACCTGCCTGAATTCCTGCAGGACGATGCCCCGCCGCGCCACTCGGGGCAGGTTGCAGCCATGCGCGATACGGTCTCGGATGCCGAGAGGAGGGCAATCACGGACGTGCTACGGGTGACCGGGGGGAATAAGAGGAAGGCGGCCCACATGCTCGGCATCTCGCGGGCGGGTTTTTACAAAAAGATGAGCCGTCTGAACATCGAATAGCGCCTTTCTGCATCCGGACACGGGCTTGATCGACCTTTCTATAGTTACGGATCGTGAGGCGCCGGGATCGTCCGGCCGTCTTCGCCCCACCGTCTGAAGAGTGCGTGCTCAATATCGAGGTTGTCGAGGATCTTACCGACGATGTGGTCGATCAGGTCGTCGATGGTCTTCGGAGCGTGATAAAAAGCAGGAACAGGGGGCAGGATCGTCGCGCCCGTGTCGGCCACCTGCGCAAGCAGCCTCAGGTGCCCCTTGTGCAAGGGGGTCTCCCTCACCACGAGGATGAGCCTGCGTCTTTCTTTCAGCGTCACGTCGGCCGCGCGGATCACCAGGTTGTCGTTGAACGAGTTGGCGATGCCCGAAAGGGTCTTTATGGTGCACGGCACGACCACCATGCCTGCTGTCCTGAAGGAGCCGCTCGCGATGCTCGCGCTCACGTCTCGCGGGTCATGGCTTGTGTGCGCCAGTTTCTCCACGTACCCGACGGTGTAGCGCGTCTCGATAAGGATGGTCTTCTTTGCCGCCTCCGAGAGCACGAGGTGCGTCTCCACATCGAGCTCCCGCAGCACCTCAAGGAGCCTCACGCCGTAAATCACCCCGCTGGCCCCGGTAATCCCCACAACGATCCTTTTCCCTTGCATCTCTCCAGTTCCTCCCCGTGTATGTGCGCTGCCTTCAAGACGGCGCTTGATTGCAAGCATCTGCAACTTCCGTACCCGCCGGCCCTATGCGTGTTCCTCTTTTCCTCATCCGACAATCCGATATAACCAATGTCGATCCCTGATGCGGTGGTTACCGTTACCGTTGATGCCCTTATCTCTTGAATCGTCTCCTCAGCGTCGCAAGACCGATGAGGAAGCCTTGCAGAGAGAGCCACGGCATCCTTCGGCTTCTCGGAAGACGTACCGATCCCACAGAAGTTTGGCAAATGACAAAGCCGGAAATGCTTTTCTTGAGCGCGCCTGCCGCGGCTCGAACGCGGAACCTACGGCTTAGAAGGCCGTTGCTCTATCCTGTTGAGCTACAGGCGCACGTCTCATTATACCTGTTTCCCCCTTTCCTTTCAACTGTGAGGAAGCTAAAACAGCGAGGATAAATGGGATAATAGGGGCATTTCTCGCAACCGGCTGCAAGACCGGCCGCGGGTTTCCAAAAACTCTCTTTCAGGCCGGGACAGGCCGTTCTCTCATTATCTTCTTGAAAAAAACCCCAATGAAGGTTATCTTCTTAGGGTCCGTGACGCAAGCCGGCATTGAAGGATCACTTTTCCATTAAATAATGAGGTGAAGGATGGGTAGCGTCGTTAAGTGGAGAAAGAAAAAAATGCGGAAACATAAGTACAGAAAGCTAAGAAAAAGGACGAGACACCAGAGGAGAAAGTAGTGACCTCATAACTGTCATATTTTCTTCGTCCATCTTGCCCATCTTCGGGGTCTCCATAACGCCCCCAAGATGGGCAAGCCTTTCATCGTTCAAGAGAAAACGGAAGCACCCCGTACCGATTTCGCCCTTCCCTATGTGCCAGTGCCTGTCCACCGAGCTGCCCAGGGGCGTCTTTGAATCGTTCAGATGGAAGAATCTTATGCAGCCCTGTCCTGAAGCGCCTTCCATCTCGCCGATAATGTCATCCCACGCGTGGGGCGACCGCACGTCATAGCCTGCCTCGAACAGGTGGGCCGTGTCGAGGCAAAACCCTACCCTGCTCGCGTCCCGCACGCGCGCCCGCAAGGCTGCCAGCTCTGAAAGCGTCTTTCCTACGGCCTTGCCCTGACCGGCCGCATTCTCCAAAAGCACGGAAACGGGGTACGCGTCGAGGACTTGTTCCACACTCCAGGCGGCAGCGTCAAGACCTTTTTCGATACTCTCCCTCGACCCGCAGTGGACCACCATCGTCTCTATTCCGAGCTCCGCGCACAGCTTTGCCTCATGCAGGAAGCCCGCTAAATTCTTAGGCTCTTCATCGGACCGTGCAATGTTGGGCAAATAGCTGAGGTGGGCAACCACCGGCAGATCGTGGAAAACGCGGCCGAAGGTTTCGCGGTCCGCTCCGCTCCAGGATTTTTCGGCCCATGACCTTGGGTTCTTCACAAATATCTGGATCACGTCGCAGCCGAGGCGTCTCGCCTCCCGGCGGGTATGCTCGAAGCCCTTTGCAATGGGAACATGAAAGCCTATTTTCACCGACCGACGCCTCCGTCTCCCTATTATCTCATAATTCGCAAAGATTCGGGGCACCGGGCAGCACGTGTGAAATAGTCGTCCTCTTCTCGTCGCCCGCTCCAGGATAAGGACATGTCCGGACAGGCCCGGCAGCCCTCGGCAAGGGTAAGGCGCTGTTGCACAAACAAGCCCCAAAACACGTCTTTTTGGCATCGTTTACTGCCTTTACCCCTCTTTTTGCCCTCTTCGGCACGCATTTTTCACTAACCGGCTCAGCACTGCCTCTTTAGGATTCCCTTCTCTTGCAACGTATGTCAGAAGGGGGGTTTACAAAAGTTGACAAAAGTTGACAGTTTCAGGGGGGGGTATGGGGGCCGGGCGCTTCAAAGGCAGGAACCTGTCGCCGCCCCCAAAAGGGCAACCGAACGGCCGCAGCATCGCTGTAGGGTACGGCTATTGCGAGCCAATTGTCAAAGAGCAGGTGCCGGTTTACGGGAAACAGGCTAATACAGGCCAGGCTTCCGTCATCTCTTTCGGCCTATCACAATGACTACCCGGTCTCTCTAAGAGTTTGCCTGTTTCCGCACTCTCCTGTCAAAGTGACAACCAGGGATGACAAGGAGATGTGACAAGGAGAGATGACAACCAGGGGTGACAAAATGAAATTGGTAAAAGTTTGAAATGTAAAATGTAAAAGTTAAGCTCTTCCCCTACATAGCCACGAGCCGTTCGCGGGAGAGTGCAGCGGCATATGCTATAGACGCCTTGATGTCCTCCATACTCCCCGGTGTCCGTGAATACCGTCTTCTTGACGGAAAGCCGGAAATAGTTGTTGTAATTTTGCGGTAGTTCTCCGATAATGGAGGATAAGGAGACGCCAGTCGGAAAGGCTGACACGCTCCTCTGGTGAGTGAGAACGTACTGAACGAAACAACGTCCCTACCGCCATTATGATCATTGCGAACATCATTCTACGGGAAACTATTTATGGGAAAGAGAGAGATAATAGACATCATTAAAAGCACCAAGCCGGAGATAGAAGACCGATACGGAGTTGAGCGGCTTGGCCTGTTTGGCTCTTGCGTGAGAGAGCAACAGCGAAGAAAGGGTGATATCGACATACTGGTGACCTTCAATCGCGACATCGACCTCTTTGACTTTTTGGACCTCCGTGAGTACCTCGAAAGCCGGTTGCACGCCAAGGTTGATCTGGTCATGGAATCGGCTCTCAAGCCGACTATTGGAAAACGTATCCTGGCTGAGGTCGAATATGTTTAAGGGCCAGGACGCGGCCGATTACTTAGACGATATTCTGGCTGCCATTGCCGACGTCGCGGAGTTCACGGGTGACATGTCTTATGAGACGTTTGCGGCAGACAAAAAGACTGTCAACGCGGTCATCAGAAGCCTTGAGGTCCTCGGAGAAGCCGCCAAGCATATACCGACATCCTTTCGCCGGAAGCACCCCGACATCCCGTGGAGCAAAATGGCTGGCATGCGGGACGTGCTCATCCACGATTACATGGGCGTTGACCTAAAGACTGTCTGGAAGGTCGCTCAGGAGCGCTTGCCGGAGCTAAAAGCCCTTCTCTTAGGGATAGGCGCTGCAAAGCGAGATTCATAATCGACATGACTCCACCCAGGATAGGATACGCGGCATAGAGGTGAGAAAAGATTGCCTGCGATAAGGGCCGCTAGCTACGACTTATTTACTTATTTACGGTCGCCCCTCAAGCCCCCCTGATGTGGTAACCGATCCGCAGACCTCGTCGATCAATGTGGGATCGATGACGACCTGCCGCGGCCTCCACGACGTGTCGAGGCGCTCCATCCCGTTGACGAAGTCGGCCGAGTTCATGAGCAGGTATGCCGCGACGTCGCGGAGGAGATCCACAGTCTTCACGGGAAGGGAGAAGGACGTGGGAAGCCCCTGCAAACACCTGCGCAGACGGAGATCGGGGATGTTGTCGAAGGTCAGCTCGGCGAAGCTGAAATCGGTGGCTATCGGGTTATATATCCGCGGGACATCGGGACATGTGCCGGCAAGGAGCTTGTTGCAGGAATCGACCGTGCTGGAGAGCTGTGTCATCTGCCCGAAATGTTCGTCGATCATCTCGATGCTGTCAAGGGAAACGTCATCCATCGGGCCGCTGGTGACCACATTGAGGACGGCCCCGATGCCCGGAGGGGCGCTCCGGGCGTCCCACGTACTGTGCTTGGCCGTTTTGGCGTTGGCGGCTATCACCATTAATCTCCCCAGTTGGTTCATATTGGCCAATTTCAGGATGCTCCAGGCGCTGTCGGTGGTGGTCACCGCCTGAAACGGCCCCCTGAGCCCCAGGTTGTCGGAGAGCCCGCCGTCTAGCAAATGGGCGTAGCGCCGATCGGGTTCCCGGTACGAATCGGCGGCGGCTGCCTCGGCAACACGCCATTTCGGGTTTTTCTCCCTGTCCAGGGCAGGCCCTATCCATGCCGGGCGCGGGCCACACTCGACCTTATAGTTGTTCAGGGTAAGCGGGGCGAAGGCCACCGGGAAATCGGATGATGCCGCAACGGCACGGGAGAGCGTGACCCCGGAGAGGTCGGAGCAGAGGAGGTCGAACTGGTCCTGGGTAAACTCGAACCGGTGGTTGATCCCGATGTCGGTGGCGTTCACCACCAGAAAAGGGACGCTCCCCTGCGGCTTCTTCAACAGATCGGCGAAGGTCTTCCCTTCGAAGATCGTGTCGTTGTAGTATGCGTCCGCCATGTCTATGCGGCTGAAATCGGGGGAGGCGAGACGGAACCAGTTGTAGGGGTTGAAGAGCCTCAGGATAAGCCCCATCTGGATGTCCCGGTAGAGAAACCGGTCCGGGAACTCACTGAAGAAACGCTCGGGGAAAAGTGCGTAATACGCCGAAGTGAAGCTCCCTCCAGAGACTGAGGAGATGATCTCCACGTCATCCAGCAACTTCCGTTTCGACCCGTCCTTTGCGGTATACTCCACCAGGCGGAGCTCCTCCATCAGCCCGAATGAAAAGGCCGCGGCCCGGGTCCCTCCGCCGGAGAATGCCAGGAGCACGAACGGCTTGTCGATCGACGGCTGCGGACGGACGACGGCATACCTGTAACCCGCCGACGGGGAGACGGCAGGAAGACGGGGGTTTTCGACATAATGGGCGCACCCTCCGCAGACCGCTGCCAGGACGACAAACAGCAGTTGCAGTCTCATGTTCAACCCGCGCATTGGAATGTCAGCTCCATGGGTGAGATAGGGTCGGTATCCTTTATTTCGACTTCGACCTGCTCCGGAATGCACTTCTTACCACCGGGGCACGTGAGACTGATCACGTGGAGGCCCGCGTTGCACTCCTTGGTCACCAAATTGCCGGCAGCGTCCCGGTTCGGTCCCTGGTTGCTGCCGTCGAGGATGACGTCTCCCCTTTCCGGGCAATTACATCGGAAGAATTCCATGGTCCACCTCCTTTGATCTCTGTACGCGCCGGACAGCCAATCATGTGTGTGAAGCGGCAAAACCCGCCTGCATCCAATCCCGAAGACTGCTGCTCCAGATCGTAGAGGCTGCCGTGGGCGGCCCTCTCCGTCATCCCTTTCTCGTTCCTATCCTGTCGCCTTCCGCATGAGCGCCTCCAGCTCATTCACCACGGGATGGCGAGTGAAGGCCGGATCAAATCGCCACTTCGCCGTGACACTATCTTTATAGCAGACTCGAAGGACCCCCTCAAGTACAATTTTGACCTCCTTGACCCGTTCTCTCCCGGGCCGAAACCCCATCACATCCACCCAGGACGTCCCTCATGTCCCTCCGCGGCCTAGAGGTGAGAAAAGATTGCCTGCGATAAGGGCGACCAGCTACGACTTATTTACTTATTTACGGTCGCCCCTCAAGCCCCCCTGGCCCCACGCCCAAACGTTCCAGCATTGACAACGTCTGTACATCTGATATATTGCAATAAGACGGAGGTGCACATGGCAAGACAGTTTACCGTGGTTATCGAACGAGATGAAGAAGGTTACTATGTGGCGGACGTTCCAGAATTAAAGGGATGCCACACACAGGCACGTTCTCTTGACGAACTCCTTGAGAGAGCCAAGGAGTCGATTCGGCTTTGTCTGGAAGCATACGGAGAAGATCTCCCGGCTATGGAGTTTATCGGGATTCAAAAAGTAGCCGTATGAGCAAACTTCCGGTTCTCACGGGTACCGCTCTCGTCTCCATCCTTAAGAAAATCGGCTTCACTATTGATAGACGGAGAGGAAGCCATGTCTTCATGAAGCACCCGGATGGAAGAGCCACAGTTATCCCCATTCATGCAAAAGAAGCCATAGGACCGGGGCTTTTTTCGAAAATCCTGAGAGATGCCGATCTATCAAAGGACGAATTTCTCGACCTGATTGAAAAATAGATAATTTACGCGTGAGGACAAATACCCCGCCCTCGCAATGCAGGATAGTTGACTGAAAGGCTAGATTTTACTCGACCGATCCGATGACAAGTGTTACAATCGGCAATGATTGCAGGGACGGGGGTATGAGCTACTGGAGAAAGGGCAAGGAGCAGGTTATTTACTTTCTTAAGAACCCCTTCTCCTATTAAAAACGTCCACTTCTCCCTACACCGCGAGGGTGCCTTAAGTCAAGGATAAACAGCCTGTTGAAAAACCGCCCTCCACGCAGGTTTCATATCACCCCACACCATGTGTAACCCTCTTCTCCCTGAAGACTTAGGACGAGGAGAAGCAGGAAAAGCAGACA
>Ga0326728_10016929_pt1 | contig 14741 bp, 9 predicted proteins | sample MB3enrmetagenome_FD_207602 | JGI IMG/M metagenome (GOLD analysis project Ga0326728, IMG submission 207602) | Lab enriched peat soil microbial communities from McLean, Ithaca, NY, United States - MB31MN | ecosystem: Environmental > Terrestrial > Soil > Wetlands > Peat | place: USA: New York...
GCTGCCGAACTTCAGCGCGCACTGGTTCACAACGATGGACCTGGAGAACGCCCGGCACACGATCGATCTCGTGAAGCGTGATTTCATCACGTTGAGCCTTGATCACCAGCACAATGGCATCGGGAGCGCGAGTTGTGGGCCGGGGCCGTGGGAACAATATTTGTTGAAGCCGGCTGAGTTTCAATTCAGCGTCCACTTCCGGCCGGTAGCCAGCTGAAGAATCCGCGCGGCCAAAACACCTGTCTTCGCTGGTTTCTCTTTCGTAAGAGTGTAATGAAAGGCGGGCGGGGACTCTGGCCCGCCCGCCTTTCCGCATCGGGTTACTGCTACGGCAGGGTCACGTTTTGGAACGTTGCGACGGCGTTTGTGCTATTCTTGCAACTGCTCACCGCCAAACCTATGTACACGTTCGAGTTCATTGTGATGTTCGTCGACGTTCCGACCTGGGTCCAGTTTGTTCCATCGGGGGACGCGTATCCCGCGAAGGCGTTGCCGGTCCGCGTCACGCGGAACCAGTAGGGCGGAGATGCGGTGCCACCGGTCACATTAACGCCCGTCCCAGCCGTCACCGTGCGAAATTCGAAACACTTGCCGGCGCCATTCCAACGGATGCTGTCGGCGAATGGCGAATCCACTGTCAGCGTGTTCCGAATCATTAGCCCGGCCTTGCCCTGCGCGGACTGCGTCGCCAACAGCGCGGTGATGCTGCAATTCCCGCTGACCGGCTGATACACATACTGGAATGCATCCGTCGTGGTACTTCCCATTGCCGCTCCAGACCCGGTGACAGTGAACACCCCGTTTGAGTAGGTGGTGCTGCCGGCGATACCCACCGCGCCAATGTCCTGATTCGTCCACGGACTGGGAAGCCCCGACCCCAAAACGGTGATGTACCCGCTCTGGGTGTTGGTGCTGGAGCCGCCGGCGTTACTGGCAATCAGTTGCACCGTGTAGACCCCCGCCGTGCTGAAGGTATGCGACGGGTCCTGCAGCGTCGATGTTCCCGTATCGCCAAAGTTCCACGCCCAGCTTGTCGGCGAACCGCTCGACGTGTCGGTGAAGGTTACGTTCAACGGCTGCACGCCGCTGGTTGGACTCCCCGTGAAGCTCGCCGTCGTTGGCGGCGGCGGCGCTGAAACGTTGATGTACCCGGTCAGGGTGTTGGTGCTGGAACCGTAGGCGTTGCCGGCAATCAACGACACTGTGTAAACCCCCGCCGTGGTGTAGGTATGCGACGGGTCCTGCAGTGTCGATGTTCCCGTATCGCCAAAGTTCCACGCCCAGCTTGTCGGCGAACCGCTCGACGTATCGGTGAAAGCCACGTTCAACGGCTGCACGCCATTGGTTGGACTCCCCGTGAAGCTCGCCGTCGGCGGTGTTCCTCCGCTCAACCCGCTTATGGCAAGGAACAACGGATGATTGCTCACCGTCAGATCGACGGAGCTGACGTTACTCCACGTCTGCTGAACTCCGGTTCCAATGGTCGGATCGTAGCTCTGCACCGTTGTGGCTGTCGCCCCGAGGTTGACGGCGATATCGTCCGTAGCGCTCGTTTCCTCATCCCAAACCGCAAGATAAAACGTGCCGCTGCTCTTCTGCAAGAGCAGGTCGTGCACCGTTGCGGTCTCGTTCGAGATTGAATAGTTCATGTTGCCCGGAGCGATGGAATTGGTGTCCGCCAGTATCGTTGTCAGGTTGTGAATGTAGGTCGCCGCTGGTTTAGCCGTCCCATCCCCACGGTATATCCCCCAAGTGTTCGAACTGCCACCCTGGTCGTCTTTCATCTGGTAGAGGAAGATGTAGCTCCACCCGCGTTTGTAGGCGTCTAGAAACAGGTTCAGGCAGAGGTTAGCCTGATTGGTCTCGGTAATGTAGATCCCCCCGTTGACCGGCCCGTTCGTCGTCTGCCACCCGTTTTCCGTGTTGACTCGCGGCAGAGTCACCAACTGGTTGCTGGTGTAGCCGGTATAGCTCTTTCTCCACGTGAGTCCGTAGTTGCCGTACAACCCGTCCACAGAGTTCTGCGTGAACGCAGGTTCCATCGACATCCAGGCGGCGTTGTTCGTCCAATTATGGTTGTTACCGGTCACGTAATTGTGGCAGTTGGCATAATCGGCGAACTGGGTGCCGGCTGGGTAAAGATTGGTAACACCGGACCCGGCCGGGACCGTCAGGAATTGCAAGCCGACGTTTTGCTCCTCACCGCCGCCTTCGGTAACATTGAACACCGGGTAATTGCTCAGGATGGCACTATTTACGACATTCGAGAAGAAATCCCGTTGGAAATTCGCCACGGGAACCCATGAGCCGGTCCCGCCGCCGTACACCCCCTCGTACGAGATCGTAAAGTTGTTGGGTTCATTGGGCCCCTCCAGTGCCAACAGCGCGTTGCTGTTTGCCAAGGTAGTGCTGCCATTGATCAGCCAGGTCATGCTGTTGGAATTTTGTGCGCCCACCATCTCAACGAGCGTGCCGATTGCCGCATGCAGGTCGATATACGGGGTCATCGTCCCCGAGTTGTTCCCATCCCTGATGTTGCGCAGGCCGGTATACACCAGCCCGTTGGTGTACGTCGACCAGTTGACGCCCTGGGAAATGTGGGTGTTGATGCCCAGCGAGTTGAGGAACTCGTTGGCCGGTACGGCGGTCACTTGGGCTGTCGCCGATACTGTCCATCCCACAAGCAGGCAGGCGACTCCGGCCACCATTCTCCGCAAACCTTTCCCGTTGAACTGTTCCCGTAACATCCCAATCGCGCTTCTCATGACGAACTCCTTCCGTTGGTTGTCGGGGTTGGCGGGGGCAGTGTGTGCTCCGCCAATCTCGGTGCTGTTGGTTTTTGGACTACTCAGTTTCAGTCATGTGATGAACCACGTTGTGACTTCTTACGAGTATCGGAGCATGTATAATATACACTGTAAAGATTGCCCGCGCGTGTATATGCGAAAACTCGGTGATCCGTCAAGCGGATTTGCCAGGACCCATGGGAACCACCAATGTGGCACACGCTTTCTTAGGAATCACGACTCAAGGGCTGTGATGAAACTTCGCAGTGAGTGATCGCGCCAGGCGATCAAATGGTCAGGGAGGCTTCGCGTTCGAGTTCGTGGTCCTTGGCGTAGTCGCCGGCGCATTTGGGCAGCGCCGGGACATAGACGTAGTTGGGGTCAGCCGTCTGCTTGCGGTGCACTTCCAGCATGTGTTTCCAGAGCGCACACAATCCATGCGGCGCGGGCGGCAAATCGTGTTCGATCAGTTTGCGAAGTTTCGGCAGGTTGTGGGACGGTACGGCGGGGAACATGTGGTGTTCGACGTGATATTGCATGTTCCAGTACAGAAACGCCGGCAACCACGAACAACTGTAGGTGCGGCAAGATAGGCGGTGGTCGGGCACATCGGACGACAAACCGAAGTGTTGCGGCGCGCCGCACAGGAACGACAGCCAGCCGCAATATTGCGAGCCGAGATTGAAGACAACAATCAGGAACCAATGCCCGGTCGCGATGAACACCGCAGCGAGCGCCGCATGACCGAGGAGGGTAACCTGCGCCCAGCGACGGTGCTGCCGGCGCAACCGTTCGTTGCTTTCCGGCAGCACAAACTCAAACCAGTCGTTGTCCATGTGGCCGGTCGCACGGCGAAAGACGGTTTTGAGCAGGATCCACGTGCCGTGCGGATTCCACGCCAGCAAACCGAGCCAGGTTTCAACGCTCTGGAAATTGAACTTCAGCGGCAGGACCACCTCGCCATCGTAATCGTGGTACACCGTAAGTTGGTGATGTTTGATGTGGCTGGGCCGATACCACACATGATCCCACCAGCCGAAAAACGCATACAGCTTGAGGAAAAACTCGTTCACCGATTTCGTCTTGAACGGGGTCTTATGGGACAGTTCGTGACAGGCCGTGCCGCCGAGAAAGGAACCCACGGTGCCGTGGACAAATAGCGCCGCAAGCAACAGCGGGACCGACCAAAGCCAGTTGTCGGCCGAAATTCGGGCGAAAGCAAGATAGGCCAGCGTCCCGGTGACAAACCACAGGCCGATATGTCCAACCGCCTGCCGGTATCCGTGCCAATCGCTGGTCTGCATTAAGGCGCTCATCGCTGCCTTGTCCACTTTGCATCGGTACCAGTTGATTTTCGCGTCCGTGCGGAATCTGGATGTCGTCGCCATCACGGCTTGTATTCCTTGGGTTCAGGGTAATTTCCTTCGCGCCGCCAGACATCCAGCATCAGTTCGTACCGGCTCAGGCGCATTCCGGTATAGATGCAATTACTGCTGGAGAAAATATAGCCGCCGCCCGGCATCCCGTGTCGGAGCGCGTACCGGGCGGATTCGATGACTTGTTCGTCAGTGCCGGTATCGAGCAAACCGCAGTTGACGTTGCCGATAAGGCAGACTTTGTCGCCGGCCAAGCGTTTCACTTCGGCAATGTCCACGCCGCCTTGCGGGTCGAGCGAGTGGAGCGCGTGCGGGTTGGCTTGGATGAGTTGGTCAAGGATCGGCATGACGTTGCCGTCGGTATGCTTGATCGTGTAGTAGCCCATGTCGCGGTGGCCCTGGATTAGCCGCGCCAGATATGGCGCGATAAACTCGCTGAACAACGCCGGGCTGAGGAACGGCCCGGAGTTGAAACAATAGTCCGACCAAAAGACAAACCCATCCACGCCGCCCCGTTGTTTGAGCCGCTCGGCCCGATCGAACGCCCACGCCAGCCCCTTCTCCGCTTCTTCCTTCAATTTGTCCGGTTCGTCGGCAATCCGGTACGAAAACTCTTCCATGTGCGCGCCATCCGGGACACTGAACGTCGGGTCGCCGCCGACCAGCAGGCAATAGCGGTCGCCGGATTTCTCGCGCACCAAGTCGACCAGTCGCAGAGTTTCCTCGATGCTGTCCGGTTGTGGATGCAGCACGATAGCGCTGTGCTCGAAGAGCTCGGCGGTCGCAATGAACAGGTCGGCCGTGTCGCGCCGGTGAAGTTCGCGTTCCTTTTCCTCCATCTGCAGCCACTGGCTGTAGTTACGGTGCGCCGGGTGCAGTTTGCCGAATGCCTCCATCGTCAGAAAGAACACCAACTCGAAATGCGGCACGCGCCCGGTCAACGGTCGCCGTTCCAACGCGGCGAGGAAACGTTGGCGAAGGGTGTCAAGCTGGGACTTGGTAGAAATACCGGAGCCGCCCGCATCGCCGGAGCCCTGATTCGATTCGATTTGCACGCTCGTCGCCATCGCGAATCCACTGTGTTATCGACAAGCCAAACCTAACAACTCCGCAAAATTCCGCAATTGGAATGATTCCGTTGTTATGGTAAAAATCCCGATGTGCAAAAAGCGTGCCCTCAGATGCGCTGGCCCGTCCGCGCCGCGCCGGTCATCGCGATGGCTGGACGCTCGCCGCTGGACCGGACGGCGTTTGACTTCGTGTACTGTTGCCCGACCCACGCGTTGCACCTGCACGACTACGACGGCGCGATCCGCATGGACAGCCGGGAATTCCCGCTGGCGCCGGGCGTGGTGACGCTGTCCGTCGCCCGTGGCCACACTTCCTACGATCTGCCGAACCGCGGTCACCATTGGTGCGTGCATTTCCAGCCCCTGCCGGTCCGCGGCGAAACCATGCTGTTGCCGTGGCATCTGCCGGTCGGGCCGCACCGGGAATTCGTGGCCGACCGGATGCGGCAGATCGCTCAGTGGTTTGAACAATCCCAGCGCGACCTGTCATATGCAAGACTGGCCGCTGCCGCCGCGTCGGTTGCTTTTCAGGGATTATTGATCTGGCTCGGCATGTTTGGGGCCGGCCAGTCAGCGGAAAATGGGTCGCGCCCGGCCACCGAGGCGGTGGAAAAATTGCTAATGATCCTCAACGAGCGTTTTGCCGAACCGCTGACAGTGCCGGACTTGGCGGAGCAGGTGGGGCTGAGTCAGGACCACCTGGCGCGCGTGTTTCGCGCACAAGTGGGCATGACTATTCCCCGGTATCTGTTGCGTCGGCGGGTCGAGCACGCCAAGCAACTGTTGGCCACGACCGATTTGCCCGTCCAACGCATCGGCGCACGAGTTGGAATGCCGGACCCGCAACATTTCAACAAGCAATTCCGGTTGCTGATGGGAATTAGCCCCTCGCATGCCCGCCGGAGCGCATCCCGTCGAGGTCGTGGGGGGGCGGGTCGTGAACCGTAAGCTGGGTTTGGCAGTTGGGCGTCCACCAGGTGTATGGCGCCATCGCACTGGTTCTGTTTGCGCCGGTCGGGCAACGTGCCAATGGATTGCCCGGAACGATGTAATCTATGAAGAGTTGAACTACCGGCACCGTTTCTGGTACAAGTTACCCGATGTTCTTTACAGATCGAATCACAGCAAGCCGCGAAACGGCGAGGTTCCGTTGTACCCGCCGGCTTTAGGCCGAACCCTACGGAGCAATAATTCCTGTAGGTTCCATTTCAACTTCCAAACAGAACGGGCGCGTGCTAAGGACGCTCCCGCCAAATTAGGGAATGATTAGGCATGCCATCAAAACGCAAGATCTATCTGGTAACGTATACGCATTGGGACAGGGAATTTCGCTGGGAATTTGAGCGGACGCGCATGCGCTTGGTGGATTGTCTCGATCATTTGATCGAGTTGATGGAGCAGAAGAAAGCGTACCGATCGTTTCTGCTCGATGGTCAGGCAACGCTGCTGGACGATTACCTGGAAATCCGCCCCGAAAACCGCGGGCGCATTCGGGCACTCGCCCAGGCGAACCGGTTGGAGCTTGGGCCGTGGTATACGTTGCCCGATTGCGCGGCGGTACAGGGTGAAACCCTCATCCGCAATCTGCAGGCCGGATTCCGTACCGCGCTCCAATTTGGTCCCGTCCTGAAGTGCGGCTACAATGTTTTCTCGTTTGGCCAGATCGCCCAGTTGCCGCAGATCTACGATGGCTTCGGCATCGACACCATTCTGTTCTACAAGTACATGGATCCCAAACGGACGCGGTTCTCCGAGTTTGTGTGGGAGGCGCCGGACGGTACACAGGCGCTGGCGTCCCGGCTCGGGCGCGAAGCCCGCTGGAATTTCTTTTTCGCCGGCCACATTCCCATCGTCTACAACCGCGATCCGTGGCATAAGGACTGGCAATACCGCTGGGGTGACTTTGGCAAAGTCTTTCACACCGCCGGACCGGAGGATTACGGTTGGTTTTACGATATTCTTGGTCCGGAAACGTCCTTCCATCCCGAAAACGTCAAGGACGGCTTGGAGCGCGCCCTCAAGACGGTGGAAGGTACCGCGGCTCCCGAATGCGTCCTGCTGTTCGAGGGGACGGATTTTACCGAGCCACATCCCTTGACCACGGAGCTCATTGCGGAGATCCGCAAACAATTTGGCAGGGAAATCGAACTGGTGCATGGGCGGCTGAGTGGTTATTTGGCCGACTTGCAGAAAGCCCTCGCCCCGCGTCGAGACGAGTTGGATGTTGTGAAAGGCCCGATGCGCGACGGTCCGGTGGGTGCCGTGCATTCGGACGTCTTCTCCATCCATCCGGAAATCATGAAGCTGCATGGCCGCGTCGAGACCGCGCTGCTAAACCGCGCCGAGCCATTAGGAGTATTTTCATGGTTGAATGGCGCGGACCGGTATCCAACTACTTACCTCGACAAGATTTGGAAACTGCTCTTCCAGAGTCACGTGCACGATTCGGTGCATGGACTCGGCCCACGCACTTTGGGCGCCGGCGTCATGAGCCGGCTGGAACAAGCCGAGGTGATTGTGAAGGGCTTGGAGCGGCGCGGCCTACAGAACATCACCCAGGAGATAAATACCAGCGGAGTCACGGAGACCGAGTTCTTTGTTGCCGTCCATAATTTCTCCGCGTCGGAACGCAGCGAAGTCGTCGAGGCGTGGCTCGATCTACCGCGGGAAGCGCGCGTCGACCATTTGGTGATCGAAGACGAGAACGGCTGTCCGATGGCGGATCAGCAGATGGAAAAATTCGAGACGCGCGCCGGCGTCTACCACCCGCACAGCCGGAACATGCCGTACTACTGCACTCGGATTCACCTGTGGTTCCTGGCCGAATGCGTGCCGGCCATGGGCTACAAAACCTTCCGAATCAAAGCGGTGGCCAAAGCCGAATACCCCTATCCGCATGAGGATTGGGAACCGCCGCGAATCTATGCCGACGACCTGCTCCGCGACGCCCGAACCGCGGAAAATGAATTCCTTCGAGTGCGTGTTAACGGTGATGGCACGCTGGAGCTGACCCATAAGGCCACTGGTGAGACCTACAGCGGACTCAATTACTTTCTCGACTCTGGCGAGATCGGCAACATGTGGATGTCGAAGGAACCCCACAACAATCGGATCCTCGACACGCGCGGAATGGTCGCGTCGGTCGGTTGCCGGACGCACGGGCCGTTGGCGGTGGTGTTCGACATCCGGTTGGATTGGCAACTGCCCCGGGAATTCGACCGCTCACGGCAGGCGCGTTCTGAAACCGAGGTGGCTTTCCCCGTTTCGGTCGCCGTTGTCCTGCGGAAGAACTGCCCCTATCTGGAAGTCATCACAACGATTCAGAACACCGCCAGAGACCACTACTTGAAGGCATGTTTCCCGACCGATTCGTCCGCCACGCGAACGTGGGGCGAGGGGTCCTTTACGGTGGACGAGTTCCCAATCAATCCGGGCTGCATGGGCGTTATGCGAGGTCCGGCGTTGGCCCGGCATCCGGCGCAAATGTGGTTCGATGTCAGCGACGGCAAACGCGGGCTGGCCGTGCTGACGGAGGCGCCGTGTGATTACGAAGTGTTGGAGCATGATCCACGGGTCACCGCCGCGATGGGTCTGGTCCGTAGCGTGCCGGTGCGAATCCCGTGCGACAACCGTTTGTGGATGGAGTACCCGGGCGACGAGAGCGCGCAGTCGTTGCGCTCATTTGCATATCGCTACGCACTGCTGCCGCATGCCGGGGACTGGAACCAGGCCGGGTTGCACCAAGCCGCTTTGGCCTTGCGCAATCCTCTCCAGCCATGCCAGTTTGGCCGGCAACAAGGAAAACTGCCGCTCAGCCACAGTTTTCTGAGCCTCGACGGCAAGGCGTTGGTTCTATCCACGATTAAGAAGGCGGCAGACCGCGATTCTGTTATTGTACGGTTCTACAATCCGTCAAACAACGACACCAAAGCCTCGCTACGGGTGGGCTTCTCCGTGAGCAAAGCGTGGCTGGTCAATCTGAATGAGGAACGCGTCAGAAGCCTCAAGGTCACCAAGTCAGGCATTCAAATTCCGGTTGGACATGGGAAGATTGTTAGTGTCGAAATGGTGAAGTAGCTGCATTATATCTTATCTTATGAGCGACCAGGCAAAGAACCCGGGCCGTGAAGTGTCCCGGCAAACATTGGCCGCTGGCCGGGTGCTCAACCTCCAAGCCATCCGGTGGCGGGACGCGACCGGCACAGAGCGCGTCTGGGAGATGGCAGCGCGCAATGGTGATCACCGGGCCGTGCTGCTCATCGCTTGGCTGCAGCCCTCCGACCGGTTGGTGCTGGTTTCGCAATATCGTCCACCGGCAAATGGAACTGTAATCGAATTCCCGGCGGGGCTGATTGATGGTTCGGAGACATCGGACGAAGCCGCTCGAAGGGAACTTTGGGAAGAAACCGGATATCGTGGTCGTGTGGTCCGGTGCTTCCCGGCCTCGTACAATACCCCGGGGTTGAGCAGTGAACGGACGCACGTGGCGATGGTCGAGATCGACGAGACCAGCCTAGAGAACCAGCACGCCATGCCTCACCCGGATGAGGCGGAGGAAATTGACGTCGTGTTGGTGAGCCGGACGGAAATTGCAGACTTTCTTGCCCGAGCAGAGACAGCCGGTGTCCAGTTCGACAGCAAAGTAATCTCTTATCTGATCGCCTTGATTTCCGCTCCGGATCCGGTCAGCGCCCAACGATAATCGGCAGCGCGTCCAACAGATTTGGGCATTCGGCATGTAACAACGGCCGCACCCCGCTCTTCGGGATGTTACCGCCGCCAATCCCGATGGCGGCAAAACCTGCCAATCGGATCGAGACGACTCCGGCCCCGGAATCTTCCATGCCAATGACCCGATGACGGCGCTTGGGGTCGATCCCGAGGCCGACGCGGGCGGTTTCCGCATACAACCAAGGGTGCGGTTTCGGGGACAATTCACCGAGCGTGCCGACCTGCTTCCCCTGCCGCATCGCAAACCCGGCGCTGATTATGGCGTCGTAGAAATTGAGTGGATCGCCCAGGTCGAGAGTGCGGAAGGCGGCGATGATTTCCGGCCAGGCTTTTTCGTACAAACCGGAGGTGACCAGGCCGATCTTGATCCCCTGCGCCTTCAGTGTCAGGAGGAACTCTTTGAGCCCCGGGCTGGGCACGAAGGCATCGGCCTTACCGCGTCCCTCCATAATCTCTTTCATCTCGTGATGAGTGATCTCAAAATAACACTGACGGGCCTCTTCCACGGTTTTATGGGGACAATACTTGCTGACGCAGTATTGCAAGTGTTCGCTCACGGAGTGACCGGAAACGTGCGGTTCGTCTTCCGGGGCGAGCACGAACTTCGAGTCGCCTAACAACCGCGCCGTCGTCCGTTCGATAATCCAGACCCAGAAATGTTCGCTGTGAACACTGGTGCCATCCAAATCCATCAACACCGCTTCGGCCGGTGCCTCAAATCGCGCTTCGGGCAGCGGGTAAATCGCCGGATATCCCATGGCCGATTTGACAAAGGTGAGGGTCTTATCGGCATAGGAGATAAACTCCACCTTGCGGTCCCGCGGGGCGACGATCGCCTGCACGCCCTCCTGCCCGACGCGGAACATTCCCTGTCCACCAACGTCCAGCGCTACGAAGTCAGCGTCCAGGCCCGTTTTCAATTTACCAATTGCTGGTATATTCATCATTTAATCTTTATACAATAATTCCCGCCGGAATTGACAGAAAGATCGTGACCCCTCTTGGGCCGGTGAGGAGAAAGTCCTGGCTGAGCTGATTCTGACATCGCAGCAGCGCGGGCGCATGCGAGAGACATGCACGAGATGTTCTTCATCAGTTAGACCCTGCGAGCAATTGTGTGGCCAAGCCGCAACCAATTCTTGAGACACACCCAACTTCTGATTTCAACTTGTACGACGGTTGTTGATGACATACACTCGCGGTCGTGCCCTATTGGGCAATCTGACCGTATGAAACGCTTCTGCTCCCCAAGGCGACTCGTGTCGCGTTTGCCCGACCTCACCGGTGCGGAGGGTCACGCGTCGGCCGAGGCCCCGCGCGCTCTCGCGCCCGAGCAAGTCGTCGAACGGTTGCGCGCGTTGCCAAGTCACTTCAAGGATGCCCGATGAACTTGTGCGAACATGTTACCAACGAATTTCAACGGCGATTCGGTGAACCGCCACGGTGTGTTGTTCGTGCGCCGGGCCGCGTCAATTTGATCGGCGAACACACCGACTACAACGACGGTTTCGTGCTGCCGATGGCGATTGACCGGGCCACGTGGATTGCGTTGCGCCCGCGCGACGACGCGAAGGTCGTGCTGCATTCGCTCGATCACAACGAGCCGCTGGAGTTTTCACTGGCGAACCTACAGAAGCGCGAAAGACATTGGGGTGAATACCCGAAGGCGGTCGCATGGGCACTGGTACAGGCAGGTCACAGGCCGCGCGGCTGGGAAGGCGTGAGCGGATGCGACGTGCCGATGGCCGCCGGGCTTTCTTCGTCCGCATCGTTCGAGCTCGCAGTGGCGCGCGCATTTGCAGCCGTAACGAACATCGTGTGGGACCCAGCCACGATGGCGAAGCTCTGTCAGCGAGCTGAGAATCAATGGGTTGGCGTAAACTGCGGCATCATGGACCAAATGATCTCGGCGTGCGGTCGGGCCGGTCATGCGCTCTTGATCGATTGCCGGTCACTGGAAACGAGACCGGTACTGCTGCCCCGCGACACAGTCGTGGTGGTGTTGGACACCGGAACGCGACGGGGACTGGTGGACTCCGCGTACAACGAGCGGCGGGCCCAATGCGAGACAGCGGCGAGATACTTCGGCGTGCGCGCATTGCGTGACGTGAGCCTCGCCGAATTTGAAAAACGTGCCGGCAGCCTCGATGAATTACCACGCCGCCGGGCACGCCATGTGATCACGGAGAACGAGCGCACACTTGCTGCCGCAGCGAAAACGACTGACCCGGTCGCTCTCGGCAAGTTAATGAACGCCAGCCACAACAGCCTCCGGGACGATTTTGAGGTAACCAACAAAGAACTCAACACCATCGTTGAGTGTGCGCACATCGCGCCCGGCTGTTGCGGCGCGCGGATGACGGGTGCCGGCTTCGGCGGCTGCGCTGTCGCGTTGGTTCGAGATACCGCGGTCGACAGGTTTGTGGAGACTGCGAGGGCCGAATACCACCAAAAAACCCTGCTGGCGGCCACCGTTTACGTCTGTCGACCGACCAATGGAGCAGAGGTCGTTTCGTGAAGGGGCCGGTGAAAGTCGGGTTCATCGGATGTGGCAACTTCGGCAACGCGTATTTCGCCGTCTGCAGTCGGATCAGGATGCTCGTAAACGAGTGCCGTTGAGCTTGGCACTACAGCAGACCTTAAACTTCTTGCCACTGCCGCACGGACAGGGGTCGTTGCGGGCCGCGCTCTGCCATCGGACCTGTTGTTCCTGGGCGGCCATCAGCGGCATGATGGCCGCGGCTGTCTGGCCCGAGCGCAGCAATTCACCCATCGTCCGCATGTACGGGTCAATATGTTTGAAGAAGCGTTTGTAGGCCGGGCAAAGGTAATTCAGGCCCGGCTCGCCATCGGGCGCCCGGATGAACCGGTGTTTGGGACATTCGCCGTTGCAGGCAAAACGCACGTCGCACTCACGACAATACCGGGGAAGAGAGTCGAGTTTGTCATTGCCGAATTTAACCTGTTCGGGCGAGTTGACCATGTCGCCGAGCGTCTGGTTCAAAATGTTGCCGAGCCGGTAGCGCGGGTAAACGTAATGGTCGCAGGAATAGAGGTCACCGTTGTGCTCGATGGCCAGTGCCGTGCCGCAGGTTTCGGCAAACACGCACAGGGAAGAGCCGAGCCCCATCCAGTTCCCCAGCGCGACGTCGAAGAGTTGCACGAAGACCTTGCCGACATCGTGGCGGATCCACTCGTCGAAAATCGTCACCAGAAACTCGCCGTACGGCTTCGATTCGACGCTCCATGGGGTGACCGGCGAGTTTGCGTCACTCTCACTGGGTATCGGCGGCGCGGAGAAATCCAGGCCCATCGACTTGGCGTCGTCATCCGGCTTGCGTTCGACCAGCGGGATGAACTGAATGAATCCTGAGCCCTGCTGTTTGAGGAAGCGGTACACCTCAAGCGGGTGACGTGAGTTGAGCCGGTTGACAACCGTGAGCGTGTTGAATTCGACCCGGTGGGATTTTAGCAACTCCAAGCCCCGCATGACCCTGTCAAATGTCGGATGGCCCTCCTTGTCCACCCGGTAGCGGTCGTGCATCTCTCGCGGGCCGTCGATACTCACGCCAACCAGAAATCCGTTGTCGCGAAGAAACTCGCACCATTCGTCATCCAACAATACAGCGTTTGTTTGGATCGCATTGGTGACGCGCTTGCCAGCCGGACAATACTGCTTCTGCAACTCGACGACCCGGCGGAAAAATCCGACCCCCAGCAACGTTGGTTCGCCGCCCTGCCAGGCGAAATTAACCTCCGGCACATCCTGGGCCTCGATATACTGGCGGACGTAGCTTTCGAGCACTGCGTCGGACATGCGGAAGCTTTCGTCCGACGGATAGAGCCTCTCCTTCTCCAGGTAGAAACAGTACTTGCAGTCCAGGTTGCAGATCGGACCAACGGGTTTGGTCATGACATGGAAGGCACCGAACTGCCTGGCGTGATCTCTGGCTGTTGCATCCATGATGAATCACCCGTCATGGTTTCATCAGAAACACGTCTTGGCAAGACCACAGATTGGGCCATCGAGCATTCCGGAAAGGTTCCTCGGAACGGCAATCTTCACGGGCGTTGACGAAACGACGGTGATGAGCAAACTCGTCATCCTGCTTGGCCAACTGATCAGGAATCCAGAATTCCCGCTCACATGACAGGGCAGTTGCTACAACCCATCGCAAGGATTCGGGTAATATTAAAAAAGGGGTGCATCTGATAACGTCGGAGACGGTATCAGATGCACCCATGAGCAATTGGGCTGCCCGCATGGAACGAATTGCGAAAACTTGCACTTTGAACTCCCGAGGGCCGCCATTGCGCTGTCGGCAAATCTGCGGCGCGTCTCGTCGGACTCGGCTTACGGGCGGGTTTGCAGTCGCGCGAGCGCGCTCTGCGCCTGGGTGAAACCGGGATTGATCCGTAGCGCCTGCTCGTAGTGCGCGATCGCCTCTGGCACCCGGCCCAGTTTCTCCAAAGCCGTCCCGAGATTGCAATGCGCCTCGACAAAATTGGACTTGATTCGTAACGCCTGCTCATAGTGCCCAATGGCATCCTCAATCTTGCCCACCTGCTCCAGTGCAAATCCCAAGTTGTTGTGCGCCACGGCAGAATCAGGGTTGATCCGCAGCGCCTGCTCGTACTGCGCGATCGCCTCTCCGATCTTACCCGTTTGCCCCAAAGCGATCCCGAGGTTGTTGTGGGCCTTGGCAAAACCAGGCGTGATTCGCAGCGCCTGCTCGAAGTGTCCGATGGCTTCCTCGATCTTTCCTGTTTGCGCCAAA
>Ga0326728_10016931_pt1 | contig 14739 bp, 11 predicted proteins | sample MB3enrmetagenome_FD_207602 | JGI IMG/M metagenome (GOLD analysis project Ga0326728, IMG submission 207602) | Lab enriched peat soil microbial communities from McLean, Ithaca, NY, United States - MB31MN | ecosystem: Environmental > Terrestrial > Soil > Wetlands > Peat | place: USA: New York...
CCATAAAAACGCAGGGAGGCGGACAGATAAAGACGGACAGCGAAGCCGAACTGCAACTTGCGGGACGATTTCTCGAACGCGGTTTTACCGATAAGCAGGCCAAGCTCAAAGCTGTACTGGAAAATCCGAACATTTCGAGCGTCTGCTCCCAGATGCCCAACCTTACGATTCTTTCGGCCAACATAGCGGCGGCCAGAGACCGGACGGGCCTCACGCGAAGCGACTTCGAACTGCTGGAAAGATTTGCGTCTGAAACTCGAGAATGTTACTGCGCCGGGTGCGGCCGTATCTGCTATGAGGCGGTCGGAGGAGCAGCCCCTGTCAGCGACATAATGAGGTGCCTGATGTATTACCGCGACTACGGCGAACGCGACCTCGCGCGTGAGGTATTCGCCGGTTTACCGCACCAGGCCAGGGCGATCCTTACGCAAATCGATTATTCAAAGGCAGAAGAGGGTTGCCCTCAGAAACTTGCAATATCGAAGCTCATGAGAGAGGCTTGGGAGACATTAGCCTGACAGGGAGCTGAAAAAGGCGCTGAGTTAACGGCATTGGGTCGGGCCCCAAACCCAAAGCGGGAAATGTCGAAACCGGGTTAAATCACTTTGCGAATCCAATGAAATAGATCCTGGGCTCATTTCCGCCTCCTTTTTCTGTTTCACTGGAAAAGACAGGCACATAATTCACCCACTATTCTCAGCAAGATTCATTGAATAATGGGTTCAAATTGAGAATTAGAGTCTGATAATTATCATACAATCAAGATTACATCGATTTAGTACATTCACACCTAATATCCAACATTTTTAGTTCTTGACATTTTCATGTTTGCGTGAAATAAATTCAGATATTAAATTCATTTCCATGCATAGCCACATCACTGTTGTACGCTGAATTTCCAGATAGTTTAGCTGCTTACCAGGAGTGAGGGTACCGGGAACCTGCTTGAGAAACTCTGCGGCCAGTTATGCAAAGGGCTTTTTCTCCAACAAGTCGGTCTCAAGGATATATAGAGCCAGCAGGGATTCAGAGCTGTTTTTTTGATGATAGCCACGAGCAAAGGTAGATTCAAATCTCTTTCATTCTTCTCTCATGCCGACTGTTTCGTATACTGTCGGGTCACAGTTTTATAGCTGTATTAGAAGGGCTTCTGTCTGGAGCGAGCCATGAGGTCAGCTTTCATTAAACTGCCAATGTGAAGCCTCCAGAGGGAATTTCAGGTATCCCTTTGGAGGCCATCCCACTTCCGGACGCGATTCGTATAAAGAATTGCGAAATTAACGAGTGAAAATGGCAATGCGATTTCCATGCAAAGGAGCGTCAAATGGGAAAGTATCTCTATTATGGCAACTTTGTGGGAGATGGGCTGAAAGGGTTGGTCAAAGAGGGAGGTTCCGGTCGAGTAAGCGCTGTGAAGAAGCTGTTGGAGTCGGTCGGTGGAACGATGGAATGTTACTACTACGCCTTCGGTAAATACGACTACTTCATTATTGCCGATGTGCCGGACAACGTAAGCGCGGCGTCAGTCTCTTTAACGGTCAGCGCCTCCGGGTTCGTCAGGAACAACGTTGCCGTCCTCATGACTCCGGCAGAGATGGACCTGGTGGCGAAGAAGTCCCCCACCTACCGGGGACCCGGGCAGTAGGAGCGCAACGGAGATTTTTTCGGGCAAAGGCCCGGCCCGAAAATGCGGTCGGGATGCCTGGCACTGAAGTTGGTGCATTATTCCGGTCAAGACCTAAACAAATGCAGATGGGAGAAGCTGAAATAATCCTCAGGCATTCCGATTATGACCCATGGGCCGAAGTCGTGGCAGTGCAGGCCCTTGGGGCCGTCTACACCGTTGGAGACAACTCGATGCCGGCGGGAAAGACGGTTGCAGAAGTCAACCCCATGGAGTTTGCTCCATACGGCTCCCTTAAAAGGGACTTTAAATAGAAATAGGAGCGTTGGAGGACCCAGGGCGGAGTGCCTATTTCACGACGCGCCCAATAAATTGAAGCTGATGAAGATGCAGGAACAAAATGTGTGCAAAGCCGTCAAGCGACAGGCGAGAAACCGTCAACTCCAAGGAGGTAAATGCCATGAGTGATCCGAGCATGTTAGACAAGACCTTCCAAATCATCATGAAACGCATGGTTGAGACAGGTCAGGCGCCCCACTACACGGAACTCGGGGCCGAATTGGGCGTTTCTGTCGAAGAGGGGCGAAAGAGCCTGCATCAACTTTTTTCCCCTGGATTTCCTGGGTGGCTCTTTCCCAAGACCGATTACATTACCTCTTTTCCACCCTTTAACAACCTTCCCACACAATACCGCGTCACAATCGACGGTCAGCAGAAGTGGTTTGCACAGTGAGGTTTCGAATCGCTGGCGGTCAGCTGGCTTTTTCCCGGCAAAGTTGTCAGGATCGATGCACCATGTCTCGATTGTGGTTCGCCGATCCTGCTTGAAATGAAGGATGGTAAGGTAAGGAGCGCGGCTCCTCAAGGATTGGTCGCTTATACCTCCGTTACCTTCAAGGATTGGTTCACCGACCTCCCTTACTCCTGAAGCACCATGAATCTCTTCCGGTCGGAAGAACATGTTCGCAACTGGAGCGGTTTTAAGCATGGAACAGATGATGGCATCGTCCCTCTGGCGGATATGGTCCAACTCTTTTCCGGCGGCTTCTTTACCCGACGTTTGGACCCGGATTACGTTTCTCACATGGGGGAATATATGGGAGGGTTGATGGCGGCCCTGAAAGAAATCGCAAAAAGTAGACCGTTTTGGTCGCCCCCGTCCTGATAACGCACTTTCAAAAGCTCCGGCACTTGACATTTGCTTGCCAATCCTTGTAGGAGTAAGTCCAGTGCTTTCTTTGCAGGAATGTCTCTATCCTAAGGATGAGCGAACAAATGAGCAGATTATTCGAAAGCAGTGAGATCGCCGGAATGCAGTTGTCGAATCGTTTCATCAGGTCTGCAACCTGGGAAGGCATGGCTACAAGAGATGGAGCGGTTACGCCGGAACTCGTGAAATTGATGGCCGAACTTGCCGGGGGTGGTGTGGGGCTGATTATCAGCAGCTACGCATATGTGCGGCCCGATGGGCACGCAAACCCATGGCAGATTGGGGTCTACAAGGACGAACTTGTCCCCGGGCTTCAAGAACTCACAACCGCAGTTCATCAAGCGGGCAGCAAGATCGTGATGCAACTGGCCCATGCCGGTCACTTTACAACGAGAAAACTGACCGGACAACCTCCGCTTGTTGTCTCGGATTATGAGGGACTGGCCCGGTCGCCTCGAAAAGAAATTTCGATCGACGATATCGGAGAGCTCGTCAAGGCTTTTGCCGATGCGGCTCGAAGGGCCAGGGAGGCAGGCTTTGACGGCGTGCAGATTCACGCGGCCCATGGCTACCTGCTTAGCCAGTTCCTCTCACCGATTTTCAACAGGCGCCTTGACGAATACGGCGGCAGCATTGTCAATCGCGCTCGAATCCATCTCGAGATTTACAAAGCGACCCGAGAGGTCGTTGGAGATGACTTCCCGGTGCTGATCAAAATCAACTGCCGGGATTTTTCGGAGAACGGATTGAGCCTGGAAGATTCGGTTCAGGCTGCAAGTCTTCTGGCCGATGCCGGCATGGACGCAATCGAGATTAGCGGAGGGCTGCTTACCGGCGGGCAACTATCTCCCTCTCGACCCGGAATCGACTCCGAGAAAAAGGAAGCTTACTTTTCGGAGGAACTCAAGGCTTTCAGAAAAGCAATCAACATCCCGTTGATCCTGGTGGGCGGCATAAAGTCCTTCGAAGTTGCCGAGAGGTTAGTGCAGGACGGGTTGGCTGACTACATCGCCATTTGCCGTCCGTTTATCAGGGAGCCTGGCCTGATCAATCGCTGGAAGTCCGGGGACCGTCGCCGGGCTGAGTGTCTGTCGGATAATCTCTGCTTCAAACCGGGACTTGCAGGCGAGGGGGTCTACTGCGTTGTTGCAGAGAATCGCGGTAAAAAAGAAGATCGCGAGTAGCAATCTGGGGGTTCATTTCTGTCTGCTCGAATGGGAGCAACCGAATAGGGAGAAAAGGCCTCATCAGTGATTTGCATGATATACTTCATAGAGCATCAAATGCTCAAACCTACCCCCGTGAACTAAAGCAGGCAAAGCATCTAACCCCGAATACTTTCTCTCATGCCGTCGAATGAGAGCATCATTTCCTTCAATCCGATCCGATTCGCCTTAAGCCAATCAATCCTTATTATCTTGTGATTTTAATAACTTATCTAAAACACGCAAGGTTGGTTTGTCTCTTGCATTGACCCAGGAGAAGCATCATCGGAATACTCGTGTGGCGCAGTCTTTCAACAAATTGTCTACTAAAAAGAGGAGCGTAACGATCATGTCGAACTTAATGAGCATCTACCGCAGCAAACTGAGAAGCGCCGACGAAGTTGCCCAAATGGTGGAGAATAATGACTGGGTGGACTATGGCTGGTGTGTAGGCCACAGCTATGCGGTTGATAAGGCTCTCGCAGCCCGTGGCAGTGAATTGAAGGGTGTCAAAGTCAGAGGAGGGGTCACCTGCTGGATGCCTGAAATTTTCAAGATCGAAAATCCAGGCGATCATTTCTCATGGAATACCTGGCATTTCACAGGCGTAGACCGCAAGATTTACGAGATGGGCTGCGGGTATTATGTGCCCATCCGTTATTCCGAAGTTCCCCGCTATTACCGCGAAAATGTCGATCCCATAGCCTTGGCCCTCTGCCAGGTGTCCCCGATGGACAAACACGGATTTTTCAATTTCGGCCCCAGTGCTTCCCACCAGATGGCTACTTTCGAAAGCTCGCGGATCAAGGTTGTGGAAGTCAACACCAACCTGCCCCGCTGTCTGGGGGGAGCGTCCGAAAGCGTCCACGTCTCCGAGATCGACTTCATCGTGGAAACCGACAATCCCGGACTGCCTCAGCTCGGTTCGCCCAAGCCTTCGGAGGTGGACGAAATAGTGGCCCGGTACATCGTGGAGGAAATCCCGAACGGCGCCTGCCTGCAGCTCGGCATCGGCAGTATGCCCAATGCCGTTGGCGTCATGATCGCCAAGTCCGACCTGAAGAACCTGGGTGTGCATACCGAAATGTACGTTGACGCTTTTGTCGACATCACCGCAGCCGGCAAAATTACCGGCTCTGTTAAATCAATTGACCAATATCGACAGACATTTGCATTCGGCGCCGGCACCCAGAAGCTGTACGATTTTATCGATGACAATCCATCCGTTTGTTCCAGAACGGTTGATTTCACCAATGCTCCCCATATCATTGCCAAGCTTGACAACTTCATCTCCATCAACAATGCTGTGGAAATCGACCTCTTTGGCCAGGTCAACTCGGAGTCTTCGGGTTTGAAGCACATCAGCGGCACCGGCGGCCAGTTGGACTTCGTGATGGGCGCCTACCTTTCCAAGGGTGGCAAGAGCTTCATTTGCCTGTCTTCGTCATACGGCAAGAATGGTAATGGTAAAGTTTCACGCATCGTGCCGACACTGAGCCCCGGCAGTATTGCTACCGACCCCAGGACCTGCGCTCATTGGGTAGTAACCGAATACGGCAAATTCAACGTCAAGGGCAAATCCGTTTGGGAAAGGGCCGAGGGGCTGATCAACCTGGCACATCCGGATTTCCGGGATGATCTTATTAAAGCTGCCGAGATGATGAACATCTGGAGGCCCAGCAATAGGTGACACATGCGCTGAGGATGTAGCGAACCAAACAAGGGTGCGCACTCCCGTTAAAGGAGACCGCCTCCATGAGTTCTGAGACGGAATGGAAACCGCTTCTCCCCTGGAGCTGACAGGTGCGGGAGAGGGGGGCATCGAATTTCTATTTTAATGACGACGGCAATGGCGATGGCCATGAGGTTGTCAAGGCTGCTTAGGGCGCCGCGCCCCGCCCGGCATGTATAAAAATGGTATCATGGTCGTTATGCACCTCGGTCTGAACAGGGCTCCGTACATTGGCGGGCAAGGTCGAGGTGCGTTATCACCGATCTCAGCATTCCCGGAATGGACGGTTGGGAGACTCTCTTTGCTGCAAAAGATTAAAAGGGAGTGTCCACGGGTGCACGGAAGGTACTCCCCAGGATCGGAAGCCACGTAACGTGAATACGGATTTGCGAGGAATCAGGTAATCCGAGGAAAAACTGTCTATTAGCCCTCCTCAGGAACAAGCCCTCGCGATCCTTTCATCCAGAACACTCCGGTCCAGTCAATTCCAACCAGCGGTTCCGTAATCTTGTATGCTGCCCTATAGTCGTCGACCGCTTTTCGGCAGGCTGCAATGTCGTTGTAATCATCGATTATTGCATAACCTCCGATGGAGAGTTTTGGGTACAAATTTATCAACGCATCCATAGTTGACTCATACATATCGCCGTCAAGGCGCATCACCGCCAACTTTTCGAAAGGAGCAGCCGGAAGCGTATCTCTAAACCAGCCTTTGAGAAATTTAACTTGATCGTCCAGAAGATTATACCGCAGGAAGTTGCTCTTGACTTCATCAATCGTTACGGCAAGTTGACTGAACACGTGAAAATTGCAGTTCGCATCTTCGGGATATTTAGTCGCGTCGGGCGGTGGTAATCCTTCGAAGGAGTCCGCGACCCATACGTTCCGGTCTTCGACTCCCCAAGCCTTCAGGATGGCGCGCATGAAAATGGTTGCCCCCCCGCGCCATACTCCTGTCTCTATCAGATCTCCTTCTATGTTTCTGGCTAAAACGTCTTCTACGCACATCTGGATATTGTGAAGCCGCTTTAATCCAATCATGGTGTGTGCCACGGTTGGCCAGTCCAGCCCCTCAAAACGGCGGCCTATTTGAAAGTCGGAAGGCTCATATCCAGGTACGCACCCAGGGTCGCCGTAAATAACGTTTGCAAGGCATCGCTTCATCAGGTCCAGAAAAAGAAACCGGGTATCGTTCATGACCACTCGCTTGTGATTGTAATAAATTTTTCTTCGTTGCCATTTATGTCATGTTAAAGGACTGATTTCCACCCAAGGGCTACGCTATTGCGCTAATGGGCAAATGCCGAGGCGGCGTTCTCCCTTTTAAAAGGTCCGGGAGATCCGGCGCCGGTCAAAGTTCAAGTCTCACCTGATATGAACTTGCTGAACACAGCGTATCATGAAGCCTGCATTACCTTTTGTCCAATCCATGTCAGTCAGCTTTTTGACGTGATTCACTCGTGGCCCCTTTTCGCCTCAGCGGGTCCCTGATCGCCTCCGGAATGACCGCTATCGCCTTTTTGAGCAGTTCGATTCCTTCCTCGTTCATCCCTATCGAATTAAAGTAATTTGCGCATTGGATATAGGGCTGTTCGTAATCCGGGAAAATACTGGCTGCGGTATTGAAAGTCTCAATAGCCTCCTTTTTCATGCCCATTCCGCCATAGACAGCCCCCAGACAAAGGCACGCGGCTATGGAGAGCGGGTTTCTCGCTATTGCATTTCTCAAAGATCCGACCGTGTTGTCGAAAACAAAGGCCCCCATTAGATACGGCACGTAAAACGATGGAATGATGCGGATTGCTTCCTCGAAAATCTCCCTGGCCCTGGATTTATCGGTTTGCAGCGCAGCGGCCCCGCCTAACAGAAGCTGCTCGTAACGGGTAGCGGAGAGGTAAACGTTCCTGCCTGTTTTCTTTGCTCCAACGCTGTTGCAGAGGCGCTCGAAGGTCTCAGCGGCGCCGGCGCCCCCGGGGCTTGCTTTCCATCTTGCCGCTGCAAGCAGGCTACAGTAGAACTGTACCCGGTCCCGCCCTCGTTCGAGCTGATTTCGCTCCACCAGAACGTATCTGTAGGCAGCGGCGGCCAAGCCGGCCCTGGCCGAAGCATCGTATGCAAGCCTATCGAGTATTGAGATAAGCTCATCTGCAGAGTTGAAGAGAAGGCCCGTCTTGCCGCTCTGCACCGACATCAGATAGGGACCCCTTGCCTGGACGACGGGCGCTACAGTGTGAGCCGCGTATTCAAGGAACTTTACGTCAGATCTCGAACGGTTGAAATCCGAGTCCTCAAGTGGCGCGATACCGATATCCAGTTGCGAAACGAACCTGTAGTAGTCCTGGAGAGAACCCGTTGGGGATCTTGATATGCGGTCTCGGGGAAGCCTGTCGAAAAGAGCCCAGATTTCGTCCGGGCACATGAGATGCAGACGTACGTTCTCTCTGCTCATAACCCATTCGATAAGCGCTTTGGAGATACTTTCCATGTCCTTTAAGTGGCCGAGGGAGCCTCCCCATCCCACAGTGACATTCTCCGAGGGTCTGGTTTTTCGTTCGGGAGGTATTTCCAGCATCTGGTTGGGAAATACGGCTGATGTGGCGTTCAGATAGCCGAACTTCCTCTGTAACTCATGCGAGCAGAACTGAAGGGCATCACAGTAGTTGGCGAGCCTCTTCATGAGCAGTAAATTCTTTGACCTGAGGTAAACATCCCGAATCTGGCCATATGCGGGGGGGATGTCGGATAAATCGTCGGATATTTCGTAAATAGTTAGCTTTCCCGCAGCCTTGCGTTTCCTGATGATCGGCAGGATGTCTTCATCGCATAAGTTGTTGATAATCAGAACGTCGGCCTGGTGCATTATTTCAAATTTCAGTCGGTGGAGGTTTGTGCAACTAAGGGTGTAGGCGCCATCGCAATTCGCCATACCAATCCCTGGTGCGTAAGTCCTGTAGTAGAAATCCCCCGAGTCTTCCGACTGAACCGCGTCCACTTGGGCGATAAGCAAAGGAATCTCTTCGATGTTAGACGATTGGGACTGCATTTTACCTTTTGTCTGATAGAGCTATGTCAATTCTTTTACGATAGAAGCAACCCGGGCCTGGAGCTGAACTATCGCGCCTGCGAGAATTGCGCATTCCAACCTGTGCATTGGCGATCGAACAGCGATATTGAGCAAGAAGCGGGCCAACTCAAAACATGAGCAGCCCTGAAACCCTGGCTAAATAGTGCCCATCCGGAAACCTGGGATGAGATACTAACATGGAAACAAAGAAGGCCGATTACCGGATGGCCGGCTTTCGCGGGCGTGGCGACTGACTCAGACAGTTTGCCATGGTCGCGAGACCCCCCCGGCGGTTGTCAACAGCATTTTGAGACTTATAATTCGGGACAGTTATCAATATTCTTATTAATTTTTGATTATTGAACGATTATATCCTGTGGACGAATGATCGCGGGATTCTGCAGGGACTAAAAAGAGAGTGTTGACAGATGCCTGAACTGCCAAGATAATGCAGCATTTTAGGTAATCTGGCCACAAAAGACCTTAAGGAGTACGACATGGCAAAAAAATGGGTTTACGTGTTCGACCAACTGGATCAGGCGAAGGCCTACGTAGGCGGCGACTGGGAAAACGTCCGGGCGCTGCTGGGCGGAAAAGGGGCCAATCTGGCCGAAATGACCCGGCTGGGATTACCGGTCCCTCCCGGTTTCACCGTGACCACCGAGGCCTGCAATGCCTACCTGGCCGAACACATGAATTTTCCCGATCAAATGTGGGAACAGGAGCTGGAGGCACTGGCCGAGGTCGAGAAGAAGACCGCCAAAAAATTCGGGGACCCCAGGAATCCCCTGCTCGTGTCATGCCGTTCGGGTGCAAAGTTCTCCATGCCCGGAATGATGGACACTGTGCTCAATATCGGGCTCAACGAAGAGACGGTCAAGGGAATGGTCGAAGCCACCGGCGACCCTCGCTTCGTATATGACTCTTACCGCCGCCTCATCCAGATGTTTGGTTCGGTGGTGATGAACGTGCCGGACGAACCGTTTGAAGAGGTTATAGCCGAGTTCCGGAAGTCCCGCGGCGTAAAGATCGACGCCGAACTTACCGCCGATGACTGGAAAGCGGTTGGAGAGCGCTTCAAGGAGATATTCCAGCGATATGCCGGCATAAGTTTTCCCACCGACCCCTATGAACAGCTTCGTCTTGCGACCGAGGCCGTGTTCAAGTCCTGGAACGGCAAGCGCGCGATCGATTACAGGAATGCGGCGAAAATTCGCCACGACCTCGGAACAGCCGTGAATATCCAGACAATGGTGTTTGGAAACATGGGCGAGAACAGCGCCACGGGTGTGTCGATGACCCGCAATGCGACCACCGGCGAGAGAAAAATCGAAGGCGACTACCTGATCAACGCCCAGGGAGAAGACGTAGTTGCAGGCATCAGGGCGACCTTTCCGGTCGAGCAGATGGCCGACACGCTGCCGAATGCCTGGAACCAGTTCGTCGATATCACCACGAAACTGGAACAGCATTACCGCAATATGCAGGACGTCGAGTTTACGGTCGAGCGCGGGACTCTGTGGATGTTGCAGACGCGCGACGGCAAGCGAACAGCCCAGGCTGCGGTTCGCATTGCCATCGACATGGCCGAAGAAGGGTTAATCAGCCGGGAGGAAGCCGTTATGCGCGTTACTCCCGAGCAGGTGGATTTTTTCCTGCACCCGCAGTTCACTACCTCTTCGAGAAAGGCCGCAGTAGCTGAGGGCAGGTCCGTGGCCAAGGGTTTGAATGTCTCGCCCGGCGCGGCAGTCGGTGTGGTGGCTTTCGATGCCGATTTGGCGGAAAGCTGGGCCAAGAAGGATGGCAAGAAGGTGATCATGGTACGGCCGGAGACCAAGCCCGATGACGTGCATGGAATGCTGGCGGCAGAAGGAATTCTCACCAGCCGCGGCGGCCGGACAAGCCATGCGGCACTGGTGGCGCGCCAGTTCGGCAAGCCCGCCGTAGTCGGGGTTGCCGCGCTGGAGATCAGTATGGGACAGCGGCTGATGGCAGTCGGCGATAAGGTCATCAAAGAGGGGGATTGGATTTCAATCGACGGCACTACGGGCGAGGTTTTCATGGGACAACTGGACACCATGGTCCCCGACATTTCCGATCCCTGGTTGATGAAACTGCTGCAGTGGGCGGACCAATTCCGGCGGCTCGGCGTATGGGCCAACGCCGACTACCCTCACGACGCCAAACGCGCCCGCGAGTACGGCGCCAGCGGCATCGGCCTTTGCCGGACCGAACATATGTTCTTCGAGGCCGAGCGCCTTCCGCACGTGCAGAAATTGATAATGAGCAACGAGCCTGCCGTAATGCACGAAGCCCTGGAAGCGCTCCTGCCTTTCCAAAGAGGGGATTTTGCCGGGCTGTTCAAGGCAATGGACGGATTCCCGGTGATCATTCGCCTGATCGATCCGCCTCTGCATGAATTTCTGCCCGGTTTCGAACAGCTCATCCACGAGCTTGCCGACAGCAAAATCCGGCTGCAGCATGCCGGGAGTTTAAAGGAAATCGACGATCTTTTGAAAAAGATCCAAGAAAATGAGAGCGTCCTGAGGAGCGTAGAGGCCCTGCGGGAGGCGAATCCCATGCTCGGACTGCGCGGCGTGCGTCTTGGAATAATGATGCCCGAACTGACAAAGATGCAGGTCAGGGCTATTTTCGAGGCCGCCTGTCAGTGCGCCAAAGAGGGGGTGGATGTCCACCCCGAGATTATGATCCCGCTAACCTGTCACGTCAATGAACTGATGACTCAAAGAAACGCCCTCGAAGCGGTTGCAAAAGAGGTCATGGCCGCAGAAGGAAGAACGATCGACTACAAATTCGGCACCATGATCGAAATCCCCCGCGCTGCGCTGACAGCGGATGAGATCGCCGAGTACGCCGAATTTTTCTCCTTCGGCACCAACGACCTTACTCAGACCACTTTTGGAATAAGCAGGGACGACGCGGAAAAGGGATTCCTGGTTCAATACATACAAAAGGGGATCTTGCCTGAGAACCCGTTCGTGAGCATTGACGAAAAAGGACTGGCGAAGCTGATGCAAATCGGCGTGGAACTGGGTCGAAAAACGCGCCCCGGTCTCGAAGTGGGTATTTGCGGAGAACACGGCGGCGACCCGAAGTCCATCGCCATCTGCCACCATTTAGGACTCAATTACGTTAGCTGTTCGCCATTTCGTGTACCGATTGCAAGGCTCGCAGCCGCGCAGGTTGCGTTGCAGGAAAAATCCGCTGCAGAAGCGCAGAAATCGCAGCACGCGTAAACGACATCGCCGCGCGATCGGTAAAAGCTTGAAATAAAAAGGCAAAAGGAAGAGAAATGATATTTTCCTCTTTCTTTTGCTTTTTGTTTTTTCGACCGGGATTTATTCGATGATTTCGTCTTTGCCGGCATCCGGAGACCAGACAGGGAGCGGGCCACAGGCGCCGGTATCGGGGTCGTACCTGTGACGGTAGGAGCAGGCGACTTCGGTTGATTTCTTCATGTGATTCCATCCCTTGACGTAATAAGAGCACTGGTCGTTGAAGCAAACGTAAAAGTATTCCGCGCTCCAGGTCGAAAGGGGCGGTGTTCTCCACTTCTTCATTTTAAGATTACAGTATGGGCAGACAGTTTTATCTTCCTGCATCTGGATTCTCCTCTCATTGTGAACCGGGACGGATCGAAAGGTAACAAATGAAGTTCCCGACGGCAAGGGGCTTCGAGAATGAGTAAAAAGGGAAAGCCCTCAGGCAGGCCCTTCAGCAACAGTGCCACTGCCAGGCAACATCCGGCAACCGATCTTCCGTCAAGCGAATTTCCTGTATCACGGCAAATTCAGTGCGCGGCCCTCTGTCACTCCACCGGCAGTCTGACTGGATAATGATCGGGGCTGAATTGCCTGTTCTTAAAATATATATCGGCAAACTGTTTCATCGTTTCCTTCATGACCTGTTCGTAATTTTTTACGTTTTTATCGAAAACAGCGCCAATCTTTTCATAGCTCAGGTTCGACAAATCTTCGGTCATTGCGAGGTATTGCTTCCTCACTTCTTCGGGCAGGGCGACGACCATATTCTGCCCCAGCATGGATTCGAAAAGCCTGTACATATCTCCCAGCAATTTTTTGAGATCATCGGGCTGGAGTTGCTCGCCCTTCTTTTCAACCAGGGTTTTGAGGAAATTCATGATATACGGATTTCGAAGCGGCCCTGATGGGGTATCTTTTTGAAACGTATCGCTCTTTTGTTCGGCCATATTCTTTTTCTCCGGTAAATTTTGGTTTTTGGTCCGATATGTAATTTGTAATGAAAACCGTTTACATCGAACAGTTCAAGAATAAAATGGGAATAATCGGGATTCAGCGATTTATCAGGGGGGACTGCGAAAAGTTGGGACGCGAAGGCGCGAGCAGAATGGAACTGCCCATGGTTTCAGGGTTTCGCGAAGGGGCATGAGTAACTTCTTCGCCCTTCACTGTTCACTGCAAAGAGGTTATCATGCCCCCACGGTTTGTTCGGCTTTTTCACCTAACGGAAGGATTGGACACAGACAATGGGAACGCAAAAGACTTACCAGGAGATAAATGAAAAAATTCGCAGAGGCCAGGCTGTCGTCGTCACCGCGGAAGAGATGGTCGGCATAGTAAAGAAGAAGGGGGCTGCTGCGGCTGCCAAAGAGGTGGACGTTGTGACCACCGGAACTTTTTCTCCCATGTGTTCGTCGGGCGCATTCATAAATTTCGGGCACACCAGCCCTCCCATCAAAGCGTCCAAGGTATGGCTCAATAACGTTCCGACATGCGCGGGCCTGGCCGCCGTAGACATTTATATCGGCGCAACGGAAACCGCAGAGGATGATCCTCTTAACAAAATACATCCCGGCGCGTTCGAATACGGGGGCGGGCATGTCCTTCAGGACCTGGTGAGCGGGAAGGCGGTGCATCTTCGAGCGGAAGCCTATGGAACAGACTGCTATCCCAGGCGTAGTTTCGAAAAGCACTTTACATTGCAGGAACTTCCCTACGCAACGCTGTGCAATCCGCGAAACGCCTATCAGAACTATAATTGCGCTGTAAATGTCTCCAAAAAGACAATTTATACATACATGGGGGTGCTGAAGCCCAGCCTCGGAAACGCCAATTATTGCACCTCGGGTCAGCTAAGCCCCCTGCTGAACGACCCCTACTACAGGACGCTGGGCCTGGGCACACGAATCTTTTTGGGAGGGGCCCAGGGTTTTATAACCTGGCACGGCACACAGCACAAACCTGATGCACCCCGGCTGCCCAATGGGACCCCTCGCAGTCCGGCAGGGACACTGATGCTGACGGGCGACCTCAAGGAGATGAGCCCGCGATGGATCATGGGCGCAAGCATTCTTGGCTACGGATGCTCTCTGGTGGTTGGGGTCGGCGTTCCGATACCGATCCTGGACGAGGAGATGGCGCTGTTTACAGGCGTTTCCGACGAAGAGATCGTTACCCAGGTGAAGGATTACAGTTTCGAACGGAAGGACTCGATCTGTGAAGTCAATTACGCCCAGCTGCGCTCCGGGACGATCACCGTCGAGGGCAGGGAAGTCCCAACCGCGCCACTTTCAAGTTATGTCAGAGCAAAAGAAATCGCCGAGATCTTGAAGGGATGGATTGAAGGAGGCGAATTCATACTCGGAGAGCCCCAGAAGATGATTCCCACCGTCGCGAGGGCAGAGGGGGCGAGATTGAAACAGTGAGCAGTGAGCGGTGAACGGTGAACGGCAGGCAGGAAAGGAAAGCACTTTCATGTTGTTTGTCCACTGTTTATTGGAGGCGGTATTTCGGGTTCATCCGGCATACGCATACCTCCAATATTTTTCACGAGACCTCGCATCACGGGACCGGCGACGCCATTCCGCCGAAGTCTGGCCCAGTGGCCGGCTTCAAGGCCACG
>Ga0326728_10016932_pt1 | contig 14739 bp, 19 predicted proteins | sample MB3enrmetagenome_FD_207602 | JGI IMG/M metagenome (GOLD analysis project Ga0326728, IMG submission 207602) | Lab enriched peat soil microbial communities from McLean, Ithaca, NY, United States - MB31MN | ecosystem: Environmental > Terrestrial > Soil > Wetlands > Peat | place: USA: New York...
CCCCGTGAAATCAGGCGAAATCTACGCCTCGGATAGCTTCGAGCGAACCGTAGTGAGCATTTTCTAGGTCGAATTCAGGTTTGGCGTGCTGATCCCAGCGTTCCGCCTCCCAAATCTCGACCCAAGCCTCGCGGGCGATCAAAATGACCTGCTTTTTGTCGCCACCGAGGTCCGCCCTATTGGCCAAAACGGTTGGAATCAACCAGCGGTTTGCCCGGTCAAACGTGATGTCTTCGGCCAGTTCAGCAATCAAAGCAACAACTGACTTGGCCGAAATTGATTGCGCCAACTCCCCTCCAACGCGGCGCAAGTACTCTCCCCAAAGCTCCTTTGGGATGACCCGTAGTTGACCCTCGATCCAAAATGAAATGAGCCACGCCTCATTCAGCGAACTGCCCAACCTCGCCCGCAATGGCGCCGGCAGATGCACGCGCAGACCGTCAAGTTGCCTGGTGTGGCAACCGACGCCGACCAGGGTGTTTCTTACGGCCTCCCAGCGGTCGGATTTCACGTTTCCCTCTTGAATTTGGCAGCGAGGCGGCACGGTACCTTTGAGTTACAGTTGTGCGTTCTATCTGTGCAATCTCCTGCCGGAGCGTTGCCGTGGCACATGAACCCACACGCGCCGTAGCAGCGTCATCCCGGCATGCGATGAACGCCTGAAAGAGATTCCGCAAGTCCTGGGCCAACACAGCGGCCCGAAGAAAATGGCGTTACGAAGCGAGTTTGCCTTGCTGACCTAAGTGGTTGTGGCTTATTAGGTTAGAAGAGCGCTTGAAAGCGGAAGAAATTTCAATCAAATCCAATGAGGAAATATAAGAATGCCAATGGGATCATCTAAATACTGGCGCGTCATGACGCGTCATGGCGCGGCAACAGAGCAGACCGAATGTTTAATGCCTGTTCAGGTAGCCGTGGAATTCTAAAAAGTCGTGGTAAGTCTCGGAATGATGTGCGACCTCCACAATACTATCCCCGTCTTTCCAGTATATTGGTGGAGGCGAGGAAGCGAAGTTTGAACAGAGGCTGGCGGTGTATGCCCCACAGCGCTCTATCTTCACAATATCACCGTGACACACGCCAACCCGCTGTTCCAGGGCGATAACGTCGGCCTCATAGCAGAGCGGTCCGCCAAATGAGACCCGGCCGAGCGCGGGAACAGGCGTTGTTCCTTGCACGGTAAAACCGGCGCGCTGCAAGGGCACCAAAAAATTGGCTCCGATATCCAGAATCGCCCAACATGCCCCCGCCACCGTTTTCAGCGCGACCACGCTGGCATACGCGGTGGCTGCGTCGGCGACAAGATAGGCGCCCGGTTCGAGGAACAGCTCAGGCCGCGACTTCAAAGCGAACACCCTTTCCACCAACGAATCCAGCAGAACAGGGGGGGCCTCCCCGATTGCGAAGCCGCCGCCCAGATTTACGAATTCAGGGTTGACCCCCAGTGTTCTTTCCCAACCAGCCAGGACATCCAGAAAGCGGTAGCGCTGTTCCTGCGCCTCTGCAGGGTTTTTCAAACCGTTCGCCGGATGAAAATGAAAGCCCACAATCCTGACTCGGGATGAATCCTGCAACAATGATTCGGCCAACGCGGGATCAACCCCCAGTTTGCCCTGTCCTGTGATGTTGAGCCGTAATCCCGCGCGGACCTCCTGCCCGCGCTCCTGGGCGATACGGCTTAAGACCTGGAATACATGCGGGGAATCAATGTTTACAATTTCTTCGCGCCCGACGGTGCCACGCAGCGTCACTTCATCCAAGCCGGGGCCGTTCCACACGATCTGCCCCCCACTCAGACCAAAGCGCATGGCAATTTGCTGCTCGGACGGAGAGGAGATTTCCAAACCACAACCCAGATGGATCAATCTTTCCACAACCAGAGGAACGTAACACGCCTTGAGCGCGTAAAAAATCCGGCTTCTTGGATAGGCCGCGTCCAGGTAGCTCCGGAGCAGTTCATATCGGCGGACAACTGACGCGGCGTCGTAAATGACGCAAGGCGTCTTGGGGATTTGCTGTGGCATAATGCTAGGGTGCCTCTGAAAGCTGTTTCAAAATTGTAACCGTCTCGCTGAAGGCGCTCATAACCCTTTCGGGCAGGGGATTGTTCCACAGCCTGACTTCACTGTAAAGCGCCGCCGCACGGTTTAGAACAGGCGGCAATTCATGCAAAAACAGCGTCTCCGCGACCCGCCGCAAATCTATCTTGCTCCCGTCTTCATAGAACACCTCCAGACAGGCAAATTTGATAATATACATGAGCTTTTTCCGCGCCTCGCGCAGCGATGCTTCAGGCGACAAAGATTCCATCAGGTAAATTTGCATCGTTTCAAACAACAATTCCAAGTAGTACGGGATGTCTGGTTCAGGTCTGCGTTCTTCGCCCTGACAAAACGCTGGACGGTTTCCGACCCATGGGACAAAACTCTTGGTGATGCAGTATCGCACAAAACCGCGCTCGGCGCATCGAAATACCGCCAACGAGGGATAAAGCAATAAATGCACTTTCTGTTTCCGCTCAAATTCATTCGCGGCCAGAAGCGATTCAACACGAAATGTCGGATAGAATAGCCCTTCAGGCACAACGTGACGCAGGGCCCTGCAGATCCTCTCGCCTGCTTCCACATCCGGCTCCTTCAATATGACCAACACATCCAAATCGTCCTCTTCGCTTCCAAACGGCCCGGCGGCGGCAATCTCCTCCGCGTGTTCCGTCAGAGTCATCTTAATACCGGCCAGGATGGCTTCTTTGTCTTTCATAGGCCCTTCCAAACTGGGAATTCTCGCCTGGCAATGCCCCGGACGTCCGCCAGTTTCATGCCTGGAAACAGCTTGGTGCAAATCTCCTGTTTTACCGTACTCCACCCGGTGCCGAATTTGCCCGCAGATGCTTGGTTCTTTTCGATGTCGTTCATTCCTTCTGTATCCAATAAAAAGATTAGCGCCACGAGCTTTGTTCTTTGCTCGTCCTCATGCCGGAGCTCCGCCAACGAGCGTTGCCGTCGCCCCTCCAAATCCTTGTAGAAAGCCAAAGCAGCCTGCTTGTCTTTCTCCAGGAATCCGGGCGCTTGGAGAGTTTGGTTGGCGCCGCCAAAGCCTGGTTTGGCGGGATCGCCAAATCTAATTTTCTTTAAGTTCTCTTGAAGTATTGAGGCGTGTGAAGCTCCGCTCAACCAAGCCTCAACGATTTCATGGGACAACTCTTTAATATTCAGCGGCTCGTGGCGCCTAAATGCTCGGTCGGTCAGTTCATTCCGTTTATTCCTGGCAAACTGCACAAAACCGGTCTTCAATAGCTGCCGCCCAGTGTAATTCATGGTCGCCTCAACAATGCGCGCCAACTCCGGCTCTGTAAAGTATAATTGGTGGCTAGTCAGATGCTGTTGGACAATAAGCCTCCGCGTGGCGAAGTCACGGGGAAATTGCATCTTGATTGGCGTGAGGACTTCCTTGAGCAGTTGAGGCATGATGCCTGCTTCCTCATCGAGATTTCGCGCGAAGAGCCACATAATTTTGGCACAAAACGGCTTCTTGACGCGCCCTCTCACCTCGTTCGCTATGTCGCCCGTTGGCGCTTTGTCGGCATTAATCCGCTCGGAATCCTCGATGCATTCACGCAGAGCTTTGAAGTATCGTGCCCATTCACCAGCCATGTCTGCCTTCATGTCCATTGGATTGGGCCAGATCAGATCGTCCACGAGAATGACGACGACTTTCTTTTTGGTGGCTTCTTCGTAGAACTCACTGGCTGCGATCTTCAACGCGTTAACCGCGGTTCCCGGCTCCGCATCTGGGCCAAACGACGTGGACAATCGTGTCCCGGGGCTGTGAAAGAGATCGGCGACAGCGTCACACAGTCTTGACTTGCCCGAGCCGTATTCGCCTTCAAACAAAATTGCTGTAGTCGCGAAGTCCAGGGTGTTGCCTCGCATATCTTCAGAAATGCCGGCGTGCCAAAGACAATATGGCACCAGGTGAGTCGAGAGGTCGCCGATCACAGTATCTTGTCCCAATAGGCCGCTCGCCGCTTTGATACTGCTGGCCAAATCGGGGCCGCTCCGAATCGTTCTTCGACGGGACTCGAGCACACCCGCATATTTCGCCCCGTTGACCAAAGCGCGTGCGATGAAATTCCTGATCTGCCCGGCCTGTGATTGAAGCGCGGAGCCATCCTCGTTGAAATATAATTCCAGCAGTCCTCGCTTGAAAAAGGTATCAGGATCGGGGGGCAACAAGGGGATTTGGATGCGGCTTTTCGGCCGCAGCAAATCCTCATTATTGGCAAATCGAAATAACTCAGGCGGGTACGGCCCTCGTGATTGCCAATTGAATTGTTCGAATTTCGGGGTGCTGTCCCCCGCTTGTAGTCGGGCGGGCGCGTTTTCAACTCCTGCGCCGGGCAAATTCATTTTTGCGCCAGCGATATCATCGAGCACAAACTCATCGGGGAGCGGCCCTTCTTTGTTGTAACCGTGACCCCGCTCCAGGACGAGGTCATGGCCTTCCAAGTTCCACAAAAACGCGCCCACATGGGGAAGGCGGAGGTGGATGCTCGCAACGAGTGAGGAGCCTATGGTCTGCCCGGGATCCTCGACGATAGTCTTTCTATACGCGTCTTCAAACATGTAGTCCCAGGTGCGGTGAATCTCGGCGGCGAACACGTCGATCTGCTCCAGCATCAATTCGGAATCACCCGGTTTGAAAAGCGGAAGTGGCACATTGGCGTCCGAGCGCGAAGTGGAGCGCAGATTACTCTGAATGGCGCGCCTTAGTGCGTGAAGCTGTTCGTTGCTGGTTATCTGGGTTGATTTTCGCCACCGGATGGTTTCCAGCACACCGCTCAGATAATAAGCAAGATTGCGGGAGGAGTACAGAAAAACGAGGACATGGGCATCGGCGGGAACAATTCCTCTTCGGCGCAACTGGCCGATGAATTGGCTGCTCGCGGTCTCAAGAATCTGCTCCTCATACAGTATTACCGGTGGAAGCGGATACGACACGCTGTCGCTGGCCAAGGGGGCGGTTTTTTCAATCCGGTCAATGAGAGCGAAGCCAAGATTTTGTCCGGATTGGGCGGGGATGCGAAAATACTGCCATTGTTTCACGGTGCGCGCCTCTGGCAGCATAAAAAAAAGACACCCTTGGAGCAATCGGCCCATGATGTTCGCCTCCCAAGGCCTCAATTCCTGGTTGTCCCCAACCGCCAGATTTCGGAAAAATGGTCTTGTTGCGGAAGCACGGCAGAGGGATATCAACTGCCACACCAAATGAGTAACGTTATCAGGCTCAATGTCCTTGAAGGAGCGGATGTCCTTCCGAACGGGATCAAAGAGCACAACCCCTTTGGGCAAATCTTCGCTCGTGCCGAGCAGAAAACCGAGGAGTTTTCCAAGAGCCGCATCGTCAACTATCGTCTCCTGGTCGCGGTAGAATTCGCACAAACTTTTGTGTTTCTTCAGAATTTCTTCCTTAAGTTGTTCGATGGCTGAGATCGTTTCTGTATTGATCATAAACGCTCCATCTCGGGCACGGTGCAGTCAAACGGTCAAGTTCCGCCTTTTCAAGAATGCCGCCAGGCCCGGCGGGGGCCTGCTCGCCGCCATTCCCCCATGCCGCAACCGCAAATCCAGCAGATCAGCCCGGCGGATGGAGTCAAGGCTTGCCCGCCCATCATCCAGGGGACGGTCAATTTGTCGGAAGCGAAGAGGGATGTCAAAAGTGGAATCAATTACGATCCCATCCTCGGCGATCTCGCCAGGTTTTGCTGCGACTTTCCATGAAAATCCAGTGCTCATGTCGACCGACTGAGTTGACACAGGCAGTATCTTAACCGGAAGCAGCCCATAATGAAAGAACAAGATGCAGGTTTTGCTGGGGATCCCTGATTTCGTTCACCCTGGCCGGCACGGGTGGCCGTGGCTTCAGTGTGGACCCGACCTCCGGGCCCTGCAAGTACAGCAACAAGCGGCGGAGCAGAAGGGAGACATTCACCGTCAAACTTCAGAATCAAACCACAACACCTTGCAGCCAGCGAGAGCAATTTTCGGGTTCTGAGTTTCCGAAGGGATCGCACCGCAACCTTTTAAGATGCAACCCTGATACCCGAAAGTTTCTACAACGCGCCGGCCAGCACGCCCTCAAGCGGGGGGGTTCATTACCATTTGTTTCGCCACAGTTCGGCCACCTTTTATGCGACCAAACTGAACCGGCAAGAACTATGCTGCCCTACGGTTGGCGGTTCAGCAGCAACATGCCCGACGCCTACATCTCGCGGGCGGGGATGGAGAGCCGGCAACTGGACGAGAAATTCACCCAAACTACTGGGCGCTTTGCGGGACAATTTAGCCCGACTGGAGCAGGCTGAGAGCATGAAGGATGACCGGATCGAACAACTGGAGCGGGCGATGCGGACGATGCAAGCGAACTTTGAGACGGTCTCGAAAGTCATGCTGAACCATCCCACCCTCGATGAGGTTGAGGCCGCTTTGGAGCGCAAAAAAAAGCCGGAACAATCCCCTGACAGAACCAGAACCAACCCAGTGTGACCGCTTGAAGGGCAGAGCCTATGCCGCCCGATTCTTGCCTCTTCCTTCCCCTTTTGGCCACCGTGTCACAGGAATCTCCACCAAACCGGCTTTCAGAGCCGCTTTGTCGGGATCGGGTTTTGCCCCCTTCGGACAAGCGGGGCAACGCATCACGTCCAGAATCGAGGCGCCAAATTCCCATCCGGCGGCCCTGAACTTTTCCCGGTATCGCTCGGAGAGCCGCAGGCCGGGCGAAAGTTCGCGCTGGGCGTTGGCCTCCTCGTGGCTGAGGTCAGTCTCAAAAATGGCGTCGTGCCGCAGGTGATAAAAATCCCACGGCTCGCCACAGGTGGAACAGTGAACATCCATGTGGAACCTCCTTCATTCGTTCTCGAATGCGTAAAGGGTTTCCGGAATCTCCGTGAGCGTCCAGCCGGCGTATGGCAGACCTGCAACGACGGCGGACTTGTAGTCCTGGTGCCATTCCACGGCTTGCTGCTCGTTCCCAAGGCAGTCAGCCTGCAAGGCCAGAGCCAATTGGGCCGGGCCACTGCCAGGATAACCCATCTCGAACCCGGTCGGACTGTGATTCCATAAGTCCAGACGGGGATTGAGCGCTTGACCGTCAACGGTGACATCGGCAGCCGTGCCGTTGCGTTTCCCTTCATACTGCTTCACGCGACACCTCCAATCAGTTGGGCCACCTCTTCGGCGGACAAATGCTCTGGCTGGGTGCCGGGCTTCTCGAATTGATGGACTTTGACGAAACAGAACTTGGCGAGACGGGCGGCGATGTCATCGCACCCGGCCCGGCCGGCGTCGTCTTCGTCCAGCATGACGATGGCCTGGCTTTGGTCGTTGGTGTGTTGGCGGATCAATTCCTCCTGCACGGCGGGTTTCCGAACGCATCGAGCGCAAGGCTTAATAAGGCGGAGATTGATGGATATTCAACATGGTTCGGAAAAGAGCAAAATATCCCTGCCGTCCCCAGGAGATCATCCAACTGGCGCGGGAACTGCGGGTCAAACTGCATGAGATTGACCAAAAGCTCGAGCACCTCATTCGCAGCCAGCGCCACTTCTATTCATTGCATTACAAGGAACGCGAACTGGACGACTGAGTTTTTCAATTCAGCCGGATGTGCGCGCCCGCGCGGTTTTCACCGCCGGCGTGAGATTTCAGTTTGCCATTGCAAGCTTTGCCACCGAGGACCGGAAGTCCGGCGATAGCGGATGCTGTCGGGGCTGACGGGCGTAGGGCGGCAATCAAAACGAAAGGAGCAGTATGAACCTGTGTGTGTTAGCCGGGCGCATCGTTCACAAAGCCAGCGTCAAGGGGACGGATCGGAAAATCCTGCGGTTCACCGTGGAGACCCGGGACGGCCATGACGAGGGCGAGACGAAGGAGCGCGTCAATCAAGTGCCCTGTGTTCTGTTCAATCCCTCACCCGAACTGGAAAAGACCCTGTCCAGCGACGGCGAAGGCTTGCGCGTGGAATTGCAGGGGCGGGTCGCTTCGTGGGGCGGGGAAAGCAACGGCGGAAGGTCCAGCGCGGAAGTGGTGGTGTTTAATCGCAGCCTGACCTTTGTGAAAGAGTGAGGCCATCAACCTGGAGAGGAGCGCCTGACCGCCATCCTCTCTTTTTTCTGGAGAACCAACATCATGAACAAGACATTCATCGGCTTTGACCGGTTGAAACAATCCGTGACGATGGAGCAGGTGCTGGGACGTTACGGATTATTGGAAAAGCTGCGGCGCAGGGGCGACAGCCTGAGCGGGGTTTGTCCGGTGCATCGCGGCCACAACCCGACGCAGTTCCGGGTGAACCTGGCCAAGAACTGCTGGATTTGTTTCGGGGACTGCCACGGGGGCGGCAGCATCGTGGATTTCGTGAGCCGGATGGAAAACATCCGCATCCGCGAAGCGGGACTGCTGTTGCAGGACTGGTTCAACTTGGAACCGGGCAATGGGAACGAGAATCCCCGCCCGGCGGCGCAGGCCCCGGTCATTCCGTTGGAAACCAATCCGCCCCTGCGCTTCTCGCTGGGGCAATTGGATGGGGCGCATCCATATCTGGCGGAACGCGGCCTGACGTCCGAAACCATCAGGACGTTTGGCGTAGGCGGTTGTGCGCGTGGGATGTTGCGGGGCTGGATTGCCATTCCGATTCACGACGCCAGGGGAAAGGTGGTGGCGTATGCCGGTCGCTGGCCGGGCACGCCGCCGGAGGAACAACCCAAGTACCGGCTGCCGCGCGGCTTCCGCAAGTCCCTGGAACTGTTCAACCAACATCGGGCGGCGCAGGAAAGTCCTGCTGAACCGCTGGTGGTGGTGGAGGGGTTCTTTGGCTGCATGAGAGTATGGCAGGCCGGGCATCGCCGGGTGGTGTCGCTGATGGGCAGCATGTTGTCGGCGGCGCAGGAAGAGCGCATCGCCCGACTAGCCGGAGAGGATGGGCAGGTTCTGCTCTTGTTCGACGAGGACGGGGCGGGACGCAAAGGGCGGCGCGAGGCGCAGGAACGGTTAAGCAAGCGCGTCGCGATAGGCCTGATCCGGCTCAAGGACGGGCAACAACCCGACTCCTTGACAGCGGAACAGATCAGGGGGTTGATCCTGCCATGCCCGGAGAGGGAGGTGGCCGCATGAAACAGCCGCAGGAATACAAGGTGGTTTCGTTGCGCGAATGTCCGACCCCGGAGTCCCTGCTGGTCTGTGAGACCCCGGAACAGGTGGCGGACTACTGGCGGCTGAACATCGCCAGCCATCCCTATTACAACAGCGAGTGCGAATGCCTGGCCGTGTTGATGCTGAACACCCGGCGGCGGGTCAAGGGGCATCAACTGCTGACCGTAGGAACGATGGATACCCTCCTGATTCATAGCAGAGAAGTGTTTCGAGCGGCGATTATCGCCAGCGCATCGGCCCTCGTGCTGGCGCATAACCATCCCAGCGGGGACCCGACGCCCTCGGAAGCCGACCTCAAAGTGACGCGCGATTTGATCCGCGCCGGGCAGTTGCTCAAGATTGAAGTGCTGGACCACGTCATCATTGGCGCGGGCCGGCACGTCTCATTGCGTTCGCTGGGCTGCTTTGGCCTTTAGCGAACCTTCACCCCGCAGTCAGTGGACGGCGGGTCTTCCCTTTAGCCAATTTCGGGAGCGACTCCCGAAAGCCAGCCGCTTTTCAAGATCAAACCGGGCGGTTTGAAGAATGCAGAGGCGCGTCCTGGCGGCGCGCGTTTGTGTTTTTGGGAGCGGTTGGTTCAACCCAAACAACAAAATAGAGAAACAACACAGCATGAAAAACATCACAGTCAAATACGGTGTGGACAGCATCACCAAACAAGTCGAAGACGACTTTACGTTTGGGGATTTGCAGGAAAGCGATTCCTTCCAGGCCGCCCTGGGCTTTGGCGACAGCACCAAGGCGCTGGTGGAGGGGATCGAACAGGACCGGGGCACGGTGATTCCGGCGGGAACGACGGTGCGTCTGGAAACGGCGGCCAACACCAAGGCTTAACCATCCATCCTCAATCGAGAGCCCGCTTCTTCGGAGGCGCGGCTCTCTCCCCTTTAATTATGGAAACCACCGAAATCATCATTCGAGAAAACGGGACTCTCACCGAAAGGGTTGTGCGCGAACGCGATCTGGAGGCCGGGCCATCGGTGCTGGACGCGTTGACCGACGAGGTGACGCGCAGCCTGCGCAACGTCCTGGCCATTCCCGGCTGGGGGCTGGCGCATGCCAACGTGGGCCTGAATGACACCATCTGGTCGGTGCCCATTGACCATCTGGTGTTAAACGCCAGATTCCGGCTGATCCACGGCGTGCTCGTGCCGGTGTTCACCTCCGGCACAGACCTGGAAATGCCCCTGGTCTGGCGCGCGCCCAAGGAAGTGCGCCTGGCTTTTGTCATCCGCACGCAGTTGTCGGAGGGTTGCGCCCGGATAGACGGCAACTGGCTCTTCGCCTGCGACCAGGACAACCGGGGCTACCGGCTGCCCCTGCCCAATCTGCACGACGATGCCTGATCTGCACCGGCAATTTCGAGGACCGTTACGACACCGGGGGCGAGTGCGTCGCCGCGAGCCTGGAACAATTCCGCAAATCCAAGTGGAACGCGGACCTGATGCGGACGACGGAGCAGTCGCAGAAGTTCTTCCGGTTCCAGCCGACGAACGAGACATTCGAGACGCTGCCGATTCAGGCGGCGGATTGGATGGCGCTCTGCGACAAAGTATCCACGGCCATCCTGGAGAGGGTCATCCTATGAGAACTCGAGCCAAACCCGGCGCGCTCCTGCCGCTGGTGGCAAAATTGAGAGCATGCCCGGCCCGCGACAACAGCCTCTCCCAAGAAGCGTTGCGCCAGGCCTGGGAACGGTTGCAACACCTGGCTTGGGAGCCGGACGGCGAAGTGCCGCTGGCGGTCCTGGCCGGAGTGATCCTGCAGGACGAACCCTTTGCGCGGCTGCTGAACGAGGCGGAGCGCGCGCAACTGGCGGCTCTGGCCAAAGCGGCCTTGGAGCGATACCAGCAAAGAACCCATCCGCCCAACAAACTCGGCAAGATCATTGCCGCAGCAATAAAGGAGTCCCCATGAACTACATCATCGGTTGCGGGGGCGTTGGCTCGGCCATCGTCTCCTCCTTCTGTCTGCTCAAACCGCCCGGGGACATCACCCTGGTGGACGGCGACAGCATTGAAAGGAAAAACCTCAACCGCCAGTTGTTTGACGCCGCCCAGATCGGGATGAACAAGGCGCAGGCGCTGGCGGGCAGATACGGATGCCACTTCCTCCCGGAGTGGTTCGCCCGCGGCAAAATCAGGCACAGCCGGAACGACTGGCTGCTCTGCCTGGTGGACAACCATCGCACGCGCCTGGAAGCCCTGGAGGTGTGCGACGAGCAGGGCTGCCAGGCCATTATTGCAGCCAACGAAATGCACTCGGCCGAGGCGTATTACTATCGGCGGCAGTGGCAGGGCACCCCGCGCGATCCGCGGGTTTATTACCCGGAATTGAGCACCGACCGCCGGGGCGATCCCCGCGCGGCTGCCATTGGTTGCACGGGCGAAGTTCAGGCCAACAACCGGCAGTTGGTGTCCGCCAACCTCATGGCGGCGGCTCTGGCCGAGCATCTGTTCGTGTTGTGGCACCTGAAAGCGCCGCGCCTGGACAAGGAGACGATTGCAGCCCTGCCCCACAAGTTCGCGGCCAACCTGAGCAAACTCGAAACCTACAAATAGAAAGGAGAACCATATATGAGCGAAGTCATGTCCAATCCAGTCATGCCGGTGGAGCGCCAATGCCAGATCGAAGAGGTGTTCGACCCGGGCTTCATCGAGTTGCTCCGGCTGGCGCCGCGCAATCCCCATGTCCGGGCGTTGATCCTGAAAATGACGGGAAAAATGCCCGGAGCGGAATGCGGGACCTTCGATCAGATCAAGGCATGGACGGAGACAACCTGCGAGAAAAAGGCGCGGCCCCTGCCCAGCCGGTCCACCCAGGGCGCCGTCCAGGACGGCATCTCGATCGACGTGGAATTCTCGGAAACCGAATACGGGCGCGCCAGTTATTCGGTGCCGCGCTCGGGCAGCGAAGAGTTCCAGTTGAGCGCGGAGGACCTGCTGGAGATGGTGCAAGAGGCCATCGCCGACGGGGAGGGCATGGACAAGATCGTGGATCGCATCGCCGATAAAATCGATGAGGACGCCTGGAACCAATGCGACCCCAGCCTGGATAACTACGGAGATTACGACTTCGACCATTACGAGGCGGATGATTCCGGAAACAGTGAAGCCACTTATTCCAGGGAGCAAATTCGCAGTCGCGTGCTCGCCTTCGTGCAGGCGCGCCAGCCGGAATTGGCGGGAGAACTCTAAAAAGGAGAAAACCATGAGACTGATCAAAAGCAACAAAGCGCAAGTCAGTGAAAGCAAGGAAATCCCCGGACTGCTGGCCTGCCGAACCGAGTATGAAGTCAAGACCGCGAAGGGACGGCTGGATTATTCGGGACCAAAATTCGCGCCGGAGATGTGGCATCAGGTGTTGTCGTTTTTCCGGTGGACGCACAAGGAAACGCAGAGCGAGAGCCAGGTGCGCCTCTACGTCAACCACCGACTCGGACGCTGGGGCGCCTGGGCTTTCCCCCAGGCCGCCCGCACCGGCATGGGCGCGCGGGAACTGCCGGTGCCGGAAAGGCCGGAAAAGGCGCGGGAACGGTTCGCCTGGTGGAAGTCGGCGCCATCGGACGACTGGCTCTACTTCGGCACCGCCCATCATCATTGCGCGGCCAGCGCCTTCCAGTCCTCGACGGACGAGCAGAACGAGTGGAACCAGGACGGATTGCATCTGACGGCGGGCAGGATGGAGGCGGAGCAGCACGATTTGCACGCCCGGCTGTATCTGGGCGGCAATTGTTTCGAGCCGGACCTGAGCTTGTTCTGGCCGATTGATCCGGACCTGGCGGCAAAAGTTCCTGCCGGGCTGCACCATGAACTGGCGCGTTTCCAGATGTGCGGGAAAGTCACGGTGGATTTTCCCGCCGCCTGGAGGGCGAACCTCATGGATGTGGAACGGGAGCCGCGGCGGCTGGTTTCAGATCAGCGCTGGGATTCGGACCCGGCTGAGTTGGCCATGCCCCTGTGCTTGCGCCTGGAGGAAGCGCTGGAGGAAATCTCGTACCGTTGCGCGGTCATCCAGGTCCGGGAACGGCAATGGCAGGCGGCCTTGCAAGCCCTCGCGGCCAGTGACGCCAGCCAGATCATCGTTGAGGCCTGCCTGAAACACGAGGTCACGCCGGAAGAACTCCTGGCGGAGGTGTCCCAGTTCACGTTCGAGTACTAAACGCCCAAAACTAAAAACAAGCAAACCGGGCCGGACCGCCGCCACAGGCGTCCGGCTCTTTTTTTAATCAAGCAAACAAGAAAGGAAAAAACATGAATGCAACCATGGAAACATTAGATCAAGTCACCTTGTATTACCGGCAAGGGTCGTCGGACAAGGTGTATCAAGCCGCGATTGCGCCGGCCGGCGACGGGTTCGTCGTGACCTTCGCCTACGGCCGCCGCGGATCCACGCTGACGACCGGGACAAAAACTCTCTCCCCCGTGACCCACAACACGGCCCGGAGTATCTACGACAGGCTGGTCCGGGAGAAAAAGGCCAAGGGTTACACCGAAGGGCCGGACGGCACACCCTATCAACATGCGGAAAAGACAATCTCCGGCCTGTTGCCGCAACTGCTCAATCCGATTGAGGCGGACACTGTGCTCGAACTGGTATCCAACGATGCCTGGGGAGCGCAGGAAAAGTTCGATGGCCGGCGGCTGTTGGTGCGGAAGAACGGCGCGGGGGTCGAAGGCATCAACCGCAAAGGGCTGGTCATCGGGCTGCCGGAAAACCTCTGCGAGGCCATCCGGCAGCTTGGCAGCGACTGCGTGCTGGACGGCGAGAGCGTGGGTGAAGTCTATCACGCTTTCGATCTGTTGGAACTGGACGGCGTGGATATGCGGAGTCGGCCCTATCGTGAACGCCTGGCCGAGTTGCGCAATCTCCTGGCCGGCATGGAGCAAGGAGTTATCCGCCTCGTGGAGACGGCCTGTGCCACCGAAGAGAAGCGGGCGCTGCTGGACCAGCTCCGCCGGGACAGGAAGGAAGGCATCGTGTTCAAACAACTCAGCGCTCCTTACACGATCGGGCGGCCCAACAGCGGCGGCAGCCAGTTGAAGCACAAGTTTTTCTCCCAACTCTCTGCCGTGGTCACCAAGGTGAACGCGGGGCGCAGCGTCGAACTGAAGCTGCTGGGAAAAGATGGCTGGCAAACCTGCGGCAACGTCACCATCCCGGCCAACCAGCCAATCCCCCCGGTCGGGCAGGTGGTGGAAGTGCGTTATCTCTATGCCTTCCCGGAAAGCGGCGTGTTGTATCAACCGATTTACCTGGAGCCGCGCGCGGACTTGGACGCCGTGGAATGCCTGGACTCGCAACTCAAGTTCAAGGCCGGCGCCGGGGAGGAGGAGGCCGGTTGATCCAACCGCCAGGGTCTGGCTCGACAACGGCCTCACAAGCTTGCGGGACCAGGCCAATCAGATGGCCCGGGGCGACGCGACGGAGATCGTTCAGCGCTCCGGGGAAATGGGGCGGCGGAAATTCAATCTGGCCGCTTAAACCAACCAATCAACTATGAAAGCAATCGAATTAGTCAAAAAGCTCA
>Ga0326728_10016935_pt1 | contig 14737 bp, 11 predicted proteins | sample MB3enrmetagenome_FD_207602 | JGI IMG/M metagenome (GOLD analysis project Ga0326728, IMG submission 207602) | Lab enriched peat soil microbial communities from McLean, Ithaca, NY, United States - MB31MN | ecosystem: Environmental > Terrestrial > Soil > Wetlands > Peat | place: USA: New York...
CTGTGTATCCCGTCGCAGAATCGTAGTGGGTCTTGACGTCAGCGAGCAGTGTGTTTGGCGTTTGCAGTAAGTCCCCTGACACGACCGCCGGTGGCGTCCGCTCTGTCTCGCTATGCTGAAAAGCTATCGGCACGTCTGCCGTGGGGATGGCAATCAGGAGGGATCTCGTGACTTCCCCTCCGCCACTCAATTCCTTCACATGAACATTGACGAAGTAATGCCCATCGTATTCTTTCGCGTCCCTACGGAACTCATCCCTGGACACGCTGGCCGATCGTTGGGCAAACCAGGTTGCTGTGAATCCCCAGGTCTTCGGAACGATGAAGATCATCTCTTCGGTAGACCACTGAACATTGGCGGCGACGACCTTGCCGTCCAGTTCCATTGAGGGGAAGTCCCTTTCGATCTCTCTGTAACCGCGCAGGATTTTCTCCTGTGCATCGCGTTCCCTTTGCGCTGGAGTCCTTTTGTCGAGTTTCTCCGAAATCCACGAAATCATGCCACCAGCCGCGAAGAGGCCGATCGTCCCTACAGCAATGAGACCGACATTCCGCAACTCCTTCCGATACTTCCTTGCCACCTCCTGTTTGGGGAGACCATTTGCCTCGTCAACCAAAGTCGACGTGAGTACTGCGTCGAGACCCCATCCGATGCCAAAGAGGCCAAAGGTGAGCAGCCAGAGAACTCCTGTGACCCATTTTCGGCAGTAGAACCGATGGATTCCCAGCCACCCGAAGAAGAACCACAACAGATACGCAACGCCTTTGCTTTTCATCCCGACTCTTCCTGGCGGCTTCGTACCTTAGCAGGCAGAAGCATTTTCCTGGCTCTTGCGTTTCATATAGGAGGTGGTTTTTTCATGTCCCCTAGACAATTTGGTCCGATGGAAGTGCGTTTCCCGAGAGTTCGGGTCCTTCGCCTCAGAGGGTGCCGCGTCTCAACGCGCAGGAACGGCTCTCCGGAGAGGCGGGACATATTCATGCAAACATAAATGAGCGCCTTCTGTCGGTGAGAAAGCTCACCTCTTGACGTGAGGTGATGGCCAAGAGCGACAGCGCAAAGTCGGGCCAGCGTAACATTCCCGATTTCACTCATTCAAAACTAAGCTTCTTTCCCGCTTTCAGATAATTCGCAAAAACTTTTTTGCTGGTGCGACTTCTGGGAATAAGTTTTCTTCCGCAACGAACTCTTTCGGGTGCACACACCTTCTACTTCCCCGCAATTTCACTGGGTGCTTCAGGTGCAGCATTTCGTGATAGACGATGTACTCGACTACGTAGCGGGGCACGCGGGGGTGGTCGAAAACTTTGCTGATGACGATGGCGTTGTGGGCGGGGTCGTAGTGGCCCAGGCGGTTGCGGGCGTGATCGCGGCTCCAGGTGAGTTGGGGGCGTCCCATCAGTCCGTGGAAGAAGCGGCGGTTGAGGTCATCGAAAATTTCTTCGAGATGGTAGTGGTGGCCGCGGGCGGAGTGGATGTGCTTGCGTCCGCGAAGTTGGCGAACGAGGCGGGCTTTCGCGGCGAGATCGTGGCTGGCGATGTAGCGGCGGTAGCGGGTGTTGTGGGCGCGGTCGATGGGCTTGCGATAGAGCTTGGCGAGCAGGATGTGGGCGATGGCGTGAAGGATGTTTTCGGGCGCGCCTTCGAGCAGGTCGGAGAGGCGGATGAAGAGTTCTCCCTGGCGGAGACGGATGGTGTTGTTGATGGAGACGAATGGGTAGAAGCGGATGTGCATGGGGGGTGCGGGCGTGCGCGGGCGAAGCTCGGCGTGGGCGGCGTGGAAGATTTCCGAGAGGCGCGGGGACATCTATGCGAAGGGTAGCACGGGCTGCTGCTTGCAGCGCAAAGGGCAGTGTGCAGGGTAGAGATCCTTTTTCCGGTCGAGCCTCGCTCCGGTCGAGCTTCGCTTCGCTCATTCGATCCTCACTCAGGATGACATGGTAATAACTGTCAGTTCTTCTTTTTGTGCTTCACGTACTCCTCTACCTGAGTCAGCGTCTTGCGGTGGTCTTCGGTGCTGTTGTCGACGGTGTCGATGGCGTCGCCTAGAACAAACTCATATTGTTTGGCTTCCTTGGCATCGGTACTGGCGGAGTCTTTCAGAGCGCGCAGACGGGACTGGAACTCGGTATCGGCCTCGATGACGGCCTTCATCGGCTTGCGGATATCGTTCTTGCGGCCGACATACATGTCGATGTTGTCGTCGAGTTCCTCGTAGATGGTGAGGAAATCCTGAAGCAGGTCGTGAGTTTGGTGGGCGCGGTCTTTTGTCTTGGGATCGGCCCGCATTTGCTCCATTGCTGTCAGTCGATCGCGGGCAAACTTAACGTAAAGCTTTAAGCGATCGTCGGGCTCGAGCATGGCGTCGCGGAGCTGGTCGATTTCGAGGGGATTGAGCGGATCGGAACGGTGCTGGGCGCAAAGGGGCATGGCGAGAAGGAGCAACAGGCCGAGGGCAAAGCGCTGCCTGGGGCGGATCATTTCTTCTCTTTCTTGTTGGAGAACATTTCCTTGAGCAGGGTCGTGCGTATGTCTTCCAAGCGGCGGATGGCCTGATCGACGGGAGCCTGATCTTCGAAGGCGAGAGTGCGCTTGATGTCGCGGAGCTTGTCGGCCATTTTGCGGGCGTTAATTTCAACCGCCTTCACGTGCTTTCTGGACTGGAGGGCGGAGTCGCGGGCTTTCTCACAGTAGTCGGCGATATCGGCGACGGCGGCGCGGGCCTCCTCGAGATGGCCTTCGCCGTAAAGCTTGTCGGCCGCGCGAAGCTGGAGTTGGGCGATGCGAAGGGAGATTTCGGCGCGGTTTTCCGCGGATGCGCTGGGGAGACGCGCCTTGAGCTGGTCAACAGTTTCCTCGGTCGCGGCGCGCATGACGCCGGCTGCCAGAAGAAGAATCAGCGTTAGTGTCACTGCGCGCATGGTCAGCGTTTTTTCGGCTCGATGGCAATCAGACGATGCTGAGCTTGCCACTCCTGATCAGGATACTTCCCATGGGCCACATCGAGGAAGTGGTGATAGTCGGCGGAGGCCTGCTTGTAGTCGGCCAGATGGTCGTAAGCGGAGGCGCGGAGGAAGAAGCAGATGGCGGGCATTTCGGCGTTGGGCTTGTCTTTCGTTAACATCTCGCGGCCGTTGAGGGCGCGCACGGTGAGGTCGTAGTTTTTGTTTTCGCTGGCGGCGAAGGCGAGATCGACGTAGGCGTCGGGGAAGTCGCGGTTCAGGCGGACGGCGGTGAGGAATTCCTGTTGCGCTTCGGGGAATTTTTTCTGGAGGAGAAGAGAACGGCCGAGGGCGCGGTGGAGATCGGCGTCGTTGGGCTCGGCGGCGACGAGCGGGCGGTAGGCGGCTTCGGCGAGATCGTTTTTGCCGGCGGAGGCGTAGAGGTCGGCCAGGTCGCGCTGAGCGGCGGTGTCTTTGGGATCGAGCTTGAGGGCGGTTTGGAATTCGGCGATGGCGTCGTCGTTCTTGTTTTCGGCGGCGAGGACGCGGCCTAGCTGGAGATGAAGGCCGGGGTCATCGGGGCGGTCGGCGGCTAATTTGCGCAACAAAGGCTCGGCGTCGGCGAGGCGGCCGGACTTCATATAAATGTTGGTGAGGCCGATGGCGGCTTCGGTGGAGTGAGGGTCGAGGACGAGGACTCTCTTGTATTCGGATTCGGCGGCGGGGAAATCTTTTTGGCGCTCATCGAGCAGGGCAGCGGAGAGATGCGGCTCGGGATCGTTGGGCGTCAGTTCGGCGGCTTTGGCGTAGGCTGCTAGGGCTTGGGCGGGATCGCGGTCTTCGATGGCGTGACCGAGCGAGAGCCAGGCGCGGGCCTGGCCTTCTTCGATGTGGGCGGTGGGCTTGAGCGTGGTGGCGGCGCGGAGGAATTGCTCGGCTTCGGGATTGTGGGCGCGGGCGAGCATGAGTCCGAGGTTGAGGTTCGATTCGAAAACGTCGGGTTTGGCTGCTACGGATTTGCGATAGGCGGCGATGGATTCGTCGGTGCGGTGCAGGCCGTTGAGGGCGAAGCCGAGGTCGAACCAGGCTTGGTAGAGCCAGGTGGAGTTGCTGTCGGGTCCGTTTTTCTGGGCATCGTTTTTGTGAAGATCGGTATCGAGGGCTTTTTTCAGCAGCGTTTCGGCGGTGGAGAAGTCGTTTTTCTGGAGGGCGTCTTCGGCCTGGGCGATTTCGGGGGGCTGGTCGATGACCTGTTCGCGATGATGGCGGACGGTGGTGTGAGTGTCGATGGTTTGGGCAAGGGCGACGGCGGCGAGGAGTATCGGGAGAAGCGCTTTGGTGAGTTGCGTCATTGCTTCGCTGAGGAACCTAAAGGAAAAGCTTAAACCACGGAGGACATGGGGGTCACGGAAGGGAAAGTGAGCTGGCCTGTTTGTGATAGCCAAGACATGGTCTTGATGTCGGATGGGGCGCTAGCTTCGGACGGACCTTTGGCGCGGGTCTTGGGCGCTAACGCCGTTATGGCCAGTTGACCGCCCAAATCCGAGAGCAGATGTCGGTTTTTCTATCTGGCTGGGTTTAGCATGTCGCTCTTGACGTATCCGAGGGGCAGCTCAAACATGCTGTCTGGCACCGCGACTTCGTGAATTCCTGTCAAATCATAAGTGACATTTTCGATATGCCACCTTACGGCGACCTCCGCCTTGTCGTCAGTCCACAGATAAATATGCACGCCGTGCTGATTCACGAGTTCCCACTTCGTCGCTGAACGTCCCCCTATGTTTTCTTTCCCAACCATCTTGCAATCCGACGGGCGTTCTGAAGCGGGACAAGGGGACCCATTGCTCATGTGCGGAAGATAAGTCGAGACTTGCTTTTCTCCAATGTCGAAATACTGCTTGAGTTCCGGGAACATTCGCCAACCCTTCTTCTGCTCGACAATGTAGACGTCTACCATCGGACCGAGCTCCACTCGCAACCTACCCTTGCTCATGTAAAGCTTGCCATCCGTAGAGGGGTGCTCAGTCGCGAATGGCGTTATCATGTGAATGTCCGCTGAAAATTCAGACTGAGCATTGGCGGATTTCTTACTGCATCCCGCCAGCAAAAGAGCCGGAAGTACAAACAGAAGAACGATTTTGCGCATCGCGTTTCGCTCGCCTGCCACTGTAGAACTTTCCGACGCTCGTTGGCAACTGGATTGGTGCGTGGGATGGTTGGCGAAGCATCTCGATAGCACTCATAATCCCCTAGTCGCGTCGGCCAGTTGAGGCGTCGAAGAGTCTTCACCTCGGCGTCGTGACCTCGCGGCTAAAGCCGACTCCGTCAGTACTCCTTTCGCAGCGCTGAAGCGCTGCGCCACCCAAAGGCAAGACGAAGGAAAGGCCCAGCATTCAGCGGTTCCACTCATTGGCTCCCGTTCCTGATGCCGTTGCCTTTTAGCACTTGTTTTAGATACTGGCCGGTGTAGGAGTTGGGTAACTCGGCTATGGCTTCTGGCGAGCCGGCGCCTACTACGTGGCCGCCGCGGTCTCCGCCTTCGGGGCCTAGGTCGATTACCCAGTCGGCGGTTTTGATTACTTCTAGATTGTGCTCGATTACGATGATGGAGCCGCCGGCGTCGATTAGGCGGCGGAAGGCGAAGAGGAGTTTGCTTACGTCGTCGAAGTGCAGGCCGGTGGTGGGCTCGTCGAAGATGTAGAGCGTGTGCTGCTTGCGCTTCATCACGCTGCCGCCTTCGGAGTGATGGACAGGTGCGCGAGCGCCCGTTTGCAGGTGCGCGGCCAGCTTCATGCGCTGGGCTTCGCCTCCGGAGAGCGTGGTGGCGGATTGGCCGAAGCGGAGATAGCCGAGGCCGACTTCATCGAGCACGCGGAGTTTTTCGGTTAGGCGCGGCGCTTCCGCGAAGAACTTGAGGCCTTCGCGGATGGTGAGGTTCAGCACCTCGTGGATGTTCTTGCCCTTGTAGCGAACCTCCAGGACCTGCGGCTTGTAGCGCGTGCCTTTGCATTCGTCGCAGATGAGTTCGACATCGGCTAGGAACTGCATTTCGACGGTTACGGTGCCGTCGCCCTGGCAGTTTTCGCAGCGTCCGCCGGGGACGTTGAAAGAAAAATGTCCGGCGGTGAAGCCGCGCTTCTTGGCTTCGGGGGTGGAGGCAAACAATTCGCGGATGATGTCGAAGGCCTTGATGTAGGTGACGGGATTGGAGCGCGGAGTGCGGCCGATGGGCGACTGATCGACGAGAACGACTTCGTCGAGATAGTCTGCGCCGTCGATGGAATCCCACAGAATGGCATTGCCAGTGCTGCCGTTGGTTTGCTGCTTGGCGGCGGCGAGGCCCTGATAGAGAACGTCGTGGAGCAGGGAAGACTTGCCGGAGCCGGAGACTCCGGTGATGGCGACGAGCATGCCGAGGGGAATTTCGAGATCGATGCGCTTGAGGTTGTGAGCGCGGGCTCCGGTGATTTTGATTTTTTGTTTGCCGGGAACGCGGCGGCGGGGCGGGACTTGAATGCGCAGTTCGTTGGAGAGATAGCGGCCGGTGAGCGATTGCGGCATCTGGCGGAGTTCGGCGTAGGTGCCGGCGCCGATGACTTTGCCGCCGCTTTCGCCGGCGCCGGGGCCGAGATCGAGGATGCGGTCGGCGGCGCGCATGATATCGGGATCGTGCTCGACGACGAGGATGGTGTTGCCGAGGTCGCGGAGGCCGTGAAGGATTTTGATGAGGCGATGCGTGTCGCGGCTGTGCAGGCCGATGGAGGGTTCGTCGAGCACGTAGAGTGTGCCGACGAGGCGCGAACCGAGCGACGTTGCGAGTTGGATGCGCTGCGCTTCGCCGCCGGAGAGTGTGGAGGCGAGACGGTCGAGGGTGAGGTATTCGAGGCCAACGTCGTTGAGGAAGCGAAGGCGCTCGCGGAGTTCGACGAGGAGGCGTTCTGCAATTTCAGCTTCCGCGGGCGTGAGCTGAAGGCCGTCGAAGAAGGCTGCGGCTTGCTCGACCGTCATGCTGCACACCTGGCAAATATTTTTGCCTTCGATTTTGACCTGGCGGGCATCCTGACGCAGGCGCGTGCCGCCGCACTCCGAGCAGACGGAGTAGCCACGATAGCGGCTTAGAAACACGCGCACGTGCAGCTTGTATTTCTTGCGTTCAAGGTACTGGAAAAAGCCGCGCACGCCGGGGAAGCGGCCCTCGCCTTCCATTACCAGGCGCTGGTGTTCCGCTGAAAGTTCGTACCAGGGCGCATCGAGCGGAATGCCTGCCTGCCGGGCGTAGCGCTTGAGGTCGGTGAGCAGCGGGCGATATTTTGGCTTTGTCCAGGGCTCGATTGCGCCTTCGTTTAGCGTTTTGCCCTTGTCGGGGATTACAAGATCGAGATCGAAATCGATGGTGTTGCCGAAGCCCTGGCAGCGCGGACAAGCGCCGTAGGGGTTGTTAAAAGAGAAGAGTCGCGGCTCGGGTTCTTCGTAGCGCGTGCCGTCGTTTTTGCATTCGAAGCGCTGGGAGAAGCGGAGACGGACGGGTTGCTCGGCGTCGCCGTCGCGGGGGACAGTTTCGAAGATGACTTCGTTGGCCTCGCGGTAGGCGATTTCTACGGCGTCCACAATGCGGGAACGCTGGTCGGGCGCGACGACCAGGCGATCGACCAGGGCATAGACGGGCTCGTTGAAATTCACTTCGAGCAGCGATTCCGGCGTCGAAAACTCGAAAATCTGTCCGTTCTGAAACAGGCGACTGAAGCCGCGTTTGCGCAGATCGAAGAGGCGTGTCTTGAGAGCCTCCAACTGCGCGGCAGATTCGGCTGACTTCTTTGTGCGCGGTCTCTTCGGGCCTTTTTTCTCGACAGCAGGAGCGTGGGAGTGGATAGGGAACAGAACATTCAGCCGAGTGCCTTCGCCGAGCGCGAGAATGTGGCTGGCGACGTCGTCGACGGTGTCTTTCTTCACTTCCTGTCCACACTGCTGACAGAATGTGTGGCCAATGCGGGCGAAGAGAAGGCGGAGATAATCGTAGATTTCGGTGGCGGTGGCCACGGTGGAGCGCGGATTGCGCGTGGAGTTCTTTTGCTTGATGGCGACGGCGGGGGCGATACCGTCGATGACATCGGCATCGGGCTTTTCGATGCGCTCAAGAAACTGGCGTGCGTAGGCCGAAAGCGACTCGACATAGCGGCGCTGGCCTTCGGCATAGACCGTGTCAAAGGCGAGCGACGACTTGCCGGAGCCGGAGACTCCGGTGACGACGGTCAGCGTATTATGCGGGATCTCAAAATCTATGTTTTTGAGGTTGTGAACCCTGGCCCCGCGAACAACAATGCTGTCAGTGGACATCTTCCCCTGGTGCTACAGACACATCAAAAGCCGGTAGCCGAATCATTTATTATAACGGGCTGGGAACCCCGAGAAGATCCAAGTCGTATAGGGTAGTGAGAACGCGGGGCCGGGAATGTGGGAAATATGACTGACGAAAATCTGAACTTAGCCGCTGGGGCGAACGAGCCGGCAGAACCCGCGCCGCTGCACACGCCGCCGTCATTGTCGCAGACCATCTTTTTTGGCGCGGATGGACTTCGCGCCGGATGGGGCATTGTTTTATTTGCCCTTTTGTTCTCCTTAATGTTGGCGGCCGGGATTGGGATCCTCAAGCTGGTTCACCCTAAGCCCCCCGGCGCGATCACCGGAAAAGACACTGAGCCGGGTTTCATGGTTATCGCCGAGGCGCTGCCATTCCTGGGGCTCCTGCTGGTTTCCTGGGTGATGTCGAAAATAGAGGGACGACGCAGCGGGGTGTACGGATTGGGCGGCGCGCAAAAAGTGGTGCACTTTGTGGTGGGCCTGGCGTGGGGAGTTGCCTGCCTTTCGGCGCTGGTGCTTGCGCTTTGGAAAACAGGATTCCTGGTTTTCGATGGCCGCCTTCTCTCCGGGCGCGACATAGTCGTTTATGCGGCGGTTTGGTTGCTCGGTTTTACTTTTGTCGGGCTGTCAGAGGAGTATATGTTGCGGGGCTACCTGCAATACACGCTGGCTCGCGGATTTGCCGGCATCTACCGTTGGGCTTTCAAGACGGAGCGTGGAGCCACTTTTGGATTCTGGACGGCAGCCTTCCTGCTTTCGACACTCTTTGGTCTTGGCCATGGCAAGAATCCCGGAGAATCGCCGATCGGGCTGCTATCAGCAGGGCTTGTCGGGTTGGTTTTCTGCCTGAGTCTGTGGCGCACGGGGTCGTTGTGGTGGGCTATCGGATTTCACGCGTCGTGGGATTGGGCGCAGTCTTTCCTGTATGGCGTGGCCGACAGCGGCACCATGGTCGCGCATCATCTGATGGCATCGCACCCGGTTGGCAAGGCGCTGCTCAGCGGAGGGACGACGGGACCTGAGGGCAGCATTCTCGTTCTGCCGGTCCTTTTACTGACCGCTCTGATTATTGTGTTTACTCTTCCGCGGACGGGAGCGTATGCGGCGAACATGCCGGCGGGCAGGGATCTGAACGTGTTTCCATCGGCACCGGCGCAAGAGGCCATGGCTGGGGATTAGCCCCTGCTTTGGAATCGCGAACAAAAAAGGCCCGGCGCTGGCCGGGCCCTCTTCTTCAAGCAAGGTGACTACTGTTTCGTCGCTTCGGCCTTGGTGGTCGTTTCCTGGAGCTTGTCTTCGTACACGAGCTTTGCGGTCTTGCCGTCGGCAGAGACAATCATTTTGCCAATGCCAATGACCTTGCCGTCGCGCAAGTTGATTTGTTCGAGCGTGTCCTTGCCGAGCTGTTTCACCTGCACAGTGGTGACTCCCGGATCGCCTTTCATGGGGGCCTCGGTCCCGTCCAGCTTGGCAGTGTAGGATTGCCCCGTCGGGCTGGTCATGGTCAGTTCATTGCCGTTCGTCTTGTTGGTCCACGTGAGCACGGCCTCGGAGTCCTGCTCTTTTTCTGTGCGCCACGAGCCGGAAATCAGGTGTGCACCGGCCGGACCTTTGTCAACGCGTTTGTTAGTGTAGTTGCCGGTCTGGGTTCCTCCACTGGGATTGCCGCTGTAGGCCCAATCAACCGTCAAGGTGTTTCCGTCCGACGAAACGGAGCGTTTCGTTGTTCCCACGACTTTGCCGTCTTTCTTGGCCGTGGTCTCGATGTTGCGGTCGTCGATCACTTTTACGCTGAGGGTGTCAGCGTAGGGATCGCCGGACAGCTTCTGATCGGTGCCGTCGGCCTTGACATGAATGGGCGGCACACAGGTCTTGCAGTCGTACATCCCGTTTTGCAGCAAATATACATCGGGCTTCTTGGGGTATTGGATGGTGCTGGGGTCCATCTTCCAGGTGCCGTCGAAGGGGCTCTGCGCTATCGCCAGCACCGACAGTGACAACAAACATGCAACAAACACTAACCTCCTCATCATGATTGTCCTCCGTGGGTTTCTCGGGGTCAGGGAAGCCTACCCAGACCGGGATTCCGAAACCCAAACCGACCTACTATACACCTAAGCGCGGTCGCTGTTCTTATTGTGCGGCGAAGGAAAACAGAATAAGGATGTAGATCCAGACGGCCGACATGGCGTGCCAGTACCAGGACGTGATGTCGACGATGATTCTTCGGGTCTCGAGGTGCAGGCGTCCGAACCACGAGGCCACGTCGGCCACAAGAAGCGCGACCAAGCCTCCGGCCAGATGAAGTCCATGCATGGCGGTAAGAATGTAGACGAACGAACTGCTGGTGCCCCCGTGAAGATGGAATCCGCGTGCAGATAGCGTTTGCCAGGCCCAAAGTTGTCCGGCAAGAAACAAGACACCGAGGACAGTGGTGAGGCCGAGCCACGGGAAGTGACGCTCATCGCCGAGCGAAACTCCGGGAATGGATTGGACAGGAGCCAGGGCAGCCTGACGGGTGATCGTGCGGCGGGCGCAATCGACCGTGAAGCTGCTGGCGAGGAGCGTAACGGTGTTGACGAGCAGAATCGTCCACGGCATTTTCACGGGGACCCAGTTCCGGGCAAAGTAGTCGTCTCCGAAGCCCGGGCTGACGAATCCGCGCCGCGCCAGATAAACGGCGGTGAACGAGAAGAACAGCATGAGGATTGGCGTCATGGCGACGGCCAGGCCAAGCCGCGCGTGTCGCAGCCGTTCCCCATAGTTGGGCATGAAATCGGGCTCATGCTTGCCGCCATCGCGCCCTCTCCCGCTGCCGTCGCCGCCGGTGGGCGGCGGCACCAAGGCTCCGTTATGGCCTCCGGCACGGGGCGAAATGGGGGTAGAGCGCGGCATGGCAACTGAGGAGAACCGGATCGAACGGGCTCGAGGTCATCCGGGCGCGTCGATTCCCACATCTGTGTGTTCGATGATCTCACGCTGCCGATTGGTGCGCCAGCGCGGTGACGGTTTCTTCGCGAAACCCCAAAGCGCAAAATGCGTCTACTGCCGGTGGAGCGTGGCCCGTGCGCGCATAGCATTCAGGAGGATGCAAGCTAACAGGATCAAACTCCAAATCTCGTGCGGCATAATAAATGTTCCCCACACCCATGAATGTTGGAGCGACTGGATGTGACCGGTATGACGAAATTGCTCCAGCGCAGCCCCCCCGGGCACGAGGAAAACAAGCATCAGCATAACCGTGGCTCTGGCCTGCGCCCGCAAGGGGCCTTGCCATGCCGTCCACGCCCAAGCGAGCGGGAAGATGAGGAGGGTTGCATCATAGAACCGGTGATAGACGGGCAGAAGGCTAAGAACCGCAAGCGTCCCAACTTCCAGCAGGTCATTCCTTTCATCATTGCTGCGCCTGGAGAAGAAGAAGAGCCACGCCACACCGAGCAGCGCTGTGATAGCCAGCGCCGCAAGATTCGCAATCATTCGGTCGCCACAAAAGGCGTATGTCAGCACCTGAAGATTGATCAGGCCGAAGCGAATCGGATTTGCTTCCGTGAAGTCTCCAAGGCTGCCGTAGCCCAGAAGAATTTTGTTGTCATACAAGTAGCTATTGACCCACGGCACCCCAGCGACTGCGAAGCGGATGAAGGCGACGGATGCAAGGCCGAGAAGACAAACCAACGCGGGCACGACGATGCCCCAATACCGCCGCAAAATAAAGTACGCAAGGAACGGCAGACCGATTTGCGGCTTCAAGCCGACCGCGACCGCGATCCAAAGTCCGGCGGCGAGAGGATGTCCGCGCCCCATTTCCCATAGGGCCACCGCGCAGAGCCCAACGACAACAACGACGATGGTCCCGGCCGCCAGCCCGGTGTGAAATGGCGCCAGAGCGAATGCGAACGCCAGGAATAAGCATGTTTCGCTCGTTTGCCAGTTAAAGCCAGCCCGCGCCGCAAGGCAAACCACACCCAGCAGACTAACTAGAAGGCTCGTCACGAGCCACGCGCCATGAGCGACTGTCCAAGGCAACCATGCGAATAGCGAGAGCAGGGGGAAGGCCGTCGGAGGGTAGGCGGTTGGAATGCCACGTTTCGTTACCAGCGAGCCGTTCGCCAAGTCCTTTTCGAGGAACCACGGACGCTCCGCGCCTGCAGGCCAAAGCGCAACCAGGTTTCGAGAACTGTAAGGATCGGCGCCCTTTATCCAGGCTCTGGTTTGGATGTACGGAGAAATAAAATCGTTGAAGTCACGGGCATGTGCGAAACGAATCGGACCTCGGATCACGAGTTCAGAGGTTGAAAGGAGGAGCAAACAAAGCGCGAATAACCGCATCCGGCCCCGCCCGCCAATCTTAGCAAGCATAAAAACCTAAGCGACTGCCCGTCTGTTGATCTGGAATTTGTTTTCGATAACGAATTCTAATTGGTGATCCAAAACTGCCGCTATTTTATTTGTCGCTCTTTGTTATCCCTGAAACTTGCCGGTGTGATGTTATTCATTGCATTAAGCGCGCTGCGTACCGCTGGAGGTGGGGCGGTGCTTAGTCTATGCTTGATAAGCGATATCGAAGGCTTCCGCGCTGAGCTTAAGTGAACTCATGTTGAGCGCCTCCGGCCTGGGTTTTCAGCAGAGCGAGCTTCAGAATTTGCTATCCTTGCAATTGGCGGACGGTTGGTCGCGGTGAGGATATTGTGAACGAGTCGTCCCCAAAACGAATCCGGAGCACCGATGCTCCATGCAGCTTGTTGATTAAACCATGTGCGAAAGTGGCGGAACTGGCAGACGCACCAGACTTAGGATCTGGCGGGGAAACCCATGGGGGTTCGACTCCCCCCTTTCGCACCAATAAGTTAGAAGAAATAATGGGCCGCAAGATCACCAAGGACAAGGTGATAAGGTCATTGACGACGGAGTGCCCGAAATCGTCGGTTCTGTGGGAACGTCAATGTGAATACGTGAAACATTCATTGAACCATTGAACTTCTACCCGTGATGGCTGTCACTGTGATCTAGCGGCTGGACTCCCTAAAATGTCTCCATCGTCGGCGCAGCTTCTGTATTAAGAAATGGGCTATTTCTCGTCGTGTCTGGCTGTTGTAATACACGAAATTCAGAGAAACCCTTTGATTCATGTTCACAAGGAATCGACAGGAGGAATTATGAAAAAGGCGGTATTTGCGTCGCTGCTGTTGATGTTGTTGGTGACCGCTGCTATCCCGGCCGTGGCGGCGACCAGTGCGGCGAACCTCAAAGGCACCTATAACATTCAGTTTACCACTGTCAACAACTACTATGGATACCACGTTTGCCCCGGACCCGGCGACTGCAATTGGGTTCCTGTCAGCGGGCAATGTCCGCCAGGCGAGACCTGCGAAAGTCAAGCGTTCCCGAAAACGAGAACGGGGACCCTCTACTTCGATGGTAAGGGTCACGCAACCTTCAAGACCTTCGCGACGTACGAACCCGGTTGCGGCAGCCTTAGCGGCTGTGCTAGCAATTCTCCATTTGTCATTGGCGAAGCTTACGAGTACAGTGTTTCCGGCTTCACCGCAAATCTCACAATACCCGCCGGCAGCACCAGCGAGGCTATCACCATCGTGTTTTCGCTCGGGAGTTTCAACTCGTCCGGGATTCCTACGGTGCTGCTAGTGCTCGTGCCTGAAGTCAGCGGTGCAGGCGACCAGAGCGGCCACAATCTCTTCACCGGCGTGGCCAACCTGCAGTGAGTTCGGGGTGGCAAAGCTGATTCGTCGTAAGTGTGAATTTCTGGCCGCCTAGACAGAGTGTGCCGGAAAACGGCTTTCTACTTACAGGTTTTGGCGAGACGCTTGACCCACAAGCTAGAATCGAGCTGTGCACTGTGAGAAACATCCCGACACGGAGCTAGTCTGTCCCTCGTGTGCTGGCGAGCGTGGCGGCCAGTCGCGTGCGAACAAATTGAGCGGGGAACAGCGGCGCGAGATCGCGCGTCTCGGCGGATTGGCAACGCGGGGCTGGCTCAAGAGACGGCGCAAGGGACCAGTCGGTAAAGAATGCGAGTGAACGAGTGCAGCGCAAGCCGTACGTTGACGGTGAGGACTGGTGACATCGTGCCCCAAACGGCCCGTAGAGGGCATCTGCTGACCGGTGGGACGCCGCTTAGCGCGTCGAACCTGTTCACGCATCTCCCGTTCCTTCCGGGCTGTCTAAAAATTAGACAGCAGTAAGGGGCTGAGTCATTCCGGGGAAAATATCGGGGTCTCCCCTCCCGTAGCGCGGGATAATGTTTCACGCACGGCGCATGGGCACGGACTGTGCCCAATTTTGTGCCCGGTGGCCGTTTGGATGTGTTGTGGGGTGAACCCACGAAGTGAGACAGATTTGAATGACACACGTGCCATTTGATTGAGTTTGGGTCATCCATTACCTAGCCGGGGATGAGGTCTGGAGCAGGGGACGGC
>Ga0326728_10016936_pt1 | contig 14736 bp, 9 predicted proteins | sample MB3enrmetagenome_FD_207602 | JGI IMG/M metagenome (GOLD analysis project Ga0326728, IMG submission 207602) | Lab enriched peat soil microbial communities from McLean, Ithaca, NY, United States - MB31MN | ecosystem: Environmental > Terrestrial > Soil > Wetlands > Peat | place: USA: New York...
AGCAAGGACAGGACTGTGGAGATTGCCAAGAACCTTCCTAAGACTATTGTCCATAAGCACGATGTAAATAGAGGTTATGGTGGTAACCAGAAGTCCTGTTACAGACTCGCTCTTCAGGAGGGGGGAGATATCATCATCATGGTGCACCCGGACTATCAGTACACACCGAAACTCATACCTTCCATGGTATCCATGATCGGCAGCGGTTTGTATCAATGTGTCCTCGGTTCAAGGATACTCGGTGGTTATGCCCTTAAGGGAGGAATGCCCTGGTGGAGATATGTATCAAACCGGTTTCTCACGTTTATTGAGAACCTTTTAACAGGTGCAAAGCTTTCTGAATATCATACCGGGTACCGGGCCTTTTCCCGGGAGTTGCTCGAACGTGTGCCCTTTATGGAGGACTCGGATGATTTTGTATTCGACAACCAAATGCTCGCTCAGATCATGTGGTACGATTACACCATAGCTGAGATCAGCTGTCCCACAAGTTATTTTGCTGAGGCTTCATCCATTAATTTTAAAAGGAGTATCAAGTATGGGTTTGGCTGTTTGAATATCGCAATCACATTCAGGCTAGCCAGGATGGGGCTTATAAGTTCTAGAATCTTCCCAGAAAATAATTAATGATTCTTCATCAAATCAATAAGATAGGGAGTCTTCCTGATATTCGCAAGGTCAGGGTCTTTCTTGATCTGATCCCAATTATGAAATCCCTTATTGATCGAATTTATTAACCAATAAATGGATTCATTTTTCATGTTCTGTTTTGCATAGATGCAAGCCATATTATAATAAATCTCAGGATTATTAGGCTGTATATCCCTTATTTTCTGTAACTTATTGATTGCGCTAACGTAATCATTTTTTTCAGAATAAATAAGTGCAAGTCTATACAATGCAGGAATATATTGTGGTTGAACAGATAGAACATCTTGATATTGTGCAATGGCACTATCATATGCACACTCTTGGAGATATACGTTTCCAAGTTTCATATGGAGGGTAAGATTTTGTGGGTCTGCCTTTATAGAGGCTTTTATACTTCCAATCAGGTTATCAAGATTGATTTGAGAAGATTTGGCGACATTAAGATAATTATTTGTATCACTATATACACTATAAAAAGGATTTTCTTTAATAACTCTTTGAAAACACTCAATGGCTTTTGAATAATTGCTATTATGTAAGTAAGCGATACCTAAATGGTAAGAAACTTCTGTCAGAGACGAATTTATCCTCAAAGCTTCTTCATAATTGACAATGGCCTCATTATAATTCTTTGTGTATAGCATGATATCTCCGCTAAATTTATATGCAACTCCTTTATATGCATCTCCATATCCTGGATCGAGCTTCAAACATTTATGAAACTGACTTAGCGACTCATCGTATTTTTTTTCAAAGAACAGCGCTTTCCCAAGATTACAATATGCTCCTATATCGTTTGGGTTAAGATTAATCGCTAACCTTGATTGTTGTATCGCCCCATCGTCATCTCCCTTGTTTAATAAGGCAGTTGCTAGAGTATCATGTGCATATAAAATATTAGGGTTTATTCTCAAGGCCTCATCACAGTGTTTTACAGCACCATCAAAATCTCCTCTGTTATTTAGTGCAGATGCTAGATTATTTTGAGCAACGTAATTATTGGGAGTAACCTTAAGGGCATGCTCAAAAAGCTTATCACTATTCTTCCAATATCCTACTTGCATCCACGAATACGCTATAAGAATTGGAATGACTATCCCTGTTAATGTAGCAAGCACTATCTTCTTGAATTGCCATTTGTTAAGTAATTCAGGTATACCCCAGGCAATTATGATATACACCCCGATCAGAGGCAAATACGCCCATCGATCGGCTATGGCAGGCCACAAACCCGACTGCATCAAACCAATTACTGGCACCAGAGTGCCTATGTACCAGAGCCATCCAACTATGAGATAAGGATACCTCCGATATGCAAGAAGTACTAAACTGCTGATGAGCATTACCAAGAAAAATGACCCTGCTGACTCCCATATGGGTATCACCTTGGGGAATGGATAGTAGACCGCAAAACTGTTCGGGATAATCGCTTTCCCTACGTAGGTAATATATGAAACCATTGCATTCCCAATGCGAAGACCCATGGGTACCTGTTCAAATGTTACTGTATTCGTAGCGTATCTCACTGATACAAAGGAGACATAGATGGACAGTATCGATATGAAAATAAGGGGAATCTTCTCCAGAACAATTCGTGATTTCAGTAATGCTGAAAAGGTTTTCATTGCAGGATAATTCTGATTGACCCCCGCAGCACTTGATTGACCAAGATTGATCCTCCCCAGCGGCCAGTAATCCAACAGAAGCAGCACAAACGGCAACGTCACGAGCATGGGCTTCGCAAGAAGCCCCAGAATGAAACTGAACACAACAAGCACATATTGCAGGAGAACAGGCCGCTTCGAATAATAAAAGTACGCAAGCATGGCAATAAGCCAAAAACACGTGCTCAAAAGATTCTTCCGCTCCGCTATCCATGCCACTGATTCCACATTGATGGGATGGAGAGCAAAAACAGAGGCCACAAAAGCACTTTTCCACAATGCTCCCGTCATACTTATCAGGACAAAAAATAAAAGGAGTGTATTGATAATATGAAGAAAAAGGTTTGCCAGATGGTGCTTACCCGCATTCATACCCCACAGCTGAATATCCAACATGTGGGAAATCCATGTAAGCGGATGCCAATAGGTCCCATTCTTTTCAGTAAAAGTGAGTGCCCATTTGATATTTTCCAAGTTCAATCCGGAAAGCACATGACTGTTATCTGTTACATACAGATTATCGTCAAAGTTGATAAAATCATGATCCTTGATCTGATAATAGATTGAACAGATAAATATAATAAGAAATATCGCGATAATAACAGTGGAATGTTTTTTAAAAAACCTCTTGTTGGTAATATGTTTGCCAGAGTCAGTCATTATAATCAGCGGAAAACTTTTATCATTAACTTCGTACACCAATTTCTTGAATTCGATTTTTAATTCACTATATATTTTGCAAAGTTTATAAATGCAAGTGAGATTCCAAAGTGATTATTAATCTTCTTGATCTTGGGATGTGGAAGTTGTGTTTCAACAAGTCCTACTTGTTACTAGGCTTTTATTAATTCAATTACATCAGAATTATTTCGAATGTTTATAAGGTCAGGGTCATTATTAATAAGATCAAAATTTTAAAAGTGGCTAATGATTTACACAAACCTTCTGCTTTAACGGAGTCATGATTTTTTATATTATACCGGGTATTTTGAGTTATGTACTTGAGAAGCAGGAAGTTTATTAGTATTACCCATGTAGTTAGGACTTAGATGAGTGAAAAACACAACAATAAAAGAATAATGAAAGACCATATTTTTAAACTTACTTTTTATCTGCTTATTGCAGTTTTTGTGGTGTTGGTCTACTGGCCGGTTACCCGGTTCGACTTCATCAATTTTGATGATCCTGTTTATATCAGTAATAACCCAATTGTCAGACACGGCATTAACTGGGAAGGTTTAAAGTTGGCTTTTACTGTTGTGTATGCCTCGAACTGGCATCCTCTTACCTGGGTCTCCCACATGATTGATGTAAATCTGTTTGGGATCAAACCAGGTATGTTTCATCTTGTAAATGTTTTCTTCCACATCTTAAACAGCATCCTCTTATTCCTTGTTCTTGAGCGAATGACCGGCGCATTCTGGAGGAGCTTTTTTGTAGCTGTCTTATTTGCGCTGCATCCGCTTCATGTGGAATCAGTGGCGTGGATATCCGAGCGTAAAGATGTTCTGAGCGCCTTTTTCTGGATTCTCACCATGCTTGGATACAGTTGGTATGTCCAGCGCCCTAATATTGCAGGATATCTCACAGTTGTCGTTTTTTTCGGCCTCGGACTTCTGGCCAAACCCATGCTGGTAACACTCCCCTTCGTACTGCTGTTACTGGACTTCTGGCCTCTCAAAAGACGTTCCTCTTCCCCCGGAACTGTGCCAGTTTCCCCCTCTCTCAAGGCCAGAGCGAGAGGGACGGGTGAGAAGGCTGCTGGCAGTTCATCTGATAAACTGCCGCGGAGGGCTGTATTAAGTTCAAACAATACGATGTGGCTGTTCATGGAAAAGATCCCGCTTATGATCATGGCCTTGGCAGCCAGTGGTGAGACATTCTATGCACAGTCGGTGGGAGGGGCCGTAAGCACTCTGGGAAAAGTGAGTTTTGCATCAAGAATACAGAATGCCATCATCTCCTACGGGGCATACCTTTGGAAATCGGTCTGGCCTTCCGATCTTGCAGTCTTCTATCCGTATCCCAATAAGTTCAACATTATAGTAGTGGCTGCATGTCTTTTAATTCTCCTTGCTGCCTGCATAACGGTCATCATGTACGCTGGAAAACTACCTTACCTGTTAACGGGTTGGTTCTGGTACCTTGGGACTCTTGTTCCTGTCATAGGATTTATCCAGGTGGGCTCCCAATCCATGGCCGATAGATATACGTACATTCCGCTGATCGGGATATTTATCATGGCAGTATGGAGTCTAACGGATTTCTTTACCAGATGGACCTATGGATGGTTGGTTCTCAGTGTTGTTTCGGCCGCTATTCTTGGGTGCCTTGCTGCTCTAACATCGGTACAGGTAGCCACCTGGAAGAACAGTGAGACAGTATTCAATCACGCCCTTTCGGTAACAAAGGGAAACTACCTTGCACATAACAGTCTTGCTGTCGCTCTTTATGACCGTGGTGACGTGGAAAATGCCATCAGGCATTACAGGGAGTCGGTCAGGATCAATCCCAACAATGTAAATGCACAGTGCAACCTGGGGGTGGCTCTGGCACATAAAAGGCAGTATGCAGAGGCATTCGTCCATTATCGGGAATGTCTACGTATAACACCCGGTTATTCAGAAGCATATTACAACATGGGGATTGCATTCTCCGAGTTGGGGGAAAATGATGAGGCGATCAAACAGTACCAGTCGGTCCTGAAGAACTATCCTCATCATGAAAATGCGAATAACAACCTGGGATATCTCCTGGCTAGCAAGGGCAATTTCGATGAAGCCATACCGTACTACCTCAAAGCCATTGAAACCAACCCCGACAATGTAAGGGCACGAACCAATCTTTCGGATGCGCTAATAAAAAAAAGAAGATATGATGAGGCCCTTCTCCAGGTGAATGAGGCCATAAAAATCAAACCCAAGGATGCAGGTTTATATGTAAAGCTTGCAGAAATTCATAACAAGAAAAACAATGTGGAACAGACATTCCTGGCATACCAAAAGGCGCTGGCGATAGATCCGAAATCCACCAAGGCCCTATGGGGTATTGTCTCCATATATTCCGAGCAGAGAAGATTTGATAATGCTCTGGGCTTACTTTCAAAGATTGCTGAAATAATACCATCCGACCCTGCAGTGGACTACAACATTGCCTGTCTCTATTCCCGCAGGGGAGATACCGGGGAAGCTGTCCGTTTTCTGAAGAGCGCCATCAGAAAAGGATTCAAGGACTGGAAGACCTTTCGGACCGACCCTGATCTGGAAAATATAAAAAATACAATGTATTATAGGGAAATAGTAAACAACAAACTGTAACTCCTTCATAGATCGGATTTTGTTTCCCAACCACATATAAAACTGCAATCCCCGGTTTAACCGCAGAAGCGTTTCGCGGCATGACTGCTGCACCCTTAGGGCTGAACCAGCTCAAATAGATTTTGGCTGTGCCATTGATGATTGACGTATCGCCTTGATTGACATTGGTAAAATCCGACCGTTCGCTGCCCTTACCTTCATTCACCATCTTTTTAGCCCGATCAAGACTGTCGCCAAGCCGACTTTGGAACTTTTTATCTTCAGGCCTGTGTTCAAGAGCTATTATTTTGGTGCCATCGACCGCATTAAATCCCATTCTTTACTAACTAATGCCAAAAAGGGAAGCGACATTTTTGTTTCTAGAAACGTATTTCTTGAACCTTACGTACACTCACAGCTGGTGGGTGACAAAAAATCTATTTAATGATAATAATTGTATTTCCGAATAGATAGGAATGATGGGAGACGTAACGTGAAAAAGGCACTTATCACCGGAATCACCGGTCAGGATGGAGCATATCTGGCGGAATTTCTCCTGGACAAGGGGTATATGGTCCACGGGATCAAGAGAAGGTCTTCAAGTTTCAATACGTACAGGGTTGATCATCTCTATCAGGACCCGCATGAAAAGGATGTGCGGTTCCTCATGCACTATGGCGATCTTACGGACTCCACCAACATCATACGCATTATACAGGACGTGGAACCGGACGAGATCTACAATCTAGGTGCCCAGAGCCATGTACAGGTTTCATTCGAGACACCTGAGTACACTGCCCAGGCAGACGCCCTAGGGACGTTGAGGATCCTGGAGGCATTGCGCATCCTGGGCATTGAAAAGAGGACAAGATTTTACCAGGCATCTACCAGCGAGCTTTTTGGCAAGGTGCAGAAGATACCCCAGGACGAAGAGACGCCATTCTATCCAAGAAGCCCATACGGTGTGGCAAAGCTCTATGCATTCTGGATCGCGGTGAACTACCGCGAGGCCTACGGTATGTATGCCTGCAACGGCATCCTGTTCAATCATGAATCGCCCATCCGGGGCGAGACATTTGTAACACGAAAGGTCACCAGGGCGGCCGCCAGGATTTCACTTGGCCTTCAGGAGAGACTTTATGTAGGAAACCTGGATGCACTGCGCGACTGGGGGCATGCAAAGGACTATGTGAAAGCCCAGTGGCTTATGCTCCAGCAAGACAAGCCTGAAGACTTTGTGATCGCAACGGGGAAACAATATTCTGTGCGTCAACTATGCGAGCTCGCGTTTTCAAATGTCGGCATCGAGATCGATTGGCAGGGAATAGGTGTGAATGAAAAGGGTGTAGTGAACTCAGTAGAACCTCTGGACAGCAATATTAATGTTAAACCTGGCGATGTGGTTGTTCATGTAGACCCGCACTACTTCAGACCGACTGAGGTAGAGACCCTGCTGGGCGATTCATCGAAGGCGCATAGTAAACTTGGATGGGAACCTGTGATCTCATTTGAAGAAATGATCGCCGAGATGGTGAAGCATGATGTAAAAGAAGCGCAGATGGATGTCCTCTGTAAAAACAGCGGATTTACCATAATGAATAGACATGAATGAAAAAAATAATAGGCACTAGGCTTCAGGCGTTAGGTGAAGGAAGATAGATTTAAAGATAGGCGCTAAGCGCTAGGCATCAGGTGCTAGATGATGGAGTTATATTCAATTTGTAATCTAATCAAGAGGTCGAGAATGGGTAATTATCAAGATTTGAAGTTGTGGCAGAGATCAAAAAATTGGCGGTTTATTTGTATAACACGACCAAACAAAAACCTTTTGAGCAAGATTATGGCTTAAGGGATCAAATACGACGTTCAGTTGTTTCTGTCCCTAGCAATATTGCTGAAGGAGATGAACTTGGAACAGATCGACAATCAATAAAGTTCTTTTATATAGCTAAAGGTTCATTAGCTGAAGTTATGACACAAGTAATAATAGCATTTGAAGTAGGGTATTTACGCAATGAGAATTTCTCGCACATACAGACAGAATGCAATGAGATAGGTAAGATGCTCAACAAGCTAATTCAATCGAGAAGGAATCAAGAGGAGGCAATTATACCTTTGCCTAGCACCTAGCGCCTAATGCCTGGAGGAGTATGGATAAGGATTCCAAAATCTATATTGCCGGTCACGATGGCCTTGTCGGGTCTGCCATGAAACACAGGCTCGAGTCCGAGGGATATCGGAATATTGTATATAGGACACTGCCTGAGCTCGATCTGATGAAACAGGTAGACGTAGATGAGTTCTTCGCCTCAGAACGGCCTGACTATGTTTTCCTTTGCGCGGCAAAGGTTGGAGGCATCCTGGCAAACAGTATGTATCAGGCGGAGTTTATCTATGACAACATCATGATAGCCGCCAATGTCATCCATGCAAGCTACACACATGGCGTCAAAAAACTCCTCAATCTGGGTTCTTCCTGTATCTATCCCAAGCTTGCCCCGCAGCCTCTCAAGGAAGAGTATCTGCTAACCGGGCCCCTGGAGCCCACCAATGAACCCTATGCCATTGCCAAGATTGCAGCCATCAAGCTGTGTCGATATTACAATGCCCAGTACGGGACCAATTTCATCTCGGTCATGCCAACGAACCTATACGGTCTGAATGATAATTTCAATCCGGTCACTTCCCATGTACTGCCGGCGCTTATCAGGAGATTCCATGAAGGCAAAGTGGAGGATATTTCTGAGGTTGCCGTATGGGGGACAGGAAGCCCCAGGAGGGAGTTCCTCTTTGTGGACGATCTTGCCGGAGCATGTGTTTTTCTCATGCAGAATTTCGATGCAGCACGGATTGGAGAGTTCGTCAATATCGGTACAGGGCGCGACCTGACCATAAAAGAACTTGCATATCTGATTAAAGACACTGTGGGATATACAGGCGAGATCCTCTGGGACACAACAAAGCCGGATGGGACTCCTCAGAAGCTCCTGGACCTCAGTCGGCTTGGAAGTCTTGGATGGAAGGCCAGCATCAGTCTCGAAGAAGGCATACGGAAGACTTACGAATGGTACCTGAAAAATAAAAGTTATATCAAGGGGTAATATTGATGAGACTAGATGGTGAGACATCTGCGAAGACTGCTTCTGCCCGGGAATATCACGAGAAGCGACGGATGCATTGGGACATGGTAGCCTGTAAAAAAGACTCCTGGCAGTCTAAGGGTGCTTTTTATCACAAGCGCCTGGGTGAGATTTACAACCACTTGGTACAGCCTGGTCAAAGGGTTCTTGATATCGGCTGCGGAACCGGTGAGCTTCTTGCTTCCTTCAAGCCTTCTGTTGGCGTCGGCGTTGACCTGTCCGGTGAAATGATCAAAAGAGCTTCTCTGAAATATCCGGATCTGCGATTTATCCAGACAGATGTGCATGAGCTGTCTTTGAATGAAACCTTTGATATCATCATCATGTCGGACATTGTGAATGACTTATGGGATGTCCAGAGTACCTTTATGATGCTCGGAAGAGTTTCGGAAACGAAAACCCGGATCATCATCAATACCTACAGCCTCGTATGGCAGCTCCCTCTCATGCTCAGCCAGGCTCTGGGGTTGACGACTCCGCTCCTGCCGCAGAACTGGCTCACCGTAAATGACATCCAAAACATGCTGTACCTGACCGGCTTCGAGGTCATCCGGAATTGGCCCGAGATCCTCTGGCCGATTGATACGCCCGGCCTATCTACCCTGCTGAACAAATATGCATCTAAATTATTGCCCTTTTCCCTGTTTTCACTCACAAACTTTATCATTGCGCGCAAAAGGCCCTCTGAAGTAGAGAAGCAGGCAAAGCCTGTAGTATCGGTGATTATTCCTGCGCGTAATGAAACAGGTAATGTTGAGGAGATTATTCGTCGCACACCCGAAATGGGCGCCGGCACTGAGTTGCTTTTCGTGGAAGGTAACTCAAGTGACAACACCTATGAAACCATTGAGAAGGCAATTACAGCTCATCCCGAGAGAAAATGCAGGTTGTTCAAACAGACGGGCAAAGGCAAAGGTGATGCTGTACGCCTTGGCTTCCTGAAAGCTTCGGGAGATATTCTGATGATCCTCGATGCGGATATGACCGTGCCCCCGGAGGATCTCCCAAGATTTTACAAAGCCATCGTCTCGGGTGAGGGCGAGTTCATCAATGGCGTTAGGTTGGTCTATCCCATGGAAAAGCAGGCAATGCGCTATTTCAATCTGGTGGGGAATAAGTTTTTCTCCCTTGCATTCAGCTGGCTGTTGGGGCAGCCAATAAAAGATACACTCTGCGGGACAAAGGTTTTGAGCATGAAAGACTACCGAATGATTGCACAAAACAGATTATATTTCGGTGACTTCGATCCTTTTGGGGATTTTGATCTGCTTTTTGGTGCAGCAAAATTGAATATGAAGATTGTTGAAATTCCGATACGATATGCTGAGAGGAAATATGGTGATACAAATATTCAGCGTTGGAAACATGGGTTGATGCTTTTAAAGATGGTTATATTTGCGTCGAGGCGAATTAAATTCGTATGAAACCATGAGAAAGACTAAAGACTCTCGGATTCTGAATGAAATAGATCATGGCAAGATGCTTGCGCACCATGACCCTGAAGCAATATGGGGTTGGGGCACACCCGCGGGGGAAGAGAGGGCTGTCAGAAGGGCCCGGATTATTGCTGAAAGCGCACGATTAGGTCCCCGAATCGATGCACTGGAAATCGGGTGCGGAACAGGGCTCTTCACAGAAATATTTGCCACCACAGGTGCTAGAATATTGGCTTTGGATCTTTCCCCCGAGCTATTGGATATAGCGTGGAAAAGAAATCTGCCTCAGGAGAGAGTGCGCTTTATGCAGAAGCCTTTTGAAGATTGCAATGAAGATAGGCCTTTTGATGCCGTGATAGGTTCATCTATCCTCCATCACCTCGATCTTGATGCTGCCTTGCCCAAAATATACCGCCTCCTCAAACCCGGCGGAGTTATGAGTTTTGCGGAACCGAATATGCTCAATCCCCAGATATTACTTCAGAAGAACATTCCTTGGCTGAAAGAGTACCTAGGAGACTCTCCCGATGAGACTGCTTTTGTCCGGTGGCATACGAAGAGGCTTATCCGGAACTACGGATTTATTGATGTGCAAGTAACTCCCTTTGATTGGGTTCATCCAGCTACACCTGACAGATTGATCAGGTTTGTTACTTATCTGGGGAACCTGTTTGAAAAAATTCCTCTTATAAAAGAGCTTGCGGGGTCTTTGCACATTACCTGCAAGCGTCCTATTTGAAGAGATGGTATAGGCTTTAGAGACACATGATGAATTACCTCAAGCATCCTTTGACAAGAAATCTTGATATCGACGATCCGAGAACCACACTACTCCGAAGGCAAATCATTCAGCAAAAACCATTCCTAAGGAAGATCTATGAAGATTGGTATAGCTGGATCTTTTCGACTATACCTCAAGGAGAGGGTATAGTCCTGGAACTGGGTTCAGGAGCAGGGTTTCTGGATGAATATGTGCCTGATCTTATCACAACGGAGGTATTCTATTGCCCATTAGTAAAAATAATAATGGACGCTTGCTTTATGCCTTTTACTGATGGCTTGTTCAAAGTCATTATCCTGGTTAATGTATTTCATCACATTCCTAATGCGAGAATATTTCTGAGAGAAGCATCGAGGTGTCTCAGACCCGGCGGCAAAATCCTGATGGTGGAGCCTTGGGTATCCATGTGGTCGTACTTAGTTTATAGGTACTTACATCATGAGCCGTTTAATGTCAGAACACCTAATTGGACATTTTCAGCATCTGGACCTCTCTCAGGATCGAATCATGCACTACCATGGATCGTGTTCGATCGGGATATAAAACTTTTCAAATCAGAATATACACATCTTGCTATTGAATCCATTAATGTAGAGAAGCCATTCGTCTACCTTTTATCAGGTGGTGTTTCAATGAAAAGCCTTATGCCTGGTTATTCATACAGATTCTGGAGTAAATTTGAAAATCTTCTTGGAAGATGGTCTCGTGAGCTTGGGATGTTTGCCAGGATTGAATTGACTCGGTTGTAATAATTTTGGGTGGATTTTAAACCCAGTTTATGAAAAAGGTGAATGTGTTGTTATATTCATTTGTATTAATGCGCTTCTCGGATTAAGTGGAGGAAAGGCAACGAAGTATGGAATGCCAGAATAGAAGTATTTTGAACACATATAGAGATATCTTTGTTCTCGTATTCCTTTTCCTTTCCATATTCCTGATTTATTTCCAAATGCACAACTACAATTTTATCTCATTGGATGATCCATTGTATGTTGTGAACAACAAGCAAGTGCAGAGAGGGTTGTCTCTGGAAAGTATCAGCTGGGCTTTCAGCCTCTCCAAGCAAGGAGAGATAACTAACTGGCATCCCTTGACTTGGATTTCACACATGCTTGATTATCAACTTTTTGGCCTAAATGCTGGCATGCACCACATGAGCAATGTGTTCCTTCATGCCATCAGTGCCATGCTGCTGTTCTTGGCATTGCGATGGATGACCGGTTCTTTATGGAAGAGCGCCTTTGTCGCCTCTTTGTTTGCTTTTCACCCCATCAATGTGGATTCTGTGGCATGGATTGCCGAACGGAAAAATCTCCTGAGTACCGTTTTCTGGATGCTCACAATGATCTTCTACTTTTTCTATACAAAGAAACCGCATATCAGTGTGTATCTTCTGATTATTGCGGCATTCAGTCTCGGTTCGCTCGCCAAACCCATGCTGATGACTCTGCCGTTTGTCCTGCTGCTGCTTGACTACTGGCCCTTGGGCCGGATAACCATTCCTCAATGGAATGAAGATAAGGCAGAGTGGTATCAATTTTATTACGTTGCCTACAAACTGGTTCTTGAAAAGATTCCCCTGATGGTTCTCTCTTTTGTCTTTTTTTATGTGACCATGCTCTCTCTTAAAATGTCCCATACCATCAAGGCCTCTGATCTCACTCCCATGGATCTCAAGATCAAGAACGCCATTGTCTCATACCTCATTTACATGGGAAAGATGGTCTGGCCGAAAGATCTTTCCATATTCTATCCGTTTCCCGATGCAATACCCATGTGGGAGGTGATGGGATCAATAATAGTTCTCTTGATGATTACAGTTATTGCTCAGATTAAGTATCGAAAATATCCCTATTTCATCGTAGGCTGGCTCTGGTTTATCGGGACGCTTGTACCTGTACTGGGAATTATACAAGCAGGCCTCTGGCCGGCAATCGGCGAGCGCTGGGCGTATGTCCCGTACATAGGACTTTTCATCATTGTCGCCTGGGGTGTCCCGGATCTTCTGACCCGAGTTAACCGTAAAAAGGATATAATAGTGGCTGCTGCCGCTGTTGTTCTGGTCATATTTGCCGTGAGGACATGGTTCCAGATCGGATATTGGAAGGATGATTTTTCACTCTTTTCACATTGTGTTACTCTAAATCCTGACAATTATGTTGCTCATGTAAATCTTGCAGCAGCATATGCAAAACAGGGAGAGTCAGAAGACGCAATCCATCATTTCCAGGAGGCGCTAAGAATACATGCTAACGATGTTGTAGCTTTGGATGGGCTCGGACGGCTCTATAACAAACTTGGACAGCAAGATAAAGCAATTCACTATTATTCTGATGAGGTACGTTACAATCCCGGAGACACGAATGCAAATTTTGAACTGGGAACTGTTTATGCTGCCCAAGGGGACTTGGAAAGAGCTATCAAACAGTTTTCTTATGTGATCACCATCGATCCAGCATATGCTGAGGCGTATTATAACCTTGGAGTTATCTCAGCGAAGAGGGGTGATATGAATAAAGCTTTAGAATATTTCACATCAGCTTTGAATCTTAACCCCAATGATGCAGTGTCCCATTGTTCCCTTGGTGTTATTCTTATGAATCAGGGCAGAGTTTATGAAGCCGTTTCTCATTTCAAAGAAGCCTTGAGAATTGCCCCTGACTCCAGTGAGGCTCGGAATTATTTAACATCAGCATCAAAATTTTCCAGAAAGGTAGATGAAGATGTAGTACTGCTTGAACAGAAAAGGTTGAAAGAACCAGATAATACAGACGTATTAAATAAATTGGCTGTATTGTATTCCTATCATGGTGATAATGCAAAGGCCCTAGATATGTTACAGAAATTGGTCAGGCTTCAGCCAGGTAATCCTGATGGGTATTATAATATTGCATGTATATACGCTAAAGAGAGAAAGTTAGATGAGTCTATTGAATGGTTAACCAAATCAATAGATAAAGGGTTTAAAAATTGGGATCTTATACAGAAAGATAAGGATCTTGATAACCTGAGAAGTACGCAATTTTATAAGAACTTAATAAAAAGAATCAATGGCTGACGGACTGGTATTAAAGGATTTGTCAAATTTCATCTTCAGCTATACTCTCTTTTGAATGTAACCCAGCCTGCATTACGTTCACTCCTGTCAACCATGAAGATAATAATCCTAAAAGTATGAGGGGGATAATCTGGAAGAAATGGTAAGTAAGAGTCAATCCTGCGGCCTCTATCTTAGGGACTTGGAAGATCATCAGGCCATAGATGCCTCCGATTTCCCATATACCCCAATAACCGGGCACTGATGGCAGCATAATGAAAAAGCACATGATGATTACTGCTGCAGCTGTCTGGAAAAAGGTGATACTCACCCCCTTACAACCAAGGGCCAAGACATAGAATGAGCAAAAGGTGAGCAGCCATACACCGGCTGAGAGCAGGAGACAGACAAGGATCTTGTATGGATTTTTAAGGACCTCAAAGCCCAAGGCGAGGTTATCGAGGATGGCATGGGACCGTTTGTTTAAGTGCTCGGTCATACGCTGTCTGAAATGAGGTGTTGAGAAGAAGAGCAATTTCGGTAGAAATGAAATGAAACGGCCAATTGCCCGTCTTGTGACGGGCAGCATGAACATGAAGATGAGACACAATAAGATAATACCAGCTAGAATCGTCTTTGCCTTTATGTCCAGAAGTGTCTTCTGGTTTATTTGGTAGCCGTTGAATGTAAGACTTAGGGATGGGTCTATTTGAATGTTGCTCATGATAAGG
>Ga0326728_10016937_pt1 | contig 14735 bp, 10 predicted proteins | sample MB3enrmetagenome_FD_207602 | JGI IMG/M metagenome (GOLD analysis project Ga0326728, IMG submission 207602) | Lab enriched peat soil microbial communities from McLean, Ithaca, NY, United States - MB31MN | ecosystem: Environmental > Terrestrial > Soil > Wetlands > Peat | place: USA: New York...
GCCGCGCATGACCGAGTGCTGCTGGTATAAGACAAACCCAGCAACCTTGATTCGCTACGGAAAGCACATATTGGCGCGGGCGGTTCGCGATCCCAAGGCAGAACTTGAGCGCATCTGTGGCGATTACAGTGAACTGACACAGAATTCCGAAGAACCTCATAAGTTGGTAGGTGCGCCACCACGCTCGCTGACCAGGTTAGCTGAGTCCAATGATATTCAACCTTAACGGCGAGTTAGGAATAGAAGCTAAGTAAAGTAGGAGGGCTAATATGGCGACTAAGCGATTAGTAACTATCGAGCAGATTCCGGAAATAACCAACGAAGACCAGGGACGGCTCTTCCTGGGGAGGATACAGGATCGCATGAGCGATAGGCGCCCTGGCCTCGTGCTTGACTGCTCCGGGTTAAGTCAAATGGACAAGCCCGTTCTTCACTTGCTTCTGTCCTGCCTGGAAGAAGCGATGAAACGGAATGGGGACGCCAGGCTCGCAGCAGTATCTCCGTCGGCGCAGGTCGTGCTTAAGATGATCGGAGCCGATCGCCTGTTTCAGATCTTCGCTTCGAGTGCCGAAGCGGTAAACAGCTTTCATCAGCACTCCGTCGGCTTGGGCACGATGGAATACCCACAGGACGAGGATGGTCAGGTTTCTGAAAACGCGGCATGAAGAATGATCGTCACCATCTTCAGGCAGAAAGCGGGTATGGATTCGGACAATGAGCATGAAAATCGCTGAATGGCTGACAGAAAGATTGGTCGGGAGTTGTCTGGTGCTGATGCTGGCCGCACCAACTGCCAAAGCAGCTGTGATGCCCTGGCAAGACGCAGCTCCTGCGCGACAGGAGCAAAGTACGCCTTCCAGTGGCGTGGAGGAAGCCGGAAGTGACAGTGAGAGCGGGAAGCAGATTGTGAATCCGTCTCAGTCTGAGGCAACGCTTCCCGATGCGCCAGAAGTCGCGCAATCGACGAGCACCGGCTCGAACGGATCAAACGGAAGTACACAGCCCAGCCAGGATCAACAACGGAATGACGCCGCGCAACCTGTCGGCACGGCTGCGGCCCCGGCTGTGAAATCGACAGGAGTTGCAGGATCGCGGGTGAGCGGGGCGGCGATTGCGCCTGCCAAGCAGCGGCGCGTGCACACCTTTCTGATCAGTGCAGCCGTAATCGCGGCGGCCTGCGTCGCCGTTGGTACGGTGGTGGCGCTGACTCATGCGACGCCCAGCCAGCCACGTTAATGGATCACTAATGGATCACTCGATTTGTTGAAGCACGACGGTGACAGGCGATGCGCGCAGGCGAGGGAAACAAGCAAACCAAATTGGTGAGCTTCTCCGGGATTGACGGCGCTGGAAAGAGCACGCAAATCCGGCGATTCTGCGCCAAGATGGAGCAGGCTTGCTTGCGCTATTCCCTAGTTGTTTTTTGGGACGACGTGGCTCGGTTCAAGGGAATTCGCGAGGGAGCAGCGCACGCGATCTTCAAGGGAGATCGAGGTGTTGGAACACCTTCGGCGCCGGTTAACCGCCAAGACAAGAATGTCCGCTCCTGGATGATGACGTTGGTGCGCCTCTGCGTCTACCTGATTGACGCTGTTTCAACTCGATTGTTGATGAGAAGAGCCCTAGGGTCGGACGTTGATGTCGTTATCTATGACCGGTTCGTTTATGACGAGTTGGCGAATCTTAATCTGGAGAACACCGCAATGCGCGCGTACGCCCGCATGATCATCAAGCTGGTTCCTCAGCCGCATATCAGTTTCCTACTGGACGCGGATCCGGCGGAAGCGCGCGCGCGCAAGCCTGAATATCCGCTTGATTTCCTCGAATTCAGCCGGAACAACTATTTGGCCCTCAGCAAGCTGATCGACCGCATGACGATCATCGCGCCATTGCCGGCAGACGAAGTCGAGCGGGAGGTCTTGATTCGCGCCGAAGCATCGCTTTCCAATGCGTCGTCTCGATGCGAGAGCGGCGACCGAGGCCAGTACCTGGTGGAGAGCGAACGATGACCGGGCAAACGCTACAGAAGTGCGCAGAATGACTGCGCAGGGGAATCATTGACGGTTAAGAGAGGACACTGAAATGGTCATGAGACCTGCCAAGGTGAGAAGCGTGTTGAGGTTTCTGATTATTATCTGTGTGGTAATGGAGGCTGCCAGTGCGTTCGCCGCTTCGTGCTTAACGCAGTCGCAGATGACAGCGGCAGATCGAGACGAGCTGGCGAGCACTGCCCGCACCTTGCTCACGCAGATACAGACGGATAACACCCAGGCTTTGCGCAACGATGTGATTCCTTCCCTGGCTGCGAACTTCGAGGGGATCGTCAGTTCAGTGAGCCATCTGCAGCCGCTCGTACAGGCCTCCGCGATTACCGTGGATGAACTTTATTCGCTCGACGCGTCGGACAATTCCTCGGGTGGAACGTTCGCGAGCGCGACGCAAGTCGATTTCTTTTGCGGATCGCCTGTCGTGGCCCTGAGTTTTCCCGCCCTTCCGGCCGGTATGTATGCATTGGCGATGGTTCACGCGACAGGGGTACCGCATCCACAACAGATTTCTCTTATCCTGTCGAAGTCGGCCGCTGGCCGCTGGCTGCTGGCGGGCCTATTTGTTAAGCCGATGACGGAGGGAGGCCACGACGGATTATGGTATTGGGTGACGGCGCGCCGATACGCGCAGACAAGAATGGACTGGAATGCGTGGTTTTACTACCGCATTGCTGCAAACCTTCTTGATCCGCTGGATTTTCTATCCAGCCCAAACCTCGAAAAACTGCAGCGCGAGGCAGATCAGATTCGACCGACCGATTTACCGGGAAAGACGGCGATGACTTTCTATGCACAGGGCCAGTTGATTACAGTGAGTGCGATTGACACCTCGACGGAGTTGGGAGGGCTAGACCTGGATGTCCACTACGCGCCTAACGCAACCCAGGCAGCGCAGTTGCGGGATCCTTTGGCCGCACGAGGGCAAGTGACCGCGGTCATGTCGGCGCTCTTGAAGATGCACCCTGAGCTGCAGGGAGCATTCCACGGCATCTGGGTGCATGCGGATCAGGGAACATCCACTCTGTTCGCGCTGGAGCTGCCGATGAACCAGATTACGGGGGGATCGGCCTCGCCGGCTACTCCTTCGTACACGGTCTCGCCCTAGACCAAAGCGCGGGCCGCTGCTTTCACTGGCGGCTGGCTTCGATGCGATCGCGGCGGATCTTTCCGGGCAGGCAGCCAGTGCCGGACTCCTTGAGTCAGCAGGGGGGAGGGGATACAAGTTCGAGATTCTCATGAAGCCGGTGCATCCGGCTGATTTGCTAGCCAAGATTCAAGATGTGACCGAGGGGACTCAACTGCCCTCAGTTCAAGAACCCTGACAAGAGAAGCGCCTGCTGCTATTGGTTTGGTTGCTGCACCTGTGACTGCATCGGGGCATGAGCCGAGTCTGCCTGGACGAAAGGTCCGCGCCAAACCAGCGCAATCACCAGCGCCACAACGAGCAGGCATGAAACAAAAGTGAAATCGCGCATCATCGAACGCATGGGATCAACCTCTGGGTTCAATTCGCTCATGGATGGCCGGCGAACCGCATTGAGCTTTCCCGGCGGGCTGGATCCTACGGGCCCGATCCTGTTTATTCGGCCGGTTTTTCGTCTCGCGGCAGCTTTCACGCGTGATCAACGGGCTGCCGTTAAATGGAGCGCACTGTTACAAGGTAGATTGGATGAACGATGAGCGCACCGGGATGCCTGCTCGACCGGTGGGAGATCAGCCAACCAATTCATGGTCGAAGGCTTCAAAAAGGCCTAAAGAGTAACGACACATCTGCGTGAATGGTCAGAAGCCATTCGCAACTTTCGATAAGCGTAGCGCTCGTAAACTCAAGCTCATCAACCCAAAGGAATCGCGACGGCACAGCCGCAACTCAATGCCCGCTGAAGGCGTGGACAGCTCCCAAATTTGGGTTGAGAGCATCATTTTTCATCGCCTTGGAATTTTTTTTCGATTTGGTACATACCCTTGTTGGTCGCGCGCGACCGCCGAGGCAGGGAGAGGAGAATATGGCCGGTATCAATGTTGTTCTTGCAGACGATCAACCGCTTTCACTCATCGGCATGCGGACTGCGATCGCTGATCAGGGAGATATTCGGATTCTAGCCGAATGCCAGAATCCAATTTGTCTCGCCGAAGCCGTTCGCCACCGGAGGCCCGACGTACTGCTTGTCAATGCGACGCTTCTCCACGACGAGTTCGGCGCTCTCAAGCAACTTGTTTCGCAGAGTGAAAAGACACGGGTCATCGTGATAACGAGCCACAAGGAACGTCAATTCCTCGACGACGCACTGCGATGCGGTGCCAAGGGAGTTATCCAAACGGAGTGTTCAGTGGAGATGATTCCTTCGGCGATTAGAAAGGTGACACTCGGAGGCGTCTGGCTTGAGCGAGTCGCCGCCTAACAGGACTATTGCGCACGGTTCGTTCTTGAATGCTATCGGTTCGAGCGACTTTTGGAGCCTGCACGTGCGATGATTCTTGAATGGCGCGATCCCTGATCAAACTGTGTGTTTGCTGCGTGCTCGCCGGGATTTCGGCGGCGGGTCTCATGGCCCAAGCGCAGGAGACGGTTGAGATTGATGCGCAGGGGCCGCGCACGCCGTTTCCGCACTATTGGGAGCAGATGTTTGGATCAGGACGCGCGATTCTCACGTTGCGCGAAAGTTATCGCGACGACCTGCGCGCGGTGAAGCAGGTCACGGACTTCCAGTACGTGCGATTCCATGCCATCTTTCACGACGAAGTTGGCGTATACAACGAGGATGAGCATGGTAATCCGGTTTATAACTTCGCTTATGTAGATCAGATCTACGACGGGCTGCTGAAGAACGGCGTGCGGCCCTACGTGGAGATCAGCTTCATGCCGCGCAAGCTGGCGTTCAATCCGGACGCTCTGCACCCATTCTGGTACAAACCGAATGTTTCCCCGCCAAAGAGCATGGATCGATGGGACGACTTGATCAAACACTTCGCGCAGCACCTCGTTGATCGCTACGGAATCGACGAAGTGTCTAAATGGTACTTCGAAGTTTGGAACGAGCCCAATATCGATTTCTGGAATGGAATTCCGCGCGAGGGGTCGTACTTCGATCTTTACGCGCACACGGCACGCGACCTGAAAAACGTGAGCCCGCGATTGCGTGTGGGAGGGCCAGCGACCGCGGCTGCGGCTTGGGTTGGTGACTTCCTCAAGTTCACGGCGGCGCATCATGTTCCAGTCGACTTTGTGTCATCGCATGCCTATGCGGACGACACGGTCGAGAACCTGTTCGGAACCAACGAGCAGATTCCGATGGATGAGCGCGTTTGCCGAGCCGTGGAAAAGGTGCGCGAGGAGATCGAGACCTCGGCCAAGCCAGATCTTCCTCTTTTTATTTCAGAGTGGAATGTGCAGGGAATGATGGATGCGCGAGACACCATTTTTATTGGGCCGGCGCTCGCAAACACGGTGCGCCAATGCGATGGCCGAGCAGAGATGATGTCGTTCTGGACCTTCTCGGATGTTTTTGAAGAATCTGGGCCGATTCCAAAGCCGCTCAGTGGGGATTTTGGGTTGCGTGCCAAGGGTGGTATCAACAAACCCAGCTACTATGCATTTCAGTTGCTTCACGAACTGGGCAACGAGCGGCTTACAAATCCAGCGAGCGACGTGATTGCCACCGAGAGTGCGAGCGGCGAAGTCGAGGTGGCTGCCTGGAACCTCGTCGATCCCGGTCAGCCGCCGTCGGAGAAGACGATCGATCTGATCTTCCGGAACGTGCCACCGAATGCGCCTGTGAGCATCCAGGAAATCGATGCGAATCATGGAAACGTACTGGCGGAGTACGCTGCGATGGGAAGGCCGCTGGATCCGACGCCGGATCAAGCGGAGCGGTTGAATCATGAGACTGCGCTGCCGACCCCTATTCAGGAAACTCTCACGGGGGGAAAGCTCGAGATCAAGCTGACGACCAACGCGCTTGCGCTGATCAAAGTGCAGCCGTAGCGCCGCGCGAGACTTGAGGCAGGGCAGGTTCCGCAGAAAAATGAATCGGAGCCAGATCTTTCAGCCGGGCTCTAAGGACTGCGATGTTGACGGGAATTTCCTGAAGCAACAACTCCGTTGCTTGGATCATAGGGTGCGTATGGAACCATTGCTGGACGACGTTATCGCGCAATAAATTGGCGATCGCGAGCAGCGACATACCCAGGTGATGAGCCATCCACTCCCGTACGATGACTGGTTTGCGCGAAGATACGGAATAGTCGGCTGATTCATAAAAGCCGTATGGACCCACCCAACCTGCCGATTCCATACGGCGAAGATTGCGCATAGCCTCAGGCGGATCAATGGTGAGCGCGAGAAAAGTGGAATAGGGTGAAATGACCGGTCCGGCGGCTGCTTCGGGCCACAGAGAGACGCTGGGCAGGCCGTAAGCAAAATAGTGGTAATGCCCGCGGTCGTTCAGTTTTGACGATGCGGATTCCGAAATACCCCAGGGAATGCCGAGCGAGGTGCCGAAGGCGCGTTGTACGTAGGCGCACGCATCCTGCGTGCGTGCGATCAGCGTGCCCGGGTAGCTACGCATCCACAGAGCGGGCATGAGGTATTCGAACATCGTTCCAGACCAGGAAAGAAGAAGAAAACGGCCATGAACGCGAGTATGATCGCGGCCCAACTTGCCCCAGCTCTGTTGGAGAAGATCGCCGCGGGCGACGGCGAGGAATGTGACGATTCGGGCCTCTGATGCGATCAAGTCATAGCAGGCTTCATGCCGCTTTTTCTTTCTCATGTCGTAGCCAATGGAAAGGATCTGGCGGTAGGGGTCAACGAGAAAGCCAAATTCTGTCTCCTGCGCGAGCCGCTCCGCAGTGCTCTCAACCTTACCGAGATCTTCGGAGAGAGAGCGCAGATTCTCGATCGCGGCTGAGATCAATTCATACAGACGCGCAGCAAGCTGTTGAAGCGAGGGATCGCCGGCAACGAAATCGCGCGCGCCGGTCAACATGGATTGCAATTCTTCGGCAGAGCGCCGGGCGTCATCCAAAGTGAGTTCGGCCGGCCTTTCACCCTGGTCCGGTTGGAGCCGCAAAAGCAGGGGAGCGAATTCGGGAAGGAACCACGGTAGATATTGGTGGAACAGAGCAAGAACCGCGTTGACACGGTTCAGGGTTTCTTCAATCCACCAGGCGTCACGATGCTGCTCGCGGGCGAATGCAACTCCTTCGGTTAGTGCAGTTTGCGCAACCGGGAGCCACGCAATCAACTTCGCAACTCCCGCGGAGGGTACTGGAATTTTAACCCGCGCAAGGGCGTCGGGGATATGTTTTGCTTTGCGTAATAAGCAAAGGTGCGCGCGCAGTCCGGAGAAAATCTCGGGGCGGAGCAGGGGCTTATTCGCCAGGGCGCGTGTGCCAGCATGAAGGGTAAAAAGCGAAGCCACAAGATTGCCGCTGTCAACAGAGGAGACAAACGGAGATTTGTCGAGCGGAGACAGCGTTTCAGTGTCGTACCAGTTGTACAGGTGACCGCGGAATTTTTCCATGTGCTCGACGGTTCGAAGTGTGCTCGCGGTGAGGGCGGCGAACTCGGGAGCTGTCAGGAAGCCAAGCTCGCAGGCGACCTGGCGCGCATTGAGCAGCAAGCCGATATTGGTGGGCGAAACACGCGGCGCCTCTTGACAGCCCTCCTCCATCACATTGTCAGGGACCAGAAAGTTATGGCGCTCGACGCCGAATTCGCGGAAGTAACGCCAGATGCGGAGCGCGTGCACATGCAGAAAGTCACGGTCTCTGCGATCGATGGGGCGCTGTTTACGCGGCGCGCGATTGAGCCAAATGGTAATGGGATTGGCGAGCGCCCATAACAGAAGAACAGGCGCGGCACAGAGAATCGCCCAGTGGTGCGCAGCAAACAGCAAAATCAGTACCGCCAGGCTCATCGCCACGAGCGGCGTAGCGGCGAGGTACCAGTCAACACGCGGACGAGGTGACGACTGCAATTCGTCCTGAGCGGCGCTTTCCCATTCCAACAGACGCTCGCCCGTGATGAATCGCCTGACCAGAGATCGAACGATGGCGTCGAAGGCGAGCAAAGTCTCGTGCGGCAAAAAGACGATACGGACCAGAACTACGAGAGCCGCGCGCTGAAAACCGGAAAACGCCTCCCTGATCTGTCCCTGCCGGTCGCCGATGAACGCCCGGCCGAGCGCAAATGCAAGTTGAGCGATGGCAGGAAAGAACAGGAGAAGCAGGGTGGCTATGGTCCAATACAGCGGTCCGCCCGGCAGGCGAAGCCAGCCCGCGATAAGGAGAGCGAAGATAGATGGTTCGACCAGAGATCGCCGCAGGTTGTCGAGGATCTTCCAGCGTGAAATCCCGGAGATGGGATTCGCAACCCAACCACCTGACTCTTGCGGAACGCGCGAAAACATCCACTGGGCGATTTGCCAATCGCCGCGGACCCAGCGGTGTTTGCGGCGCATGTAGGCGCTGGTTTGCGAGGGATAATCCTCGACCAACTCGATGTCGGTAGCCAGCCCCGCCCGCGCGTATGCGCCCTCAATCAGGTCATGGCTGAGGAGGGAATTCCGTGGAAATCGGTGGTTGAGCACGGTATGGAGCGTCTCGACCTCATAGATCCCTTTGCCGGTGAAAATGCCCTCGCCAAAAAGATCCTGATAGGCGTCGGAGATGGCGCGGGTATAGATATCGAGGCCACCTTGGCCCGAGTTGACCGCGGCAAGCCGTGAGCGCATTGTGGATTGGATGGAAACCGCGATACGTGGCTGCAGGATTCCAAAGCCAGAGTTGACGATGCGACGCATGGGATCGACGACGGCTTGATTGAGGGGATGGGCAATGGCGCCAATCAGGCGGGCCGCCGTGCCGCGGGGAAGCTGCGTGTCGGTGTCGAGCGTGAGTACGTAGCGGATGCCGTGAAGCGCCTCGATCGGTCCAGCCTTGATGGGGAATGCATCGAAGTCGCCGGCGAGAAGCTTGTTCAGGTCGAGGAGCTTTCCACGTTTACGTTCCCAACCCATCCACACGCCCTGGCGCGTGTTGTAGATACGGTGACGATGCAGCAGAAGGAAAACTCCATCGCGGGGCGATTGATATTTTTCGTTTAACTCAGCTATGAGCCACGATGCGAGATCGACAAGCGGATGGGAGTCCTTTTCGTGAGGGTTGCTCACGGAATCGGGCAGGTCAGTAAGGAGCGCGAAGTGAAGGTTGGGATCGCGATTGGCCAAAAAGCGCACTTCGAGATCATTGACCAGCTTGCGCACCTGCTTCTCATTGATCAACAGAGTGGGAACCGCGACAAGAGTGGCGAAGTCGCGCGAAACGCCCCCGCTGAGGTCCAGCTTCGGCAGCGCCTCGGGATCGAAGAAAGCCGTGATGGCGTTGTTGACCAGGTCCGCGGCATTCTGGGTTGCGGGAAGCAGGAGAAAAAGAATAATCGACGCCAAGCCTACGAGTGTCGAGACGACAGGCAGAACCGGAAACAAGGCGGCAGCCATGAACAACAATGTTGAGAGCTGAATGCCGCTAAGGAAAAAGTCTTCGCCATTGGCGCGCACAAATGCGCGCGCGCGCCAGGCAAAAGACGGATGAAAGCCGACGCGGGAAGCGAGTTGGGGAAATCCATTGCCAATGATGTAATAGCCGACGTGTCCGTGGCGTAGATGTACGCGCGGCATGTCGGATTCGCCCTCGTACCCCTCGCGGGCAAGCTCGAGCGCGGCTTGCGCCACCTGCGATTCGCTGCAATCGGACCGGCGGGCAACCAGTGCGATACGCTTGCGATAGAGCTCGCGAGTTTCAAAGTCCATCTGTTCGAAGGTATTTGCGGGATCCTGGCGAAGGAATTTATCGAAGACAATCAGCGGCTCAATGAGATAGACCCAATCGGCATTGCTGACGGCTTGCAGGCTCTTGATGTGAGCCATCAGTTGAGGGACGGTTGCCTTGCCGCGCGAGCGAAGTACATCGCGGGCTTCATCCAGAATCAGTTCCAGCAGAGCGAATTTGAGAAGAGTACCGACACTCCATAATTCCTCGACGTTCAATGGTTCATGTGTCTGTATCGCCTGCATGAACTCCTGGAAGGTTGGCGCCGAGAAGGTTCCGTCGACGGCATCGAGATATATGCGAGCGAGGGCGGCGACGCGGGGTTCATCGCGCCGCGGACCGAGAACAAGTCGCGGGAGGCGGGCCAACTCCTGCCTTTTATCGGAGACGTCACTTATCGCGGATCGAAACATGCGATGACCAGCGGCAAGCTCAAGCAGCGCGGACCGCCGCGCCGCCAACTGAGGGTCGGTCGGTACTTCTGTCAGCGATTGCCGAGCAAGTTTGGTTTCCAATTGCGTTAATGTTTGGCGAGCGGCTTGCGCGCGTTTTTGCAAAGTCCCGCCTGCTCGAGATCGGGGAATCACCTCCCAATCGGCCACCTGATTGGCGGCACTGGTCAGGCGGTTCATGGTTTCGCTGTCGAGACCTTCGTGTGGGCCGGAAATGGAGGCGATTTTACTCATCGATAACTCGCGGCTTGCATTTCAAACATGTTTGCGTAGCGGCCGCCCAGCGCGACGAGCTGCTCGTGACGCCCTTCTTCGACGAGACGGCCCGCTTCGAGGACAACAATGCGGTCGGCCATGCGCACGGTTGAAAAACGGTGCGAAATCAGGAGCGCCATTTTGCCGAAGGTAAGCTCCGCGAATCGCTCGAAAACCTCAAGCTCACTGCGTGCATCGAGCGAGGCGGTGGGCTCGTCGAGAATGAGCAGTTGCGCATCGCGCAGATAGGCGCGCGCCAATGCGAACTTTTGCCATTCGCCGCCCGAGAGGTCGACGCCACCTTCGAAGCGCCGGCCCAGCATCTGATCATATCCACCGGAAAGTTTGGCGACGACTTCGCTGGCCAGGCTTTTCTCGGCCGCGTAATCGATCTCCTTCATGTCATGTTCCAATTCCACCCGGCCCACCGCGACATTTTCGCGCGCGGTCATTTCGTATCGCATAAAGTCCTGAAAAATTACTCCAATTTCGGAATGCAGATCGGCGAGATCGTATTCGCGCAGGTCGATTCCGTCGAGAAGGATGCGCCCTTCGGTGGGATCGTAGAGCCGGGTGATCAGCTTGACGAGGGTTGTCTTGCCCTGGCCGTTTTCGCCGATCAAGGCCACGCGCTCTCCGGGCCGAAGCGTGAAATTGAAACTGTCGAGGACGCGGCGACTTGTTCCCGGGTAGGCAAAGGACACATCCTGAAACTCAAATCCAAGAGCGACTGGCCGCGGTATGTGAAGTCCGCCGGGCCGCGATTTCACGGCGGGCTCCATGGCGAAGAACGCCAGAAGATCGGTGAGGAAGAGGGCCTGGTCGGCCACGCCGGAGGCCGTGGAGAATGCCTGCTGAATATTGCTCATCGCCTGCATAATCGCCGCCGTGATCAGCGTGAGGTCGCCGACAGTGTAATGACCCTGAATGGTGCGCAGAATGCTGTAGGCGTAGGCCGCATAGTAGCCAACCTGGCCCAGGAGGGAAAGCAGCCCGCCCCAGAACAGCCTTCGGCGATTCAAGCGCACATTCTCGTCGTAGATTTTTTGTGAAAGAGCGGTGAAACGGCCAGTCAAATAGCCGCTCAAATTGAAGAGCTTGAGTTCTTTAGCGGCTTCCTTACTGCCGCCTACCTGGCGCAGGTAGTCCATCTGGCGACGAATCGGCGTCTGTCGGAAGTTTTTGGCGTAGGTGAGGAAGGCAAAATGACTCTCGCCGAGAAATGCGGGAACGATTCCGACAATGAGCAACAGCAACAGGAAGGGGGAATAAAAAACGAGCACGGCGGAGAAGGCAATCGCCGTCGCGGATTGCTGAATGAGGCGTCCCATCTGCTGGATCATCGCCAGCCTGTCAGTGGCCTGGACGCGCGCCCGCTCGAGGCGGTCGTAGAATACTGGATCTTCGTAGACGGTAACGTCGAGGGCAGCGGCTTTGCGCATGACTTCAACGCTGACATGGTGCGTGTATCGGTCGGCGAGCAGGTTGTCAAAGTAGTCGACGGCGCGAGACAGGACACCCATGAGGACTGCCAGCGCCATTTCCGCGGCTACGAGCCACCAGAAATCGTGCGGCAGCGGCTGATGAACGCGGATACGGTTTACGCCGTCGATGATGTAGCGGACAATGACACCGATGCCGACGGGCAGGAACGCGACAACGATGCGGATAGCAATGTTCCAGAAAACAACCGCCGGCCCGGATTCCCAAACAAAGTGAAGCACCGGCGGAATGTTCTTAAGTGCGGCGAGACGATCAGACCATGCGCCATGGCTCGTTTGCAGCGGGCTACCCGCGCGCGATGGTGAATCGCCCGCGAGTTTTTCGAATTGAGTTTGTGCGGGCATCGTACGCATCTTGGTATCACTGCCTGACGCGGACATTGGCCACAGGCTGAGCAGACTTTGAGTTTGTGAACCAAGGTGCTGGCTGCAAAGAATTCTTCTGACGGTCCGTCGGAGGCGGTGTCATAGTTTTCTATGGCTACTAGGATGCAGCGGCCCTATGAGATGTTGTTCCTGCGCGTCTGAAGAGCCTTAATTGGCTCGGATGTTCGCGTGCGCAGGACGGCAAGGCGCGTGGCGCCAGCTCCCTCATTGGAATGGCATCGAACCCGGTTGGTAGGGCTTGAATCCGGCTTTCTCCATGCCTCGCTGCGCCTCCGGGTTTTTCATAAATGTGTCCCATACAAATTCCGAGCGCAGGTTCTCGGCCATCAGCATGGCAATTCCCGTGTCAATGCCGATCACGTCGGTGTCATACCAGCCTGTCATGGGATTGAAAGCGTCGACGAGGCCGTATCGGCACCAGGCTTTCGGATACCGATCGTGCATGTTGCGAAGAACCCGCATGGTTGAGATGGGCAGAAACGGCAGAGAGCCGCCAGCAGCGGCGGGTACCAAAGTGCCGTCGATCGGTCCCATCGCGGGCGGGCCGCCCCAGACTACATAACCGTGAACAGAATCGGACGCGGGAATACCCCAAAGATCGTCGCTATAGTCGGAAAACTGCGAGTGAAGCTCCACGCAAAAGCGTCGATGGACTTCGGTGGCAATCACGGAGTTTTGAAAGTAGTCGGCAAAGCGGTCGCGCTTGTTACGAAAGTCGAACCAAGCCTGGGAATACTGATGCACGAAGAGCGGGGCAAAGGAGCCGATGTAGCGCAGTCCGTCGTATTCAAAGATGGTTCGTTTCCACGCCAGCCAGGCGTCGCTCTCCAGAGGATAGGACTGAGAGCCCATGCCGAGGAGATATATCATCATCAACTCGCTGTAGAGGTCCCAGCGCGACGGGATGAAGCCTAATTCCGGCGTCCACCCCATGGAAAGAAGGCTGGTGTCTTCAGAAAGCCAATTCCATTGCACGCGATCGAAGATGGCGTGTGCCAATTCGTCGATATCTTTGTCCTGAAAATATTGCCGGCAGGTGAGCACACCGCAAAGCAGGATGGCGGTATCGACCGAGGACACCTCCGAATCCCAGATGCGCTCGCCGGTATTCATATTGGCGAAGTGGAAAAAGAAGCCGCGATGCGTGGGTAGCTTGTGCCACAGAAACGATAGCGTCTGAAGGACTCGCAGCCGAGCCATGGGATAGCTTACGAAACCACGTTTCTCGCCGATGCAGATGGCGGTAAGACCGAATCCGGTGGAAGCGATGCTGGCGCTGAGACTCTTGTCATTGGCCCAGATATTGCATCGGTCCTTAATCAGCCCCGTCTGAGGATTCGCTTGCTCCCAGAAGAAGAGGAAGTTAGCGTGCTCAAGCTGGTCTAGGAATTGATCGTCGTCGTTAGAGAGGCGGCTTGGTAGGGACAACAGCGGGGAGCCCGGATGCGTATCTTGTTGTTGGACTTGGCGTTGGTTGACCGATTGGCCTGGAGCAGCCAACGCAAGGAGGTTCCTGAACGGCAGGCCGAGCGACATCGACGAGAGCTGGCGTAGCAATCTCCGGCGTGAGTTTGAGCATCCTTCGAGAGCGATGGTCTTTTTGATAGCTGCCTGATTCATCGTTTCGATTTCGATGCAGCAGATTGCGAGGCCCGGAACGTCTATTCCTAATAGGCGAGCATCGTCTCCTAGTAGGCGATCATCGTCCCTGACAGCCATGAATTGGATGCACGCATGGGCCTGAAGGTAATCATAGAAGGGAGCGCTACGCGGATCCATTGCGCCCTCTGAAGCGGAGAGAAGGCAATCGATGTCCCGGAAATCCATTGCAATATGGATCGCCATCGCTGCAGGCGTGCTTGCCGTACTGGTTGGGCTTGGGGTCCGCCATTGGAGGCCGCGCTGGTCGATCATCCAGGGCGCGGTGATTCGCCGCGATACCGACCCGCGCAAACAGTCGCCAATTGCAGGTGTTTCGGTGACTGCCTCAGCGGGAAGCTTGCAGCTCAGCACTGAGTCGGATGCGTCCGGGTTCTTCAAGATCGCGTTTCCCGGGACGGTATTGCCCGGGCAGACGGTGATTCTGAGCTTTCAAGAGAACGGTTTCAAGACCCTTGAGCTTCAAGACACGATACGGTTTCGTTCGTCGCTTCGACAATTATTGATTGCGGCGATGGAGCCGGATACCACGCGAAGCAGCGCCGATTCGGAGCGGCCACGGTCTGTCGTTTCGAACATCAGAGTGAGATACACGGTCA